>Ga0209500_10002798_pt1 | contig 12165 bp, 16 predicted proteins | sample S_140212_EF_Meta_FD_187323 | JGI IMG/M metagenome (GOLD analysis project Ga0209500, IMG submission 187323) | Freshwater microbial communities from Lake Simoncouche, Canada to study carbon cycling - S_140212_EF_MetaG (SPAdes) (version 2) | ecosystem: Environmental > Aquatic > Freshwater > Lake ...
GGCTGGACTCTTCAGGAGACAATACCATGGGGTCTCTTGAAGTATCATAATAAGGTTGTGCGTCGTGATCGGGCGTGGTATGAATCTACGCATATCTGGCGCCAGGCTTTCTGGAACGATGTCGATCGGGTTAAGAAAGGTCTTGATCTTGTTGAGCCGGTCGCACCGATAACACCGAAGGTTAAGGTGACAGTCTGCGTGATTAAGGATGATAGTGATTAGAGCAACTGGCATTTCAAACCGGAAGTTTATATCCGTACTCTACGCCGAGTTTGGCGTCCACCTTGTAATCCACGAACTGCTGATAGACCAGTTCCAGCAGGTCTTTTAATACTATCTAATTTCTTTTCAAGGTCGGCAATCTTCTTTTCAAGTTCAGCAACAATCGGGGGCAATACATCTTTTATAATTTCATTATATGCTAATGTTGCCCCTACACCGGCTGGACTTTGTTTTGCTCTCGTTTCATGTAGTTTAAACGTCGCCAAGACAGTAGACATTTTCTATATACTCTAGACATTTTAGTATCAGTTTAACATATTCGTTGGTTTAAATACTTGAATTCAGTGTTTGCGGCTTGTAAAATGTCATCAGAAGTTCCTTGAACGGTATCGAGCACGTATCAGGATACGCATGCTTGAAATTATTTGTCATTTGTTTGTAATTACCCACCTGTTCAATCCGTGATTGAAAAGATGTTTCATAACAACAACCTGACTTTATATCACTGTATTTTGCCGTCGCCTCCGGTAGCCAATCATTGAGCGCATTGTACGCAGCTCTCGGCTTATCCAGAGTCGCTGGCGCAAATTGTTCCTGGAATCCTTCAGGAAGACGCAGTCTCTGCTTTGTTGCAAACTCTGGCTCCTTTGCTACAAGTTGAGAAGGCAATAAGAAAAGTGCCAAAAAAAGTGTTAGAACTATGAGGAAGGGCGCTAACTTCATCTCTTCTTTATTTATGTTTTGTTTTTATCCGGTCGCATACAAGTTGCGACTAACTAGTTAGTCGCATACCGGAGAGTCCACGCCCTTGCTTCGTGTTCGTACTGTGCTTTATTCGTCTTGTATAAAGTGGCAATATCAGGAACGAGCGGATCATCCGGATTCGGATCATTCATGAGACTCGCAATACTCAAGAGAACCTTACTAATCGTGAGAGCCGGCGACCACTGTTGTTTAAGAATGTCAAGGCAAATGAGTCCAGCCGCATTGACATTCGGATGATATATTTTGGTAGTAAACTGTACATGCGGCGGCTTGAAAGGATAATCAACGGGAAACTGTATCTTAAGCTTGAAGAAACCGCCAGCATACGGGCTATCTGCAGGACCATAAATCATTCCTTCCCAGCGAAAGAGATCCGTCTCAGTCTCCGGTCCAGCGCTACAATTTGATGGCGGATCCTTCTTAAGATCTAGTAGTTCTTTTGTGATACGTCGGGCAGACATGCTATAACTTGTTGCTAGACTTTAACCACTTCATATCCGTCAATTTTTTAGGTGTATAAGTAGAATGAACGTTCTTCCTGTACTTTCAGAATTTCTCGGAGCCTTTCTACTTGTATTAAGCATCCTGGCTACAGGAAACGCCTTCGTTATCGGAGCAACTCTTACGGTCATCATCTTGTTGATCGGAGGAGTCAGTGGCGCCCATGTAAATCCGGCTGTATCTCTTGCTATATTCTTGAAGGGCGGGCTCTCCATCACTGAACTGCTAGCATATTTGGGTGCACAGTATGTCGGCGGCATCTCTGCGCTCTATGCCTACAAGTCGTTCGCTTAAGAATAACGCATATAGAGAGCCGCTATAAGACATACAAGAATGGCGGCAGCTGGCAAGGCGTCGCTCTGCCTAAACCCTTCAGTCGACGAGAGTGGCTTCGCACAATCACTGCTCTGATGACTCGCAATTGCCGAGCCATCCGAACAATACGACTTATTTTTTAGTTCATTACTGTACTCATCTTGTGAAATCCACGTGTCAAGAACCCACTTTGTCTGTTTAGATCCACCTGATGACCGATCGATGTCGCCTCTATCTGCTATCCAAACATCGCCTTCATTCGATGATAGACGTCCAGTATGATCACCAACGGGTGCTGTTATTTGTTTACACCGCGCATATCCTGAGCCGAGAACAGTATTTACAATCGGCATGGGATTCAGTGCTCCTTGAGCATCTTCCATAATACCGGGCGCGAGACCACGTAAGCCCGGGAGACCAGCACTTTCCAGAGCCCTCCTTGTTGCCTTACCCATCGAATCGCCTGTCGGAATTCCAGCAACATAGGTCCACATATCGGCGCCATTCGAGCATGTTGCACCCGTCTTTGTAAAATAATTGACACCCATCGGAAAAAGCGGCATTCCTCTCGTCAACGATGACCCAGATTCACCAAATCCAATCATGTCAGAATAGTAAGCCACACCTTTTACAGCATTGATTACAGAATCCAAACTATCACCTTTCCTAACACCGACATTACCAGGCATAGGAAGCTCTCCACCATAATCATATGATGGTCCTAAAAGATCTACATCAGCGCCGATCGAGGCGGTAGGAAGAACTGAGCTTCGTGTTTCATTTCCTAGTTTTTTGGGGTCTGTTGCCATTCTCTATCTATTACACCTTTTTTTCATTTAAAACGCTGATTAGACATCATAAAACAATTGAATAATTTCTATTGTTTTATTTGTAGCATTATTTGGCTGTATCCAATATATAATTTGTGTTTCTAGCAGAAATATGCTTTGAAATTTTAGTATTACTCTAGACAAATTCTCCATTTTTATTCAATGGAAAAAGCCAACATTATCTGAAATGGACATACTAAATAAAGTCTCAATCGAAAAATATGTAGACAGCCTAAAACTTATACAAATTCTAAGTTTGTCTACACCCAATGTGAACGGTTCTTTTTATAAATCGCAATATAAGAACATCCGTACTCAATTTTATCAATTGAATATTCAAATACGTTAGTAGTTTTCTTTTGTATTTTAAAAGGGTCAATGCAATTGTCTTGTATGCCTTTTGTTGAGTCAAATCGCCACTGATTTAGAAAAATTGTATATTGAAAAAAGTACTCTAAATGGTTCTTGAACGCAGAATCAATATAACCATATGCTTTATAACAGATAGTATTTTCTACAATATATATTCCATTATCATTTAATAATGGAAATAATGTTTCGAACGTTTGTATAACATCTTTATTTATATGCGAACCATCATCAAGAATAATATCAAAATTGCCATACTTTTCCACGATTGTTTTTAAAAATGCAACATCTGTTGCATTTCCAATTTCAACAAATATGTTCGCGTTCGCATCTTCGTATTGCTTACAATCATTGTTATAATCGATTCCAACTATACATTTTGCATTTTTAAATACTTCTCTCATTGCTTTTTGACTTTCTCCTTTGAAAACTCCTATTTCTAAAATGCGTAACGAATCGTTTCGAACGTTAGAAAAAATATTTTCATATTGTCTAGAATAATTGTGAAAACTTTTGTTTTTATCCGTATTGTATTTCATAAATATCGTTTCTATGGATTCTAACGTTTCAATATTTGGTTTTGTATTTACTATATTGTTAACAATATATTTTGGCAAATTTATAAAAGATGTGCCCTTTTTAATTCCTACAAAATACAAATCCTTTGCCGTTGTATGATAATATGCTTCCCAATTTGAAAACAATTCATTTAAATTTAGAACATAGTTTAATTCATATACGGTAAGATTTTTATAATAATCAATCATATCACCCAAATTTCCAATTGACCCATATGATTCATTTGGAGATGTTCTACGTGTTCCGTGTTCCTTTCTCCCAGTTGAAGCACACGTAAACGCAAAAAGCCCGTCTGGTTTTAACATAGAATAAATTTTAAGAAACGAATGTTTATACTCAGGATCATGTTCAAAACATTCTGTTGATACAATTGTATCGAATGAATTGTCTTCAAAAGGCAAATCTTTTGTTTTTGATACAATTGTAACATTGTTTGCAGGGATCACATCATTGCCATTGTAATCGCAATTTTCAAATAAAAAACGATTGTTTCCATTTATATCGCCTGAACCTACATCCAAAACCCTCTTGTTTACAAAAAAATCAGGTAGATGTTTTTTGACAAAGATTGTAAATTCTCTTGCTTCGAGGTGCATCGTTTATAACAAACATGTATTAATAATTGTTTAAATAGTATCGCACTTTAATTTCCGGTAGGAAGCATTACAAAAGAAAGTATGTTGTCATCTACCTGACCATACTTTTATGAATGGTAAATGTGTGTAATTATCTTTTTCTTCAAATGGAATGCCATAATCACAATACTTATGTATGTTTCCTAACAAAGAAATCTGTTTCGATTTAGATTGTAATAGAATAGCCAAAACTCTTTCAAAACTCATACGATTGTATCGATTTAATATAAGATCAAGCAAAATGCGAAAATCATATACATCGTTGATTGATTTTAAATATTCAAATGATATGACCGACATTCCTCCAAAACAACCTTTCCATAAGGATTTATCGAGGTGTGTAAGGTTGAGATTATTATCATTAAATGCGTTCAGAATTCTTTCTTCATCATCAGGATTATCCCAATCGTGCTCAAATTCCCAAAATGTTTGATAGGTTTCTATTTTTGAAAAATTCATATATGTATTCACAAATACTGAATCATGAATAATTACAGCGATGTCGAATAATTTTGATTGTATATAATAATAATAAGGTAATACTTCACCTCTTTGTGGAAACTCGCTATTTAGAATAAAGGTTTTATAAAGTTTTTTAGATAATATATATTCAGGTTTGCTGTTATCGTCAATAATTAAAATATGATTTTCGGGATAAAACTTGCGAATACAGTCATAGCAATGCATCCAAAGAAGATTTGTATTAGGATCATTTACATGTCGTAACATGATAAACCCTACTGTTTTCACGTTTGAGTTCATATTTATACTTGTATATAAAATGCTCTTTTTAGACCTAGTCATATCTCATCATCAGATTCTATCGACAAAATTATTCAGGTTCAATAAAAAGCAACGTATCTATTGAATACAAATGGCAAATACTGAAAAAAGGTGTAAAACCTAAAGTTATTTCTACAAAATCAACCAATGGTAAACCTTACACTAGCAATTCCTACATGGCGGCGATACAACTTCTTGGAAAAAGTTTTGGAGCAGTATCTAGACAATCCGCTGATCCAGAATGTCGTTATTTGCGACGAGACCGGTGAAGATGTAGAAGCAATCAAGAACAGTCGCTTTGCCCTAAATAAAAAGCTCGTTCTTCATGTAAATGAGAAGCAGCTCGGTATGTATCACAATAAACGCAAATGCTTAGAAATTGCGGCAAAGAACGGTGCAGAATGGGTCTCTGTTCTCGACTCCGATAATCTGTTCTCCGATGATTTCTTCGAGACACTCTGTGAGGAGATTGAAAAGCAACACGACACAAAGTACGTGTTTGTTGCCGCAGATATTGTACATTTACAAAAGAAAACAGGTGCGACAAAAGTTCATACAGCGCATTTTGCAGGATTCAAGATTACAAAGAAAAGCTGGAATGATGTTCTTAACGTAGCTAATTGGAATTTTCTCTTGAATGACGGCAATTGGACTGCACACAAAGATGTAATTCAATGTTTTAATGATAAAGCAAATGAAGAACAAATTCGAGCCGTCGATTCTCTTTTACTTGCGAAACAAATGGTCGAGGGAGGATATACATATTATGTAGTACCTGGTCTGAAATATATACATACTGTACACGACGACAGTGAGTGGATGAAGACTGAAGCTATTTCACTTCGTCTTTTGAGGAGTACAAATTGGAAAATAGAAAATTGAAAGAGAAAATTATCAGAAAAACAGAGTTAAAAATGAGCGCACTCTTTCCTTCGTTGCTCAACGATAAGAAATCATATACAGACAAGGAACTTGAGTGGTTTTCGCTTGATACTAAAGAGTCTGAAAAAACAAAAGAAATTACATGCCCTGTCTGTGAATCTACGCGCGATGACTGGGATGTAGAAGATTCCTGTGTTTGTAAACGATGTGGAGAAGTCTTGAATACACAAATTGATCAGAGTGCTGAGTATCGGTTCTTCTCGGCGGAGGACAGAAGCGGAAATGATCCATGCCGTGTCGGCGCACCAACAGATATCCGGTTTCCATCCTCCAATCTCGGTACTATTATTTTACTAAAATCACAGGGGGGTAATGCTTCAAATGCTCGTGCAATGAATCGTATTCGCAGGTATCATACCTGGAATATGATTCCGTATAAGGAGCGTTCTCTTCTTCAGGTCTTCGAGCAATTTGCTCTAGCATCTCTCAATAATGGTATTAATGGAAAGGCGATTGATACAGCGAAACAGCTCTATATTCAGCTGGTTGAACACTGTGACAGGCGTGGCATGTCTAGAAATTGCGTCGTTGCTAGTTCTGTTTACGCAGCCCTCAAAATTGTGGGTGAGCCGAGAAAGCCCAAAGAAATCGCTGATATGTTTCATTTGACCACGGCGCAATTTACAAAGTCCTATAAATATTTCCAGGAAGTTCTCGCGATGGCGAAACAGCGTGGACAGATATCGAAAGAACTTGCCCCGGCTTCAGCACCGAGTACAAAGGCATCAAATTACATCACACACCCATTGAGCAAACTCCCTATCTCTCGTTCTCAGTACTCGGAGATTCAAGCTCACGCTATCTCCGTTGCTGACAAAGCAGAAGAACTTCTCGTTAGCCCCGAGAACATGCCGCCTTCTTTAGCGGCGGGTACAATTGCTTTTGTTCTCCAGCGTACTGGTTATCAGGATATTCCTCTTGAGCGTATTGCTTCAGTGTGTAATGTAAGTGAGGGTACTCTTCAGAAATGTCTAAAACGGTTAGAAGTCGCAAAGGATTCTTTATGGACTCCTAAGTAGAGAATGGGAGCCTTTGGATCCAAAGAAAAAACTATGCCAACACGTGAAGAAATGTTAAGAGTTACAGATGATGGAAAATATTTTATTGAACACGCGTTTTTCTTCATGTCGTCTCAAATGAATATGAGAGATTTTTTGCTTATGGTACAGCCGGCGAGATGTAGTGAAATGATTTTTTTAACGGCAAAGGCGCTTGAGACATCCTTTCAGAAATATAAGATCGCTCCTTCGAGAGGAAAGGATGGATTTGTTTATTTTCAGAAAATAGATGATTTTAAGGGGAGGTGTAGAGGACAGATGACTGAATCATCTACATATTCTGTGTGCGTAACAATTGCGATGTTTTATGTTCGCATTTTCCAAATCTATGGGGCTCTTTCTTTAACGATTCTGGATGTGGATCCTCTTTATTACCAGCAATTAGGTGGCGCTTATGTTGCGGAGCAACATGGCGCTTTCCTCCAGGATGGAGGTGCGGAGCAACATGGCGCTTATTCTGCTATACAGGATGGCGGCGTGCTCCGCGCGGACTATCTTCTTCCCGTTGACTTTGAAATTCTTCGTAATTATCTTTCTACAACATCAGACCAAAATTATTACAAATTTGATCAAACCCAATATCCTATTTATATAAATAAAGTTATAGATCCATTAAGTGACTCTGGTGCAGCAGTAACATTGGAACTTCCTAGAAGGGCAGGACAGAGAAAAGCTCCAAGTATAGAATTTAATTTAAGAATTGAACAAAGTCCAAACAGGTATGTATTTCATTTAAAAAATATTAAAGGTTTAGAAAAAGATATAAATTTATTGCCAGCAGAAATAGGAACATCAATAAGATTTACAAAAGGAGAAGGAATTGGATCTGGATATACATGGCATGGACTATCTATACCCAAAGCGCTTGAGAGAAAGGTTCTAGATATTGTTAAAAATCTGGGCTTAGCTGATTATAAAGATGGTGCTAGAAACGGTGATAGAGGAGACGGTGTCAGAGATAAAGAACTAGATAGACAGCGCTATCTAGCCGGCGAAAAAGGAGTCAAAGAATCTCTACAAACAGCAGCCCTCTGGTCAATCTTCACCGATAGAAAGTACACGAAATCGCACTGTGTTGCTAGAGCAATACAACTTGTATCAAGCGCCGCTCTAGAGAAATCAGTCCCTCCGCAAATCTACAGCAGCATCTGCAATGAAAAGTTCTTAAGTGGTTCTGGATCACTCCCTGGCGCTGGGCAATCCATTTTAAAAGAAAAGGGAATCTTTGTTCTTCATCAACTTTTCTATGATACTCTACATCAGGTTACACCAATCGTCGGTGATCAAACAAGATCCAAATATGAAAATCTGAGAAAAGTGATGGCGCTTGTGTTTCTAAATAATCCAGAAACTCCAATCAATCAAATTGCCGATAAAGCATCAGGAACATATTGTAAAGATAGTAAAAAAGGAAAAACTATCCTTGTACGTGATAAAGCACTCATTACTGATCTACGTAACCAAGCACGTGATATGCTTCTTCTACAGATAACTCATACAGCGCAAGTTGTCAATTTATTAAAAGAATTGTTTATCTTAGAAAAGGGAAAACCGGTTACATTAAATCCCAAACTCGTTGAAGGTGGACTTGCAGCTGTGAATGAGGTTGCAGACAAAGCACGTGTTCTGCTCGTTAATTATTATGGCACATGCGAATCAAAGTATCAAGCGGGAGTACAGATGATCGCAAAAGCAACTCCAGACAAAGCCGGTCCTATTTAATAAAATAATCAATTAATTATGTCAGATTCATATGAATCTAACATAATTAACATTAAGTTTAGACTTTACGCATAGCTCTTCTTCTGAGCATCAGATAAAGCGCCCCAGCGCTTACCTAATTCCTTACCAACAGCGCCGAACGCCATGTTAGGATTCTCACTCATCACATTCTTGCGCTCAGATTGTACAAACTTCATGTAACCGGAGAGCTTCCGTGTTCCCTTTCTCTTCGCCTTCTTTCCTTTCTTCACCTCCACTTCACCTTCATCGACCTCGACAACCTTCTTCGCCTTACGCGTGCTCTTCTTACCTGCGCGTCCCTTGAACTTCGCCTTCTCTCCATCGCTCAACTTGCGCCACCGCTCTCCCACCATTTTTGCTACCTTTCCAATATCGCTCTTCAGACTAGGATTTTCCGCAACAATCTTCTTTCTCTCATCCATTGAAAACGCAATGTAAGGATTCATCATTCTACTTTGTATGGATTTAATTTATAAGAACAAAAGCCAAATAATAAGCAAGTGCGAATGGACCAGTTACTAAAGTTCCTACAATAGGAAGTATTGCGGGATTACCACCTCCACCACCGGCAATTAAACCGCTACCTAAGAAGAAAGCACCAGCATAAAAAATAATAAGTAGAATTATAAAGAGCGTAACCTTTCCAGTCATTTTCGCAGCATCGCTCGCTTTAGAAAAGCCTTCATTCTCATTCTTAGTCTGTAGATACTGCCGCCGAGCAAATTCCATACAAAAAATAAGAAAAATAAATCCTAGAAATAAAAGAGATTTTGACCCAATCTTCATCCTATTTATACATGCTAAAATGTCAAAGAAGGCTGAACATCCAAAAATCGCATCGGCTGCGCATTAAAAATATAATATGTAAATCGCGCATCGGTCTTCCATTTCCACTCGTTATGCGCAATTGCAGAATCCATAAGAACAACATCGTATTTAGACGCATCTATAATAGTCTCAAGTGCAACAACTGACTGTTTACCAGAAATCCATGCCACTTCTCCAATAGCGTTGCCACTCGGGACGCTTGTGTGAAATGTATCTGTAATTCCTACAATTGTTCCATCGCATTCATAAATGTCAGTGTGCTTTACGTTAAAGGTAGTATTCCAGCACGGAGAACTGATAGGCAAATGCCCAGAATCTACTTTATGGACGCGACGATTCGCTAGATGTTCAACGGACCGCCAGCAATAAGTGGATGTCCAGAGATGAGGAAGCCCAACAAGAGGATATCCCTCCTTTTGAAACAGATGAACGAGCCGCCCCACTTTGCTTGTTTCATAAAAGAGTGCAGTCAAGAGACGAGAACCCACACCCTTCTTTCTTTCCGATGTAGCTACGCAGAAAAAATCAACAAGCCCAGCCTCTTCGCGAATAACTTTATCGACAAATCCAAGATTTCCAAGCGGACGTGAAAAGACGACACCCGTTCCATGGATCATAACACCAATCCACCCCTCCTTCAGAAACAGCTGGAGTTGATCGGCTATCAGAGACACACGTGAGCCAGGATATGTCTGATAATGCGCCCTGAGAAGAAGACTGACTTCTTCACAGTGCTCGGCAGTCACGAGATCATAGGGGAAGTTTGGTTGAAGAGGAGTCTCCTTCCGAAGAACATATGGATTACCATCAATCGCAACTAAACTTTCAAAAAAATGTGACCAGTGCGGACCTGGCGATTGTTTCCAGAACGACATAATTCTAAATTTGATTCGCACTAATTCCTAAAGTTCCTCGTCAATACTATGGAGTCTACAAAGGTTCAGCGTTGCGAAGCTCTCCGTTGCCAAGCCGAGGGATGTAAGAAGAAGCTCGGTCTTCTTGGTTTCGCATGTAAGTGCGAGAAGCAGTTTTGCGCGGCGCATCGGGCATCAGAAGTACATAAGTGTACATTTGATTTCCAGGAGCAGCAGAAGAAGGATCTTCTTAAATACATGAGCACCGCCGTCCGTGCCGAAAAAATAAAGGCAATTTAATAAAACTGAAAAATGTAAAAATTGAGCGCGCTGCTGCCTAAAGTAGCAGGTAGAATACTATGACCCAGTCCCCTGTCCCTATCACTCTTCGCCTTATACGCAAGAATGCCTCAAACAAGTCTCAGGATGATGTAATCACCATCTTTCGTGAGACCAATGATTACAAGGATGACTACGAGTCATTTAAGCTGCGCTATGTTGATGGTCTTGCAGATGTAAGGCACGAGATGTACTTGAGTGGTAATGAGCTCGACCTGTATTTTGACTCGCTCTTCTCTCTCGTAAGTGCCGATACGGAGCCGTTTGAAAGTCTCCAGGTTCTTGCGCCCGGATTTCCTAGCGTTCTGTTCAACGCCAGCCGCGTCAACATGGTAAAGGATCACCTTCTCTCTGTTCTTCCTCTCCTCACGGACGTACACCGTGTTCATCGGCTCGCTGAATATGCCACTTACTAATTAGCTAAATACATTGATACAAGTGTAGGCGACCACTTCCCCATAAGTTTCGTTTTTTCTTTATCAAACCATGCAATATCATCTTTTTCCCTCCTGTCCGATTTGAAACGTGCAAATGCGTCCGGATGCTCCTTAATCCAGGCAAATTCTTCGATCGCCTTTTGTAGCTGAGCCGGCGCCGCGAACCCCTGGAAAACATGATACTGGAAAAAGGTATTTACAGGATAATCGGGCTCTGTAGCCTGTAGAACTAAACCTGTATGCTGAAGTGACAAAATTTTCGATATTTTTGCCTCTTCATCAACCTCTCGCCGAATATTTTCTTCGAGTAATTTCTTGATAGGAAGATTACCTCCATCCTTTCCTTCCATCTGCCCCTTCGGTGGCTCCCATGTTTTTTTATCTTCATCGCCATCTGTGCGCTTTACAACAATAAATCGTGCCTTCTCAAAACGAGCGCCCGCCTCATGAAGAAAAGCACTACTGCGTAAATAAACTCGCCATCCCTCACTCGGATGCTCTACATAAAAATATCGTTTATGCGGAGCATGCGGTAATTTAGCCGATCCTCGTATAAGTCCAGACTGAAACACATTCAGGATTTCTCCAGGCATGAAGAGATCTCTTCTATTTAGATGATGTCCTTTTAGATTCTAAGGATGCGTAAACATAAGCAAGTAGGCATATTCAAAACCAATCGGCGTTAAATCAATATTATTATCATATTTCCATCCTGCAACCTGCGCCAGTTTCACAATTTCTTTGATATCGGGCATCTGTAACCTGTGTCGCTGCCTTCTGACTTTACCATCTTTGAAGCGGAATGTCTCTCTGAATTCACTTGTGTCACCGCTTTCATCAAGATCAAAATGCGCATCATACTCAAACTTATTGAATGTGACTTTGCTCTTTGTCACGCGCTCCTTGGAATACTTTTGCAAAGAAAAGGCTAACCAGGGAGCCGCCGATTCCAACATCGGATCGAA
>Ga0209500_10002799_pt1 | contig 12164 bp, 6 predicted proteins | sample S_140212_EF_Meta_FD_187323 | JGI IMG/M metagenome (GOLD analysis project Ga0209500, IMG submission 187323) | Freshwater microbial communities from Lake Simoncouche, Canada to study carbon cycling - S_140212_EF_MetaG (SPAdes) (version 2) | ecosystem: Environmental > Aquatic > Freshwater > Lake ...
AACGGCCTGATTTTTGTGCATCTTCCAGCATTTTCTTATTGCGAGTTTCTATCTCTAGCAAGTAGTCACTGATGACTAAATTCAACTGGTGCACCATATCAGCATGGCCCATGCGATAGGCAAAACCAAGACGATTCTGTAGCTCTGCACGTTTGGTATACAGCTGATCATCTGAGAGTTTAGATAGATCTGGTGTTAGTGGATGCATAAAAGAAAACTCCTTATACTTGATTATACACTAATCTAGCACAAGGAGTCAATGATTTTTGGTTGTATTAGGCTATTTTATACCAGATTTTATCTGCGGAAATATACATGTATCTTGTGTTAGAACCTGCTGTGACCGTTGCATTGCCTGATGGAGACACTGCAACTACACCATTCCAACTTGGTCTGACGTCTAAACCAGCAATAGTTACGTTAGATGAAATATTGATAATAGTTCCATCAACTTGAACATTTGGTAATGTTACGTTTGCACCAAATAAGGCGATTATGTTAGTTGGGTGGATTAATACACGATTTACGTTTGCGTTGACTGTAACAGCTACGTTAGCTGTTGGTTTGACCTGTTGGTATCCTGTTTCTACATGAGTAGCAGTGCTAGACATGTTACCAAATACTGTTAGACCTGTTGCTAAGATATTACCTGCTACGCTCAATGATTCAAATTGCGTAGCAGTGTCATAGTTACGCCATAGATCCACGATAGAAATCGTAGCACCAGCGTCTGATGTGGCAAATTCAAATGCATAAAGTCCATCACTGAGTGTTAAGACATTAGCACTAACGCCTTGAATGCTGTTAACATTGACTGAAACTTTTGGGTCTAGAGCGATCGTAGTGGTGCCCCAGGCCTTGATCTGTAGTCTTAATTTAGTATATAAGCTAGTAGTCGGCCAAGTGCTGGTAAATGATAAACTCACACTGCCTGTAGCGCCTACTGTCTGATAGTGGCCTTGGCTCCAATCAACTTGGATCGTTCCGCTAGTAGCTATGTTACCAACATTTTTACTAGTTTCTACCGCACCAAGCAATTGAGGCTTGGTCAAGTAAGTATAGTTCATGTTGTTGGTAGGAGTGCCAGTTTGACCAACTGAAGTCAACGGTCCTGTTACTACAGCATAAGTCTGTAGATCTGCTAGCTCAGCAGCAGCAAAGGTAAAATTGTTGATCGTGTTGGTAAAGTTGTCACGGAAGCCTTGGCTGTTATTGTCCTGGCCTGCTATGGGAAACGTACCGTCAATGTTTTGTGGATTAATATTACTCATTTAAAATCTCTCGTTATGTGTTTATTTATCAGACTACAAGTGTATTTATAGCAAAACAAGCCTAGTCAAAAACATTTAAGTGCGGGAATACTATACCAGTATCTCCCTGACCAGGAGTAGTATAACTGTCTCTGTAGTCAAAGAATCTAGTACCATTACCGTCAAATATAGTAGATATCGTCTTGATCTGTTGCGGTATTTTACTGAAATTTGGTATCAATTTATTAGCTTTAAGCACTGGGTCATAGTAGATATTAACACCACCATGTGTTAACCCATTTCTTACATATACAGTTTGATTATAGTTCAGCGTAGGTATAAATGTTATGGTACCAGTGGACACAGTGCTGGCATTAGCTGGATATACTGTTATAGTTGTTCCATTGATATCTGTGACAGCCGAAGTAGTATTAAATCCTGGGGCGATAAGTTTCATACCTACAAATATACCATCAGCATTGTCAACAGTGATCTTTGTTCCATATCCTGTGCTGTTGGCATAAACACGATCAGCAGTAACATTTACATTGGCTAGATTCAATCTTAAGAATCCTTGATCATCGATGGCCACTTTCCAGATGCTCATGCGTTGGTTAGCTACACTGTAAGTAACTATTCCGGTATTGCTGACAAACCTAGATTCTAACCATTCTTTATATCCCGGAACATAAGCTGCCGCGTCCCACGGTTGGGTGCTGTTCTCATCCCATTCTCCGTTGTAGGTGTCTGGATCATCCCAAGGTGATGTGCTATTAGTCCAACCTTGATTAGAACTGTCACCTATATCCTGCCCTGAATTATATTCCTGTTCAAAGAACACCAAAGTATCACCATTTTGAAAACTGGTAATACCATCTAATCCGCCATCGCTGATGATAGTAGATACAGCACGTTCATTGATATCTTCAAAGGCTGTGTTGACTGCATAGTCAACCGTGCCAATGTTTTTAAATATGCTTAATAATGCTGGGTAACGATCAATGTAGTTTGTGAGCTGGTTATAAACGCATTAGCTGCGACATCATAGTTAGCTGAATATGCATTGTCTAATAGATATCGATCAACAGTGAAGTTTAGTTCGTTTAGATTATAACCGCGTTGTTTCAAGCGCCAGGCGATGGTTTCACTTTCGTTAGGTTTAGTGTATGCTAATACAACTGCTCGTGTAAATCCTAATACTTTGCCATTGGGTTGTGTGCTGGTCATCCAGTCTGGTAGTGCACCTTTGTTGGCATAACTGATAGCATTGATCACAGCATCTTTCATATTACTAAATGCATTAGGAGTCGCTATGACATAGGCATTACCCGAGTCGAGGTAAGGATTGGTAATTATACCATTGAGATCGATCGAATCTGCAGGACCTTGACCTTCTGCATTGGTGTTTTCGTCGATGACATCTAAGTAGACTACTTCATACTTGACATGTTGATCACCAATGGTAGTTCCGCTGGGTAATGATCCAGTTAATACTGTGTAGCCTTGTGTATAGTCTGTAGGTATAAATGTAGAAGTATAAACGTTGTATGTGCCAATGGCATTGCCCGAGGCATTTTCAATAACATCATACACACCATCAGTGCGAGCAACCGCAGTCTTGACTTCACCAAACAATAAACGCTTACGGAAATGATTTGTTTGTAGAGCAACGGTATAGGCAGCCATGGTAGATGGACTTAGGCCAGGCAAGAATAATGTGTCAATGGTGTCAGTGATACCAAACCATGGATCAGTATTACGATAGATCATATCTGGCGGAAACACTGCTTGATCTTGGACTATACTGCGGAACTCAATCCTCTGATAAGGTTTTAGTTGAGCTGTTAGATATAAGTTTTCATAAGGCTTGATATTACGTCCACGCACTAGGATACTAAACACTCTAGTAGCTGCCGCTGTTTGATCAAAAGTAATAGAGTCAACACTGAATTCAAATGTATGATCAAATGTTGTCTGTGGATCACCAGTGTAATTACTGTCAAATGTAGTTAATCCAGAATCCAAGCTAAACAATTCAAAACTCACACGTCCGCTGATCAATCCATCCGGTTGTAGTCTCAGTCCTTGTGGTAGATTGATATATGCACCTGGGGTATAGGTATAGTAGACGTTTTTGCCTTGTGAACTAAATGCTATAACGGATAGGTCACAGGTCGCACCATTTTCGATAGTGCCGAGGTAACCAGGAGTCAACCAGTTGACATTATTATTTAGGCTACCAAGTATGGTTATAGTAAACAGTCTATCAGTGACATATTCTGGATAATCTCGTTTAGATACTTTTACTAAAAAATTATAGATAGTTGAGTTGGCTACCTGTGCTGGCAAGAATCCGGTGATCCATCCTGACGCAGAATCTATAGCTAATGTTCCTGGCATTGACAACGATCCTTGATCAAAGCGTTGTTCATCAAAGCCAATATTACCTTGTGTGTTAGGATCAGAATCTGAGTCAACTCCAACACTGAGTACCTTAGTAGGATATGACCAAGTCAACACTCCACTGACATTGGCTCTGGCAGTAGAGTCTGTTGAATTTAATATAAACACGCTAGCGGTATTATATACTGCACCAATGTCTGTGTTGCAGACTATACTAGTCGGTCGTGCTTTTACACTGGTACCATTGACGGTGATATTACCCACAGTGTCAAATGCGCCTGATGTGAATCTGACTTTAAGAGTATTAGGATTGACCGTATTAGCATTGAAGCTGTTGTTGTATCCAATGACTGTTGCTTCACCGACTGAAGTTGTTTGTCTAATGACATCTCCAATGTTAGCGTAGCTGATATTACCTACTAAGTTAATAGTGCCTGTGGTTACACTGACATTGATGATTGTAGCATTAGCACCCCCAATGGTCTGGGTGATGTAAGTGCCAACCACGCCAGTGACTATGGTATTGCCAGTTAGCCTTAAGGTAGTGTGTGCATTGACTGTGGCATTATACCAGGTGTAATAGGTGTTGGTGGTAGTAACATCTGTATAAGGTTTTAAAACCTCTATATTAGTTCCGGTAGTCAGATATGGTAATGATGATCCACTGAATACTGTGCCTATAGAGATATTGCCGCCAGTGACTATAGCGTCAACATAGGGATAACCTACAGGATCCTGTTGATCAAAACTACCAACGCTTAGAGCTGGAATATTATATTCTAGAACATCATCATCAAGATCGACTGCTTCTATCTTAAATGTGAACCAACTTCCTTGACGCTCGGGTATGATGTCACTAGGTATGCTGGTGATGATTGGTGTATGTTTTGATCCTGCATCCACTGTCAGTGCATTGCCACTGAATTCTGTAGCATCTGCATCTATTAATGTAGTATCTGCATCATAGGCTGTTTTAGGTATAACCAACATACGATATGTTGAAGTATCAGCATTAGTAGTGCCGTCGGTAACTTCTACAGTCCATTGGAAAGTTTTACTTTCAGCACCTTGTGGAAAGTCCCAGGCTAATCTACCCGAGGTAGTAGCAGTGGTAAACGTGCCGTCCCAGTCAGTATCATCCCATCCTGGATCACCACTAGGTCCAACCGCTGGTATTGGAATGATATATCCTGTGATCAATCCACTAGGAGTTAATCTCAACCCTGGAGGTAGGTCGCCTGATTTCAATGTCCAAGTTAAATTATCTTCTAGTATAAACTCTTCTGCTACCAGCTGGATGCCAACGGTAGTACCATCAAAGTAACTGCCAAGATTGATGTTACCAGTAATAGTGCTATGTGGAGTGATCACTGGCGGACTTACATTGGTAATAGTTATAAAAAATGTGCGATCAGCAAGTAGACCATCTGATTGATTTACCACACGCACGGTAAATGTATATTTTTGATTTTGGTCTGGTCCTGCTGTGCTGACAGGAATACCTTGGAGGAGACCTAGAGGTGTTAATTGTATACCAGGAGGTAAGGTGCCAGATATCTTAGCGTAGACCAGTGTCCCGCCAGCGGTATCATAAGCATCAAGTTGATATTGATAGTATTCCAGTGAAGGAACAATACCTAAATTACCTACTGCTGTTATCCAGGTTGGATATGCCATTAGCTTACGCCCGTTCCGTTAATAAACCAAGTATCTGTTGCTACTTTAATTAATGTCGCCATACCATAACTGGTAATGGTTCTATTTGCGCTGGTGCTATTACCTGCGAGATAAAGTGTAGTGCTGCCTTTGGCGATAGTGATATTACCAGTGCCTTGATTGACAACACTGACTGCGGTACCTATAGCAAAAGCTACACTGCTGTTCAATGGAATCGTTAGTGTCGTTGGGCTAGTATTAGTAGCATAATAATGTTTACCAGCATCACTGGCTATCAAGGTCACGTTAGCCGCTGTGATCTGAGGAACATCTCTATAACCAATAGCAAATCCACCAACGTTACCAGATCCAAAAGTAGCCACGTTGGCTAAAATGTTACCTGTGGTGTTAATATAAACTGCACCACCACTTGATGTCTGTGTGATGTTACCAACTACAGTATGGAATGCACCTGTTGCTGCACCTACAGTACCAACGGTTAAGTTGCCAGCTAAGGCTGTGTTGCCACCTACTGATACATTACCTCTTGAGTTAATAGATCCTGCTAGTATCCAAGCACCGGTAGCGTCAACGTTACCGTTCATTGTTAGGTTACCAAGTGTGGCATTTACTGCTAATATGTTACCACCGATGTTGAAGTATTCTGTTCCTGCACCTGTGATATCAACGTTACCGATGATGGTGTGCAGTGCACCTGGGGTAGCCAAGCTACCAATACGAGTATTACCAAATACGCTCAGTCCTGTAGCTAATATGTTACCCGTGGCATTCAATCCACCGACTTGGATATTGCTGTATCTGATGTTGGCCTGATTGATAGTTGTGCTAGGTTCTGGTGTTACATTGCTGAACAATCTATACATACCATCTGTGGCAGTATAGGCTAGTCCAGTGAATACATTACCTTGTCCTACATTGTATTGTCCGTAGAACCCAATGTCATTGGTATTACTGGTGTTGTCAGTGGCTAGGCCAATGAACGAATTACCTATGTTTAATGTAGTGTTTAGGGCACCAAGTATGGTGATGTTACCAACAGTGATACTGCCACGTAGGTTAGCTATGAGGTTGACGTTGCTGTATCCTGCAGGACCATATGTCATTTCTTTTGATGTGGTATTATAATAAACAACATTAGCTATGTTGCTATCGTCTTGGCGGACTGGATTAATAAATAATCCACTAACATTAGCATAAAGCATAGACAAACTAGAATTAATAGCGATACTATTAGCTGATTGATTAGTTTTACCTGCTTTATATCCTATCGCTATTGCGGTATTTCCTTGAGCAGTCTGACCGGCCTCAACACCAATAGCCACCGAACGGGCACCTTGAGAGTCATTTCCTGCCGCTACACCTACTGCTATAGCATCTAATCCTTGCGAAGTTTCACCTGCACCATTACCAACAGCAGTTGCATTTAATCCTTGGGTAGATCGCCCTGCATTAATTCCCACTGCGGTAGCATAGTTTCCTTGTGAGATATTACCTGCGGTATCACCTATAGCGACTGCAGAAATACCTTGTGAATTTTGTCCTGCACGAATGCCAACGGCTACCGCACGGGCACCTTGTGTTGTTTCACCAGCTTCGCGACCAATGGCAACTGCCTGATCACCTTGGGTATTGTATCCTGCGCCATTTCCTAAACCCACAGCATCACCTGGAGTATCTTTTACAGCTGCACCATTAGGTAAAAATAATTGTCTAGGTAATGTGAGATTGCCATCACTACCAAAGCTCCAGATATACCCTGCTTTTGCAATGTTAGCGGCAATATTACCTGAATAAGTTGGCAAGTATGTGGCTACTTGGACGTTGCTGTAACTTGTAATACTTTGTGATGCTAGGTAAGCCGCAGTGTTTACGTTTGAATAATTAGTAAGACCATTAGTTGTTATTAGTGCTGCAACATTGACATTACTGAAGTTAGTAAAGCCCATGGTAACAGTATAAGCAGTGACATTAGCATTGCTGTAATTACTACCACCACCCGCTGACGCTGTGGTCATCGCAGTACCATCAGAGAATGTTAATACTCCACTAACACCTAAACGCACATTGGCGATGTTACCTGAATATGTAGGCAAGTAAGTTGCTACTTGGACGTTGCTGTATCCACTTGGCAATCCTGTTAGTTGACTACCATTACCTGTGAAATATGTAGCTGAGATATTACCAACAGTGACGTTACCAGCTAGGTAAGCTATTACGTTGACATTGCTATAATTAGTAACGCCCATTGATGTTACATAAGCCGCTACGTTTACATTACCGTAATTTTGAAAACCCATTGACTCTGTGTAGGCCTTGGTATTGACATTGCTATAGATAGACAGTGAAGCGACACTATCTATGTAACTCTTAATATCAGTGCCACCAATGTAGATGTTGCTGTTAGCATAGATCACATTAGCATATACACTCGCCCATTGGTTAACATTAGTACCAATGCTGTAGGCGATATTACCGTTGGATATCAGATTACCATCAAACTGTGTCAGATATGATTTAACATTACTGTTGCCATAGATTGACCTATCAGCTACAGCATCTACATAACCTTTCATAGCGATATTAGCAGTAGACACACTGTTGTCTACGTAACCTTTTAAACCTAGGTTAGCTGATGTTACTGCTGAGTTAGCTGCTGTGATCTGACCATCAACATAGTTCTTCATGTTGGTATTACCAACGCTGACGTTGCTGTTGATAGCAGTGATAGTTGGACCTGCTAGGGTTGCTGTAACTGTAAGATTAGCAACATTACCTGAATATGTTGGCAAGTATGTAGCGACAAAGACATTGCTGTAAGATACTACACCTGCTAGTTGGCTACCATTACCAAAGAAATAACCAGTTGTGGTGATATTACCACTAGAGGATAAATTAGCTAGGTTGCCCAATGAAGTGATGTAAGGTTGTGCCGCGACATTGATCACACCTGTGACATTGCCTGCTAGTATATTACCAAGTTGTAGCGTAGCCAAGGTGAGACCGGCTACGTTAATAGTAGTGCTAGGGATTGGACTAAGATTACCGAATAATCTAAATACACCGTCACTGGCACGTCTGACCAATCCAGTATAGACATTACCTTGTCCTGCGGCATACTGTCCAACAAAGCCAATGTCTAATACGTTGGTGATGTTGTTATTGCTTAAGAATACGAATGAATTAGCCACTGCTACAGATGTAGCACTTACTGTGGTCTGCGTGCCTAGAACTGTTAGATTACCTACTACTAAGTTACCTGTGATGCCTACACCACCGTTGACTACCAGTGCACCTGTACCGGTTGAAGTAGAGTTAACTCCAGCGTTGGCATAGATCATACCACTAGCGCCTAGATCTGTGGTTATGATGCTGGATAAGTTAGCTTTGCCTAGGAACCATTGGCTGGTCACATTACCTGATACAAACACATTACTAGCAGAGACTATACCATTATATGCTACTAGATAGGCTGCTACGTTGGCATTACCATAGGCATTGCTTGGAGCGATATTAGTTAGTTGGCTACCATCACCTACGAAATAAACAGCTTGGACATTACCTGAAACTAGGATATTACCAGAGTTAAATCCAACTGTTGAAATATTGCTGAAATTGCTGTTTACTTTTTGGAAAGCAATACGTAATTCGTCACCTGTGCCGTCATTGGCACTGGTTCCTACGTTGACTGATGTAAAAGATGTTGTGGTAATTGGCATAATTTATCTCTAGAGAATCCTGTATTTGTAGTATTTATCTAGGTTTAGAGATTTGATTAGGACTGATTAAATGCCGAATCTAGCGTGTAGATTGGCCCAGACACTTTGGATCTGTTGTATTGGCATGGCCCCATCATATACCCTGACGAGCCCAACATTACCCGTTTGGGTTTCAACACCGGTACTAGTATATGCGGCGCCGCCTCGACTGAATAATCGTAATTGATTAAATCCGTGAGCACCACTCATACCATTGTTATATTTATAAAAAGCGGTTGGTCCTATGGTATTATTTTCTGTAGCACTGGCGATATATGATATTAGATTTCCTGAGGCATTGTCATATGTGCCCCAGATAAAGCGCCAGCCCGATGGGCTTGTGTAGGTATCAACGTTATAGAATCCAGTTCCGCCTGAAAAAAGCACGTTCTTGTAACCAGTTCCGCCTGCCCCAGTACCATAGCTGCCCATTAACCAATCAGCTGGATTACTTTCAATACCAGTATTCAATAATCTACCAGCACCAACGGTAGTAACATTGTAGGCCATGAATACCGTATAACTCTGTGTCGTGCCTGTATAAATTGGTCCACCGGTGAGTAGATCCACACCCGAAGTGGATAATTTACCAAATGCGCCACTAACACCAGTGCTCCAGATAAGACTATTAGCAGTATTAACTTTAGTGACGGTGTAGGTGCCAGTGAGATCAGTTGTGGTGGCTGTCAGTGTTGGTGCTTGTGCCGTGGTAGTGACAGTACCAACGTTGGTTATTGTTGACTCGTTGGTTGAAACATCTACAAAAGGAGTAGCGACCAATGGTAATAATAATTGTGTTCCTGCGATAGGTCGCAGTGTTGTTGTAGATGGTGTAAAGTTAGCTGTGTAGACTGCTGTATTCGCGTTCACACGGATATAGGATAATCTACCTCCAAGATAATATGTGCTGGCCTGCCCTTGTTGATATCCTATAAACACATTACCGCCACCGTCAACTATGGTCTGTGACAGCACAGCTGAATTCGCTTGGGTTCCGCCTTGGTAAAGAGAAATTGATCCAGAATTTAATGTAAAGGCGACGTGTGTCCAAGTATTCGCTGTCAATGCAGTAGTTGATGTGATTATTTGTTCAGTGGTACCATCACTGACTGCAGCTCTGACATTGCCGCTGCCGTCCATTTGAATACTATATGATGGTGTTCGGACTCCAAAAACTCCATCTTTTTCAATGAAATTAGCCTGTGAGTTTAATCCATTCCAATAGACCCAACCTTCGATGGTCCACGCTGAGGATGTGCTAAGGTCAAGACCACTATTATATGGAACTGTTAAATATTGTGTGCTACCATCGAAACTTGCGCTGGTCGTTATCACGTTGCCAGGTAGTGCACCGTAGCCTGCGGCATCTAGATTGTAGACCATGTTAACATAGGTTACACTGGATACTGTAGGTACCCTGTGGCTGGCTATCATCTGCATTATACCGGACATTGTATTAGCCTTAGAATGAAGTAGTCACTGCTGTGCGGACCCAGGTATTGGCCGCTGTGCAGATATATAAATTACCACTGCTGACTATGACCTGTCCTTTAGTTCCTGAACTGTTACTGCGTATGGGTGCTGCGTTGCTGACTAGATTAAGTCCTTGGAATCCTAATACGTCATAGATAGTTAAAACTATGTTACCTGTGCGTCCTGCCACTGATGTAACGCTGTTTGTCAACAGATTTACGTTGGTCTGCACCAGGGCAAAATTGTTGTTGATTTTAGTGAATGCTGTGCGTAACGGATCACCATCACCTATGCCTGGACCCGTACCTATGTTGACGTTGCTTAATGTAATTGCCATACTAGACCTCTGAATTATCTAGTATTTATACGTTTTTGTTGTGGAATGCTCCGTATCGTGGTGCTGGGCCAAAACCTGGATCTAGCGGGTCTATACCTAGTTCTACGTCCTGTTCAGTGTATATACGCATTTGGTTGTTGGCTAGGGCGTAGAATTGATAGCCCAATTGATGTGTGATCCAATGTGCTGAATGCCATTGCCAATCTTGATATCCTGGCTGTTGTGGATCATCAATATTACTCACAGTATTAGTATAACAAGCATAATAAGTTGATATTTGATCCATGACTCGACTAGGTCCGATCCATAGGATATCTTCTACACGTGTCATGCCGTGTATAGGCCAGATAGCATAATGATCACCAAATAGGAACATATTAGGATTTTGTATCAGTGCCAGATCATCTTTAAGACTTTTGCTTGGGTCAAACACTAGATCACTGCGTAGGCGAACGGTATAGTCATAGACTATTTGATTCTTTTGAGCATAGTCCATTTTAAGTTTATTGGCTTCGTATAGACTGCGCCACATGCTTACATGCCATTTACTTTCAACAGGATCCCAACGACGACCGCCCCATTTAGGACGATTAGGTTGTAGATCATATTCTTCGGTCATGATAGTGCGTGGAGCCCAGGCACGGAAGAATTCTATATTTTTTTCTGGATTTGTTGTTTGAGGACTGTGCCATTCTACGTCTGTGCTGGGCGCACCAAGACGATTAGCATAACCTGTGCCACGGCTTTCACTATCCCAGAAGTGTGCAAACACATCACAGTTGGGTAATAGGTCACCTACATAACGTTTGATATTATCAGCAGTGACATGACCAGTGCGATTCTGTCCGCTGAAGCATAGTGCTATTCTCATTGAAAATCTCTACTAAAATTAGTGTTAGGTATTTGTGTGTCAGGAACCTAACAAACCCCGTGAGCGCAGCCCATCCTGTTTTCGCGTCAGCGGAGGCGGAATATGGTTACAGGTCCGCCGTATGTTACTATTTATCCTGGGTTAAAACTTGATCCACAACCACAAGTTGTCTGTGCTTGGGGATTTTTAATACTAAATTGACTGCCTTGTAAGGACTCTGTATAGTCTACTTCTGCGCCTTGTAGGTATTGGCTGCTCATGGCATCAATCAATAGATGTATGCCATCAAACTCTAAGTTGAAGTCATCTTCATTTGCGGCTTCTTCAAAGGTAAAGCCATACTGCATGCCACTACAGCCACCACCAGACACAAACATACGTAATTTCAAGTTAGGATT
>Ga0209500_10002800_pt1 | contig 12162 bp, 14 predicted proteins | sample S_140212_EF_Meta_FD_187323 | JGI IMG/M metagenome (GOLD analysis project Ga0209500, IMG submission 187323) | Freshwater microbial communities from Lake Simoncouche, Canada to study carbon cycling - S_140212_EF_MetaG (SPAdes) (version 2) | ecosystem: Environmental > Aquatic > Freshwater > Lake ...
CGGATCTACCGATGGCTGCGGATCCAAGGCTGGACCTTACCCCCTATCTGTATCGAACCTTAGAAGCATTACAAAAGGAGATGAGTTATGCAGGACGCTACCGTCCAATCGACCCCACAGATGAGCCAAGCACCGTCAGTAGCACCAAGCAGCTACGTGACAGCGGCTCCAGTGGCGGCACCAGCCCAGAGTTACCAACAGGCAGCTCCGGTGGCCTATCAGGTGGGTACCAGTTACCCTCAAGCGGTCCCTCAAGTGAGTACCAGCTACCAATCCGCCCCTACTCAGTACGCCCCCCAATCCCAACCGAACTATTCGGTGGCGGCACCAGCGGGAGCTCCAGTGAGCAACCCATGGGAGTCGGCGTTCAACAAGGTGGTGGGGCTGCTGAGCTCACCAGTCCAATCCCCATTCCAGGGTCAACCGTCGACGACGACACCTCAATACGCCCCGGCCAACTTTGGGACTCAAAGCTACCAAGCTATGCCACAATCGGGGATGCCGACCTCATATCTCAACCCGGCATACTCTCCCAACTCTTCCCTAATCTCTTCAATGCCCTTACCGGCGGTGGAAGCACAGGAAGTGGACCAGGCAATCGCGGATTACTACAACCTCAGCAACGAAACCCGTCAAGTTCACGACGCGTTCGGGGCAGAAGCTCCGGCAATCCTAAATAACTACGCCCTTCAACTTGAAGGAATGTTAGATAGCGCCGTTGCTTGGGGCATGCAAGCCAATGCAACCCTTGGCGGTTATGCCAGTTTTGCCATGGAAGCAATTAATACCCTTGGTGGCTATGCCAACTTTGCGGTTAATGAGCACCAGGAGAACCTGGCTTATAACGAGATTCTGACCAACCCCGATGTTCTTAGCGATTACACGCTGAAGTACTTTGGCCCCGAAGGTCCTTATCCCGTATATGAAAACGAAGCCGAACTTGGCTCTCGCGGTTACCGCACCCAACCCATTGGTGGCGGTATTGCCGAATTCCCCGCACCTCCTAGCGCCGATGGTCGCCAACAACCCGAAAACTTCTGGGGTGGCTTCAGCGAAACTATGGCGCGTGATCCCCAGAATGCCTGGCGCATCCTGAACCATGCTCAGCCTGGAACTGTTGCAAACAAACTGTTTGTAATGGAGTGATTCCAAACTTTTAAACCAGGTGGTATTTATTTATCACCTGGTTTTTTAGTATGTATTCACACATAAATTATCAACTGCTAAAATTTTAGATAAGAAAGGATTTCGATCCGTTCTTTCACCCGAATAAAAACAAGACACTGGAGGATAAGCCAAAGTGTTTATTGATAGCTAGTTCAGATCCTGGTAGGTGTGTCCCTTAAGGATTTGGTAAATAGACCCATGATTGCAGTTAAACTTTTCCGCAATCTTTCGATAAGAAAGACCTGCTTCTTTTAAAGCCTTTATCTGCATTACGTCTACTGAAGAAAACTTTCTTAAAGATTTCTTCGGTTTACCTTTACTGGCAAAACCGTTATCTTGGTAAGATCCAGATTCCCAAGCCCTTGTTAAATTTTCTTGTTTAGTGACTACGTCTAGATTATCAACTCGGTTATTCCGTTTGTTGTTATCTTTATGATCCACTTGTAAAGAAAAGTTATGGGTGCCATGAGATCTAAGATCTAATTTAAGAAAAGCAATTGCCATCAAAACGTGCAAATGAAATCGTTTTCTTTTCCCGTCCACAAGAACTGAAACACGATCATAGGCACTGGTAGAACTAATAGGAATCTCAACAAGAATCTCTTGATTTTCCTGATTAAGTTTTTTTTCAAAAGCTTTTCCGTTCTCCGTTAAGTAAAGGTTACCAAAGCCAGGGACAAGTTTTGGATCCATGTTGTTCTTGAACAGTTTCCCAAAGCCTAACACATCTATTCTGAACACTCACGTTGTCACCTTATCGAGCAATTGATAAGTGAAAACCGGATGAATTCAGGGAAACCCTAACGTAAAGCCGAGGGCAATCCTGAGCCAAGCCAATCAAGCCCGTGATTGGAAGGTGCAGAGACTACTGGGGGCAGTACGAACTTACTGCGTAATACCAGGTTTAGCGTCCGGCATCCCTCGGGGATGAAGAGATAGTCCACCCCTCTAAGAAACTAGAGACCAGGCGAACGATTTTCCAAAAATCCTGGGCGCGGAACTCTACCGTCCCCACCCCGCTTACATTGCCGAAATGGCAGTGGAGCCCGTGGTTGTCCACGACTTCACCCGTCAGCCCGGTCAAACCGTACAACTCGACCGCTACAAGTTCTGGGGCACCCCTGGTACTAAGGATAGCCGCGAGCGCATTGCTGACCAAACCATTGGTACTGCCAACAGCCGTAACATCACCAAGGAGAAAGTCCTTGTGGTGCTTAAGGAATACACTGGTCCTGCGGACCCCGGCGATCCCACCCAGCCTTCGACCTTCAAGATTGCGCGTGAAACCCTGATTACCGCCCAGCGTTTGCTGCTGGATACCGGTAACTTGAATATGTTCCACCAGTCGATTGGTAGCCTCACCCTGCTGGATGACTATCGTCGTTGGCGTGACCGCGTCTTCATTGACGAACTTGCCAAAGCAGAAGCCAACGGTCAAGCTTCCACCACTCAAGGCGGTTACTACTTCGCTGGTAACAAAGCCAAGGATTCTTCCGGTCGTGTTTCTTACACCGCCGCTGAGTACACTGCCCAAGTTCAACAGTTCCAAGTCCGTACCGACTTGCTGAACGTTGTTAAGGACCTGCGTAAGCGTAACGTGCCGACCTATTCCGATGGTCTGTATCGTTGCATTTGTGATCCCACGTTCATGATGCACCTGCGTCGTGACTCTGACTTCCGTGAGATCGCTCGTTACTCTGGCAACCCTGGTCAGGGTATGTACATGGGCAATCCTGCGATGCCCAACAACTCCAGCTTCTTTATGGGTCCCCAAGCTGGCCAAGGTTATTTCCTTGCTGGCGAACCTGTAATGCCTACTGGCGTTCAGTTTGAAGGTGTGAAGTTCTTCGAATCGACCAACTTCCCAACCAAGTCCCTGAGTGCCTCTTTTGACGCTGGTTCCAACTACTCCACCCAAGAAGTTGCACAAGGTTACTTCTTCGGCCCTCAAGCCATTGGCGTCGGTATCGGTGGTCCTAACGCCCAGGTGTTGATCAACAATAACGATGACTTCAGCCGCTTCATCATCTTGATTTGGCAACTGTACGCTGGTTTTGAAATCTTGAACAAAGATTTCGTTACCACTGGTTTCAGTTTCGTGTCTGATGACGGCGTAATCAAATAAATCTCAAGGAGAAATAAATGACTTATTTATCTGCTAAAAAAATCTACCCAGGCAACTGGGCAGTACCTTTAAACGGCTGGTACAAAAACATTGATACCACCGGCGGCACCACCAATAACGCTTCTAAGGCTGGCCCCACTTGTGTGTTGGCACTTCCTGGTTACCGTTATTTCCAAACCCGTGGTTATGTTCCCGTAACCTGGGCCTCTGGTTCTGCCACCACTAGTGGCCAGACCATGGCTGTGATTGTTCCCTCACCTTACCGTCAGGATGACACTCGCACCGACATCACCGGTATGGTGATCTCCGGTTCTAGTGTTCAGGGTGCTTACGTTTATCGTACTGCTATCTCTGTTGCTTCCGGTTGGGATGGCCGCGCCGCTTCTGGTGTTTATGCCGCCACCGGCAACGTGATTTCGTTTGGCCGCAACAACTCTGGTAGCCCCACCGCTGCTTCAGGTGTTGGCGAAAACGTCATCCAAGCCAACTTGACTTCTACCGTTTCCGGCGACGCTTCCACCAAGATTTATTTCTCTGGTGCTAGCCAAGCCTTTGGTACCGACCCCTTCATCACTGCTACTGGTGCTGCAGGCGTTACCAACACCAACGTGTATTACAAGGCCACTGCTGCAACCACCTTCTCGGTGTTTGCCAAGGGTGCCGCTAACGATACCGCCGTTTCTGGTGGTGTGTACATTTCTGATGCTGATATTGCTGCAGGCCGCACCGGTTATCTGGTTGTGGAAGTGTGCTATGTCCGTCCGGATGACGCCCCTGCTTACGAAGATATCGACTCTTACTTACTTGGTCGTACCGTCACTAGCGGCTGATTAGGCTAAAGTAGGTACCAGATAACCTCTGGTACCTATGCTTTATCAGCACAAGAAAACTGGCGCACGCGTCAAAATTGTTAGCGAATTTGATAATGGCGACTGGTTCATGGTCGAAGACCAAGATGGTCGCCTTTACACCGCCTACAAATCTGAATTAAATCCTGATGAAGTGGCGACTAAAAAAGTCCAAACACTTCAAGTAAAGGACAAGGCGTCTCAAGAAGAACCCCGTGTTTTTCCACCCGACACTCGTTTAAACATTAATGGAGCCACCCCACAAATGATCGCTGATCATATTAAGGGTATTGGCCTTAAAACTGCTCGGGAGATTAAAGATCTCCAGATGTCATTATCGGGTGAAAGGTTCAATAATCTTGAGCAGCTTAAGAAAATTAAACGAGTTGATTGGGAGGCCGTCATGGCTGCCAATTTAATCAGGGTTTAATTGTTAACGCATCTCCTTAACGCCCCGCAGAAATGCGGGGTTTTTTGTTTTAAAATACAACTAAGGGTAAGAGAACATGGCAGTAAAAACTTTCTTAGGCACAGTTGGACAAACGGGGACAGCTACTGGACCCCATACACATCTGTACGTCAAAGATTTAGCAACCAACAAATATCTTGATCCGCAAACAATTCGTAGTCCACTTATGGGGTTACGTGTAGGCGAGGGAGAAATTCCTGCTTTCATTAAAGATGCATCTGGAAAAATTGTAGTCAATCCTCAGTCAGGTATTCAAGTTACTTCAGAATTTGGTAGTCGTACTGCGCCTACCGCAGGTGCTAGTTCTTTTCACCAAGGGGAAGACCTTGGTTTGCCTGCTGGCACTCCATTGAAATATGTTGGGTCAGGTTCCTATACCCCATTAGCAAATCAAGGCGGGTATGGCAATCTTGGAACATTTAAAACTGGTGATAACAAATATGAAATTGGTTTTGGTCATATGGCTTCTTTAGGTACACCAGTAACAGCACAAGGGGCACCTGTTGGACCACCACAAAATTATGATCAAGCAAATCAACGTACGCAAGACTTGCTTGAAGCTTTTATGTACGGCACCCAATACAGAGAAGCTCAAAAGCCACAATCATTTCTTGATGCGATGAAACAACAAGTTACTCAATCAATGCTTGGCCAAGTTTTAAATCCTGGTGCTGGCACACAACTTAATTTAAATTTACCCGCTGAATACACTCAAGCTATCTGGGGCTGAGTTTTTAGCTCTTATAATTGAAAAATAATGTCTTAAGTTAGTGCAGTTAAGCGACTTTGACAAAAGCAGAGTCAGGTACCATTTGGGGTATTTTACTGTTTCTGTGCCAGCAGGTGACTATGCCCGTCTGGAAGAATCATTAAACACTGTCCCAGATTCGTATTTCTACGACAAGATTGTTATTCAAATTGGCCGTTGCGATACGGCTGAAAAGAAAACAGAGGTTGCCTCCAACCCTAATACCAGGTTGGAAAGCATCATTGGTGACGTTGATCGTACGATTCGTTCTAGCAATGCTGCAGAAGCATTGAAAGTTTGGAATCAGATCTATCTATATGAAACCAATCGTCTTGCCGGTATCTTATTTGTACCTAACTACAAGGATGAGTTCCAGGCGCGTTATCGGTATGAACGCTCTGGTGCTGAATTTATTCAGGCTTTACCAGGGCCTGCCGACACAGCAGTCGGATCACGTATCTATCTTCATGAGGTTTGGCGGTAATGGCTGATTTTAATCCCCTTGGTCAAATTGGCGGTTTAGTTAGAAAATTACCGTCAGCAGCAGAAGCTGTAGGAAATTTCTTTTTACCTGGCGTTAGCACCTTAGCTCAAAAATACGGTAATAAAAAAACATTTCAAAATATTCCTGTAGGAAAAATTACCGAAGGAGCAGCTAACGTTGGTGGTATAGGAGCTTCTGTTGCAGGTGGACTTACTTCTGAAATGGGAGTAGGAATTCCATTAGTCGTGGGTGGGATGGCACTTAGCGGTGCTGCGCATGGTTTAGGCAATGAAGTACAGTACCGCTGGAATCAGTTGATGGGTCAAGGTGGTTCTCAATCACCAAATGGAATTCAAACTGGTAAGTATGGCTCAACTGATTGGAATCCTTCCGCTAATCCTTCAGCTCAGCGTGGTAGCCAACAAGCAGCAGATCGTGCCTATCAATCGCAAGTCTCTAGTATCGCTCAACAAACTGTACAAAATCCACTTTTTCAAAAATATCAAGTTGCTGACTTAACCAAGCAATACAACACTGCAGCTAACCCTGCCGAAAAACAACGTATTGGTTTGGAAATCTGGGCGCAAACCAACCCATTACTTGCCGCCAAACTTAAGTCTGGTCAAGTAGGTTACACCGAATCACGCTCTGCTCCTGGTATGTCCAATGCAGGTGGTCTGCCTATTGGTGGTTTACCTATGCCAACTACGCAATTCAATGCAGCAGCAGATGTGTCAACCCCTGGAACAATGGAGCAAACCTTTGGTACGCCTGTCCCTGGATATGGTATGGTGTCTGCAACACCCCTGGTATTTAACCCAGGTGCTCCACAGGGACCTATTACCGATGGTATGATCCAGGCTTCTTATGGTCAGCAGTTGCTAACATCACCAGACTTTGCTAAAGCCGCTAAAGATAGCATGTTCTTGCGGCGTGCTTACCAGCAACAAGGCCTTAAATAAACCTTTGGTAAACTAAAGTTACTTGGCACCGGCTAGCGGGTAAGACCACCAACTGGGTAACGAATACTTTTGTATTCATGGAAACCAGTGTTGTTGCATTAAACAAATGATTCTTTGCCCTAAGTTTGTTAAAAGTGTCCTGACCAAATTAACGCTTGTGCTTGCATGCCAAACCGTTTTTATTCCTGGTCTCAAAGCTGAATCAAACTGGGTAGGAGAAAACGGATAAAAAACCGATGGCACCTTTTACAGTCCAACAACGTTTTGGCTTGAAGCCTGAAGAGTTAAATGCTCTTACCGTATTGTCTGGACTTGAAGGGTATCGTGGTCCCAACAGCTTTGACCCTGCTGCTGTTGCTGCCAGTACACTCCAACGTCGCTTGAGCGGCAAATGGGGTGGCCATGACATTCGTAATATTGCCACGGCGCCAGGACAGTTTGCCTCGGTGTTAGATCGTGGTCTCAATATGCAACAACTTGGTGACCCAGCATATGGTGCCAAGTTACTTGGTGGTCAATCTGAGTTCAATCGAATTCAGTCCATGATCAATGACCCAGCCGTTGTGGCGGGTCAAATGGGTAAGGTTGGTGAGTCTTTCCGTGCATTATCCGAAGGACCAAAGGCTAGTGACTATATTCCAGTCCCTGGTAAAAGTAATTTTTACTTCAACCGTAACCCGGCAATTGCCAAGCAAGGTCTTGGCCTTTTACAAGGGGCTAATGCCGGACAATTACCAGGTGCTCCACCACCTCCCCCTGGAGTTGGCGCAACCCTTTCATCTGTTTTAGGTCAAAACATTACACAACAAGCAGAACAACCACAATCAATAGCACAACAGTTGGTAAATCAAGCTAAGTCCACCGTGTTACAAAACATGTTCCCGCAAGGAGTTTTTGCTTCTATCATGGCTCCGCCAATGATTGGAGGACTGTAATCATGTGGTCACGCGCTGATTATCTTGATGCTTACTTACCAAGTGTGGCAAGTGAATACACATATGGAAATGTAATTCCAAATCCTGGATACACGCTTAAACGACGCATTGCATTATTGGATAAAATGAAAGATGACACAACAGGTGCACCAAAATCAGAAATGTTTCAACGGTTTTTAATTCTCCAAAATAATCCAGAAGCTTTGTTCCAATCAAAAGCTAAGATGCCAAATACTCCCTTTGGTAACTTGGCCAACTTAATTCCGCAACAATAATAATTCAGTTATAATTAAAAAAATTGCGTAAAAACATTGTCGTCAACTAGTAGCAATAAACAACCCGTTTTTTCAGACCGGCCACTATTTGACTCAGTTCGAGTCACCACCCAAACTGTTGGTAGCGCATCTGTCAACACATTATTTGTGCAAGGTGGGCAGGCGCCTTCTATCCTTGTGGACATGGATGCAGCATTGAGCGAAGATAATAATAGTGGTGGCGTTATTGATTCCATTACGATTGTTCGTAATGATGCCTATCGTGCTGCAGACTATACCCTTGATACCACCACATCAGGCACAGCCGTGTCCCTGGTAAGCGGACAAATTGTTTCGATTACTACCACGGGTGCCATGAACACGGGCACAGCAAGTGGCGTTGGGTACTACACCTATACTGGCGCAACTACAATTACCGGTAAACTAGGTGTTCTTAATTATTCCGGCGGTATTGCAAGCGGGTTTAATTTCCTAGGAGTTGGTTATGGCTACCAACAACCCGTCACCTTTGCCTTCTACCAAACCCGTAATACAACTACACCTATCCCTGGTAGCGGCGACTACCGTTTGGTATTTGCTAAAACAGTCCCAGCTAATACCCAGAGCATTGATTGTTCTGACGTAATGCCTGTCGTCTCTGTTCCAATGCCCACCGCAGGTAACACCACTGGTCTTGGACAAACTGCACCACTACGTAACAAGGGCATTTACCTGGAACGGGGCGACCGTATTTACGTTGGTGTATTCCCTGATGGACCCAACAGTTCTGGTTACATCCCCGGCGCATACGTGATTGCACAAGGCGGTTTCTTCTAAACCATGAGCCCATCAAAAGGAAGTTCCTTTGGTGCTTTTCGTTCCAAGGGTAAAGCCTTTGGTGATTTTGGGTCTCTTGAAGTTCCAGACATTGGTGAAATTAAACCTATTACCACTGAGTTTTCCAAGGGTTCCGTACCAAACTCAATCGTACGGATGGATCGGGAAGCAGCCTGGAGCCGCTGGAGGCGTGGGTATGAGATTGCTGCGTCTGTTGGCATCCAACACGCATTAACATATCCTTTTGAATTTCAAGTACCACTCCCAGAAGGCACTGCACCTACGGAGGGTAAACAACCCTTAATCCTTGGTGTTGTGCAAGGGTTTCCGACAGCGGGTAAAGAGTTTGGTGTCCACTGGACTGGATGCCGCGTTGGTTCTATTTTGCGTTTTGATAACATCAAAGATTCAACTGGGACACTTGCAAGTATTGCTTCTATTACACAAGATGACGAATATTGGTATGTGCAATTAACAGGTAGTTGGAGTGTTGCAAATCCATTACCACCACCGCTGTACGTACCAAATCCAAGTGGAGATCCAATCAAACCATTACTTGGAGAAATACTAGAAGACAGGATTTTAGTGCCAGAGGAACCGCCTATTACTAAAGATACGCTTAATCCATCAACAGGTAAACGGTATGGTTATGTGCAGGCCATCTTAATTGATGTAGATGGTCCTAATGGAATATTGAAACTACAAAGGACCAGTTCGTTTGAAGCTAGTCCTGACAATGTTTATTTAACGCCTTCTACCAAACCATTCTCTGTTGGACGTTACTTTACCGTTGGAACACGATACGCATGTACGTGTCAGGATTTCAGTCGTCGCAGTTACACCTTCATGATGAACCTGGATGGAAAAGAGAAAAGACGGTTTCCATTCACCAGGCCAGCCTTGCTTAAGTATGGTCGGCACGAAGTGCTAACTGATCCAAATACTGGAGCAGTAGATAATAATGCCATGACAGATCCAAATCAAAACAGAGATTTAACTTTGACTTATGAGTCGATTGATAATCCGGGTATCTTTAATGATTTCGGTGGACGATATTTACGTAATTTTGGTGCTGCTCGAAGAGCGGAAGGACCAACTACCTTTGCTGATTACACAGCTAAAGACAATCAAATTACATCGTATTCAGACTATTGGACTCCACTTCTTGACGAGATGCGTTATTGCAAACACATTTATGCGTTACGATTTGAAGAAGGTATCTTGCCGCCAGAGCCATCAGACCTGCCCTTCTCAACAGAAGAAAGTATTACGGAATGGGAACAAAATTTAGTGTATGAATCCGCAGTATCAAACAAGCATGTCGATACGGTAAATGCACTGCGAGCAATGGCATTAATGGATGTACCACCCAAGAATTTTCAGTCGCCACAAATGCTGCCGATGATGCAAAAATTACTTAATGTGCCTACGTCTTTTATTAGGCTAGAGAACTTTAGAATGCAAGATAAGACCGGCGCGTTTTACAATCCCAGCGCCGGGCAATCACCGGCAACTTAACATGGCTGAATTTGGAGATGTTGTTGAGACACGGTATGTACTATCCGATGCTCAACTTGCAGCTAGTCAATTTGGTTTTAGCGAAGTGTACTACAGCGGGAGTCCTACAATTTACTCTCCGGGGGACGTAGTACACTTGCCATACGCTTCGGGTGAAACATCTACTATTCAAGCACTAGGCAAGGCTTGGGCGGCCTACGCAAGCGGAATAGGTCCTGGGTAACAAGAGAGTGTTTAGACGGCAGCCAGGGCCTTTTTCTCTTGCTTACGCATGTGTTTCCTGATAGCCTCAATGTTCCAACGATAGGTATCGCGTGAACGAGTCTCAGGAAAGGCTGCGAAATGTGGTCCGAGTTTCAAGGTGCCATTGTCGCGCATCTTGAAGAGTTGTTGGCGGCTAATACCAAGCACTTCTTCTGCGCGGGTCACGGAGACCCAGCCGGTTGATTTGGTCATGACTCAAGGTCGTGTACTCGCACAAGCTACCAGCCTTCAGCACCTTGTCAAGGGTTGTAACAAAAGTTTTATCTTTATATTTTGTGGGGATACAAATAGGTCAACTTAAAATAAGATAACGGCAACTGAAGAGTATGTTCAGCAGCGCAAATGACCCGCTCGCACTGCTTATTGAATTAACTCCCAAACTTGCAAAGAAACGATTTCGAGAACATATTTACGAATCCTGGGACCACAAATGTGGTTATTGCGAAGACCTTGCAACTAGTCTGGACCATATAATTCCTAGGTTTAAATCAGGTTCAAGTAACCGGAATAACCTGGTACCTGCATGCCGTAGATGTAATACTGCCAAAGCGAGCACCAAGATGGAAGAATGGTATCAACAACAGGAGTTCTTTACGCAAGCTAGGATGGATAGAATTAAATCCTGGATGAACCAAGAAGTTGTTGAGCTTTTTGTGTATTCTGTAGATACAACCCCCTGTCAGTTAGCAATTTAAAGTGGCTTTAACATACGACGCAGCCAAGGTACTTTGGAACTATATACCTGAAAAAGCAGATTACACAACATCTTATCCAACGGGTACCACTGTATATGTTGTGTGGCGAAGAATTGACACGCCGTCACCTGTATATATAGTTTCTTCGTTTACAACAGATCCAAATGCAGGCGATCCAGAGGGCTTGACGTATGTCGACAGAGACGGATCATTTGGTGAAAACTTTGGCGGCATTGCAACACCGCCTTTTTATGTAGATGCAAACTCTCCGTCAATACCTCCTGAAGTTGCAAATCTTTTACCTAGTGTTGAAAACCCAAATTATTTAGAAACAACATACACAGATGCAATTAACGCCGCCGGAGCAAATCTCTGGCCTCAATATGCAGCATTGAATGCTAATAACGCTGCAGTCAATCAAGTAAACGGTGCTAAAAATAATTTTTATTCACAAACAATTAATACTATTATCGCTACACAACAAGGTTCATATAATTATCTAGATGCAAAACAAGCCGTTACAACACAAGCAAATAATGTTGGTTTAGCCAAGCCAACTGCTGATGCATTAGTAAATGAAATGGTTGGTAGTACCGGTCAGTTTAGAAGCTTTTATCTAACTGAGCGCATAACTCCCTGGGACCCTTCCGTATTACCTGCAAGTTTAAGTACAACAGTAAAACAACGGAATGATCTTGGCACTAATTTTAATAAGTACACCAATGGCACCAGTGGATATTATGTGAACGAAACACCACAAGGCCAAGCAGCTAAAAAAATATGGGACGCTGCTGTTGCCGCAGATAATCTTGATATTATTGCTAGGTATGGTTCTATAGAGGGCTATGCCAAACAA
>Ga0209500_10002805_pt1 | contig 12150 bp, 16 predicted proteins | sample S_140212_EF_Meta_FD_187323 | JGI IMG/M metagenome (GOLD analysis project Ga0209500, IMG submission 187323) | Freshwater microbial communities from Lake Simoncouche, Canada to study carbon cycling - S_140212_EF_MetaG (SPAdes) (version 2) | ecosystem: Environmental > Aquatic > Freshwater > Lake ...
TTTCTTGACTTTGCTTACCACCTCTTTTATTTCTAGTACGTTTTCTTCTTTTTTGTGTACGATTTATTGATGACATTTTAACTAACAACTGTATATATTATGCAAATAAAAAATATAAATACCTGTAGCCTAATCCTATACCCTAAATATAGAACAACATAAGGTATCCAAAATTCTCATTATAAAAACTGCGTCCATCTTCAAAGTCGAGAACGATGACGGGGTCATAAGAAGCTCCGACGAGTTTATATCCAGTAACGATACCTTCCATAATGTAATCGCGCGAATGTTTATTAATAATTTGAACACGATGTTTTTTAAAAATAACTTCCTCTGCCGTTGAAGCATTGATAGTCAATTCTATTTCGCGATAATGTACGTTGATATTATTTATTTTATATCTAGAACTAGAGCAACATTCTTTTGATGAGTTTTCATTTTCATCCGAATTTCGATTAATCTCACGCATCTGTTGCGTCTCATGTGTATCACACCCTTCAATAGTGTCTATAATTACAACCTCGTCGACGCGGTCAACCCTACCAACACCACCAACACCCCCGACGCCACCAACATCAATAACATCAACAATTTCAATATCTTCTATTCCCTCAAATATTTCCATATCGTGTTCTTCTTTTAAGTAACTCATGTTCGAGAATGGTATGCTTTTTATTGTTGTATTTTATATAAATATAACAAATAGTATTTATGTATATATTAATGTATATTTTCAAAATATCTACATATATATCAGGACTTAAAACATCCAAAGCATGAGAATGCGCGTTTCACACCTCTGCCTCCTCCGGCGCCTCCACCTCCGCCCACGCCCACACCCACACCTCCGCTACTATTGTTTACGACGACAGAATTATTTTTCGAGTCAATATCGCCCCCATCAGCGACATAGTTTACCATTGTTTTAATAATAACTTGTCGCAACTCGTCCTTAACGCGTACGCGCATCATAATACCGCGTTTCTTAACATGATAAATATTCTCGTTACCGATTTCAACAAAAATGTCATAGTTTTTTACAACTCCGTTGAGACGATATTTGCGTATTTTCCCGCTACAAATAACATTATTTTTATTTGCGCCATCTTTATTACTATGGTCAACAATTTCTACATGAAGACCATTTGCGATAACAAGATCGATAATAGGTATATAAAAAGGAAGAACGATTATACTAAACTCGTCATGGCGCGGACTATTTGGGAACGACTTGTTACTATTAATATTAATAATATCTTCACTCCTATACAGGTCGGGCGCATTATGTGCACCATATTTAATATTTTCCGGCGGACTTTGACTAATAGGCAAACTTTGCAGTTTTTGATTAATCTCGCTATTCTGTCTCGTGTCACCTGTCATGTAGGTTTCAAATCTTTTAAAAGGAGCATTGTCGCCCCATCCTCCGAGACTTCCAGGACTTCCACTACCGATCCCATCCCCGCTGCTTCTATCGTTAAACCGCATATAGCTTGTATTTGGACTAGAGCCTAAACTCGTATAATTTTTCATATTGTGTTTACTGAAATACTACTATATTCTTTATACATATACAAGTTAAAAATTTAAATATTTTTTGTAATATATAAATTTTCTATTTCTATTTCTATTTCTATTTCTATTTCATGGAACGGGAAATTGAAACAAAAATAATCCAATAAATAGAATACAGTGAACAAACAAAGAAAGACCGAAAGCATCAATGTACGGAAATTCAAGCATCAGCGCGAATCGCAAACTTACCTCAGATGAACTCGACAGCCTCATCTTTGAAGAAAAGACGAGCGAATACGGCTTCTACAATTTTCAAGACCCTCACACGCAGACGTACTTTGAGCATGTGGAAGAAGAATACCGATTGAGGTACAAAGTCAGAGAGGCGTACGATGGCCAAGAACTCTTGCGAAGGATGCGCGCCGACATCAAACGCGAGTACCTGACGCGTAAAAAACAGGTAAAAAAACTTCAAAAGAACGCTGCAGTAACATTTCGCAATGCAGAATCAAAACTCCAGGAATACTACTCGGAAACGACAGCTGCCGGACTTCCTACCTATCGCCGCTCAATCGACATTAATGCGCCTCTTGTTACGGTTGTGGAGCTTCCTCACGACAGGCACTTCGACTTGAAAGAGTACAATCCCAAGAAGTATTATCAAGGTTTGCGTGAGTTGCATACCGAGTTGCGCGATTCCGCTCGTAGTGAAATATACGATCGAGTGGAGACGGTGTCTACGCAAGAAGAGGAGTTGTGCAGACAACAACAACGACAAAGCTCTTCTGCGAACATCAATGACGACAAGGACCAATTCATTGACTGTGGCGATGTAGGTTGTCAAGTCTGCGGCTGGAGGCGTCAGGAATATGAGGAGAGGAAACAACAACGTGAATGCGACGACAATGGCGGCGACAATGGCGGCGACAGCGACAGCTACGACAGCAGCTACTGCGCCGAATTTGGCTACTACCCACGTGAATACAACTACGAACGCGAGATTCGCGTAGCAGAAGAAGCGCGAGCGGCTGCTGCAGAACAAGAACGCAGGGAGGAAAACATGCGTGACGTCGACGGCGAACTCGTGGACAAAAAGGACCCCCGCGAAATCCCTTGGGCTGAATGGGTAGCTGGTGGCCATGTATCCGAAAAATGTCTGGGATGCGAGGACCTTGAATGCAGCGACTGCTACAGCTACGGCGACGACCACGACAGCGACAACACTCCCGGCGCCGAATTTGGCCACTACTCGCGCGAAGATGAATACCGGATCCAAGAACGTCCAGCCCACGTCCCGGGATGCGTGAATCCGAATTGCGTCGCTTGCTGCTGTGACGATGATTACTTTCCCGAGGACTACTGCCTAGGCGAAGACGAAGAAGCGTCGCGGGTAGCACAAGCAGCCACGCAACGCGCGGAAGAGGAGGCGGCAGCTGAAGCAGAGGATGCGGAGCGCAAAAAAAGATGGGAAGAAATGAGCCCTCGGGAGAGTGACCGTTTGTGGTTTGAAAACACGCGCGATGTCAATGACCCTTGGAGCGATGATGACCGAAGCGACGACCACAACGACAACGACGCCCACAACGACAACGACGCTACCGAAGCCGTCACCATACCAGAGGTTGCAGCACCGGGGAAAGGCGGCGTCTTGTGCGCCAAGAAGAAGGCGGTTGCGGCTGCAGGTGCAGCGAAGGCCAGACGCGAGAAGAAACAGCGCAAGAAGGCTGCCGCGAAGTTTGTCCCCGTCAAAATCACGATGAACACGAATCGCGAAAATGTCGATGAAAGTGATGCAGCAGCAAAGGTGCTTTACACAGGTAGGGCGCAAGTGAATCTACCGAAGAAGAGAAATCTTAACCAGGTGGTGGCCAGGACGGAAGATGAAGCGCGCAAGATGAAGAAGCGCGATGCTGCAAAATGGAAGCGCCTCAGCACAGACCTGAAACAAACAGCGGCGCGCGGAACCAATATTGCGACCCTTCCCGACCCAAGACCCTGGTACAACAACGAAAAATACTACGAAAACCACTCCGAATGCGACAGTGATGATTTCTAAACCAGGTAAGTATAAGACAGGTAAGTAAATTATGAATGTGTATTATTGCTAACACTTTTTTTCGAGGGAATGCATAAAATTGAAATCATTTATGTCGATACACATAAATATAAACACAACGCAACGCAAATCTGTACTCATTTGCACATCAAAATAAGTAATGTCGTCAGTTGTTCCGACAACAGATGGTGGGGTTTTATGGACAGCAGTAATATTATCCCTGATATTATCCCCGATATTATTCCTGATATTATACTGTTGCTGTATCACAATGAAGGAAGGAAACGAAGATGATGTATATTCGCGCCAGATAACTAGACTTCGTACACACAAATGCGAGTGTCTAAGATGTAAGTGTAAATAGTAGTAAGACTTGTTGCGAATTAAACTCGACATATTCGACAAACGGAAAATTGAAATATTTTTAATGATATAAATAGAAAACAGAGAATCGAAAGAACAGACAAGTATGCAAGCAAACGGCGCGCACGCGTTATCAAGAGAAGACAAAAACCTCACTTTGGAGAAAGAAGCGACGCGTGGGTGGTTGGAGATGGTGAAAGCGGCTGAGCGCATTGAAAAACTCCATAAAAACAAGATGAGCGAATTGCGCAGACAGATGACATGCAATTACAAGTCTCTCGTGAACGAAATCGAGAAGAGCAAGGACGCGGAGGAAGCGATGCATGCCGAAATTGCGAAAATGTGGATTCGCAATAACTTGGAAGAAGCGCAGCAACTGATTGACAACACTGTGGGCATCAAAGGAATTACCGAAAATCCGATGAAGGCCGCGATTGAAGCAGGTATTGTCCACGAAGAAGAAGAAGAAGAAGAAGAAGCGGAACCGATTTACAATATCAGAGACAATGTTCCATTGCCGCGCGTTTCCATTTCGAGCTCGATCGTGGTGTCGAACGAAGAACTGTACGGGTACTAGAGAGCTTGCACGACAACACGCCACATTACGCCACATCACAAGTAAGTTTGTTAGCATATGTGTAATAATACTAACACTTTTTTTTACGCGACAAACATCCAAACATCCAAACATCCAAACATCCAAACATCCAAACATCCAAACACAAAATTGAAATATATATTGTGTAAAATATATAAATATAAACTGCTTACAAATAGTACTCAAACCCAGCCCAAATAATGTCTACACTCGCATCACCCATTGACCCCAAAACCAAAACAAACCGCGGTATATATATGACGGTGAATGGAAATAAAATATACGCGGAGACATGTACATTAGAACACTGTTTGGTAAATTTCCAACCGGATGAAATGTCGCCAAAAATGCGCGAACGACTGCATGAAGTATTTCCTACCACAGACGTGAGTCAAACCTATGTAACGCTTGCATTTGATTATGATAACAACAATGCCGACAACGTGTTTAGTATTTCGGGATTTTGGAACCCGAACATTTCAGGATATGAGTTTTATTAAGAGTTTTCCAGAGTAGAAAATTGAAATATTTTTATTTGTGTAAATGGAACATAGAAAAGCGAGCAACTAAAGAAGCATCAACATCAACATGACGACAACATCAGGAGCATCGAAGGAAACACAGACGACGTCGCCCCCAATAATAACCGGCGAAATATCACCAATGGAAGAGTTGCGGTTGTGTGTGCTTGGTCCGGTTCAGGTAAGTTGGAAATACCTGTACGAATTGAAGGGAAAGATTCTGGATTTGGAAAGCAAAGTGACTTTCCTCAACATGCAACATGACCGTGCAATGTTTTATGTTAAGAAGGAGGTTGCTGAGACCCTCGCGTATCGCGAAAAGTACGAGGGAGCTTTGCGCGATTTGGAAAAACAGAAATGCGACACAGCGCATGCTGAAGAACGCAGTTGTTTCTTGGGGAAGAAGTTAGAAGAGATGCAAACAGAGTTATCCGATATGGGAATTGCTTTGATCGAAGAAAGAAACAACCACAGTGAGTCGTGCAAATATGCTAACCGACTTTTGCAGGAAAATGACAGACTGAAAAGGCGCGTGGACCAACTCGAAGCAGCGCAAAGTGAAACACGCACACAGGTTGGGACGTATGCAGAAGAAGCGCGTGCTCGTGCTCCAATGACTCCGGTGTCGGTGCCGTTATCGCCGAGAGAACAGCATGAGCAGCACGGCAATCCAAACACACCGCGTCTATCGCCGGAAACACCTGAAGCGGTATCGGATGGCGAAGAGCAGGAGTCAATGAGCCCGACAATTTTCAACTATATGGACGAAATGACGCGTTTGAATTACGGTCGTAGAGAATCAGAGTCATCTGCTACAACGGATTGCAGCGGCGACCCTATATGTCTCTCGGATTAGGACTAACTGCGGCGACACGACACGACATTACACAAAACGAACAAAGGTTCGCCGTGCTTTCAAGAAGGTAAGATGCGAAGCGTATCATAGTATTGCCTAACTTTATTGCGTATAATATATGTAGCGGACAATGAAAGTAAAGATATTTCTATTGAACTTCGTACAATCATGGGGGTGTCGTTTGACTGAACACTATAGTAAATCCACATAGCGGAGGAAAATATACTTAAAACACAAAAAATAAGAGATAAACTATTTGTACTTTTATTTTTATATAACAAAAACATAAATATAAAGCGACCTACAACAGACAAAGACGTTGCCGTGTATGGAATGATTTTCAAGTCTTCATTATTTTTATTCATGGTTTTCGAGTATAATTTAGTTTAGTTCAATAACTAATGTGTGAATGTGTGAATGTGCTAGTGTAGTAGTATATAATATAAAATTGATTGTAAATATTTTTATGTATTAATTTATATAATAACAGTCAATAACGAACGGACAACAATTCTCAATGTACACAGAAGTATTCAACGGTGACTACCATATAAGGGTAGGAAAAACCCAACAAGAGAATGACAATATACTCCGAACATCTCCGCAAACGGCGCTATGGTTTCATCTCAAAGATTTCCCGAGTGCTCATGCAGTCGTAACAAATATAACGAAACCGGGCAAGTATGATAGTGCCGTCATCATTCGCGCGGCGACTCTTGTGAAAGACAATGCGAAACAAGGAGTGAATAATTTACAAAAGGTGAGCGTAAATTATTTACCGATTAAGAATGTGAAACGTACGGAAATTGCGGGACAAGTAATACTGACAAAGGCGGCGAAATGTATTCACGTTTAGATGTTTTATAATGGGCGAACTAAATTCTTTACTATACAGGACTGTGTCATGTGAGAAGGTACAGTAGGTAAACTACAAGACGGTTGTTGGGGCGGGGTGGTGAAAACACTACTACTTTTTGTATTTGTATTATCGGATGATGCATTAAAGACTATAGTAGTAGATGACGGCTTTGGCGACGGGTGACTTAAAAAAGAGGTAGACATACTATTTTATATATAGGATATATATATATATATACGCTATATATTTTAATTATATAAAATTTACGCTCGTTCATAAACAATGTAAAGATAACCATCAAAAAGTACAAACGTTGAGATAAAAATGCGATATATTCTCGTCCGATACATTCATATTTTTTTGTAAATAATAGTCTCTGTAGGTTAGTGAAGCACCAATTGAAACGAATGTATGAAGTAAACAGTGACATAATGCTGCCGATTTAACATATTTTTTATCATTTAAATAAAAACTAAAAAAATAAAGACAACTTCCTACAGAAATAGGTAATGTAGTAATAAGTTTATTATACGTATAGAGAGATAACCATAAGTGATAAGCAATGCTGCTTTTTGCAACAACCATGTCAACCGTTCTACGAGTGGAGTTAACTAAAGGATCTCTCCAATAATTAAGTGAAGTAGCAAATAATAATAAGCCCATTAAACCACAAATATTCATTTTATAGTAAAATCCCGTATATATATGTGTTGGATGAATGAGTAATGTAATTTTAAAAATATATTGATAAATTCCATCAGGATAAGTTAAATGCCTAGACATTATTAAATATATATCAATATGTCCCTTTAAATTAGTATCGTTAAATATAAAACATTTATTCTCAGTTTCGACTACACCAGCCGCAACATACAGATGATATAAATCCGCTACTGCACATAGAAGAAGACGAACCAACATTTTCGTCTTCTTTTTTGTAATAGTCTAAGTGTACCCTGTAGTCTTCAAATGAACTAAGAGAGTCGTTTGACGAAAAAGATGGCGCGGTATTGGTGTCGCTTAAGGTAATAGAATCGTCCGATGAGTCGAGATAGTATTTTTTATTGGCCATGTTTAATCTTGGGCTTATATAAACATTTTGACGAGACATCGGATTAATAATAGGACTATTATTTTTGGAGTTCATAATAGTTATGTGGTAGAACAAAATATAATTTATAATATGGTATATATTTTTTATTACTAATATTATAAATTGTAAATTACGAATTACGAATTACGAATTACGAATTACAGATTACGAATTACAGATTACGAATTACGAATTACGAATTACAAATCTTTATTAATTTTATTAGGCATACCATGACCAAATACTATCATGTATATCAGCACAGCAGCAGCTAAAAGCACGCTTCTATTTTCCGCTACCACCTGTCTTTGTTTAAGAACATACACCATAATAAGGTATAAAACGATACCAATTATGGCGGAGTGTAACAACATAGTCAAACCGCTTTCCATTCTATATATAATATACTAAAATACTAAATACTAAAATTATTTTATGTTGATAATATAAACTGTAAACGTAAAGAATATAAATTACTAAATAATGCCTGTTATTCTAGAAGTCGTTTTTGGAATATTAGCTGCAGTAGTTGGTGGAGTATGTTACGCTGATAGAAAAAAATAATATACAATTATAAATGCTGATAAAATCAACAGTTATAATTCTGTGCTTGTGCAACACGGCAAACGAAATGAAACGAAATCTATTGCAAATACGAATTTATTGGCGACCACCAAGAGGCAATCCCATGCGAGAAGCCTCGGCGCGAGTAAGAGCACCGGCATTGTTGGCTGCAACTTGTGCGGAACGCGTAGGATTAGCAAGATATCCCTTGTGATTCATTACATAACCGTTGGAAATATAAGCCTTAGAAGATGGCGCGGCACCATTCGAAGAGTAAGAGCCCGTAACTTTAGCATTAAAAGCGGGGAGTCTCGCGGAGGCGTTAAAAGAGAGGTTCAAAGTCATTTTATATTATAAGCATATATTTTTTAAATATGTTTTCTAAATATGTTTTCTAAATATGTTTTCTCTGGGTTTTTATTTATTATTTATTATTTATTATTTATTATTTATTATTTTATAAAATTGATCCCTTTATTGGTAACACAGGTACATATATTGTAAAAGAAAACACACCCAATCAAACAAGAAAAATAGCAATAATGTCCACAGCTACAGATATCAATGGTCTCCCGGCATCATACGTTATTACCAAAAATCCGAGAGACCCCACAGGTATGTCGTATATGGTTGCAAAAGTATTAGATATTCCTGAATTTCGCAGTGTATCGGAAGCGACACACCCATATGCGAATCCTGCGCGTATGTCGCCATCCTACATGTCGTACAATTTTAGCGAAACACCGCCTCACTTGTGTGACCCGGCATCTATCGTGACTCAGCATCGTTGTAGCAATACTGAATTACCGCACCGCGTAGTGGACATTTCGAAAAAAGCATATAGCGAAGAAGAATTGCAATGGTATGCTGATCCCGAGTCCACCATTCCTCCCGCGATGCGCTTGGTGATGATTTGTATGTTGCGCTGTTATTTGTGTGGAGAATTTCAAAAGTCGGATGATGATATTCACTATGAGTCTGCGGGCGAACACACATACGGCTACAGATATTGTACTGAATGCCGGCCTTATTTTCTGAAGTCGCTCCACAAAACAATTACGCCGATTATTAAGTTTCGCCACAATTATGAGGCGTGGATTGAATCGCGCGGTTCAGTTTCTAAGCCGTTTATATGGGTTGCGCGAACACGTCGCGATGAAAGCGGGAAACGCGTAGTGAAGGGAAATGCCCCATATCGTTATACGAAGTGGTGCATCATAAATTGGGTGGCTCGCAAACATGATTTCCCGCGTGTTTTGCCGGAAGACAACGACGTAGTTGTCAACGATGAAGAGTACAGTCTTGTTTGTGAGCAAATTGAAGGGGAAAATATGCTCGATTTGGAGAATGCTAGAATTACTAAATTAGTTCCGATGAGAGATATATATATTGTCAATTATGCGCTACTTGTTGACCAGACCAATGACGAATATGACCCCAATAATGATGACCCGCTCAACAAGTATAGCGAAAGGGAACAGCGCGAAATGTTCAATGCCGCGTGTGCCTCGCGAGTAATTATGTAGATGTACAAGGATTTTTAAGTCTCTATAATTGGATTTGAAGTAATTTATTTTTCTATTTCTAATTCTATTTCTATTTCTATTTCTATTCTGTGGAACGGAAAATTGAAATGATTTTAATGCATATATTTGAATGCAGTGAAAAAAGAATCAGAATCAGAATCAGAATCAGTATCAAATGTCCACCAAAGTTGCTTCTCCTATTGCCGCCGCCGAAGGTTTGACGTTCGAAGTCCGCGAGTGTGACGACGGTCATCTCTACAGCCCCACCACCGACTCTCTCTCTCCCACATCTCCTCTTAATCCCGAAGATTATGAGGGCGGTGTTCTCATGCGAAGTGAGTCGGCTTCCTTGACCGACCCTCCTGCTCCTGCTCCCGAGGCTCCCGAGGCTCCCAAAGACCCCAACATCAGTCGTGTTCAGGTTGGCGACAATGCCGATACACAGGCTCTCTTATACTTCCTTGCATCACAAGGAATCGACATCACAAAGTTTGTCACGGAGCACATGGTGAAGTACGGAAGCCGTGTTCGAGTTGCAAAGACGGATGATGGAAAAATTGTTGGATGCCTCATCTTTGACAACGAGACCGAAGTGTCCGGACTTCTCAATATGTCACCCGAAGAAGCGAAAAAGAGCGCCGGTCCGTTCATCTACATGCAGTTGTTGATTGTTGCTCCTGAGCACGCCGTCGATGCAGACAAACAGTGGGATGAGCGCCTGGTGGCGTCGTTCACGGAGTGTGTTGTGAAAAACGGCAAGATTGCAATTGTGCGTGCAAATGCCGACAATCAAAAGAGCATCGAGATCTACAGGTCGTGTGGCTTCTTCACAATGTCCGACATGGGCATTCCCTCCTACTCGTCGATCAAGAGCAACATGGAAATTCTCGCATTCACGCCGTTGGGGCTCGAGGGGACGTCGCAGTTGTTCAAGAGGTTCTACGAATTGGGGGCGAGGTTCTAATGCTGCAGGAACGAAGCTGTTGAAGACGCACACACGCATATAAAGGTAAGTAATGGTAAGTAATAATAATTGTGCGTTGTTTACTAACACTTTTTTATTAGTTTTTTATTTTTTTAGACTTATTGTATTTTTTAGATTTTTTCATCCGTGTATTTCTTTTCTTCCTTGACAGAAGACTTCGCCCCCTTCGCCCCCTTCGCCGCCCTCGTCCTCCTTGAGGTGATGATAGTCGTAATCCTGCAGAATTAAAGATACGTGGTATATCGACATTGGTATAGTTTTCGGAAAGACGTCCCGCTTTTTCAATAATATCTAGAAAATTTTGGTTACCACTCGAGGTTAGTACTAGGGTCCTATGAAAAAAAGCCCATTTTAATGCACGATGCATGGATTCAGGTTTATCTCTTAGACTCGTCATAAAGTTTTTTAACATACCTTCAATCATAGTACCATTTGCATAACAATATAACTCATATAGACTACAAATTTTTCCCGAATTATCGTGAAAGTTTACTTTTTCCATATTTCCCTTATCTTCTTCAGTTAAACTATTAACGTCTATAGCAACATGTATACTATAACCTTCATTAATCGGTAACCAAAAACTTAATTCCATTTTTTTTTTACTATCTACAGGACCATTGGCTGTGACACTGAAAGATTTGATTGGTATAACATATTCTTTCTGATCATACTCTAATTTTTGTCCGACACTCTGAATCCTTTCTTTAATCATATCAAACATACGGCTTTTATCTTTCTCCGTTTGAACGACTGTTTGATTTTTAACCAACTCTTCAATTATACGGCGTTGAAAAGCACTATGTTTATATATCTTTGGTCTCTGAATACCACCGGGTGTATATTTACCGCTCATTATATATATAACTACAAAATATATTTTATGATATTTACGATATTAATATATCTTATATATTAATATTAAGTAGTAGTTTTTATTTATCTAGCTATTTCGCAATTATGTCGCACCAATATAAAATTGAAATAGAAATAATAGATAAAAACAAAAGCAGCAATAAAGAGAAATCGCCAATGTCATCAAAGATTCAAGAAACGGATACCCCCACACAACCCCCCAAGAATGAAATCATTTCATTAATGAATGCATCTAGCGTCCTCCCAATAACGGTACCTACGCCTACACCTACCACTGTTGTCAAAACCAAGCCCGTCCCTCCAATCAATGAGTGTCGCATCTGTTTCGAAATATACAA
>Ga0209500_10002807_pt1 | contig 12148 bp, 19 predicted proteins | sample S_140212_EF_Meta_FD_187323 | JGI IMG/M metagenome (GOLD analysis project Ga0209500, IMG submission 187323) | Freshwater microbial communities from Lake Simoncouche, Canada to study carbon cycling - S_140212_EF_MetaG (SPAdes) (version 2) | ecosystem: Environmental > Aquatic > Freshwater > Lake ...
ACGGACCTCAAACCGTAGTGTCCGTGACCGAACACATGTGTATTTAACCCCTGGCTCTAAAAGTTATGTGTTATGTTTGTATTTTGACGATAAATACAACGGGAGATACTATGGCAGACATTAAAGATATTATCAGCAACATCGAACAGATCTACGGGTCTAACAACAGTCTACAACTGCTCAAAGACTTCGAGCGTGTGTTGGACGAACTAGATGTGTATGTGTTCGACAGCTGGATCGATGGCGAACTTGTAGAAGGGCCAAAAGAAAGCAGATACTACGTGGAATGCACATTTATGTGGCCGTATGATCAACTTCCGGAGCCTGCAGGCGGCAAACGACTGGTAGAATACGGTTGCAGAGTACAGGTGGCTGAAAGCAAGATCGCTACAGTACGGAAGATCAAGACTCCCGATGATATACGTCCAGGTACACGCAAGGGCAAAATTGATCACAAGGAAATATGGATGATCAAGATCAGTATGCCTAAGAAACTAATGAGTGACATCAACAGAGGCTACACAGAACTAGACAAGAACAAGATTGAAGACATTGTTAATGCCAACATCATTAATTCTTCCATCGACCCAGCAGAACAACAAGCACAGGATATGGCAAATGCACAACCAGCAGAACAACCAGCAGCTTAATGAAGGGCTAAGAGCCACTGACCTGAAAGAGATGGTCCATGATGTATTTGAAGTTGATTCATTTAGATCTAAAATGGGCGAAGATCAAGATGTCTGCGTGGTCAGCTTCAAGGTCAAAGACCGATCACCTGCCAAGGATCTCATGGAGTTTATTGAAAAAGGCTATGAGTTCGTGCTAGATGCTGATGTCAGCAGTGGTGAAGACAACAACGGAGAATACTCCGTGTTTGTAGAAATCAGCAGAAGCCCTAGACTTGCAGAACAGATACAAGAACTAACCTATGGTGTTAAAAAACTCACAGGCCTAGATGAATTTAAATTTAAATATTACAAACAGACCAACGTGCATGAAGTTAATACTGATAACCTCAAGTCTAAAATACCGTCCAGTGTCAACGAATACAAAGAGTTTGTAAATCGAAATAAAACCGAGGATGTGAAAAAGTTCTTTTCAAAGACATTGATGGACGATCTCAGCCTCGACGGAAATAAAATCACTATATCGAAACCTTTTGGGGCACAGGTAAGATTAGAAATTGTCAAAGACAGCGACACAGAATCTATCTTAGAAGGTATCACGGATGGATATACTGTAGATCAAGCAGCTACCAGTGAAGTGTTTTGGCTCACAAAGGTTCTGGGCGATTACACTATAAATAAAATAGGCGACACATTTGTGTTCAACAACGGCGAACGTTCGATGTTATTAAAAAGGATCTAATAATGAGCTTTACATTTGATTTTACCAAAGCACAGCTGAAAGAAATGCTGCCAAAAAACCAATATCTACAGAACTGGTACGATGCACTAGATGCCATACTTCCAGAATATGATATCAATACTCCACAGCGTGTAGCAGCCTTCTTGGCACAGTGCGCTCATGAAAGTGGCGGGTTTGTGTTTCTCAAAGAAAATTTGAACTACAAAGCAGCCAGCCTTAGAAAAGTATTTCCTAAATACTTTCCAGACGATGCTATCGCAGCCGCATATGCCAACAAGCCAGAAAAAATTGCCAACAGAGTCTATGCCAATCGCATGGGCAATGGACCAGAAGAATCCGGCGATGGATTTACATATTGCGGTCGTGGACTTATTCAGTTGACTGGCAAAGACAATTACACATTCTTTGCGGCCAGCATAGATGTGCCTGTAGAAGAAGCGTCAGAATATCTCCAGACTTTCGAAGGTGCTGTCCAGTCAGCTTGCTTCTTCTGGGATCAAAACAATCTCAACACATGGGCAGACAAGGGCGATATCTTAACATTGACCAAGCGTATCAACGGTGGTACCATTGGACTTGAAGATCGCATCAAACACTACGAACACGCTCTGCATATTTTTGGAGCACACTGATCGTGTGGCAGATTCATTGGGTGCTGGCATTAATTCCAGATAGCTTCTTCCTTTGGATCACTTATCTATTGATTGCTGTTGGTGTTGGACTTTATGTGGCCAGCAAGTTGGTTACATGGATTCCGCTGATTTCTCAGTACAAGTTACCTGCAGAACTAGTTGGGGTTGTATTACTAGTAGCAGGTAGTTATTTGTTCGGAAGCCACGGAACAGAAATGGCTTGGCGTGAACGTGTTAAAGAATTAGAAGCCAAAGTTAAGGTTGCCGAAGAAAAAAGTCAGCAAGTTAACACAGTGATAGAAACTAAAATTGTAGAAAAGATCAAAATAGTTAAGGAAAATGTCTATGTCAACAGAGAAATTATCAAAGAAGTTGCGGGCAAGCAACTTGATGCTCAGTGTACTTTGCCTAGGTCTACTGTCAGCCTGCACGACAGCGCCAGTCGTAATGAAGTTCCCGAGCGTTCCGCCGCAACTGATGGAACCCCCTCGGGAGTTGAAGCCAGTAGGCTCCTCGACAGAGTCGTTGAAAACTACGGTGCCTGCCACGAAAACGCAGAAAAATTAAAGATGTGGCAAGAATGGTACAAGGAACAGAAGAAAATCTTCGAAAGCGTTAAATAAGAGTATATTAAGCAGGAGCGAACAATGGCATTGATAGATTCAATTTTAAATTTAGTTACTAAAACACCAAAAGATCCGGACGCTCCTAAGCCTCCAGTTGGATCACGTTCAGAGCGTGAAGCAAAATTAAAAGACAAAGCAGGTATGGTTATTTCTGTATTTGCTTTGCTATTGGCAGTAAATGCATGGTATGGCGGCAAGTTGAGTAGCACAGTATTAAACAATACACTAGGTGCTAACAACACATGGGCACAGTATCAAGCCAAAGCTGGTCGTGGTGTTAGCTACGAGATCGCTGCTAAGACAACAGCTGATCCAAAAATCAAAGCAGAGTTCATGGCTGAGAAAGAACGCATGGACAGTGACAAGAAAGAAATTGCTGAGAAAGCTCGTGCTATGGAAGCTGCTCGTGAAGAAGCTAAAAAATCTAGTCCTTGGATTGGATATGCAAGTACAGCCTATCAATTAGCAATCGTTGTGCTATCAGCAAGTATTTTAGCAGTTAGCGTGGCCATGTTCTGGGGCAGCTTTTTTGTTGCAGGGTTTGGTATACTACTAAGTCTAAACGGCTTATACCTTTGGTTTTAAAATAAAGACAAATAGGAGCGAAAACTATGTCAGAAGAAGTAAAAAGCGAAAGCGAAAAGAAAAAAGAAGATTGGATGAATTCTAAATGGCGTCCAATGATGGGTTGGATGTACATGTTGGTTTGTATGTTTGATATGATACTATTCCCAATCCTATGGAGTTTGTTACAAACTGTAACACATACTCCTATCACGCAATGGAACCCACTAACTCTACAAGGTGCTGGATTGTTCCACATCGCCATGGGTGCTGTGTTAGGTATCGCAGCATTTGGTCGTACGCAAGAAAAACTTAACGGAGCAAACAATGGCGGACTCGCACCAGTTTCACAAAGCGTCACTACAACATTTGGCGCACCTCAATCAGGATTTGGAACAACAGCAGGATTTGGGGCTCCTGCGGCAAGCGTACCTTCAACACCAAGCAGCTTTAGTAGCGGTTCAGGAGTTGGAGCGACAGCGTTTAAACCAGCAACAGCAGTAAGCAGCTCGGGCAAACCAATGCCCATGCAGCCTGATCAACCAGAACTATAAAGGAGCAGGATATGTTAGATACATTATTTTGGGTAGCACTAGGAGCATTTGTAGGATGGAATTTTCCGCAGCCATTTTGGGCAAAGATTATTCAAGAAAAAATTCAAGCTATGATAGCTAAGAAAGGAGCATGATATGAAGAACATTATTTTTATAGCAGGACTTGTATTAGCAATGGCATTCCCTACTTATGCAGCTGAAGATACAAAGCCAAAGACTAAAAAAGTCTGCGTGGACCAACAGGGCAAAGACGGAAAGCCAGTGATGGATACCAAGACCAATAAACCAAAACAAAACTGCAAAGAAGTCAAAGTGCGTGAAAAACATGAAGGCACAGCAGTTCCTGAAAAGAAAAAATAAAGCTCAGTAAATTTCTAATTAAATAAAAGGACTGCTTGACACAGTCCTTTTTTTATCATATAATATAAACATGGATTACTACTCTACTCTAGGACTACAAAGAAATGCCAGCGATGCCGAAATAAAAAAAGCATATCGAAGCATGGCTATGAAATATCACCCGGATAGAGGAGGTGATGAAAAAAAGTTCAAAGAAATATCACAAGCCTACGAATTTCTCAGCGACCCCCAGAAAAAACAAATCATAGACCGTGGTGGTGATCCCAATGCACAGCCAGGCAGGGGCGGAGGTCAAGGACCGTTTGAATTCCATTTCGACACTGGTAATATGAATGACATTTTTGGTAATTTTGGGTTTGGCGGATTTGGTCGCCAGCCTCAACGTAGAAATAGATCATTAAACATCAACGTAGAAATTACCTTAGAAGATGTGCTCAACGGCAAGGACTTTACTGCTGAAGTTTCCATCCCTGGCAAGAATAAGATGATCAATATTCAAATCCCGCCCGGTATAGAACACGGACAACAAATTAGATACGAAGGCATGGGCGATGATTCAATACCCGGTCTCAAGCCAGGCGATTTATTAGTCAATGTCATAGTACGTGAACACTCTAGATATAAACGAGAAGGCACATCGTTGATTATAGAACAGTTAGTAAGTGTATGGGACGCATTGCTGGGAGCCAGCATAGAGATACAAACACTGGATCGTAAAACATTATCAATGAGCCTGCCACCCGGTACACAACCAGACACCATGATGAGTTGCAAAGGTGAAGGCTTGCCCAACATGCGTACAAGGCAGCGAGGAAATCTACTCATACGTATAAAAGTTATAGTGCCAAGAGTAATTAACCCCGAACAGATTAAACTAATACAACAAATCAAACAAGGAATATCTAATGATTGAACCCAGCAAGAGTCTACAAGAGATCTTTGAAAAATCTGTAGAGATGGCCAAGTCTCTAAACCATGAGTACATAACCATCGAACACATTATCTATGGTATCATGGAGGATGAGGATTCTTATAAACTGTTAGAAAGTTTTGGAGCCGATGCTAAATTTGTCAAAACAAATATCGAACACTACTTAAAAAACAATCTCAACGATATCAAAACTACCAACGCCAACGCAAAACCTAAAAAGACCAACAGTGTGGAACGTGTATTGAATCGCTGCTTCACGCAGGTGCTGTTCAGCGGCAGACAACGCATGGAGATAGCAGATATCATTATCAGTGTGCTGTCAGAGAAGAATAGTTTCGGTTACTACTTTCTTACCAAAGCAGGAGTGACCAAAGAAAAGTTTGTGAAGTATTTCCAAGAAAATGTACCGATAACTGAAGACACAGAAGTTGAAACAAGAATAGTGAACTCAAATCAAATAGATCGAATACTGAATCAGTTTTGTACCAATCTCAGTCTCAAGGCCAAACAGCGAAAACTTGATCCTGTAATAGGTCGTGATGACGAAATAGAAAAAATACAGTTGGTGCTGGCACGTCGAAACAAGGCCAACGTGTTGATGGTAGGTGATCCCGGTGTGGGCAAGACTGCCATTGCCGAAGGCATTGCTCGTAAGATACATGAAGGCAAGGTTCCTAAGTTCATCAAAGACCATCAAGTCTATACCTTAGACATCAGTGCTCTATTAGCTGGCTCCAAGTATCGCGGCGATTTCGAAGAACGTGTTAAAGCTGTGCTGTCAGCCCTAGAGAAGAAAGGCAAGATCATATTGTTCATCGACGAAGCACACATGATGAACGGTGCAGGTGCTGCCAATGGCAGTTCCAACGACATGGCCAATATGTTGAAACCCATACTTACCAAAGGTGTTCTCAAGCTGATAGCATCTACCACATGGGAAGAATATCGCAAGCACTTCGAAAGTGATCGTGCGCTGATGCGCAGATTCCAGCGTGTGACCGTTGAAGAACCTACACCAGAAATGGCTGTGAAGATTCTCAAAGGTCTAAAGAAATACTACGAGCAACATCACAATGTAAAAATATCTGATGCAGCCATTGAGCAAGCGGTCAAACTCAGCGTCAAGTACATGAGTGATAAAAAACTGCCTGACAAGGCCATTGACATCATCGACTGCGCCTGTGCTAGATACAAACTCAAAGATGACGAAGGCATGGAAGGTGTTACACAGATTGTAGACATAGAACAAGTTACCTACGAACTCAGCAAGATGATTAACATGCCATTGGAAACTGTGGCACAAAAAGAAAGTAAAAATCTTGCAGATCTAGATACTCAGATGAAGAGTGTGGTCTACGGACAAGACGGTGCTGTAGATACATTGTTAGATAAAATCTTTGTGAGTCAAGCTGGTATGAAGTCTCCTAATAAACCAATTGGGTCGTTCTTATTCTTAGGACCCACAGGATGTGGCAAAACCGAAACTGCTAAACAATTATCAGATAAAATGGGCATGCAGTTAATCCGATTTGACATGGGCGAGTATCAAGAAAAACATTCAGTAGCAAGATTGATTGGAGCTCCTCCGGGATATGTCGGTTACGAGGACAACGCTGGCCAACTGATTACTAAACTACAAGAAACACCTAACGCTATCTTGCTGTTAGACGAAGTCGAAAAAGCACATCCAGATGTTATGAATATTCTTCTGGCATTCATGGACAATGGTTTTATCACAGGATCTAATGGCAAACAAGCAGACGGTCGTAACACCATCCTAATCATGACATCAAATCTCGGTGCAGCGGACAATGAACTCAACACCATCGGGTTTGGTGAGTTGGAAAGAGATGGCGAAGATGACAAGGCCATCAAGAAACATTTCAGTCCAGAATTTCGTAATAGACTAGATGCTGTGATCAAGTTCTCTAAACTCAGCGGCGATACTGTTATCCAGATTGTGAAGAAGTTTGTGGCTGATCTCAACAGTCAACTCAAAGACAAAGGCATTGAGATTGTGATTAACGCCAAGGCCACACGTTGGCTAGCAGATCGAGGCTACGACAAGAAGATGGGTGCTAGACCGTTGGCAAGGATCATCGACAACGAAATCAAAAGTCCTCTAAGTCGCAGAGTGTTATTCGGTGATCTAGTAAATGGTGGAAGAGTCACTGTGGATATTGTCGATGACAAATTGAATTTCACAGTAGTTGAGATACCGAAACCGTTGACCAAGGAAGAGAAGAAAGCTCTTAAGGCGCAACGCATTGCTGAAGCAGCAAATACACAAGAACAAGATGCTAGAACTGAAAACCAAATCGACCAGTCGTAAGTTCTACAACAAATGGTTGTATAAAATCAGCCTGCAAATAGACGGCTGTGTGATATTTCGCACACAGCCTATCTCAAATATCAAGAGTTGGTTGGAACATTCTGATAGCGATAGTGGATATCACTATGAAAATTGGCGCAGGGCCGCAGTTAATAAAGAAATAATAAACAGCGTCTGTGAGTTTTTAATTGCCCATGATGCAGATACGTATGCAACAAGAGTTGAAAGGAACAGACTAGATGTTTATACCAACGATCCCGAGTTCTACGAAAAACTCAGCCTAGCCAGTGAAGATTATTTGGTACATAGATTCGAACCCAATACTAACAATCTTGATGTTTTAAATAATTCACAGAACTGCATCACTGTGAGTAAGCTGCCCAAGGACAGATATCGTTATCGTGTATATTTGTTGCCTCACAAAATGGCCAAAGACCGTGAAGGCAAACAGCGATATCTATCCTGGCTGAAATCGCAGTCCCCAAGAATAACCTGTACCCCTGCTATTGAACGTTGGTTCTTGGCCACAGATTGGAATTGGGACCGTAGATATGTGTTGGTCGAAGACGAATCCACACTGCTAATGATGAAACTGCGTGGTGCTGAAGTTGTAGGTAGGGTGTATAACTTTATAGTATGCGATAAATAGTTGATGAGCAGAGAAACTATAGTATTATTATCAAACATCACCGACGATAGTCAGCCCTCTACATGGCAGTACGGCGAAAAACACATAGGTGCAGGCTACTACAAAAACGGTAACGGTGTGCATACTATGACCTTTGAGCTGAACAATTTCAAGGGCAGTATCAAAGTACAGGCTACTCTAGACCTAAATCCCGGAGTCAACGACTGGGTTGATGTAGTTCTTGATAGTTCAGACACTGTATTGACTGCTATAGATAGCACACCTATCACTTCCAACGCTGCCTGCACATTTACTGGTAAATTTGTGTTCATACGTGTAGCGTATCAGCTGGAACAAGGCACAATCACCGAAATTCGTTATAATCATTAACAGTTAAAGTTCGATAAATATAGTATGACCTCCCGAGGAATGCTATGAGAGACCTTTTATCTAAGTTAGACGCTATTGTAAGCGAAACAGAATTAAGAAATCCTGAAGACCTTCAGGCCAAACGCAAAGCCCTTCAGGATTTGCAAATGGATCCCGTTGCTTCTCAAGATCCAGAAATCAAACAAGCAATTATGCAACGCAAGGCTGATCTTGAAAAAGAGGCCAAAGCCAAAGGATTTGCAGAATCATTTGAGGTAGGCGACGAGTTTGGTATTAGCTTTTCAGAAGATCACGAGATCGCAACTACTATTGTAGACATCCTAGAAGATGGCATTGTTATTGAGCTAGATGATCTAGCTCTAGAAATGTTAACCAATGAAGGTTTGGATTTCTTAGAAGGTGAGCTAGTAGAAGACAAACAAAAAGGTGTTGATGGCAAAGCCTGTTGGAAGGGCTACAAGCGTATGGGCACTAAACAGAAGGGCGGTAAGACCGTAGACAACTGCGTTAAGATGGAAGACCACGGTCCTGAGAATCCAGATGCACCTGTGAACTACGGCGAATATGATCGCGAAGGCGACATGGCCAAAGACGATTTACGCACCATTGACGATGCTGCTGAAGAACTATACAGTATCCTACGAGCAGACGACAATCTTCCAGAATGGGTGCAAAGCAAGATTACCAAAGCTGTAGACTATATTGACACAGCTCGTGATTATATGAAAGCACAGAATTACGAGGAAGATACGCAGACTGACGAAGCCAAATACCAAGGACGTGAAGTTCCACTGGGCAAGAAGATGGCTGGCGACGTCAAGAAGTCCAAAGTATATGTACGCAAGCCCAATGGTAATATCGTCAAGGTAAACTTTGGCGACAAGAAAATGCGTATTAAAAAATCCAATCCAGCACGTAGAAAATCATTCCGTGCTAGACACAATTGTGCCAATCCTGGTCCTAGACACAAGGCTAGATACTGGTCTTGCCGGAGCTGGTAATGTTATTAAAAGAAATGTTCAGTGCCATTGGCGCACCCAAAGACGAGAAACAAGATATTGATTGGCTAGATGATTTAAAATTTTTCATCGACAACGATTCTAAAATGCTAGACCAGTATTTTTTCCCTGCGGTAAAGCGTCATCGTGAACACAGAGGTAATCCCAACGTGTTCAAGGTCTACATCCGACCATTAGAAAAGTGCATGGGTCATTATTGCGACAAATACGATATCGATGACGCGGAACAAAAGTTTCCAAAAGACAAACTCATAGACTTGGCAAAACGCATTGCTGAAGAACAAGAGAAACACATAGAAAAAGGTGACTACGATTAATGTTGTTAAATGAATTGTTCGAAGCCGGAACCAAACATGTGACATTCTGTTTTGGCAGAATGAATCCACCTACCATTGGTCACAAACAGGTATTAGATACCATGAAAAGCCAAGGCGGTGAAATGAAAATTTTTGTCAGTCAAAGTCAAGACAAAAAGAAAAATCCCTTGGACTACGGAACCAAGATAAAATTTATCAAAGAGATGTTTCCTCAATATGCCAAGGATGTTGTAGAGAACGCAGCACTAAACACCATTGGAAAAGTAGCCAGCTATCTACATGAACAGGGATATAATGCGGCGACTTTTGTGGCAGGATCAGATCGCCTAGAGGATATGAAAAGTCTTCTCACACAGTACAATGGTGTAGAAGGCAAGGCGCACGGATTCTATAAATTTGATGTTATTGATTTTGCCAGCAGTGGAGACCGTGAAGATGGTGCTGAAGGTGTAGCAGGAGTTAGTGCCAGCGGTGCTCGATCAGCTGCTGCCAACAATGACTTCGAAGGTTTCCAAGAAGCCACAGGAGCAGGCGAACTTGCCAAACCTTTGTTTGCTGCGGTGCGTAAAGGCATGGGCATCAACGAAGGTATCAGTGAAGCTCCTATTGAGATGGATCCTAGTGAGCCAATGAATCCAATGATTCACAGTCACGACAAAGCTAATCCTGCTAAATTAAAATATCGTATGTTACGTGCTGCTGGTCAATTAAAAGATCTTGCTAGTCGTGCAGAAAATGCCAGTCCCGGAGAATGGGAAATAATGGCTCGTCAGTTTGACGAATTAAAAATGAACATGGAACAAATACGACACGCTTTGGAAGAACTAGGCAAAGTTAAAAGCAAAGGTGGAATTAGATCAAGAGGTATAACCATATGAGAGCCAAAGATTTTGTGCCGGCTAGCAAACCAAGAAACTTTGTTGCTAAAAATCAAAAGACCGCAGGTGCTGGCGCACACAAAGATAAAAAACGAGCTGAGAAGCAGGGTGATGTCAAACACAAGCAGAAACAATTCGAGCAAGGTGTGGCGGAAGGTGACATGGAGGAAGGTTGGGATGATATTAAAAAATTTGGTAAGAAAGCTGCGGTGGCAGGTGCTATTGGCCTAGGTGCATTAGGCTCTGCACAGGCACAGGATGCTCCTTCAGGTGAAGACTTTCTTCCAGATATCGTTGCTCATGTAACTTTTAAAATTGATGGTAAAACTATTTCAAAAGATATTAATCTAGGAACAGCATATAAATCTCCAGGTCAGGCTGGAGACGCTCTTGCAAAATTCTTAAAGTCCAAAGGCATCAAATATTACGATTACAGCCTTGAGCGTGTAAAACCCAAAGACAAAAACTATCTAGATAAAGCTCCGTATACCGATAGTGGTAAAACTCACGGTCAAATGGACACCGGGCCTGCTAGTGATAGTAAATTCAAAGGCGATTATATGTCTAAAGAAGGTATAACATCAAATGGTTGAAATTACAGAATCAGCAAAAATCAAAGTAGTAGATCTACTCATGGAAGAAAACAATCCCAGCCTCATGCTGAGAACATTTGTGCAAGGCGGCGGGTGTTCAGGATTCAGCTATGGATTCACATTTGATGAAATTAAAAACGAAGATGATTTTGAATTTCCAATCAGTACAGAATACAATATGGTCATTGATGCTATGAGCATGCAATATCTACAGGGTGCTGAAATTGATTATCAAGAAGATATCACAGGCAGTCAGTTTGTGATTAAAAATCCCAATGCACAATCAACCTGCGGTTGTGGAAGTTCATTCTCAGTATGAAACAATATAAAATTACCAGCGATAACATTTTACAAAACAGTGATGACGACTGTTATCTCTCTCCGGACGATCCCATACACGAATTAAAAATTGCACACAACATGGGAGGGCTAGGTTCTGCAGAAAAATTAGCAAATTATAATGCCATGAAAGCCTATAACAAATATACAGTTTATCCAGAAGATGACGGTACTGATCTTCCTCGTAACCCTTACAGTCAAGTATGAGAGCAAGTGAATTTGTTGTTGAAAAGAAAAAAAGAAAACGCAGACCGCGTTGGGCTGCTTACGGGCCGGGACCTTACGGCGGCTACGGATATGCTGTAGGGTATAGCGGTGACAGCGGTGGCAGTGAAGGTGGCGGTGGAGAAAGTATCGAACATGAAAACTTTGCCGATGGCAAAAATCCTCAGGACAAAGGCGACAGTAAACGACACGGCATCAATACTAAAGCATCAGTAAGTAGTCTACGTAAAACTGCTAAACAGGGTGGGCGCAAAGGACAATTGGCGCACTGGCTAGCTAACATGAAAGCAGGCCGTGCTAAGAAGAATAAATAACAGTATGAAAATACGTGAAATTTTAGAATCAGCAACAGCAGGCGCTACCAGTGCTGGTAACGTAGCTATAGGTGC
>Ga0209500_10002811_pt1 | contig 12140 bp, 14 predicted proteins | sample S_140212_EF_Meta_FD_187323 | JGI IMG/M metagenome (GOLD analysis project Ga0209500, IMG submission 187323) | Freshwater microbial communities from Lake Simoncouche, Canada to study carbon cycling - S_140212_EF_MetaG (SPAdes) (version 2) | ecosystem: Environmental > Aquatic > Freshwater > Lake ...
ATGAAATTGATACAGATTCTGATATCTCTCCTGCATTTGGAGGTCGCGAGGATGTGCTCATGGAGGCTGTGAAGGGATTTGACCGTGTATTTATGCTCGGCTATCACGGTCGTGGGAATGTAGCAAACTTTCCCTACTGTTTCTACAAGGATATGGAACTCAAGGAGGAGATTCTGAAGTCCTGGTCACACATCTACTCCAATGTCACAGAAACTATCAGTGAGCCGTATCTCTTTGTACATTCAAAGGCATCCGATGCACGTGCACCTATTCAAGTGGATCCTGAGAGGATGCTTGTGATCTGTCCCAGTGAAAACATGTATTCTGAGGGACACAAGTGGTGGGCTGCGGCCGAACGCTGGGTGGGGCGGCCGATTCTTGAGTATTGTGATGTAATGGCCAAGGCGGAAAAGTGTCTCCTTGTAGATAGTTCCTTCTTCTGTATGAGTCTCTGCATGGGCCTAATGCCTGAAGTCTGGGTTCGTGGTGGGCGCTCTTATAAAAATGTCTGTGAGGAACTGCTCGAGCACAACTTCTAAAATTTGAAGTGGCGACGGGTTGTTTAAAGTTCTAATGAAAACCATAACAAATGAATCTCCTTATCATTGGAGCACTCATTATCGGCAGTGTACACTGTCAAAGTAATTCAGCATCTGCATCGGCTTCTGCGTCAGCATCCGCTTCAGGTTCAGCATCGGCTACGGTTTCACCCTTTCCTTCTCCTTCGGCATTTACCTCGTTTACTGCGATCCCTACACTAAGTACAAGTGCATCTCCTAGTTCCTCTGCCTCCCCATCTGCTAGCGCACATGTATCTGTTTCTGTGAATCCTACACTTAGTTCATGGCCTTCATACAGTGCATGGCCTTCAAGCAGTTCAATGCCTTCTGACAGTCCCGCACCTACAGTAAGTACAAGTGCATCAGCAAGTCCTTCTGCCACTGCATTTGTATCTGTATCAGTAAATCCTACTAGTAGTGCTTGGCCATCGAGCAGTGCAGCAGTATCTGCATCGGCTCTTCCCTCAAGCAGTGCAGCAGTATCTAATTCGGCTCTTCCCTCGAGCAGTGCAGTTGCATCCGTTTCGACAGTCCCTTCTAGTAGTGCGGCAGTATCTGTATCTGCCATTCCTTCAACCAGTACAGCACCATCCGCATCGGCACTCCCTTCTAGCAGTGCAGCAGCATCTAGTTCATCTCTTCCCACAAATAGCCCAGTAGCAACCATAACGGCTCTTCCCTCAAGTACTTCAGCAGGAAGTGCCACAGCAACCTCTAGCGCAACAAACTCACTCACTTCGTCATCAAGTGCCACAGCAACCTCTACCGCAACAAACTCACTCACTTCATCATCAAGTGCCACGGCAACCTCTACCGCAACAACATCGCTCACTTCATCATCAAGTGCCACGGCAACCTCTACCGCAACAACATCGCTCACTTCATCATCAAGTGCCACGGCAACCGCAACTTCTTCAAGTGTAGTAACAGCCACACCTACATCAACTAGGCTACCTTCAGCCTCAGCCTTCTCATCACTAAGCCCAACTACAACTTCATCAACTTACGCAAGTCTCTCTCCTACAGCATCCACTTCTGGAACGGCTCGTCCTACTCTAACAACTACTAGCACTACAACCGCAACTGCAACGGGTACTGCAACAAACACATCGTATCTGAATATCACATACCCTTTCTATAATAAGCCACCTCCTACGACAGATCCAATTGATCAGAATGGCTACATTGGAATCGGCATTGGCTCTACTGTCGCATTTCTAGGTACTCTTGTAGGGCTTTCGCATGTATATAAGAGTTATAAGTTGAAACTCAAGCGCCTTGAAGAGACTACGCCTGTTATTCGTGAAAATCCAGTTAACGAGCGTCTACAGATTCGTTATGTAGAGAAGGGTACAAACACACCTCCTCTAACACCGCGCAACTCAGGAGACAGTTTTGACTTAATTGATCTGAATGATTCACAGTAGGTTTAAACAAATAAATCAAAAAGTATCTAATGGTAAAGTTAGCCGTAATTACAGGAGTGACTGGACAAGATGGCTCCTATCTTGCCGAGTTACTACTCTCAAAGGACTATGAAGTCTGGGGTATGATGCGCACCTCATCCAATCATTTTTTTGAGCGTATTGATCATATTCTCAAGAATCCCGCTTTTAAGGTGAAGCGTGGTGACCTACGCGATACGTACAGTATCCAGACTATTTTTGAAGAGTTTGCTGGACTCGCATTTGAGCGTGTTGAGATTTATAACCTTGCTGCACAGAGTCACGTACGCCACTCCTTTGATATTCCTGAATACACGGCCGATGTAGATGCTCTTGGTGTTCTACGATTCTTAGAATGTATGCGTCGTTCTCCCATCAAGGATCGCATTCGTTTTTACCAGGCGAGTACGAGCGAACTCTATGGAAACCGTATTGGAAATGGCGTGACGGTTCTCTCTGAAACGACAGGATTTGAGCCGTGCTCACCCTATGCTGTTGCAAAACTCTTTGCCTATTGGTCTGTTCGCAATTACCGCAGTGGTTATGGTCTGTATACATGCAATGGTATTCTTTTCAATCATGAATCACCTCGTCGTGGAGCCGATTTTGTTACGCGTAAGATTACCATGGCCGTTGGAAAGATTAAGCGTGGCGAGGAGACCTGTGTTGAACTCGGTAATCTCGATGCAAAGCGTGACTGGGGGCATGCTCGCGATTATGTAGAAGGTATGTGGCGCATTTTACAGCACGATACACCTGATGACTGGGTGCTGGCCACAGGTGAACAGCACAGCGTTCGTGAATTTCTGGAGATTGCCTTTAGTCATATTGGAATCCAGATTGTTTGGCGTGGTGAAGGTGTAGAGGAGAAGGGGTATGATGGCCTTACAGGAGATATCCGTGTAAAGATTAACCCTGCCTTTTTCCGTCCAAATGAACTCCATACACTTATTGGAGATCCGAGCCGTGCAGAGACTAGTCTTGGATGGAGTCGAGAGGCTACATTTGCCTCACTTGTAAAGGAGATGGTGGATGCAGATTGTCTAAGCAAGCCTTAAAGAAACTACTTGATACATAGACATAGAACATGTCTGAAATCAAAGAGTATGAGGAACGCGATGGTGAGTTTATCCGGATTTTGCGGTATTATCCTGAAGGCTCCCTGAGTTTCCAGACGGCCAAACAGAAGATTGATATTCTCAATACAGTTCTTTTTGGACGTACGCTATTTGTAAATGGAGTTCTACAGTCTTCTGTAGCAGATGAACACCTCTATCATATGAGTCTAGTCTCAGGAGTTCATGAAGGACTTGCAACAAAGTCTCGCATCTGTATTCTTGGAGGCGGTGAGGGTGCTACAGCACGCGCTGTTCTAGCACGCCTTGGAGAGCGCACTGATGCACATGTAACAATGATTGATTGGGACACTGAACTCGTTGCGCATTTCCGTCAAAATGAGCCGCGCTGGACAACCAAGTTTCTTGGAGGAAATGTCTTTGATGATCCGCGCCTTACAGTGGAGCACAGTGATATTTTTAAGATTCTCGAGGAGCCACGTGTCTATGATTGTATCTATGTAGACCTAGTGGACCCTGATATGAATGACCCACTTTGGACAGGTTTATTTAAGAAATTACTCAACTGGATGCCTGAGGGAGGTGTGATTACCATTAATGCAGGCGGCTGCTATCCGTGGGATATGCTAGGCGTTGATGCAATCAAGATTCTCTATAGCAATCTTAATATTCCAGATCACTATATTACTCACTCAAAGGTCTTTGTTCCCTCATTTGGTCGCGAATGGGCCTTTGTGAGAATTACTGTTCCTCCTAAGGGCACTCACTTTGAAATGAATTATTTTGATGTGATTGCACTGGACAGACAGAGTTGCTAAATTTGAAGTGAGCCTGGCGAGCAAAAACATCCTATAAAAATGAGTCTCAAAATCATCCTCGGCCCCATGTTTGCAGGAAAGTCTTCTGAACTCCTCGGCACCATTCGCAAGTATAATGCAATTGGTTGGCCCATCTTTGTGATTACTCACAGTAGCGATGTTCGATACAGTGAGAAACCTGAAATTGTAAGTCATGATAAGGAGAGATATCCTGCCCTCGCTGTACGGTATCTTGATAATGTTCTACCTACACTACTCTATATGGATGCTCGCTTGATTATTATTGAAGAGGCGCAGTTCTTTGAAGGTCTCAAAGAGTTTGTTCTACATGCAGTTGAAACTGATAAGAAGGATGTCATCTGTGTTGGGCTTGATGGTGATACAAAGCGACGGCCCTTTGGTGAACTTCTAGAACTCATTCCTTACTGCGACTCTGTAGAAAAGCGCCATGCCTTCTGTAAGCGCTGTAAGATGCCCATGGAGGCCCTGTTCACTCATAGTGAAAAAAAGTCAAAGGATAACCAAGTCGAAATTGGCGGCGAGGAGATGTATGAGCCACTTTGTAGGGTGCATTATCTTCAATGCAATGGATTAGATTAATCCATCTCTAGTTCTGTTATAACTGCAGTATAGCAATTTTTTGCATTTGTCTTCCAAACATCAAAGTTTTCTAGATTACAGACAGAATTGCTGGGCTTGCAGAGATCGGTCATAATTTTATATAGATTACAAGGATGCGACTTGAGAAGAATCCAACTTGTATGATTATCATAATTCTTTAAAATTCCTTCTGTCCAATGGTTCATAATAGCATGAGAGTAATTATCTTCAATTGAATGAAATGTATATGTATTATAATCCATGAGTCCATATCCAAGAATCTCATGATGCTTTTGTTCAAGAATTTTTAGATTTTGAATATCTTCTATAGTAACATATACAAGCGAATATTTAATATCATTTCCATTTAATACTTGAATTGACATATTTTATATATACTAGATACCTTTTACTTTAAATATTAACTACGTTGGTTTAAGAAAGTATTTAGTATTATTTTAAGATGACTATTTTACATTTGGGTGACAGCCACTCTGTTCATCCATTTGATAAACTGGCATATGTAAATCGAAATACGATTGGGGCAGTACTCGCTTATTCAATTGGGCGCGATCGACTTGCTCGTCTTGATCTGCGCAAATTTCCCATTGAAGATGGTGATATCGTTATTTTCTGTTTTGGAGAGATTGATTGTCGCTGTCATATTCATAAATATGTGACGGAAGAGACTTCCTATCAATCAATTATTAAGAAGACGGTCGATTCCTATTTTGAGGGACTTCGGGACATAGTCTCACATTTCAACAAACTGAATGTCTATGTGTACAATGTAATCCCACCAATTGAAGTGGATTCCACCGTTTGGAATAATCCTAAGTATCCATTTCTCGGAACAAATGATGACCGAAAGAACTATGCACGCTATTTTAATGAATGTATTTCGGCAAATTGTCAGTCCTATGGATACGGATTTTTTGATATCTATGACAAGTATACGGATTCCAATGGATATCTTATTCGAAGTGAATCTGATAATTTTGTTCATATTATAAACGCACACCATCACAATGAATTTATGGTAGCGCGGGGATTTTTACAAACTAAACCCTCTCCCCCGAATATGAAGGCAACGCTTGGTCAGATTCATCCTGAGACACTGGCTGGACGTGTTCTTATGGGTCTAGTACAGCATGATATGAGTATTAATACAATTCTCGATGTGGGTTGCTGGAATGGCCTTGGAACCACTCTCTGTTGTGTACTCGGTGCACTGAGTCGGCCAGAGTATGAACCTGTAAAGATTCTTGCACTGGAGACAAATCGTGAGAATCTCCAGTATGCAAAGGAGAATTGGGCTACGAGGCCAGGACGTGAGATGGTTGATTTTGTAAATGGTCGCATTGCTACAAGCATGATGCCCGACGAAGAGATTCGTGCGCATCCGACTTTCCTGAAGAATAAGCCGCACTATGACCTCTGGTATGAATCGGACAAGAGGGCCTTTATGGAGGTACCTCATGTTGATGTGAGACAGACAATAGATGTAGTCATTCTGGACGGTGGAGAGTATTGTGGATTTTCCGATTACCAGGAGGCGTGTAAATTAAATCCGAAGTATCTCTTTCTGGATGATACAGATACAATGAAGACGGATAAAGTTCTAGAACACGCACAAAATAACGGATTTACGCTAGTGTTTCAAAATGTGGAGAGAAATGGCGTGGCACTTCTAAAGAGAAATGCCTAAGACTACTAGAATGGAGGCACCCTGGTACTGTTATTGTCTAGTGTCTTCAGGTGGAGCGACATATATTGGTGCAACTGTCGATGTAGATCGCCGGTTGCGTCAGCATAGGGGAGAGATTGTGGGGGGTGCAAGGGCCACACGCGCAAAAGTGGCCGCAGGAGAGACATGGCGTCGGCACTGTTATGTAGGACCATTTACGAAACATGATGCATTATCGTTTGAATGGCATTGGAAGCATGCATCAAAGAAACAGCGTGGTGGGGCATTGGAGCGGCGTGAAGCCGCGCTCGGAGTTTTATTAGAAAAGTCTGAAGCGTCTGTGGTTTTTGAATAGTTTACCGACGCTGCTTACGTGTCTTTTGATTCTTGCGATTCTTACGCTGTCTGCGTCCACCATTTGTATTTTGAGCTTTTGGTAAATGTTCATACTTACCATTTACTAATTTATAAACACTAGCGGGAAGTGCTTCTTCAACAGATTTACCCTTAGCTAAATCTTCAATAGCTCGTAAAAGTTCATAATAGAGTCCATCTGAAGTTTCAAACTTATCCCAAATCTCATCACCCATTACTTTGGTATTTAAATCAATATATTGATTTACTATATTTATTTCATCATCACGAAGCTTTTTTTTCATAGCTTCCTGGATTTGCGCTCGGAGAGCAACAATGGTATTTTCTTGAGGGGTCTGCATATATATAATACAAATATTTTAAAAAGAATTGGAATCGAAAGGAGTGTGTAATTGTTAAGGATCTATTTTGTAAATGGACGTATTGCCACTCGGAGTTTTGCTGAAGAAGTCTGAAGCATCGGTGGTTTTTGATTAATATTTGCGGTGTGTTTTACGGGCTTTACGTCCTTTACGTAACTTACGAGACTTAGGTTTTTTATATCTGCCGCCATTCACATTCACATTCCCGTCTAAATTAATAATATTCCCAGCTTGATTATTATTATTGTTATTATTATTTCCAGCTATAGGATTATCTCTTAATCGATTAAGAACAGCTATTATTTTATTTCTCAATTCATCATTTTCCCAGCGCTCTACAAAATTTACTTGTGATTCACCAGGAATAGTAACATGTACACTATTTTCTAAATTCTCAAGATTTAATTTAACTGTAATTCCAGAAGGTATAAATCTATAGATATTATTATTCGCCTCAAATTGAACATTTTCTCCGCTGACCTTAAATTCAAATCCCCAACCTTCTGCATTTGTTTGAAACTGTAAAGTTTCTCCATCGACATCATCTGGATGAACAATATCAAGGAGGGGCATTTATAAATAGTATAAATATTTTAAAAAGAATTGGAATCGAAAGGAGTGTGCAATTGCCGAGGATCAAAACTTCCAGGGTCTAGGAGTCCTTGCTGGCGATCCTGCTGGAAATTCTGTTTCGGCGGCGGCGGGCCCTGAGGAGCCTTCGGAATAGGTGTAGACGCCTGATAGGCCTCAGCCGTGGTTGGCGTAGGCGCAGTAAAGAGAATAAAACAGAGAGCATAGAGAGCAACAAGTAGACTTATAAAGACAAAATGGAGCGGAATTGATTTCAGATACATTGCACCAAGGGCTGTACCAATTACAATTGCAGCATCCGCAACAAGGATCTTTGCACCATTCTCTTTTGCATAATCCTGGAAAACATCAATCATTTCATTGTGACCGCGAGGGAGACCCTTGATTGTCGTAAAATAGAAGAAGAGGTCATGGAAAACCTGGAAGAGAACTACACACAATATAAAATACAGTGGTGACCAGTCCATCACGGATTTAAAAAGATACGTATAGAGAAAACGGGCACCCACAACGCCAATCATTGCACTAAAAATATCTGCGGCAACAGCAAAAAAACCGAAACGCTCATACCAATCATTAAGTGCGATGACGCCAAATGTAGGCTTAGGTCCAGAATATTTAGTTAGAAAAAGAATTACAAACTCTACAAAGACGGCAGCGGTTCCGATAAACACCAGGTCTTGAGAATCTGTAATATTTGAAATGTCCATCCTACATGAGCACTGGAAAAAATTTGAGGCTACAGGCTGACCGGACTACTGTCAAAGTGTACATGCCATCAAGGGAGTGTTGTTCCAATACATGTAAGCAAATGGGAGGCTGGGGTCTTGTCACTGCAGTAGGCATTGGTTTTGTGGCGTGGTCGTCGAGTCATATTTATATGTGTTTCTGTGCTCCACAGGGTGCCTGGGGTTTTGTACAGAGTCTTATTGTCATGGATAGTAGTTTCTGTCAGATTCTTATGAGTCTAATGATTCATATGCAGAGTATGTATAAGGCGATGCTGGTAGCCTTCTTGTTTGGAATCGTAGGTAGTCTAACTAAAATTGCAAACTGGATGAGTAGTGAAGACATGGATATTCCTACGGAAATTCAGGGTCCTGTTCTTCGCCGACGGAAGATAAGTACAGGCTAAAATTTGAGTTTATAATAGTTGTTTTTATTGTAGTTCAAATGAAGCCGTCAACTTCCACCACTTCACTTACAGAACTCACTGCGGTGACTCCTGAGAATGAGTGTTTTGCCTGTCTTGAAGTGGTTCATGAAAGTGGCGCTGCTCTCGTAGAGAGTAGTAAATATACAACATGTGGTTGTCGATTCCATGTTCATCCAGTTTGCTGGAATAAATGGATTCAAGAAAAAAAAGCCATTAGTAATCTTGAATTTCCATTCTGTCCAATTTGTCGCAAAAATTCACAGCATCCATCGCCACCCTCAATCCCTGAATTTTCAATTAGTCTAATGTCGCCGTTTTGTATATATGCAATATTGGGAATTCTGGTGAGTTGTATGGCTATTATCGGTATTGTTCTTGCATCTTCTAGAAAATAAAAATCTATTTAGTTCTTCTGTATTCAAACAGCACGGCTACTTGAATAAAGAGGTTACAAAATTACTTAATTAAAATAAAAATATACAAACACGCACCACTGTGAAGTTGTGCGCTTAGTTTGAGTAAGCAAGTCCACCCATGCCAGACATCACGCGGAGAACGTTGTAGTTCGTGGCATAGACGTAGACCGTGGAGGACGTGGCAGTGCCAACAGCGTTGTTGGAGACCGTGAGGAGGAGCGTGGTGTTATCAATGCGTGATAAGTTGCACGTGCCAGACGGTTGGTGCTGCTCAGGCTGGAGGGCGAAGGAGTAGACGTTGATGCCAACAGACGGGATGTTGGTGTGGTGCTGGTAGGGCTGGACCTCGTTGAAGTAGCGTCCCTCACGCACCTGGAACCGGTCGTGGCCGTTGAGCTGGATGAGCGCCGTGACGCAAGGGTTGCCGCCAGCCATGCCCTCAACGCGGGTGACTGAGTAGCCAGACTCCAGGACTGACCGGTCCCACCAGTCAGAGAAGTTGAACGGCTGCTGGCCCTTCCACGGGTTGATGACGTTGGTGTCGCAGCTGGTGAAGGAGTCGCGTTGGACAACCCAGACAAGCTCCTTGCACGGGTGGTTGAAGTTCAGCTTGAGCTTGTTGGAGCTCGAGGTGATGGACTCGCCGCCAGTGAACTGGAGAACCTCGATGAGGTACTCGTGGGACACCTGGGCGAACTTGCGACGCTCATCCGTGTCGAGGTAGATGTAGTCAACATAGAGAGAGCACGCAACAAGGCCGTTGTTGCCAACACGGGTCTGGATGGCCGTGGTGGATGACGCCTGCGGGGTGAACGCCCAGCAGAGGTTGGTGAGGTCGTTGAACTGGAGATTGATACGGACCTCGTGGTACTGGAGCGCGATGAGCGGAAGCGCAAGACCAGGGTTGCGGCAGAACCAGAACTGGAGCGGTACGTAGAGGGTGTACTCAGGGGAGCAGTTGAGGACCTCGTTGGACGTGTTGGGCTCGCCACCTGAGCAGTAGTTGTCGCAGGTCTCGCCGCCCTGAACAAGGAGGTTGGTGAGCTGGGGGATGTTGCCAACCATCTTGGCATAGCCAGCCTGCTTGCCAGGCTCCTGGGTAAGCTCATTCCAGATGTGGAGCCACTGTCCATAGTGCTTGTCGATGCGCTGGCCGCCGATCTGGAGCTCGACCCAGTCGATGAGGTTGTGGCCAACCCAGTTGAGCCAGCGGAACTGGGCACCTGAGCCGTCAGAGGCGAGGAGGGAGACGCTGGGGAGCGTGGCCTGGAGGTACATACGGTAGATTAAGTCACCGTTGCGCTGGATAGTGCACGTAACCTGCTTGCCGAAGTTGGGGGCGCCGTTCCACGGGTTCTCAATGGCCTCCATGGCGAAGTTCGTGTGGCGACGGTAGACCACCTTGAAGAAGGTGATCTGGGGGTTACCCGTGAGGTAAACATCCTGGGCTCCATAGGCGACGAGCTGCATAAGACCACCACCTGTCATTTTAGTTTATAACCTTCACTTAGAAAAAAATTTTGGCGCAAGAGGAAAAATTCTTCTGGAATGCCTAAACGGATTCAGGAAAACTCAATAGAATTTAGTATGGGTGAACCCTACTTCAAGATAAGGCCAACAAAGCGGTCTAATCCGGAGGCTCGTACTACGCTCGATGCAATTCATCAAGTGAAAATGTCTCAACTTATGGAACAGAAACAGGGAATTGAGTCATTAAAGGCACATCAAAAACAGTTAACCCATGAAATAGAGGTTTGCGAAAACATTATTGAAAGGAACTTGAAGGAGAATCGCCTGCGCGAAGTGACCCGTGAGATTGAGTCGATTAATAAGGAGGACGATTTACTGAATTATTTTTTGGAGACTGGTGATATTCTTTACAAGTATTACGATATCCAGGAGAAGATTCAGAACGGAGTTGAGAGTCTCCAGAAAACCAGGAATTATGTGAAGCCGGGGAGTGTCCTCGCGGCACTTCATGAAGCGGCTGGCGAGAGCAGTGAGGCTACGACTGACCTCAAAAAGGAGATGAAGGGTGAGAATTTACAACGCGATAAACTCCTCGACAAATACCTACAGAAGGTGGATCCTGGCCATGCAAGAAATACATCGGTCGAGGCTGAGAGTGGATTTGGACTGTGCGATGAGTGCTCATCCGAAATGATTTTTAGTGCAAATGAGGCCATGTTTAGTTGTGCCATCTGCGGTCACCAGGAGTTTGTTCTCATGGACAGCGATAAGCCGAGTTATAAGGACCCGCCGCGTGAAGTCAGTTATTATGCATACAAGCGTATTAATCATTTTAATGAATGGCTGGCACAGTTCCAGGCCAAGGAGTGCACAGATATTCCGCAGGAGATCTATGATCAGATTTTACTGGAACTCAAGAAGGAGCGTATTACGCAACTTGAAGGCCTGAAGCCAGCAAAGATTCGTGAGATTCTGAAGAAAATCAAGGCGAATAAATACTATGAACACGTGCCTCACATTACAAATCGTCTCAACGGCAAAAATGCCCCTGTGATGAATCGTGAGATTGAGGAGAAACTTCGGTATATGTTCAAGGAGATTCAGCCGCACTTCCAGAAGCACTGCCCCAAGGGACGCAGCAATTTCCTTTCGTATTCGTATGTTCTGTATAAATTCTGTGAACTGCTCGAACTGGATGACTATCTCCCGAATTTTCCTTTACTGAAAAATCGGGACAAACTCTATACCCAGGATAAAATCTGGCAGAAGATCTGTGAAGACCTTGGATGGGGGTTTATTCGCAGTATCTAATTCATGTAATATCCACCGGCGTACGGAAAGGCCCAGGGGCGGAGTTGACCAGGGTCCTCACCCGTCATCTCGGCAATTTCACGACGCACCATCTTCGGGTAGATATTATTGTAGTAATTATAGTCTTCTTCTGTGGGAACATGACTTGTTGTCAGTTGCACCATGGTTCCAGAAGATGTGAAGAATTCACGGAGCGGGCTAATCACAGAGAGAAGAATGGCGGAGGCAAAAATAACCAGGATAAGCGCTGTATTGGAAAGACGCATTCTACTT
>Ga0209500_10002812_pt1 | contig 12140 bp, 9 predicted proteins | sample S_140212_EF_Meta_FD_187323 | JGI IMG/M metagenome (GOLD analysis project Ga0209500, IMG submission 187323) | Freshwater microbial communities from Lake Simoncouche, Canada to study carbon cycling - S_140212_EF_MetaG (SPAdes) (version 2) | ecosystem: Environmental > Aquatic > Freshwater > Lake ...
AGGACGGAAACACAGAAAAGTCAAATTATCAAAGCAACTCGCGAAAACCGACGGGCGATCATCGCGATACTGGTGTTAAAAACTCAGAGTTCGATCAACAGATTGTTATTGTTGTCGGGGGTAATGACGACTTCTTTTTTGGACGAGGAAAGCGACTGATACTCTTTCGGAAATGGGCTTGCGGCATCAACGGTCTTCTTCCCCCCGCCACCCATCATCGCTTTGAATGCTTCGTCTGGTGGAATGACCAACATGACCTTGTATTTTCCCGCAGGTGCTCCCGCCTTACCCTGTGATGAAGCCAGTTGAAACTCGCCTGTTGGACTCAGTTTTCCTGAAAATCCACCCTCATAACCTGGATTCGCTTCCGTTGATCCCAAAGTGATTGTGCAGTTGGTAACCGGTTTTCCCTGATACGTGACCTTGCCACGAACCGGGTACATCTTCGGCATTTTCGGACCACTTTTTCCGCAGCCAAAAACAGAGACCGCCAGCAACAAAACAATGAATTGCGAGATTCTCAGCATCAGTCAAGGATCTTTCGTGGGGATGATGTGATACTTCGGATATGCGCAAATTGATGCTATCCCGATCGCTGCAAACTGTCAAACAATTTACCAAGAATAAATTCACGAATTCCATCGATTTCAGATTCACGCAAGGATCACTTGTGAATATCGGATGCAACATCGCGTGTTGCTGGCGGTTGAGCATCGCCTGAAAAAGCACCAGTGAGAACTTCATCGAGATTGAAGACGGTGTTTTAATCCTTTCGCAATCGGAAAATCACCGCATTTTTCCGCAAAGTCCGCAAGGTCCTGCAGAATTTCGGTCGGAATCTTTGGTGATGAGCCGAGTGCCGTGATTCGATCCCGCAACCCCCGCGAAAATTGCACAATCTCGTGCAGTGGTTCTGCCTCAGCCAGCTTCCCCTCTCGGCGATAGACATCCGCCAACCAGGCGCGTGCATTACGGTCTTGTGGGTACAGACGGATTGCCTGTTCGAGCGATTCCCGCGCCTTGCGCAGTTCTTCCCGGCTCAGGTGCAACCATCCTTTAGCACGCCAAAACCGACTGTCCTCATCCGCCTCAGGTGGAAGTCGCTGAAGAATCGTCAGAACTTCCGCCACATTTCCTCGACGAATACTCAGATCCAACTGATACGCAAGCAATTCCAGGTTGGCTGGATAGCGTGCCAGCAACGACTCGGCCAACGAATACTTGTCCGTTCCCTGCTCATTCTTGACACCACTCTCAGGTTCGGGCAACTGCAAGACTTGGGCCACTTGGTAGAGTTCGGTATCCGGGTAGGCCGCAATCCAGCGGGAGTTCAGTTCAACGCCACTGGCGAGTCGCATCGTGTCCATCAGGTACATGTAAACGTACGACTGGGGTGGTTCGCGAGCACACTCGATCGCATACCGAATCTGATAGTCAAGCCGTTTTCTCTGGAGCGTCAAAGCAAAGAACTCGATCAATTGCTGGTGTGCCGAGGTCGTCCGAGGTTCGATCGCGAGAATTTGCTCGCAGGTGCTCACGCCATCCAAAGGTCGGTTCAACGTACCGAACTGAAGTGCCGCCAAACTGACTCGGGCTGGAAGCCCTTTGGGGTCAGAGAGCGGAATCTCTTCCAGATACGATGCGGCCGCCGCAAAATCCCCGAGGTGCTGGGCCGCATCTGCACGAAACACCCAAGCCTGGGCACTCTGGGGATGCCAATTCGTCCATGTTGTCCCCAGACGCTGCAGGTCTTCCCATTGCGACGCTGCTGTCGCTGCACGACATTGCTTTAAAAACGAGGCTTCGCGAGCCTGGATCCACTCGCGGTACAGCGCTCCCCCACCCAGGATCGCCGCAATCCCGATCAGCCCCAGCAATCCCCGTTTCCAAGCGATTTTCATGGTCGATCCCTTTTTTGAACCGACGACATTCTGATCATCAATTGCTCCCCCTTTTCCACCAATCTTTTCTCGCCAGCAACGTGCTTGAACGCCAACGCTCTCATGGAACTCGGGTCTGTTTCAAAGCCTGTTCCAGCGCTGATGTCGCATCCGCATCACCCGGCGAAAGAGCCAGGGCTTTTCGAAATTCTGTCGCCGCCTGCGTCCAACGCTCAAGTCCCATCCAACTGGCCCCCAACCCCATATGCAAGCCGAATTGAAACATCACGGGTGCCTGTACAGGAGTTTCTTTGATCGCGTTTTCAAAACAGCTTTTCGCAGCATCATAATTCTGACGGCGAAGCAGCCCCAGCCCCATACGGTACATGGCGAGTGAATCCTTGGGGTTTCGCCGCACCGCCTCCACAAAACATTTAAACGCCTGGTCCGCATCGCCCAACTTTTCCCACAGGCGACCACGATAACTTGACACTTCGGACAGCCCCGGCTGGATTGCCTCGGCCCGATCTGTGAGCCGGAGTGCCTCTTGATCTTTCCCCGCCCAACTCAGAATCTGGATCACCTGAACCAGTGCAATCGCATGCTGTTTGGGGTCGACCCCCGCCATCACCGTTTGGGAAACGCGTTCGATCAAATCAGGATCAGGCTTCGAGGGAGGGGCAATTCCAAGACTGGCCAACTGCTCATACAAAGCCCAGGCGAGTCGCTGATTCTGCTCGACCGTGGGATGCACGTGGTCAAGAAACGATTCGTCACCCGGAATTCGATGATGTACAACCGCCTCGAGCTCGTCTTCAATGAGTCGAGGAAAGTCGATCCAAGGGACACCATTCCGAACGGCTGCGTCAGTCACCGCCTGACGAATCGCCGAAGTCGCTCGTAAGGGACAGACATCTTCATCGATCCCCTTCAAAAAGAAATCACGAGCCTCCGCGACCCGTCCTGCCTGAAACAAGGCATTTCCTGCTTCCCACTGGGTCAGGGCATGCCGAGGGTCTCGTTGTGCGGCGGCGACGAACGCGGTGGCAGCGGTATCGAATTGCGCCGCGGCCGTCGCCTGTCGTCCCTGGGTTACCAACTCTTGCCACTCTGCCGACGTGGTCTCATCGAGTTGCCCCGATTCGCTTTTGAACGGACTGAAGTCACGCACATTCCCCGCCGGTTTGACGAAGAGGATTTGGGCTCCCGCACTTCGCGCAATCGCACAGGCTCGATCAAGACTGGCATGGAAGTGCTCGAGCACATCCTTTGACCGTTGCGGATCATAGTGGTAACTGGCCGGCCCCACACTTTTGTCGAGGATCGCTTCCACTTCCGCCGGCATCCGATTTCCCGGCTTGGGGTTTCCTCGCAGAATTCGCTCAAACGATGTCCCGACGCGAGTGCGTGAAATGACCGAATCCGCCAATTTCTGCATTGAGCTGCGGTGTTTGAGTTCCGCATAAGTCCGTTCTTCCAGAAACTCGTTATGCCCCTCGTAAAAGATGAACAGGTCGGGCTCGTACTGCGCCAATTCCTGCATCAAATGACAAATCCGATAGCTGGCATAAGAAACCCCGCCGCAATTCAGAACTTGCCAGTCTCGATCAGGATCTGCATCTTTCAATCGAGCTCTCAACCACCCCGTAAATGACGTAGCGTCATGATAGGGGTGACCAAAGGTCGTTGATCCACCCACAGAAAAAATCCGATAAGTCTTGGCGGTTTTTTTGGAAGAAAATTGCTGGTCATTAAAATAGGCCAGCTTCACGGGATTTGTTCGCAGGATTTCTCCCCCGGCTCGCGGAACAAAAAGTGGCGAACCGCGATCAAAACCGACAAACGGATCTGAGGACAGATAACGTGGCTTCACTCCCAGGATCGCCAGCAGGAATTCGATGCCCCCGAGCAGTAAAAGCGTCGCGACCAGGCTAAACAGCAGTTTTTTCGCAAACGAGAGGGGTCTTCGTCGCGAAGGGCTGGCAACGACCGCAGAAATCGGTGAGGACATCGAGTGGAATCCTTCAACGAGTGGAGGTGGTTTGATCCGATTGCGAGGGATCAATCAACGGACCCGTTTTTTCGTCGTGATTTTTATCCGTGATTTTGATCAAGATCGGAACTCGTCCCCGGCGAGTCACAATCCTCCGCTGAATATCCGACGTGGTTTCCGTTCGTTCTCTTTCTTCCCTTGAAACATCCCTTGGCTGCGGAGACCTCAATTCTCGTTCGTGGCAGTATCCTGGGGAACCGAAAATCGTTTCTGCGGCAACGGCTGCACGGAATCGACCCCCTCGGTAATTTCGATCCCCTGATCAGCGGGAATCGCGAGGAACGTCTGCGTGGTTTGACTGGTTGGCCAGTAGATCTGTAATTCGGACACAATCGTTGCCTCCAGCAACCCGATCGATTCGACCAACGTGTTGCCACCAAAACTTCCATTATTACCAACCGTACGGTAGATCGAACGCCGAGCCCCATCACGTCCCACCACCACCGCTTTGATCTGTGCACCAATCGCCGACCGATTCGTCTTGCTGCCGATCAAGCGAACCTTCAACCAGTGGTGGCCGTGATCCGGATTCTGGAACAACAGGTTATACGAACGATCACCGGGGACAGCACCTCCGGCCTCGACAAACAAGTCGACGTTGCCATCACAGTTCCAATCCGCAAACGAAATTCCATGCCCCTTTTGCAGATGTCCTGTTCCGGTTGACGAGGTGACATCCAGAAATTGGCGTCCCCCCTCGTTTTTGAGCATCAGATTGGGGACCAGAACTTCCAGTGCCATTCGCCCCGTCCCCAGATAAATGTCCAGAAAACCGTCGTTATCAATATCCGCAAAGTTCGCCCCCATCGGCATCATGTCACGGTCTAATCCGACCTCAGCAGTGACATCGCGAAATCCGTCGCTGCCGAGGTTTCGGTAAAGTCGAGGATGACTATGCTGAACCAGCGGCTCGTTCACCAGCACCGCGACAAACTCGGCCAAGGTGCTCGAATAATCATTCACATACAAATCCAGTTTGCCGTCATTGTCATAGTCCCAGAACCAGCAGGCGAAGCTATGAGGAGGCCCCGTGACACCAAGCGTGGCCGCAACATCACGAAAGGTTCCATCGGACTCTTGGTGATAAAGACGACAAGGAGCATTCATATTCGAAACAAATAAGTCCAAGCGGCCATCCCCATCATAGTCACCCCAGGCCGATCCCTTCGAGCATTGTTCTTCGGCAACCCCGAGCTTGGCAGCCACATCAATAAACGTGCCATTCCCTTCGTTATGATAAAGTCGACAACGATTTCGTGGATCGGGTTGCGTCGAGCTTCCGTCGGGATAAGGCTTCCGAAATTCCCCCCCGACAAATAAATCGACCAGCCCATCATTGTCGTAATCACCCCACACGGCGGTTTCGGATGCAATCGGTTCACCCAGACCGCTCGTCAGCGTCATGTCTTCAAACGTGCTGTTTCCCTGATTCCTCAAGAGAGTCATCCGCATTGGTTTTTCCCAGCCGCCGCGGAGCAGCACCACATCCAGATCCCCATCATTATCAAAATCCGCGCGGGCAACATTCAACGCATAAACCTGATCAGCGAGCCCCGCTTGATCGGAATGGTCTTCAAATCGGCCATTCCCCATGTTGATGAACAGCGAAGCTCCCCGGTCGATGTCTAATGAGGTCACCAAGAGATCGGGAAGTCCATCTCCAGTGAAGTCATCAAAAATGCTCCCTCCCGCCTGGTTGGGGCCGCGAACGGTTAATCCCACCTCCGGTGCCACGTTTTGGAAACGCCCCACATCCACGGTCGAGAGAAAGGAATCGAGCGGAACCAGGTATTGAGCCGGAACTTTGTCGGGATACTCACCCAACGTCATATAAGCCAGATTCAAAACCCAGCGGATTCGCAAGTCACCTGGGGCGATTTCGAGATACTCGGTCAAATGGCGAATCGCCTCTCGTGATCCGGCTGGCTTCGTATGTCGAGCCGACAACGAAATCGGCAGAATACAACTCGATGGCCCGACACATCCGATGCAGTTATCCACTTCTCCCTGACGCAGCGCAATGATTCCCACATAGGCTTTCAAATTCGCCAGCACACCGACCGGCATTCCGGCGGCAGCACCGATCTGCAGCGATTTTTCCATCGCCACCATCGCCGGTTCAAACTGCCCCGAGTAGGTGAGCAATGTGCCGATCTGAAAGTAAAGACGGGCCTGTTCCCGCTTTTGCGAAGCGGACAACGGCTGCAGATTGGCCAGTTCGCCCTGCAAGAACGCCAGACCCTGTTCGCCGCGCTGCTTCAAGGCGTTCTTCAATTCCTCGAGCGAGCGGGTATCGCGAATCTCGCCCGTGAAACGATTCGCAAGAAAAACCCCCGCATCGACGAGTTGTCCTTGATCAATAAAGACTTTGCCTTCATTGATCAAAGTTCCCCCCGCCAAAATTCCCCGGGCCAAAATCGGCACAGAATGATCAACTTGATCACCGCCGTTTACTGGCCTTTGTGCCTCATTGAGGCGATCAGGATTCCCAAATTTCCACGCGGCGATGCCGATCACGATGGCAATTGCAAAAAACCCCAGGGCAAGAAAACGCTGCTGATAACGCATGCTCTTTAGTTCCTCACGGCAACTTCCCTGCTGATGCTGGGGGCGGGTGGGAAATTCACCCATACGCTGATTCCGACAGGAATCGTGATTGCAAGAGAGCTTCCTGCACACGTTTCCCTGCCGGGAACTGCTGTGGCAGCTGACGACTATGCCTCGGGCGTAGCAATACTGACGATCACCTTACTGGGACGAACGACCCGATCGTGAATCGCGTAACCCCGCTCGATGTCACTCACCACCGTCATAGGAGGATGATCCGCCGAGGGAACCTGGCTGATCGCCTCATGAAAATTGGGGTTAAAGGGCTGTCCCTGCGCGAGAATTGGCTTGACGCCCAAATTCCCCAAAGCCGTTTCCAACTGCTTGATTGTCAGTTGGACGCCATTCAGCAGATCATCAAAGTTTTTAGACCGTGATGCCGCGACGACAGCGCGGTCCAGCCCATCGAAGATGGGCAACAATGACTTCAGCGCCGGCACCGACTGATACTTTCGCTCATCGTCCATCTCACGATAGATCCGCTTCCGAAAGTTATCCAGGTCCGCCATCACACGAGCCCAGTTCTCTTTAAATTGATCTCGCTCGGCCAAGGCGACCTGAAGTTGATCAGCAAGATTTTTTGGCCCGCCGTCAGAGGACGTTGATTCGGGATCGATCTGTTCCACCATTATTCCGTATCCTCATGTATAGAGAAGAACGCCTTCACAGAATCAAAGAAGGTTTTCCGTTTGTTGGAAACCTGTTTATCATCCATTTCAGCGAGTTGTCTCAAGAGTTCTTCTTGTTTTTTATTGATTTTTTTTGGTACTTCGACATGAAATTCCACGAGCAAATCACCCCGAATGCCACCATTGGGGTCAGGCATACCCTGGTTTTTCAGGCGAAAGACTTCACCCGGCTGGGTTCCCGGTGGAATCGTGATATTATGCTTCCCCGTCAGGATGGGGATGTCGATCGTGGTCCCGAGTGCTGCCTGAGCAAACGTGATTGGAACCTCGCACATCAAATGTCGCCCATCTCGTTTGAAGAGTGGGTGCGATTTCACTCGCATATCGATGTAAAGGTCACCGGGGGGACCACCATTCTCGCCCGGTTCCCCCTCACCTCGCAAGCAGAGTTGCATTTCATTATCGACCCCGGCGGGGATTTGGACCTCGAGTTTGGTGGGTCGGGTGACGACCCCCTGCCCGCGGCAGTCGCCACATTTGTCTCGAATGGTCACACCTTCCCCCCGACACGAGGGACAAGTCGTTTGCACGCGGAACATCCCCTGTGACTGCGTCACTTGGCCACGGCCATTACAATAATCACACTTTATTGGCTGAGTACCGGGTTTGGCACGGGAACCTTTGCATGTCGCACAGGGTTCGCTTTTATCAATTTGCAGTTCTCGTTTGCAACCGACGGCCGCATCCAGCAGGTCAATTGTCAGCGATGTCTGCAGGCTTTCGCCCTTCCTGGCCCGGGGCCCACCACCGCTTCGTCGACCCCCGCCACCTCCGCCAAAAAGATCACCAAAAGCAGAACCGAAGGCATTGAAAATGTCGTTGACATCCTGGTATCCAGGTTGTGGTCCGCCCGAATTGACACCGGCATGACCGTAACGGTCATACAGAGTTCTCTTGTCGGGATTACTCAGAATCTCGAAAGCCTCGGCCGTCTCTTTAAACAGGACAATTGCTTCGCTGTCGCCCGGATTGCGATCAGGATGATACTTCCCCGCCAGTTTTCGATAAGCCTTCTTGATGTCATCATCCGAAGAGGACTTTGCGACCCCTAAAATCTCATAATAATCGCGTTTTGTCGCCATCAAAGCTACTCTCTCCAACAGCACAGGTCCTCGGATTGCCGTTGCCGAGGCTTCATGACGTCCTGATATACAACGAACCGCCGGAGAAATCTCCAGCGGCTCGTCAATTGTTACTGATTGCAGTCTATTCACAAGTCCAAGAGAGTCAAATCAATTCCGAGTCAGCAGGTTGTTGATGCGTTCCGCAAAACACTCTCTGACCCGAAATCGCAAGGTACTCTTCGATTAGCGAACAGCACCTTCAACCTTACTCTTCGCCTTACCATCGGTGTCATCACCGCGGGTGACAAGCACCTGGGTGGTCAACATCAAACCGGCAATCGAAGCCGCGTTACGCAAAGCACTCTTGACCACCTTGGCAGGATCGATAATCCCCGCCTTGAACATGTCAACGTACTTTCCGGCGTTGGCATCATACCCGGTGTTGGTTGGCATGTTGCGGACTTCGTCTGCAACCACGCTACCATCCAACCCGCAATTCGAGACGATTTGACGGATGGGTGCTTCCAGAGCCTTGATGACGATCTGAACACCGATCTTCTCGTCACCCTTCGCCCGGACTTCACTCACCGCAGCAATGGCTCGCAGTAAGGCCACACCACCGCCGGGAAGAATTCCTTCTTCCACTGCAGCACGGGTGGCATGCAGAGCGTCTTCCATGCGTGCCTTGGTCTGCTTCATTTCCGCTTCGGTCGCGGCACCAACAGAGATGATCGCAACTCCGCCGGTCATTTTCGCCAGACGTTCCTGGAACTTCTCGCGATCGTATTCACTTTCGGTCGCTTCGATTTGCCGACGAATTTGATCGACACGTGCCTTGATCTGCTCTTTGTCACCACCACCATCGATGATGGTACAGGTGTCCTTGGTCACTTCGACCTTCTTGGCACGACCCAAATGAGCAATCTCAACCGACTCGAGCTTGATCCCGAGATCTTCCGAAATCAGCGTACCACCGGTCTGGGTCGCCATATCGCCCATCATGGCCTTACGTCGATCACCAAATCCCGGTGCCTTCACGGCACAGATGTTGAGCACACCACGGAGCTTGTTCACGACAAGTGCTGTCAACGCTTCGCTGTCAATGTCTTCGGCAATCACCAGCAATGGTTTGCTGCGTTGTGCAACCTTCTCGAGCAGCGGCACAAATTCACGCAAGTTCGAAATCTTCTTCTCGAACAGCAGAATGTAGCAGTCTTCCAGCACGCACTGCATCGACTCAGGACTGTTGACGAAATAGGGAGAGATATAACCCTTGTCGAACTGTAGGCCTTCGGCCAGTTCGAGCGTGGTGGTGTTCCCTTTTCCTTCTTCAACTGTGATCACGCCGTCGCGACCAACCTTCTCCATCGCATCGGCAATCAGATTGCCAATGACGCGATCATTATTGGCCGAGATCGAGCCGACTTGCGCGATTTCCTCTTTCTTCTCGACTGGCTTGGCCATCTTTTCCACGAACGCAATCGCGGCATCGACAGCCTTTTCGATTCCCTTGCGGACGACGGTTGGATTCGCACCCAGCGTCAAACCACGCAAGCCTTCGCTGTAAATCGCTCGTGCGAGTACCGTTGCCGTGGTCGTCCCGTCCCCGGCGACATCGCTCGTTTTCGATGCGACTTCGTTAACAAGCTTCGCACCCATATTTTCATAAGGGTCGTCGAGTTCCACTTCCTTCGATACGGTCACACCGTCTTTGGTCACGACAGGATTACCGAATGATTTGTCAATAATGACATTTCGACCCGTCGGACCCATGGTCACGGCGACCGCTTTCGCCAGCGTCTCAACGCCGTGAAGCAGCTTGATACGGGCCCGATCTTCAAACAACAATTGCTTAGCCACAACGGGACTCCACAGGGAAAAATTTTAAAATATGCCGAATCCAGTACGTTCACCGGAAACCAAGAGGGACCACAGAGGATCCCCTTGATTTCCGGTAAGACAACCGGATTTTATCAATCTTCAGGAAATAACCTTGGCCAGGATATCCGATTCACGCAGAATCTTGATTTCCTTCTTATCGATCTCGATTTCAGTCCCGCCGTATTTGGCAAACAGAACTTCATCGCCAATCGCGACGGCGATCGGTGAACGCTCGCCACTGTCCAGCAGCCGACCTGGGCCGACGGCGATGACTTTGCCACGCTGGGGCTTTTCCTTGGCAGTGTCAGGAAGAACGATCCCGCCTGCCGTCTTTTCTTCAGCGGTCAGCGGCTCAACAACAACACGGTCATCAAGAGGTTTCAGTTTCATAATTCGATTTTCCTATGCGTAAAATATTTGTGCAATTCGCAATAACGACAAGCGAAAACAGTAAGCGAATCGGAATCAAACCGCAGCATACTGCGGCCAGAAACTAGAATCCGCCCATGCCGCCCATACCGCCCATGCCACCCATTCCCATGCCGCCCATGCCACCCATTCCGCCCATGCCACCGCCATCATGGTGATCATCGTGATGATGGTCATCTTCTTTCGGCTTAGGGGCATCGACGACGATTGAGTCCGTTGTCAGCAAGAGACAAGCAACACTCGCCGCGTTTTGCAGAGCGGAGCGCACAACCTTAGTGGGATCAACAACACCAAACTCGAACATGTCACCGTAACGATCATTCAGTGCGTCGTAGCCGTAGGATTTCTCCTTCGACTTCTTCACATTGTTGGCAACCACAGCACCATCAAGCCCTGCGTTTTCTGCGATGGTCCGCAAAGGCATTTCCAAGACGCTCTTAATGAGTGTCAGGCCATGTGCTTCGTCACCAGTCGCCTTCAGCTTTTCGATCGCTGGAAGACATCTCAACAAAGCCACACCACCACCAGGAACGATCCCCTCTTCGATCGCGGCACGCGTAGCGGCCAGAGCATCGTCGATCAGATCTTTACGCTCTTTCATTTCCGTCTCGGTATGAGCACCGACACTGATCTGAGCCACACCACCTGCGAGCTTAGCGAGGCGTTCTTGCAGCTTTTCACGATCGTATTCACTGTCGGTCTTCAGGATCTCGGCCCGAATCAAGGCGGCACGACCTTCGATCTCGGCTTTTTTCCCGGAACCTTGCACCACAGTGGTATTCTCGGAGTCGATCCGAATCTTCTTGGCAACACCCAGATCCGAAAGCTCAACATTTTCCAGCTTCAGACCCAAATCCTTGAAGATCGCCTTGCCGCCCGTAAGCACAGCAATATCTTCCAGCATCGCCTTGCGACGATCACCGTATCCAGGAGCCTTAACAGCACAGACCTTCAAAATGCCTCGCATTTTGTTGACAACCAACGTCGCCAAGGCCTCGCCATCAACGTCTTCCGCAATAATCAACAGCGGAACACCCGCCTTGGACGTTTTTTCGAGCAGCGGAACCAAAGTCTTGGCACTGCTGATCTTTTCTTCGAAAATCAGCACGCGACAATTGTCCATCTCGACCGTCTGATGATCCTGATCGGTGACGAAATGCGGCGAGAGATAACCTCGCTCGAACTGCATCCCTTCGACCAACTCGACTTCGGTTGAGACCTGGCGGCCTTCTTCGACGGTAATGACACCATCAGTGCTTCGGACAGAATCTTGCCGACTTCGGGATCATTGTTACCCGCAATACTGGCAACTTCCGCAACGGCCTTTTTATCGTTGGCTTTGACTTCCTTCGAAAGCTTTTTCAGCTCGGCAGTCACAGCATCAACCGCTTTTTGCACACCGCGGCTCAAGGCCATCGGATCGCAGCCACTGGCAACGAAACGCAAACCATTCCGAAAAATGGCTTCTGCCAGGACGGTGGCAGTGGTGGTACCATCACCCGCCACGTCACCGGTCTTGGAAGCGGCTTCCTTAACG
>Ga0209500_10002814_pt1 | contig 12134 bp, 25 predicted proteins | sample S_140212_EF_Meta_FD_187323 | JGI IMG/M metagenome (GOLD analysis project Ga0209500, IMG submission 187323) | Freshwater microbial communities from Lake Simoncouche, Canada to study carbon cycling - S_140212_EF_MetaG (SPAdes) (version 2) | ecosystem: Environmental > Aquatic > Freshwater > Lake ...
CGAACCGCACCTTCTCGTTTACCGGTATATTCTTTGTCTTGATATTCAACACCCAACACACGAACATCCAACGGAAGTATTAGTAGCAAGTCAATTAGGTCTTGTTCTGTTTGATAAACGACCACTTCATCTACGTATCGGCATGCAGCCAACTGTATTTGACGTTCTACGATACTTTGTACAGGTTTGTTTTTGGTATCCGGACGATCAATAGTCGGATCAGTTTGTAATCCAGCAATCAAGTAATCGCAGTGGTTTTTGGCTTCGGCCAACATGGCAATGTGACCGGCATGCAACATATCAAATGTACTGAATGTGATGCCGATCTTCTTACCATCATCTTTGAGTTTACGAATATGGTTGAATATCATACACTTATTATAACATATTCGTTTAGTTATTGCAACAGATTTAGAGCTTGCCTAATAACTTATCTGTTTCGGGTTGAACAAGATTGGCTACGGCTGTTACATCTACTACAAAATCTACATCGCGGATTTCTTGATCATTTTCAGCGAAGTATCTGGTGAGCATTTGTTCGACCTCCGCTAAATCTAAACCTTGTCGAAGCAAGGTGTGTACATTGATAGTCTTTTGCTTACCGCCTGCAAGTTTAATTACGACTTTCTTTATACATTCTAAGGGAACATCAGTTTTGTTTACATCAGCAAGAATGTGTTCCCATTGGCTTATAAAATCATCCGTGTGTTGCATCTGCCGCCACAGTCTTAGGCTTGTTAGGACCACGGGTGCGACGTTTAGGAGCTTCCGCGACTGGAGAGTCTGATACTACGTTTGGAGCCACTGCTCTAGCTGACACTGTAGGGTCCATACGTTCTGCATCCTTCTTCATTCTAGCAGCTTCGGCTACCATACTTCTGGCATTGATTTCCATTGCTTTGGCCTGTGCCAACATGTTGGCTGCAATATCACGATCCGACAATGCACCTTGTTGTCCGGCATTGAGTGTAGGAGGTGCAACATAGTTGGCTTTGGCAACCTGGTTGGCTTTGTATTCGGCTTCGGCCTTGCGTTTAACTTCTGGAGCAACCATGCCACGGCTGGCATCGTTCTCGGCCATCTTCTTAACTGCAGCCTCGCCTTGTTTCATTTCGTTTAACATCTTGTTAAGTTCATCCAACCGGATTTTAGCATCGCTAGTTGGTGTTACGATAACATCACTAGTACGCAATTTTTTAATCATACGCTCTTGGTGTAGAGTCTCTAACACAGGACGACCATCTGGCAAGTAACTGCGATGTAATGCATCAGCAAGTTCTTCACTTTGCTGTGCTACATCACTTTCTAAGGCCTTCTGGATTGAATCTTGCCAATGTGCGTGTAATGTGTCTGGGTAGATGACCAAACACATGTGATCTTCACCGGGTACCTGACGGAACAGGATGCAGACTTTACGGTCTCCATGTTTTCCTACGTGTTTCATAAATGCCATTTTATTCTCCTTGAGTTTCGCCGGCTTCAGCGGTTGATGCTTCTTGGGCTTTCGCCTGAGCTATTACTGCTTCTAAAAATACAGTGAGCTTGTCATAGACCGCACCCACTTGACTGATTTCTGCACCACGGAATGCACCACGGGTGCAAGCTAGGTCAATGATGTTCTTGATGGTGTCAAGATCTGCGATTGTGATTTGTGTGTTATCCATATAGATATTTAACACTAATATACGCCGTTAATTTATTTTTACAAAGAAAAACACCCCTAAATGGGGTGTTTCGGTAAAACTGACGAGCTTATTTACTGTTGAAGTACCAGTTGGCTCCGGCTATGGCCCAGCATAATACAGCATTTAATAACTGTCCTTGTCCAAAGTAGATCAGCCCACTCATGATCATGGCTCCAATAATAAACCAAGTGATTTTAATTGCGTTGTCTAAATACCAATGTCTAAAACTATTCATCTTCTTCATATTCTCCATTCAATTCTAAATCTTGCCCTACCATGTCTACCATACAACTGTAGCAGGTAGGGCAAAATGCTACAGGTAGTATTCCAAAGTGTCCTTGTATGCCACCTTCATCGTCGGTAAAGTCACAGGCACATACATTACACTTGTGATCTGTTCCTACATGTTCAAGTCCTTTGATCATTTGTCACCTCTAAGGTAAGGTGGTATGTCTGCGTCTGTAATAGCCAGTCCAAAATGCTCTTTAATAATCAAATTCCACGGCCTTCCTCGACCATAGATGTTGTAATTAAAAGCCAACTCTGCACATTCTTTCACAATCAACTCAGCAAACAGGTCTAGGCCTTCTTGATCTGGATTGTCTTGAATACCAGCCTGTTGTTTAAGAAGTTCTTGCAAGTTCATTAGTGCCTGCTTTCTTCTTCATAGTAAGCATACTGACCAAATGGTGGAACAATTGTGGTGGTACCGTGCATGATAAACACCGTATCGCAATACTGCTCATCACCCCAACTACCGTTAGGATAACCGTCTGTAAACATGATGTGACGTTTGGGTTCAATTTCGTTTTCTTTAAAGTATTGGAACACGCAATCAAAGTCAGTGCCGCCGCCACCCATAATTTCGTAGCCAGTGATATCTTCCAAGTTCTCTGAATCAAACTGCTGTGGATTGTAAACCTGTGTATCAAAGCTCAATACATGAATACGATAATTGGGGAACTGTTCCATGATTCCAGCTACTTCTGCCAGGAAATCTTTAAGCATCTTATCAAGCATACTACCACTGGCATCAATACTGATAGCAATATCAATCATTGGATCCAGCTTCATACCAGGCATAACAGCATCCATATGCCAACCTCTGCGACTGTTACGCATCCAGGTATAGTCTGATTTAATAGTAGACTCTAATTGCATACGGAGCAATTCACGCCAGTTCATTTTAGGTGCAGTCATATCTTCAATAATACGCTTGACACCTGCGGGCAAGTTACCTGCACCGTCGCTAGCACTTGCGGCCGCTAAGACAGCTTCTTTGATTTCGTCTTTGATCTGTTGACGTTCTTCTGCACTCAATTTAGGACGACCCTTGCCACCTTTTTTGCCCTGCTCGCCATCTTCGTCGCCATCAACATCGTTGCCTTCACCATCCAAATGCTCGTCTAACATCTTGTCAATCAAACTGCCAATGTCAATTTTTTCGGCGTTTTCATACAGGATATCATAAATCTCTTCTGATGCCATGCCTTCGTATTTAGAATCATACAAGCAAGGTACACTTGTGATAAACTCGCCTACACGATGTTTTTTCAAGTCGCCATTTACACAATAGTCATTGGCCACGTTAAACAGCATAGGATCACGATCACCACGGCGACCAAAGTGATCATACACACAATGTAATACTTCATGTCCAAACAAGAACTCAACCTCTTTGGGTTTGAGCATGTCTACGAATCTGCTATTGTAGTAAAAATTACGTCCGTCAGTCGCGGCAGTACTGCACCATTCGTCAGCATTGACCAATTTCAAACGAGTGGCCAAATTACCAAAGAAACTGGCACGGAGCAACAAGCCCACACGGGCAGTGATCAATTTTTCACGGATTTCGCGATCCAATTTGGGATCAGTGGGCCCACATAAATCCTTGAACTTATCGGATTCTTTTTTGTTTACTGAAGTGGCTGTGCTCATAAGTGTCCTAATTATTAACTATACTACTATTATACTACGAATGGATTTTCTGGTCAACCGTTAATTATTTAGGTATTTAAGCACAAACCAGCTCTGTTGAGCTTCGTTATAGAAGTCTAAATGTACTTGGCTTTCATAATGATGACGATTGTGGAATCCTTCGCTTTTCATTACTTCCCATGTATCCTTATCGTGTTCAACCAGACCTTGATGATGACGGATAGTAAATCCTAGTTCGCGCTTCATACGCCAGCTGACCAACATGGTAGCACGACCATATTCTTCCAGTAACCGATGGTGTAGTTCTTCAAACTCACGTACACTGTGGAATATGATTAGATTCCGTTTAACGGTGGTCTTCAACAGGTAATCCTTTGATTGTTTCTATAACCTTACGAGCATACTTTTTGATATGTTCTTCTCGGCTCATGCGTTCTATATCCTCCAAGGCAGTCATCATAATTTCCGACTCTTCGGCCATCTTAAAACAACGGTTTCGTAAATTGCCAGCGTCTGCCCACGACATAACTGTAGTTAGTATTTTGCCAACGATTACGGACCACATCATACAAATCGTAACCTAAACATTAGGGCATCACGTTCATTACTAAACCAATAACAATCTTCGTGCGGACCTTCAACAATTACTGCCATTGCCATATCTGGAAAGTCTCTCCACCACCCTTCATTCCAAACACCTATGTTAGACAAACACCAAGGCTCACATTCGGTATAGTGAGTGTAGGTTTTTACTGGAATGGTCAAGTGCGGATTACGATCTATGGCCACTATGCCCACCTTAACAGGAATGATACATAGTCTTGATTGTCATAAAATATAAACTTTGCCCTATTGTTGTACACTTCATATCGCATACAAGTTGCATGATCTATAAATTCTTTTCTACACCAAGCTAGAATTTCATCTAAGTCAGCAAACTCCAGCGGGATATCATGTTCCCATTTACCAGATGGATAATTGCTGTTCCAGTGGCCGGGCTTTAAACTCATTGGCCAAACTTTAATAAGAACACGGTGTACTTCCGTTCATCTATGACAGCATATTCCAACTTTAAATCATCGCCATCGTAGACCAACTTGACACCGTAGTATTCTTTTACATAATCATAGAATGTAAGAAATCCTTGCCCAACAGGCACATCTCGGGCGAGAGCATCGTATTCAGTTTTAACTCGTTGTAAGCGTAGGAAATGACTGGTGTCACCGCCTATAATGGTATCTAAACGAGCCGCTGGGTTGGCATAGTATTCGTCCTTACTCACCGGTCCACCATTTGATTGTTTTTGCTCGTAGTTTAACTAGAGTAAACTCGTGCGGATCTACCGACCGGTGCCCGTGCCACGCTGGATGCACCTGATATACACCATTGGCATTTTCTAACCATACACGAGTGCTACGAGCTACAAAGTCATCGTGTGTTTTAAAACACATCTTGCCATTGTCTGCAGGGCTACAGTTATACATACACCAATACCGCCATTTGTCGCCAAAGACGGTGCCGTCATACTTGGGATCTATTTCGTAGTAGTAATTCATTGTTCTTTCAGCATATCAAATTCATCGCCATACCGCCAGAGTCCGCCACCTGGTGCTAAACACCAGTAGCGATAAACATATTCTCTACAATACCAACGACCGTTTATACATCTAGGTATTATAGTCCAATGTCGTTCCCATTGCCATGGTGTTTTCATTTCGCCCATTTCAATTGAAAATAAGTCGCCCATGCTTCATCTCGAAAATCAAACTCCACTGTAGCCGGGGTTATTACATCATCGCCTAACCATGTATTTACTGCCGGAGTAAAACGCCAAGTGTAATCAAGGTCACGACGTAGGCCTTGATCGCCAATTTGATCATTGTACAGAAACGCCTCGTGGGCTGTTTTTACAACGATCTTTAACCCCATCGTAACATAAACATAATATAATCAGAATCCCATTCAAACTCAAACACACCTTCACTAACGAACAACCAGGGTCCTTCGCAGTGCTCGTCACACCATTCAATACAAGGTGTCCATCCTCTATAGGCCACATGCCCATCTCCTGAACTTGGTGCCATGACGCTGGCTATTTTCATACAGGATCACCGTGCCGGATCTTAAACCAACTTAGTTCTTCATCACCACGTAGGTAAACAGTGGACGCACCCATTCTAATTTCAAATCCCCAATGCGGATTGTGTATGGTATCGCGGTCAAGCTGTTCAGCTAGCCCATAAGTCTGAGATAACCATTGTCTCACTACATGAAACTCTAACATTCTACCTATCCTGATTAGATACTTAAAATGATCATTTGGTCGAGTGTCTTCTAATACATATTTCACTGCCATTTCGGACATCTCTGCCATAACACGATCATGATCTTCTTTCCAATAGTCATATTGTGTTTTCACAATTGTTTTTTATAAATTATAGTTCATTTAAAATTAAATGCCACACTTATTCGATCTTGATCGCTTTTGTTTTGTTCCACATAGTGCGGCACATGACTTGGAAATGCCACAAGCATGCCCGGATAAGTTTCTACTGTAAAACTGGTTTGGTTCTTTGGTGTTGATGTGGTAGCAATCACATAGGCCTGTTGGTTGTCTGATCTAAGTAAAACTAAATTACCGCTGTGCTCAGGAACTTCCAGGTACAGTACTGTACTGAACACACTACCAGGATGAGTATGGGCAAGATTATAACTGTGTTGGTTATTGACATTGAACCAATAGTTGTTTAGAATCGGCCGGGCGGTTACTCCGTACTCGGCATATATGGGTTCTAATAACTCTTGTATGTTTTTAATTACGCTGTCAAACTCTGGCAACACTCCTACGCCCATGGTCGGACTTTGCCACCCACCACGATTGCTAAACTGCACATCGTCACGGTCCAAGCTCTGTTGTTTACGGACAACATCAACCAGCCCGGTAATATCCAAGTCCGACAAATAAGTGTGAGTGCTAAACGGAGTAATTTCTATCATTATAAGTTTAAAAAGGTTGGAGGGCGGTGCGAACACAGCCCGTGTAATACCGCTACACCACCCTCCTTGGACGACTAGGCGGATGCCTGTAAAATATACTTGCCGTAGCGTTGATGGAACTCATCAAAGTTTTTCAGCTTGGTAGGCTGGAACGGTAAGTTGTATGTGGTAAGAGCAATTCTAGCACCCATGACCACCAACTCAGTTTCAAAGTTCTTCATCATGTAAGCAAAGAAGTTATCGGCCATTTCGTGGAACTGTTTATCGGATACCTTGGCTTCGATTGCGGCCTTGAGCTCGTAGCACATACTAATTACCAAACTATACATAGCTGACACTTCTTTGACATTCAGCTCTTTTTCCTTGCCTGACAAGATATCTTCTGGCTTGGGCATCTTACCAGCAACCTTGCGGTGTGCCATAAACTTAACAGCAAGACCTTCGCCTACTGTGCCAGCGATCAAGTTCATAATGGTATCATCATCGCTGTCATCATCTTCGAGCAATTCACTTACGAATGTCCACGAGCGTGGTGTTGCAAAGGCACGGCTTGCACTTTTAGCATCAAAATCGTAGAGATCTTGTTTGGCGTATGAGATGTAACCTACCACATCTTTGTGGATGTTCTTGTTTACAGCCCACTCTTGCCAACTAGAAAAGTCACATTTCATCTCTTGGTGGATGAAACGATTGGCCAAGGGCGTTGGCATACGATATGTAACACCTTTATCACTCTCGCGATTACCTGCGGCTACCAGCACCACATTCTTAGGCAAATGGTATTTGCCGATGCGTCGATTTAGGATCAACTGATAAGCCGCGGCCTGAACACTAGGAGCAGAGCTATTCATCTCATCTAGGAACAGGACCACAATCGGATATTCGGCGGCATATTCTTCTGTGGGCAAATCAATTGGAGCCGCCCAATCCATTTTACCGTTGTCTTTGTTATAAAAAGGAATACCACGGATATCTGTGGGCTCCATCTGACCCAAACGAAGGTCGATCATAACACCACCAAGTTCGGCAGTGATGTCTGCTACCAATTCAGATTTACCAATACCAGGAGGACCCCAGAGGAATAAGGGGCGTTGTTTTTTGAATGCTTTAAGTAGACTCTTGCGAGCCTGCACCGAAGTGACTGTTCTTGTTTCTGACATGGCTGTGTCCTATAAATTACTTACTACGGGTTGAAATTAACTACTATACTGCTATTATAGCAAATTACGCATTCTGTGTCAAGCGGTCAATGATCTGTTGTTTTAAGACGGCAACATCTTCGTTGCTTACATAGAAGTCGGTACGTGGATCATAATACTCGCCTGCTTGAGGATCGTAGTATAAGACAGCACCACTGGGATAATGAAAAGGACCTTCCAAGCCTGCACGTGGGCCAAAGCTAGGATCATGTTGGAAAACGGTGTAAGCCATTTAGAACTCCTTTTAATTACTATACAACTATTATAGCAAAAAGGACATTAATGGTCAACCGAATGCTTTTGCCAGCCCTGTAAGCCCAATCAGCAGGGCTACAATATTGACTAGTAACTGTGGTTTATTCGCAATACGGATTGACCATGCCATGAATAGGATTGTGCCTAAAAAGAAGGCAAGGATGTTGTAAGGATAAACCGCTGGACCCGCGGAGTTGAGACTGTGACCTGCAATGATAAACACTGCTCCGGACCACTGTAAGACTTCATTGATTTCTAACTTCATACCCATATTATAGCAAAATGGGGATTAATGGTCAACCTAAGGTTTTTTGCACAAAAAAAGTAGTGAAACACCAACTGGCATCAATGATCTGTATATTTTCAAACCCTATCGTGGACAAAGTATCTATATACCATTGTGGACTGTCAATATACATGATATCTTTGACACTGGCAGCCTTGCTTAGGATCTCATCATCTGACACTCCGGCTTTAGATTTGAATTCATGATATAGGTCTATCATCACAGGATCCAAACTGGTCTTATCGCTGATGACCAACAGGCCACCTGGTGTTAAATTGTGATAAATTTCATGCAGATAATCTAGCTTGTTGCCGATAAAGTGCAAGGTCCAATTGCATAGTACAGCATCAAAAGATCCAGATGGAAATTTATGGCTACAGATTAATTGTGCCGGCACCTGGCATTGATCCAACATGTCCTGACTGCTGTCAACTCCGGTTAGATTAGTAAATCCTGACTGATTTAATTTTTTTAAAGTTTCGCCAGTTGCACACCCAACATCAATTATTGCAGAATCTTTGGACAAAAATTTATCACATATTGTAACACACTTGTCGATCACTGTGTCATAGTTGGGTATGTGTTTTTGGGCATGCTCGACAAATGTTTGGGCTACAGTATGATCAAACTGCCAAACAGTATTCATGCGTCTTTCCAGTTTATGGTATGTTTATTCCAACTCGAAGGGTCAGTGATAATAGCGTCGCCTAGTAGATGTTTTTTTACTAGTGAATCACGTTTGAATTCCACCGCATATCTGCCCACACGTCCTGGATCCTTGAACATGCCATAGGCATCCGGCAGTTGTGATTTAAGTTGTTCGTACATGTGTAGATCGGCCGAATATCCTTCAAGTTCCATCAACAGTTGCACAGCACCTATGCTGGTATTACCAGCGGTAAATCGCACACTATGATCAATACGACCCAGATTTGTCATGGTTCCGTCATGCCATTCCTGATAAGGCATAGTGTACTCTAATTCTTTCCATAGTTCATCTGGAATTTGATCAGCATGACGTTTCCACATGGCCTTGGGATGTCTACTTTCTAAGATAATATGATCGGATCGCTTGGCCAGTTCTTTGAGAAACCATACATGATTTACATGGGCAAAAATCACTCCACCACAAAATATCAAATCAAAGCATTCCACAGCCTCGGCAAAATATTCATCAACTCCTTGGTTAATCAATTGCCATGATTCACCTGGATGATGTTTTGTCATTAATTCCAGTGCAATTTCATGAAACTCAGGGTGTATCTCTACACCTGTATAACTTGCGGCACCGTTGTTCAAACACCAATCACCGGTCTGTCCAATAAAGCTACCTATGTCTAAAATTCGTTTGCCTGTTATAATGCTGGCAGGTAGCATAACTTCATGTTTAATTAAATTTACTTCACCAGTCACTGGCAACCCAAATTTAGCAGGCCGATTGGCCCGGAAGTCTCGTTCAATAAATTCTTTGTTTAACATTTATCAGTCCAAATTTTTAGCCACGTTACGCATATTATTAAGAATACGAGTTTGTAGTTGCTGTTGTTCTTGCGGTGTGCCACCAAAATTTGCAATATGCAATGAGTTAATATCATCTGTGTATTTGGAGTTCTTTAATGCAGTATTAAGAACCTGATTGATCTGCAAAATTATTTCTGTTGGAGTGTTAGCCGGTGCATACAATCCATACCAAATTGGTACGTCTAATAGACCGTGAATTTTTGCCAGACTAACAATATTAGCATTGATATTTGTTTTCTTTACAATGTCTACCCCTTTAGAATCCAGCACCGCTACAATTTTAATCTTGCCTGCTTCGTAGTGCGGAGCCATTGCTGTAAAGGTATCAAACACAAAAGGAATATGGCCACCCAGTAAGTCTGCCACTTGTGGTGCAGACCCTTTGTAAAAAATAATGTTAGGACGTGGCAATCCTTCTTTTTTTGCCCACTCGTAGAATATATTAGCAGTATAAGAATTCCAAAAACCTAAATTAAACTTTTCAGGATTTTTCCTTACATATTGTTTAAATTCTTGATAGTTGTTTACCGGAACATCTTTGTTGACAGCCAACACTGCGGTACCAGCACCCAATGGAATTATTGGTGCAAAACTATTTTCGGTGTATTCGATGCCAGGAGCTTTTTGTTTAAAAGCAATATTGGCATCAATAAACCCATTGCCACCAACATACACGGTATAGCCGTCAGGTTTAGCAGAAGCCACATAGTTTGAGCCAATCACAGTATCGGCTCCGGGCTTGTTGATCACTACAGATTTCCATCCTTGTGAACTAAAAATTTCATTGATTACCCGACCCCATTTGTCGGTAGCACCACCAGGAGGATATGGTACTACAATTTCAATGGTCTTATCATTAGCAGGCCAGACACCCGAGGCCATGGCCACTACCGAGTTGATCAATATCATTAGTGCTATTACAATTTGTTTCATGCTTTTTCCTCTGTTGAATTTATTGGCCATTGGCCCATGAAATAATGCCGACCTTCGATGGCTTTGGCACCCATCCAAAAACTGTCTGGTCTGGATTGTCCCAAATTGGCGTCAGGGCCAGATTTGTTGTAAAAAAAATCTAAGTTTTCTTTGTAGTGATTCCAAACATTAGGGGCTTCTTGCTGAACGATTTTCTTTACCACTTGAAAGGCAGGATGATTTCCTTGATATTTACCGCGTCCATTTTGGCTGGGCGAATTCTTGTCCACTGCCAGACCTCGCCCGGTGCTGAATGCAAATTCGTCATAGTAACCACTGTGTGGATGTTGGAATTTTTGCAGAAAATCTGCATCGGCCAATGGATAATGATCCAACACATAGTTAACAGTCAACCAAGATTGTTTGACATGCAGGTCTGGCAGATCTGGTGTGATGTAAAAAAATTCCATAAGAGTTTGATTATGAAAATAATGCATGAATGCACGATCTGTAGTGATTGAATATATGTTGTTGTCTTTGATCAGCAGTTCGGGTTTTTCTAATCCGCAAACAATGCCAGTGCCACTGTGGGCGGCTTTGTATTTTTGATCAATCAGCCAGGTATAATCACTGGGCTGGAACAGTCCGTTGATCAAGGTTGCTGTTGGGCGTTCAGACCATGTTTCTCCGTAGAATTTTTTGTAATCATCAACGTCAACAGAGATAGTGGTTATCTTGACCTGGGGATTAGAGTGTTGCTTATATTGTTGTGCCAACGGCCTTATCCAGGTTTTGTATTCGTTGGTGCGAACCGGATTGCGTATGTAATCAACCAACAACAGTTCGTCTATGGGTATGCCATACTTTTCAAAACTTTTTAAAATACAATGACTATCACGGCCGCCACTATAAAGCAGTATCAAATGTTTATATTTGTGCCTGAGTTGCAAACATCGTGCTTGCAATAGTTCGTCCCAGGATTCGGCTGGATCCTGTGTCCAGTCAACTGAATCAAATGCATCATCATACAAGCAAAATCTTGCAGGTTGCGAAGTGCGGGCCACGGCCTGCCAAGTTTCAAACTGATTGAAATAACGTTGCTCATCTACAATCCAATGAGGAAGTGTTGAAAACGTCATGGTTCTAAAATCTTATAAGTTTGCGTCAACCATTCATAAATGGGAGTAGAAAATTGCATGGTTACAGTTCCGTTGCATCCCATTGCACCGTAGAATTTGTTTTGTACTGGCTCTTGTGTGCCGTTGGAATCATGTGTATAAACCGCATCTTCGCACAACTTCTGATCAAACTCAAACTCATCAATCATGACATCAGATATGA
>Ga0209500_10002815_pt1 | contig 12128 bp, 3 predicted proteins | sample S_140212_EF_Meta_FD_187323 | JGI IMG/M metagenome (GOLD analysis project Ga0209500, IMG submission 187323) | Freshwater microbial communities from Lake Simoncouche, Canada to study carbon cycling - S_140212_EF_MetaG (SPAdes) (version 2) | ecosystem: Environmental > Aquatic > Freshwater > Lake ...
TAATGGCTATAAAGGCACCGAAAAAGAATGGACCGATGGCTTTGGTAAATTAGTTCTTGGCGAAATGTGGATCAGCCATCATGGCTCCCACGGCAAACAAAGCTGCAGAGGCGTTATCGTTCCTAATCAACGCGAAAACCCCATCGTCAAAGGCATCAAAGATGGCGACATCTGGGGCCCTACCGATGTCTATGGCGTGCGCCTTCCCTTCTCAACTGATTACCAAGCTGTCGTGTTTGGCCAAGTTCTCGAAGGTATGAAGTTCGATGATAAGCCAGTCAACGGCAAAGTAAACGAGCCAATGATGCCAATTGCCTGGACCAAAACCTACAAAATTCCCGAAGGCAAAATAGGCCGAGTTTTCACCACCACCATGGGCGCTTCCCAAGATCTTGAAAACGAAGGCGTTCGTAGATTATTGGTAAACGCAACCTTCTGGAGCTTGGATATGGAAAGCAAAATTCCAGAGAAAGCCAAGGTCGATATCGTAGGCAAATTCGAACCCACAAAGTTCAGCTTCAATGGCCATAAAAAAGGGCTTAAACCCAAAGATTATGCAGGCTTGGATAATTAATCCCAGCCTAAGCCAGCCCACTGCGCCTTCAAGCCCATCCACTGCACTGGGTGGGTCTTCTCAACTCGCATCATTCAATAACAAGAGGCCCATGGAACACAATCCATGGGCTTTCTCTTTTTCTTTCTTTTGTTTTTCTTTTTCTTCCCCCAACTCCCAACCCTTTTGCTGTTATTCCAACCATTTCTCTCTTTTTCTTCCCCCAACTCCCAACCCTCTTCCCTCCGGGAAAAGGGCCCTTCGCTTCGCTAGCCCGGGTTCCAGTTAGCCAGCCGCCGCCTTTGTCACCCTCGCTGAAAAGCGGGGGTCCATTCTTATTCTTCCTTTTACTTGCCGTTTATTTGGGTCAGCTTGTTTAAAGACAGAGTAGTTGCGATGGGGAAGCCCCACTGCAACTTCTCCATTTGAACCTTTTGATTTTGCACCTAAGGGATGATTATTACCCTCGCTATTCTTCTGCTTATTCTGCTTGAGTCTTGTTTACGTGAAATTCCGTGGCTAACCTTCTGCTTTCTTGCAACTTTACTCCAAAATATTGATGTAACCCACACATCTGTTAAAATGGGGTATTTAAGGCGAATGTTTGCCTGCATGAATTGTAAATAGCTTTAAGTGTGGTAAAATGAAATTGATTGAAGTTTAAATTTACTTTGTATTAATCGGCCCACCTCCGATTACTGCCGTTTAAATTTAAACTTATTGTGCTCGGTGGCTCGCTTCTTTTTAAGAATGCTGTTGGGAACTTTTCTAATGCTCAATACTTTCAAGAAGCTTTTCACCAAAAAAACCGCTATAAAAGCATTAAAAAAAGGGAGGCAAAGTAAAACGCTCCTACTTCTTGATCTTGAAGAAAGAATCACCCCCGCTGTTCTTTTCTCCCCGGCATTTCCAAACGCCTTATCCATTACCACCGGAAGCGGGGCTGTCACCAATTCAGCTTCATTCTCGGTTACTTTCAGTCAGCCCGTTGTCGGGGTGGATGCTGCCGACTTTAATTTAATTGCTACTGGATTCGTTGCCAATGGAACCATCTCCTCCATAACTGGTTCAGGGGCCACATACTCAGTAAATGTTACCGGCATCATTGGTAATGGCACCCTTGGTCTGAACCTAATCGATTCGCCAACCATTTCCGCCTTGCCTTCGTTTTCAGCTCAAGCCACCTTCGCCACGGGAACTACTCCATTCACCGTGACCTTGGGCGATGTGAACTGCGATGGTAAACTCGACATGATCTCTGCGAATTTTAGCAACGACAACATCAGCGTCCTCTTGGGCAATGGCGATGGCACCTTTCAAACTCAAACCACTTTCGCTGCGGGAACTGGGCCAACCTCCGTAACCTTGGCCGATGTGAACGCCGATGGCAAACTCGACATCATCACCTCGAATTTTAACGCCTTCGACGTCAGCGTACTCTTGGGCAATGGCAATGGCACCTTTCAAACTCAAGCCACCTTCGCCTCGGGACCTTTTGCACGCACCGTGACCATAGGCGATGTGAACGCTGATGGCAAACTCGACATCATCACCGCGAGTTCCATCTACACTTACGCCAACGTCCTCTTGGGCAATGGCAATGGCACCTTTCAAACTCAAGCCACCTTCGCAACGGGAACTGGTCCATACTCCGTGGCCTTGGGCGATGTGAACGCCGATGGTAAACTCGACATCATCACAGCGAATTTTACCTCCGCCAGCGCCAGCGTGCTGTTGGGAAATGGCGGTGGTACTTTTGGTGCCAATGCGGACTTCGCCGTGGGAACTAATCCTCGCTCCGTGATCTTGGGCGATGTGAACGGCGATGGCAGGTTCGACATCATCACAGCGAATTATGGTTCCGCCAACGCCAGCGTGCTCTTGGGCAATGGCAATGGCACCTTTGGTTCTCAAACTACCTTCGCCACGGGTAATAAACCAACTTCCGTGACCTTGGGTGATGTGAATGGCGATGGCAGACTCGACATTAACACTGCGGGTGATAGCGACAATAGCGCATGCGTGCTCTTGGGAAATGGCAATGGTACCTTTGATTCTCAAACCACCTTCGCCACGGGTAATAAACCAACCTCCGTGACTTTAGGCGATGTGAACGGCGATGGCAGACTCGACATCATCAGCAGCAATCAGTCCTCCAACACCGCCAGTGTGCTCTTGGGCACGGGTACTAGTGCCATTACTGCTACTTTCTCGCCCCATCAAACCTTCGCCACGGGAAGTCTTCCAACCTCCGTGATCATGGGCGATGTAAACCGCGATGGCATACTCGACATGGTCACCGCAAATTTTGGCTCCCTCAACACTAGCGTGCTCTTGGGTAATAGCAACGGTACCTTTCAAACTCAAGCCACCTTCGCAACGGGATCTCAACCACGCTCCGCGACCTTGGGCGATGTGAACGGCGATGGTAAACTCGACATCATCAGCGCGAATTATGGTTCCATCAACGCCAGCGTGCTCTTGGGCAATGGCGATGGCACCTTTGGTCCAAAAACAGACTTCTCCACCGGAACTAAACCCTACTTTGTGACCTTGGGCGATGTGAACAACGATGGTAAACTCGACATCATCACCGCGAATTCTGGCTCTAAGAATGTCAGCGTGCTCTTGGGCAACGGCAATGGCACCTTTCAAACTCAAGCGACCTTCACATCAGGAACTATTCCATACTCTGTGACCTTGGGCGATGTGAACAACGATGGTAAACTCGACATCATCACTGCAAATAATAATACCAACAACACCAGCGTACTCTTAGGCAATGGCAATGGCACCTTTCAAACTCAAGCCACCTTCGCAACGGGAACTAATCCATTCACCGTGACCTTGGGCGATGTAAACAACGATGGCAGACTCGACATCATCACCTCGAATAATGGCTCTAAAAGCGCAAGCGTTCTGTTAGGAAATGGCAATGGTACTTTTCTAACTCAAGCCACCTTTGCCACGTTATCTGGTCCACGATCCTTGACAGTGGGCGATGTGAATGGCGATGGTAAACTCGACATTATCGCTGCTAATTTTGGCTCTTACAGCATTGGCGTACTCTTGGGCAATGGCAATGGTACCTTTCAAACTCAAGCCACCTTCACCACGGGACCTAAAGCAGGCTCCGTGACTTTGGGCGATGTGAACGGCGATGGCAGACTCGACATCATCACCGCAAATGTTGGCTCCAACTCCACCAGCGTGCTGCTGAATAGCATCGCCCTCACCGGACAGACTGCAAATGTTCAAAATGCAAGTCAAACAACGGTAACTACCTTCGCAGCAGGAAGTGCAAGCGGTTCAGCATTCACTACTCAACCAGTCATCACCATCAGGGACCAGTTTAGTAACATCGTTCCCAATAGCACTGCTTCCGTCACCATGACAGTAAGCAGTAATGGAACCACGGTTGGAACCACCACCGTTAATGCGGTTGCTGGGGTTGCGACCTTTACCAATGTTGGAATCAGCGGCAGAGCGGGGACAAATTATACGCTTACCTTTGACTCTACCGGTTTAACCTCTGCCACCCAAATCATTGCACCAACTTTTGGCACTGCTACCCAAGCAACGATTACTACCCAAGCAGCGGGCAGTGCAAGCGGTTCAGCATTCACCACCCAACCCATCATTAAGATCAAGGATGCCTTTGGTAACACCGTAACCAATAGCACCGCTTCCGTCACTATGACGGTAAGCGGGAATGGAGCCACGGTTGGAACTACCACCGTTAATGCTGTTGCTGGGGTTGCAACCTTCACGGATGTTGGTATCAGCGGCACCGATGGAACTGCGTACACACTTACCTTTACTTCTGGATCTTTCACCGCTTCCCAAAATATCACCCCAACCTTTGGCCTTGCAACCCAAGCAACGCTTACCACCCAAGCAGCGGGTTTTGCAAGTGGTTCAGTATTCAGCAGCCAACCCATCATCACCATCAAAGATGCTATTGGTAACACCGTTACCAATAGCACTGCTTCCGTCACCATGACCGTAAGCGGGAATGGAGCCACGGTTGGAACCACCACCGTTAATGCTGTTGCTGGCCTTGCCACCTTCACTGATGTTGGCATCAGCGGCACCGATGGAACTGCGTACACACTTACCTTTACTTCTGGATCTTTCACCGCAACCCAAAGCATCACCCCAACCTTTGGCCTTGCAACCCAAGCAACGCTTACCACCCAAGCAGCGGGTTTTGCAAGCGGTTCTGCATTCAACACCCAACCAGTCATTAAGATCAAGGATTCCTTTGGTAACACCGTTACCAACAGCACTGCTTCCGTCACCATTACTGTAAGTAGTGGCGCAACCACCGTTGGAACTGTTACTGCAGTTGCATCTGCAGGTATTGCCACCTTCACTGATGTTGGCATTAGCGGTACTGCGGGGACAAATTATACGCTTACCTTTGACTCTACCGGTTTAACCTCTGCCACCCAAATCATTGCACCAACCTTTGGCCTTGCAACTCAAGCAACACTTACCACCCAAGCAGCAGGAAGTGTAAGCGGTTCTGCATTCAACACCCAACCCATCATTAAGATCAAGGATTCCTTTGGTAACACCGTTACCAACAGCACTGCTTCCATCACCATTACCGTAAGTAGTGGCGCAACCACCGTTGGAACTGTTACTGCAGTTGCATCTGCAGGTATTGCCACCTTCACTGATGTTGGCATCAGCGGTACTGCGGGGACAAATTATACGCTTACTTTTGACTCTACCGGTTTAACCTCTGCCAACCAAATCATTGCACCAACCTTTGGCCTTGCAACTCAAGCAACACTTACCACCCAAGCAGCAGGAAGTGTAAGCGGTTCTGCATTCAACACCCAACCCATCATTAAGATCAAGGATGCCTTTGGTAACACCGTAACGAATAGCACCGCTTCCGTCACTATGACGGTAAGCGGGAATGGAGCCACGGTTGGAACCACCACCGTTAATGCTGTTGCTGGGGTTGCAACCTTCACGGATGTTGGCATTAGCGGTACTGCGGGGACAAATTATACGCTTACCTTTGACTCTAACGGTTTAACCTCTGCCACCCAAATCATTGCACCAACCTTTGGCACTGCTAACACGCCAACCTTTAGCGCGCCAACTTCTACCGCAGATGGATTCACCGTTCAAATCACCAACTACAATGGAGCCTTTACTTACGGTGAAACCGCCACCGTTGGATCCGTGTCCATCAGTGGAAACGGCTTGGTAACAGTAACAGGGGTATCGCCAAATACTTCTTCCACTGCCACCATCACCACCACCCGAACTAACTATATATCTGGCTCTGCCTTAATAACTGCAACTTCCTTGGCGCAAACACCAACCAATACATCACCCTTAGTAATAGGAACGCCACCTTCTTCCTCGGGCGGTTCCAGCACGGTCACCCTTTATGACCCTATCACCGGTGCAGCAACAGGCACTGCAATACCTTTCCCCGGATTCAGCGGTCCCATTAATATTGTTTCGGGCGATTTCAACAGCGATGGCGTTTCTGATATCATCGCTGGCGCAGGCTTTGGCGGTGGACCAGCTATTGCTATCCTTGATTCCCAAACTGGCGAAGTCCTTGAAGCTTTCTTTGCCTTCGATCCAGCCTTTACCGGTGGTGTGTTCGTCGCAGTACAAGATACAAACGGAGATGGAATCTTAGACATCATCGCTGGCGCAGGCCCAAGCGGTGGACCAGAAGTCCGTATCTTCAATGGGGAAACTCTTAATATTCTTCGAGCTTTCTACGCCTACGCAGAAGATTTCTCTGGCGGCGTTAGCGTTACATCCATCGACTTCAACAACGATAACATCATCGACATAGTTACCGGCGCTGGCCCAGGTTCTGCTCCTCATGTTAAAGTCTTTGATGGTGCTACCAACGCAATCATTAGCCAATGGTATGCCTACCCCATAACCTTCACCGGCGGCGTATATGTCGCAATAGGCGATATCGGCAATGATGGCAACATGGAAGTCGTCACCGGTGCAGGACCAGGCGGAGCACCCGTTGTTGCAGTTTGGGACCCATACACTGGCGCATTACTTTCTGAGTTCATGGCCTACGCAGAAGTATTCACTGGCGGTGCTCGCGTTGGCATCAACGATGGCAACAGCGATGGCATTGCAGACATTCTCACCGGCGCAGGACCAGGCGGCGGCCCTCATGTCAAAGTCTTCAGCTTCCCCGCTTTGGATGTTCTGTTTGAATTCTACAACGGTGACCCAGCTAACACCGGCGGCGTCTTCGTAAGCTAATTGCTTAGCGACTTTCAAACAATCCTTTCCCCATCCACCTCCTTGAAGTGGGTGGGGTTTTCTTTTATACACTTGATCTTATATAAACACTTTCGCTTTTTCTTTTTCTCTTACTCTTACTCTTTCTCTTTTACTTTCTTTTTTTACTTTTTCTTCCCCCAACTCCCAACCCTCTTCCCTCCGGGAAAAGGGCCCTTCGCTTCGCTAGCCCGGGTTTCTATCCTCCACCATTTTTACTTCCCATTGATTGATGTGGGTTTGTTCAAATGGAGGAGTTGCGGTGGGGAAGCCCCACTGCAACTCCTCCATTTGAACCTTTAGATTTTGAAGAACAAAAGGGGTCAGGTCTCTTTTTCGGCAGTGAGTCCGAACCAAGAGTAGAATATGGTAAGTGCTGAAAAAGAGACCTGACCCCTTTTGTTCAACCTTCCGTGGCTAACTTCCGCTTCGCTGTGTCTTCCTTCCGTGAAATTCCGTGTTAATCCGTGGCCAATTCTTCTGCTTTACTGATTCTTTTCCTAATGAAGCATCTGGAAATCTTTACTATTGAGAAGGGCCCACATGAAATCTTGAATAGCTTCTGCGCGTTTGTCTGCGGGTGCGGATTTCAAAAACGCTAGCGATAAATCTATCTCTTTTGCATTAGGCAACCTTGCAAAACACCAAAGATATAAATCGCTTACCAACTCGGCATCTGGCGTTTTAAGCCTCACTGCAACAGCAGGCCGTGCCGCTGGGTTTTGTAATCTGCCCATGATACTTTTGCCATTGATGAAGTGAAGGGCCTGCAGCATGTTTGAACCATTGTCGCGTTCGCATTCGCAAGCATCCATGCGCTGGGGTTTGCCAAAGAGTTTAAGGAAAGAACTTTCGACATTACCATCGGGAAGTTGCGCAGCACGAAACCCACCGGGTGCGCCACTATAATTTTCAGGCACGCCTGTGGCTTGTACCAGCGAATCAAGCAGTGCTTCCGCAGGAATCCGCCTAGGGATCATGCGAGAAAAATTCTGTTCATCATGCTTGTTACTTTCGTTACTAATGCTGCTGCGCTGATAGGTTTCAGATGAAACAATGCGTTGCATCAGCTTCCTGATATCGTATTTATTATCGATGAAATCTTTGGTAAGTGCATCCAACAGTGCAGGATTGATAGGGGGATTGGTGCTGCGAATATCATCGACTGGATCGATAATGCCCCGGTGGAAAAAATAACTCCAGACACGATTCGATAAGCCACGTGCAAAGAAAATGTTGTCAGGCGAGACAAGCCAAGAGGCGTAAGCATCTCTGCGATCAACACCCGGGGTTTGCTTGGGTTCTGCACCTCCTAGAAATCGGGGAGGTTGGGCCTGACCTGTGCGGGGATTGGTTGCAAACCCTGCGGGCAAGTTTAACTGCACCACCTTGGTATTGGGAACATTCTGATAGCGGGAATCTTGACGCATTGCAACTTGAGAAAAGAAGCTTGCAATGCCGAAGTAATCCGCCTGTGTCCAGTTTTCCATCGGATGCGGATGGCATCGTGCACATAACATCCTTACGCCACAAAATACCTGAGTCACCCGTTCCACGGTATCATTCGTATCTTTACTAATGGTGAAATAAACAGATGCGGGATCATCATTAATACCACCCCTTGATGTAACCAAACGGGTCGCTAGTTTATCCATGGGCATGTTGGAAGCAACTGCACTGCGGATGAATTCACGAAACATGTAAACCGATTGCGAGCTGGCGGAATTGCGCGAGTTCTGTAACAAATCGCCCCATTTCAGCGACCAATGATCGATAAACTCCGGCCTTTCAAATAACGCTGCTATCGCTTCGTTACGCTTGTTTGGATTCTTGTTCGCAAGAAATGATCTTGTTTCATCAGGCTTCGGTTGCACCCCGATGAGGTCAACATACACCCTGCGAAGAAAATCTTCATCCGAGCATAATCCAGATGGTTTGATTTTAAGATGATTCAGCTTATCGATCACTGCACGATCGACGATATGGTTTTGCGGTACGGGAGTTGGAACAAAACCCTTGGTATCTATAAGCACAAGCACGCCCGTTGCAGCAAAGGTTCGCTCGAACCTTCCAACGATTGCGGTTTCGCCCGCATCGCCTGCGGTGACCATGCCCTGTTCATCAACCTTGGCGAATTGATCATTGTTTACCGTAAAGATACCAAGCTTGGTAACATCTCTGGTCGAGCCATTGTTGTAATCAGCAACAAGCTGGAGCTTATGTTTCTGCCCTGGTTGCAAAACAAGTTTCTGGGGCATCATACGAACGCCAGTAACCTGCAAGGTATCTTTGGAATCATCAGGAGTACCCTGGCGAATCCAATTAACCATGATAGAGTCTGCAAGGCTGTTTTTAGCAAAGCGAGCACCGCCCTCATGGGCAGCATCGCCCCTGCTTTTCGCAACAATCAAACTGGCATCGGGTTTTAAAATATCAACTCTTCTGCCAAAGAACTCACGGGCGATCGAGGGATAATCCAACATTGGGTCGGAACCCCGAAGCGACAATTTAAATCCGTTTTTCCCAAGCGAATAGCCATGGCATGCGCCAGCATTACAACCCGATTGCGAAAGCACAGGCATCACTTCATGCAAGAAACTGTACTTTGGTTCTTCCATGGGCAGTTTAACTTCAACAGGAATGGTGCTTGTTTTCCCCTGCACGGTAACCGAAATCATCGTTGCGCCATTAGATACAGGATGAACCCAACCATTTTCATCAACGCGAGCGATGGCGGGCCCCGCACTCACAAACTTGGTGTCCTTAGACAAATCGAGGGTATACCCCTCTGCAGAAGTGCCCAACACTTGCAGCGATCTTGGCTGCCTCATGTGGGTAAGAACCATCGAGGTTGGCGAGATATGCACAGGCCCCGCTGGCAAAGCATCTGCTGCAACTTGAAAACCAAGAACCGTTAAAAGCAATGTTATATTCATTTTACTAGCCTCTATATATCTATTGTTATTTTGGTGCGGGCTTTAATACCAACACCAGTTCAACATCTTTGCTGTTTACTTTTGCTGCGGGAACCTTGGCATCTGGCACGCCCGATGCTGTAAGTTTTATACCTTTGTATTCGTTGGGCATTAGTGTGGCGGGAAGGATTATCTTGCCATCAAATTCGTTTTTATCTGCCTTTACAAGTGCAGGCTCAAACTTAGCACCAGCAGGCAAACCCGTTGCAACAAGGGTAACATCCCCAACCAAACCATCGCTGCGCGCGACTTTGCCCTTAAAGAAAAACTCTGAACCTTTTTTAGCATCAAACAGCGCTTCTAACTTCCCGGATTTTTCAATCGAAACCACCAAAGGAATTCGTAAAGGCAAGCGCAGAACAGGGGCATAAGCGGTTGCAAGCACCACTTGCTTATTCGCACTAAGCAATTCTGCCTGAAGGGTGATGTCGAAAACAGATACAGGAAATGGCCCAACGGGAACTAATACTGAAACGGTTGCATCGCTGGCTTTAGCTGCAACTTCAACAGCCTTCTCGACTTTAAGCGCAACCTTGGGATCGGGTTGGTTATTCACCTTCGGGGCGTTTTGACTAGTGATAAGCGTTAGTCTAACAACGCTAGCAAGATCATCCCTATTAACTTTAACGGGCAGATTCATTTTCATGCCAGGTACGAATGCGATATTCTTAGGTAGATTGTTCCAAGCGATTGAAAGACTGGGGGCTTTTTCGGAAACGGGAGCAACTGCGATTTCACTCGCCATCCATGGTTGCAATCTTTGTAATGGGTGGTTCAACACTCCGACTTCAGAGCTTATACCTTTATCATTTTTGCCTATCAGAGTTGTAACAATAGGCAGGGTTGCTTCTGTATTTGTTTTCACCGTGATGAGTGCGCCATCGCCTTCAGGTGGAATCACATTACCTTCGATCTTTACACCTTTGGGCAATTGGGAAAACTGAACATCTATTTTTCCTGCATAGCCATTGCGTATGGCCCAAACAGGAAAAACCATGTTGCTGTTAGTGCCAAGAGAAAACCTCTGAATAGGGGTGATCAAGTTAATCTTGGCGGATGTTTCTGGGGTGCTAATATCTTCAATCCCAAGCCTGTAATTTGCTTTGGGCCCACCCCTTCCTTGAGAATCAATCACACAAACCTGAATGGAAGTAATGGCATCGGGCACGGTAAATTCGAGTAGTGGGTCGGAAGAACCGGGCCTGTCTTCAGCTCGGGCGATCTCAACACCTTTATCATTTCTCAGCACCAACCCTGCATCAACTGCAGAGCCAATTCTTTCTGCGAACACATCGAATCGTAGTTTTGATTTAGGGGTGCATGCCAACAGATAGCGATCTTCTTCATTGGGTTGTAAAAGCTTGCCATGAACCATCAAAGGCAGCCCCTTTAATTCCTGCATGGGGGGCGCTTGGGTTTCTACATATTCTTGCGACGATCCGGATTGTACGAAAGGCCGCATCCCAGACCATTTCCCCTGAGTCGGCCAAGGAAGCACCACCGAACCCGCCCCTTTTGTGGTTGGCATATTTAACTTGGCAACAGGCATATTACCCATCAGTTCGACCGCTTTTACCTTACCTTCTGCAACCACAGTAGGAATAACCTGGTCAAAAAACTCCCACTTGCCAACCTTCATGCGAAACAACCCGGGCGCACCCGCAGCGTATTCGAGATCGTGTAGCGCAATGGTGTAGGTATCATCTTCGGGCAGGGTGATTTCTAATCGGGTATCGCCAAACAAATGGGGCACGGGCCAAGACCATGCAACTTGTAGTTTCTTCGAGTTGTAAAGATGCAAAACCGGTTGTAGTTTAGAACCAAGTTTTTGTGCTTCCACTTCCACCATCAATTGCTGGCCTTTGGTTCCCTGAAACTTTGTTTCTAAAATCTGGCTACCTGAAATGGTGCCATGCATTGCGATGGGTAATGGTTGATCGATGGAAACCGCAAATGGTTTTTGTACGAGGTGGTCGATACCTAAAAGCACAGGGAGGCTGACACCACCTTCTGCAACTAAACTACACTGGTAAAACCCGGGAACGATATCAGGGGGCAAAGTGATATCAAAGCTAGCTTTCTTTTCGGTTGAACCTGTTTTAAGAACAGGGGTGACATTAAAAGGGAGCAACAGTTTTGGAGATTTACCAAAACCATCACCATCGAATACTAGAGTTGTAACCGCACCAACTTGTAAACCTCTTACATCCACGGTGCGAACCAAGGGTTCAGAGGCATTTGCGATAAAAGCCAGAAAGAACAAGCTGAAAGTTAATTGCAGGAATCTGTTCATCTCTCACTCATTCTCAATT
>Ga0209500_10002818_pt1 | contig 12118 bp, 13 predicted proteins | sample S_140212_EF_Meta_FD_187323 | JGI IMG/M metagenome (GOLD analysis project Ga0209500, IMG submission 187323) | Freshwater microbial communities from Lake Simoncouche, Canada to study carbon cycling - S_140212_EF_MetaG (SPAdes) (version 2) | ecosystem: Environmental > Aquatic > Freshwater > Lake ...
GCACAGTTGGTAAAGATGCTTAAAAATCAAAAACAGGAAACGTAATGGAAACACTAATTGAACAACTCAAAACAATTCTAGGTACAAACTTTGCTTTGTATTTAAAGGCACATGGTTATCATTGGAACGTTGAAGGACCAAACTTCCCACAATACCATGATTTCTTAAATAATCTTTACACTTCTTTATTTGCACAGATAGACCCTATTGCAGAACACCTTCGTGCATTGAATTCATATGCACCAGGTTCACTTTCTCGTATGCTTGAACTTGCAGACCTACAAGAAGCAACAAACATACCAGATGGTATTACAATGATGCGTGACCTTGCTGCGGATAATGATCGTTTCATAATGCATCTTCGTGCTGGTATTGTTGCTGCCGATGGTGCTAACGAACCTGCGGTAGGTAATTTTTTACAAGACATTTTGGATGCACACCAAAAACATGGATGGATGTTGAGAAGCATCATTAAATAAAATGGATGACGGATACCTTGGCAATGCTCGGCTCAAAAGAACGGGCACTGAACTATCCTATACTGAAGAACAAGTATTAGAAATTGCAAAGTGTGCAGATGATCCTGTATACTTTATTAAAAACTATGTCAAGATTGTAAACGTTGACCGTGGTCTTATCACATTCGACATGTGGGATTTTCAAGAGGACATGGTACGTACCTTTCATGAGAATCGATTCACTATCGCAAAGATGCCACGACAGGTTGGTAAGACAACCACAACCGTTGGTTATATGTTGTGGGCAGCAATCTTCAATGAAGAATACACCATTGGTATTCTTGCCAACAAAGGTCAGTTGGCACGTGATATTCTAAGTCGTATTCAAAAAGCATATGAATACTTGCCGCAGTGGTTGCAACAAGGCATCATGACATGGAACAAAGGTTCTTTAGAGTTAGAGAATGGTTCTAAGATATTTGCCTATGCCACATCAGCAGCAGGTGTTCGTGGTGGTACCTATAACTTAATTTTTCTTGATGAGTTTGCGTTCGTTCCACATAACATGGCAGTTGAGTTCTTTACATCAACGTATCCTGTTATCTCATCTGGACAAACATCTAAAGTAATTATTGTTTCAACTCCTAATGGATTGAATCTATTCTACAAGATGTGGACAGATGCCATTGAAAAACGTTCAACATATAAGACACTTGAAGTTCACTGGTCACAAGTTCCAGGGCGTGACTTATTATGGAAAGAAGAGACGATACGAAACACTTCTGAAGAACAGTTCCGACAAGAATTTGAAACAGAGTTTATTGGTTCTAATGCTACACTGATATCAGGAAGTAAACTGAGGTCGTTGGCATTTCATGATCCGATTGCGATGGAAGAGAACTTCAACATCTATGAAGAACCCATACCTGGTCATCTATACATTGCCACGGTAGATTGTTCTGAAGGTGTGAATTTAGATTATTCTACCATCAATGTACTCGATGCTACACAAGCACCATATAAACAAGTAGCACGATACCGAAACAATAAATTACCACTATTGTTCTTTCCGACAGTCATATACTCAATTGGTAAACGATACAATGAAGCATTTGTACTGGTAGAAACAAACAATATTGGTCAGCAGGTCGTAGACATTCTCCACTATGATCTGGAATATGAGAACATTTATAAGACAGAACAGCATCATATCAAAGGTCAGTCCATCTCTTCAGGATTTAAAAGGTCAACTTCATTTGGTATTAAAACAACCAAGTCGGTTAAGAAGATTGGTTGTGCCAACTTAAAGACTCTGGTAGAGAATGACAAGTTGATTATTAATGACTTTGATACAATCAATGAGATGAATACCTTTGTCAGAGTAAGAGATTCATATGCAGCAGAAGAAGGTAGTAACGATGATATTGTGATGGGATTGGTACTGTTTTCTTGGTTGACCGCACAGTCGTTCTTCAAAGACTCTACCAATATTGACATCCGTAAGATGATGCTAGATGAACAAAATATGCTAATTGATGAGACCATGACTCCGTTTGGATTCATAGAAAATGGTCTCCAGGAAGAAGTTGAGGATGATGGTGAGGACCGTTGGCACTTCGCAGAGAAGCGTGGTTACCCAATGTCAAGGTTGTAAAAAACTAAATAGACTATCAAAGACAATTGACCCAACAATTAAAGGAGAAATCCAATGGCATTTCAATTATCAGCGGGTGTACTTGTATCAGAAATCGATCTGACTACAGTTATACCTTCCGTTGCTACTTCTACAGGAGCATTTGTAGGACCTTTTGCTTGGGGACCAGCAAGTGAAATTATCACTATACCAGACGAAGTTAGTCTGACAAATAGATTTGGTAAACCAGACTCAACAAATTATGAATATTGGTTCTCAGCAGCAAACTTTCTGGCATACGGAAACAATTTAAAAGTAGTTCGTTCAATAAACACAGCAGCAGGTGGTGCTAATAACGCCACAGCAAATACTGGTGTTGGTGTTTTAATTAAAAATCTGGATGAGTGGACAGCAAATCAACAAGGTAATGCTGTTGGTACAAACAATGGCTGGGCTGCTCGTTTTCCTGGCGCATTAGGCAACTCATTAAAAATTTCTGTAGCAGATGGCGGTTCATACGCTGGATGGGCATATGCATCTCAATTTACAGCAACACCAAACACATCTTCTTACGTTTTCAATAAGAGTGGTTTGACTTCAAATGATGAAATTCATGTGGTTGTTGTTGATGCAAATGGAGCAATTTCTGGCACAGCAGGTACAGTTCTAGAAAAATATGCATTTGTTTCTAAAGCACTTGATGCAAAAGATGATTCAGGTAATTCAAATTACTATAAGAATGTAATTGCAGCACAATCACAATGGGTACATTGGTTAGCACATCCTGCTACTGCAAATTTAACTGTAGGTACTGCATGGGGTTCAGCGGCAAACGTATCTCTATTTAAAACATTAACTGCTCCAACTACATTCTCATTCTCTGGTGGTTCTGATGGTACAACTTCTGTTGCAAACACAACAACTGGTTGGGACCAATTTAAGAATTCCGAAGCAGTTGATGTATCGTTGTTAGTAACTGGCACAGGTAACTCAACAATTGCTACTTATGTTATCAGCAATATTGCAGAAAGTCGTAAAGATTGTGTGGCATTTATTTCGCCACCTGCCGCAAACGTTGTTAATAATCCAGGCAGTGAAACAACCGCAGTAGTTGCTTTCCGTAACGGTCTAACATCATCTTCATATGCTGTAATCGATTCTGGTTACAAATACCAGTATGACAAGTATGCTGACCTCTATCGTTGGGTTCCTCTGAACGGTGACATTGCTGGTTTGTGCGCCCGTACAGATACCGAACGTGATCCTTGGTTCTCACCAGGTGGTTTGAATCGTGGTATAATTAAAAACGTAGTTAAACTTGCATGGAATCCAACTAAGACTGACCGTGATACATTGTATTCAGCAGGTGTTAATCCAGTTGTTTCATTCCCAGGTGAAGGTACAGTTCTGTTTGGCGATAAAACAATGTTGGCAAAACCAAGCGCATTTGATCGTATCAATGTTCGCCGTCTGTTCATTGTACTTGAAAAAGCGATTGCACGTGCCGCACGTTTCTCAATGTTTGAATTTAATGATCAGTTTACCCGTGCTCAATTCGTTGCACTCGTAGAACCGTTCTTGCGTGATGTTCAAGGCCGTCGTGGTATCACTGACTTCCGTGTTGTGTGTGATGATACAAACAATACTGGGCAAGTTATTGATTCGAATCAGTTTATTGGTGACATTTATATCAAACCAGCACGATCAATCAACTTCATTCAGTTGAACTTTGTCGCCGTTCGTACAGGCGTATCGTTCAATGAAGTTGTAGGTCAGTTCTAAATAGAGAGAGACAGGAGAAAATAAATGGCATTTAATGTAAATCAATTCCGTTCACAGTTACAAGGTGACGGTGCTCGCCCAAATCTGTTTGAGGTAACTATGCCGTTTCCTGTGTTCTCACTACCAGGAAACGCACAGACTAAATTAACGTTCATGTGTAAGACAGCACAACTTCCAGGTTCAACTCTGGGTGTTGTGCCTATGCAATACTTTGGCCGTGAATTGAAGTTTGTGGGTAATCGTTCATTTGCTGATTGGACAATCACAATTATCAATGATGAAGATTTTATAGTACGCAATGCATTTGAACGTTGGATGAATGGTATTAACAGTCATAATCTAAACGTTCGTAACCCAGTTGCTGGTACACCAATAGGTTACTCAGTGGATGGTCAAGTTTTACAATTTGGTAAAACAGGCAATAGAATCAAGCAATACAATTTTGTTGGAATGTTCCCAACAGACTTAACTCCAATCGATGTTGATTGGGGTTCAAATGATGCAATTGAAGAATTCTCTGTTACTCTGACCTACCAGTGGTGGGAATCAGTAGCAGATGGCGTGATCTAAGAGTAGGGGATTCTCCCTACTTTTATCTATAGGATGAAAGATTAATGGCAATTAAATTATTCGGCTTTACGTTAGGCACAAAAGATGTCGTTCAGAAAGAAAATCCTGAACAGGCATCTTTTGCGTTGCCTTCTGATACCATTGATGATGGCGCAGTTACCGTTACACAGAATGCTTATTACGGAACCTATGTTGACTTAGAAGGTTCAGTACGTAATGAGATAGAACTAATCACACGTTATCGTGAAATGTCCAATCACCCAGAATTGGATATGGCAATTGATGAGATTGTCAATGAAGCGATATCTCATGATGAAGCAGGTAAAGTTTGCGATATCGTAATGGATAATCTCAAGCAACCTGAATCGATCAAAAAGAAAATCAATGAAGAGTTTCAAGCAATTTTAAAAATGCTTAACTTTTCTAACCTTGCTGATGACTTATTTAAACGTTGGTACATTGATGGACGATTGTTCTATCATGTTATAGTCAACGATAAGAATCCAAAAGAAGGTATACAAGAATTAAGGTACATTGATCCACGTAAGATTCGTAAAGTCCGTGAGATCAAAAAAGATCGTGATCTTAAAACAGGTGCATCGATTATTGTATCTACCGCAGAGTATTATGTCTTTAATGATAAAGGCCAGACTACTCAAACATTTACATCAAATGTAGGTCAAGGCATTCGTATTGCACCAGACTCAATCATTAACGTGAACTCTGGAATGATGGATGCAAAGAATACATTCGTTATTTCATATCTACATAAGGCAATCAAACCACTCAATCAACTTAGAATGATTGAAGATGCGATTGTTATCTATCGTATTAGTCGTGCTCCTGAGCGCCGTATATTCTACATTGACGTTGGTAATTTACCACGTGGTAAAGCAGAACAGTATCTCCGTGATGTTATGGTTAAGTATCGTAACAAGATGGTGTATGATGCAAACACTGGTGAACTCCGTGATGAACGTAAGCACATGTCGATGCTTGAAGATTTCTGGTTGCCACGCCGTGAAGGTGGTAAAGGCACAGAGATTACTACATTGCCAGCAGGTCAGAACTTAGGTGAATTGGAAGATGTTAAATACTTCCAGAAGAAATTATTACAGTGTTTGAATGTACCATACTCACGCCTTGAAGAAAGTGGCGGTGGTTTTGCAGGCATGGGTCGCTCACAAGAAGTTACCCGTGACGAATTAAAGTTTGCCAAATTTGTTACCAGACTTCGTAATAAGTTTACACAGTTGTTTGACCATGCTTTGCGTACTCAATTGGTACTCAAAGGTATTTGTACATTGGAAGAGTGGGAAGATTTCAAAGAAGATATCTACTACGACTTCCAGAAAGACAACAACTTTACTGAGATGCGTTCGTCAGAGTTGTTGCAGAACCGTTTACAAATGTTGCAGATGGTTGATCCTTATATTGGTAGGTACTTCTCTAATCATTACATCAAGAACAAGATTCTGATGATGACTGATGAGGAGATCGAAGAAATGGATAAACAACTTGACGAGGAAAAAGATTCATTACCTGATGACATGCAAGGTCCAGTAATGAATGCTCCACAAGGTGGTGCGGATCCTAATGAGTTCCCACCAGAAGATAACACCACAGAGAATACCGAAGAAGAAGAGTCATTGACACCTGGTCTTGACAAAGAGGTAGACAAGTCTGTGGTCAGCATAAATACTAAACGCAAATAGGAGTTGTGATGGATATTCAAGACATAATTAATAATATTGCAGCAGGTGAAAACGTTGCTGCTAAAGAAGGATTAGAAAATGTATTGTCAGCAAAAGCGTTCGATGCGCTCCAGGGTTACAAGCAAGAAATCGCTGCAACTCTATATGGCGGGCAAGAGCAAGGGCCTGAAGAAGATACAGATCACGAAGAAGATGAAGAACAAGAAGAAACAGAACAAGAATGAAATCGTTATTAGACTTTAAACTTATTACGGAAGAAGAGAAGAAAGACTATTCAAAGTTTGATGCTCTAGTTCGTGCAGGTTTAGCAAACAAAGCGCAGGTGCAACGTATCCACAAGATACTGGATAAGATGGGTGAAGAGAAACCTATTTTTAATCCTGCTGACCGTGCCATATTGCAGAACTTATTTAACCGTATGGTAGATTTAATTTCTAATAACAAACAGATTTATTCTAAAGCAAGACAAGCAGTGCGTGAAGAGTTGGAAGAAGGTGCAAGAATGGATTCACCTCTTGTACCAGTACCACCAATCATTCTGGTAATCAAACGCAAAGCGGTAAGATTATATCCTGATGGCACACGTATCGCATTGTATTATAACGATAAAATGAAACGATACTTTAGCGTTCCTTTTGGTACACCTGAAGCAGATGTATCTGGTGTACAAGCAGAAAGTTTTATTGATGAACTGAGAGCAATGAGTAATCTCACTGAAGAAACTACATTAGAATTGCAAGATGGTAGTCAAGTAGAACTTGATGTTTTGATGGTTAATCGTATAGTTTATGCTTATGATGGATTAGAAGAAGATAACAAACAAAAATTTGTGGATTTACTAACAAGTTCAGAGGAAAGTTTTGACAAGGCATATGAGTTTTGTAGATCACATTATTCAATCTAAACTAGATGAGGCTCGTGAGGCCATCTTTGCACGTTTAGATGAAATTGTTGCTCAGAAACTTGAGGAAGCAAAACCATTTGTCGTTGATGAAATATTTGAGGAAGTTGAATGGGAAGAATTGGATGAGGCAACTAAGAAGCGCAATCCAAACATTCAAAAGATGGGAAGAATTACTAAGATTCGCAGGCGCATTCGCCGTAATAAAAAAGGTAGAATCGTAGTACAACGAAATGTTCGCAAGTCGGGCATTAAAGGTTATAGATTGTCAGGTAATTCGGTACGTAAGATACCTGCAACAGTAAGAATAGCGAAAGCACGAAAGTTAAAACGTTCGTGGAAAACAACAAGAAGATCAAAACTTAGACGCACATTGATGAAGAGAAAAATGTCAATGCGCCGAAGAACATCTATGGGACTAAAGTAAAATGCCAATTGAATACAACAATACATTAAGAGGTACCTCAATTATTAGAGTTGAGGGTACTGGAACTTATGTAATTACTCTTAATGATTTAAGAGCGAACACAACAACTGAAACGGTTACCGCTTTTGACATTAAGAGATTGAATTGGTCTACAAATGGATCTATTCAAATTAGTCGAAACAGTGCCAATACCGCTTCACTTCATAATACAGGTGAAGTTCGCCTTGATGAGTGGGGTTATGCAATTTCTAACAATCGTACAGCAAATGCTAACGTTACCATTGCAACAGGTGGAACTTTATTTATGGAAGTAAGTAAAGAAGCATCCTATAATGTTGATCCATATACAGGTTAATCTATGAAACTAATTAAAGAACATATTGAGGACGTAAAGTACCTCACGGAGACCACAGAGAGTGGTAAAAAAAATATGTACATTGAAGGTCGTTTTCTGGTTGGTGATGAAGTCAATCGTAACAATCGCATGTACAAGATGGATACATTACGCCAAGAAGTTGCACGTTATACCAAAGAGTATATTGATTCCAATCGTGCGCTTGGTGAACTAGGACATCCAGATACCCCTTCATTGAATCTGGAACGTGTGTCGCATAAAATTGTAAGTCTTGTAGAAGATGGTAATACTTTCAAAGGTAAAGCACTTGTTCTTGAAACTCCATACGGTATGATCGTTAAGAACTTTATCGACTCTGGTGTTAATCTTGGTGTATCTAGTCGTGCTATGGGTTCTGTGGTCATGACCAAAGAGGGTTACAATCTAGTTCAAGATGATTTGCGCCTTGCTACAGCGGCAGACATTGTTGCTGATCCATCTGCACCAGGTGCTTTTGTTCAAGGAATTATGGAAAATAAAGAATGGTTGTTTGTCGAAGGGCGATTTGTCGAAGTAGATTTTGACAATGCTAAGAGGCAGATTCGTCAGGCACCACGTAGTCAGGTAGAGTCGGTTGCCTTGAAACTATTTGAAAATTACCTATCAAAACTTTAAAATTTATAAATAAGAAATCACAAGGAGATATCCAATGGCAACAAACAAACTCATGGAAGCAGCAGCAGAGATTCTTGCAGGAAGCAAAAAGTCCGCATCTGCTATGCCAATGCAAAAACCTGAAGGCGCTGGTGTCCAAGACTTAGGTGGCCCTACACCACAAGATGGTAAACCAGATGGCGATTCGAATAAAATTGATGCAACCAAAGGCGCTAAGTCTGCAACTGCTCCCACAACTAAACCATCTGCCGCATCGTCAGATACTCAGAATCATCCTGCTGGTGGCACAAAAACCATGCGTGAAGATGAAGAGTATGATGAAGATCAACTCGATGAAGTTTCTTTAGATACTGCTGCAAAAGTTTACAAAAAACGTGCAGATAATGCATATGATGGTCAGAGTAATAAAAATGTAAACAAACAAGTATCAAGCAGAGAGACTATTGGTAAAAGATTTGGTCTTGCAGGTAAACAAATGACCAAAGGAATTGAGAAAAAATATAGCAATTATTCAGAAAGCACAGATCAAGAAGAGTATTCAATGATTGACGAAATGCGAGCACAAATGCACGATGATATTCAAGCACTGTTTGCTGACGATCAAACTATTTCGGAAGACTTTAAATCAAAAGCAGCAACCATTTTTGAAGCCCGTGTTTTTGATCGTGTTGCACAGATTCAAGAAGAAATCGAAAGCGAATATGCTGGTATGCTTGAAGAAGCAGTTGAGCAAATCAAATCCGATCTGACAGAGAAGGTAGATGACTACCTAAACTACGTTGTAGAACAGTGGATGGAAGAAAACCAAATCGCAATTGAAAGCGGTCTGCGTTCTGAAATCACAGAAGATTTTATCGCTGGTCTCCGTAATCTGTTTGCAGAAAACTATATCAATGTTCCCGAAGAATCAGTTGATTTGGTAGAAGAGTTGGCCGCTAAAGTCGAAGAACTCGAAACTAAACTCAATGAAGAAATCGAAACTAACATTGTATATAAAAAGGCTTTGACAGAAGCAATTAAAGAACAATTGACAGTAGAAGTATGTGAAGGTTTGACCGCAACACAAGTTGAAAAAATCAAATCACTTGCAGAGAGTGTAGACTTTTCCACAGAGGAAGAGTTCGTAGATAAACTTGAAACATTGCGTGAAAACTATTTCCCATCTGGTATCCAGAAAGCGAAAGTGTCACATCTTCATGAGCAATTTGAAGATACGGAAGAGAAGAAAGCGATCCTTGATCCATTTATCTCCGCAGTATCACAAGCGATTTCCAAAACAAAAATTTAAATAAACAAGGAGATATAAATGTATTTATCCGAAGAGAATCAAGCAAAATGGGACTCGGTGATTAATCACCCTGACCTGCCTGCTATTAAAGATCCATACCGCAGAGCGGTAACTGCTGTTATTCTGGAAAACCAGTTGACAGAAATGCGTAAAGAATCAGGCATTCTGCACGAAGCAGGTTCGCCAACTAACTTTACTGGTACTGGTGGTTTTGGTGGCGGTGCTGCTGCTGGTGGTCCAGTTGCTGGTTTCGATCCAATCCTTATCAGTTTGGTTCGCCGTTCATTGCCTAATCTGATTGCGTATGACATCTGCGGCGTTCAGCCAATGACTGGTCCTACAGGTCTGATCTTTGCAATGCGTACTAAGTATGCTGGTCAAAGTGGTACCGAAGCATTCTACAACGAAGCAAACACAAACTTTACTGGTGCTAACGGTGTTATCACTGCTGGTTCGATGACCATTTCTGGTAACACAATGGATTATCTGTTTACAGGTAATGCTGCTCCAGGTCAAGCAATGACTACAGGTTCTGCTGAAGCATTAGGTGACGGTGCTGCTGGTAACACATTCCAAGAAATGGCATTCTCGATTGAGAAAGTTACTGTTACTGCTAAGACCCGTGCTTTGAAAGCAGAATATTCAATGGAATTGGCACAAGACTTGAAAGCAGTTCATGGTCTGGATGCTGAAACTGAATTAGCAAACATTTTGTCTGCTGAAATTCTTGCTGAAATTAACCGTGAAGTTATTCGCACAGTCTATATGGTTGCCAAACCTGGCGCACAAGCAGGCACAACCTCTGCTGGTACTTTTAACCTTGATACCGACTCAAACGGTCGTTGGATGGTTGAAAAAATCAAAGGTTTAGCATTCCAAATCGAACGTGAAGCAAATCAAATCGCTAAATTGACTCGTCGTGGTAAAGGTAATGTAATGATCTGCTCGTCAGACGTTGCATCTGCCCTAGCAATGGCTGGTCTGCTCGATTACCAATCTGCTTTGTCTGGTCAAGTATCGTTGACAGTTGATGACACTGGCAATACATTTGCTGGTACAATCTTCGGTCGCATCAAAGTGTACATCGATCCATATGCACAGACCGCTTCGACTTCCGAGTTCGCAGTTGTTGGTTACAAAGGTTCGAATGCTTATGACGCAGGTATCTTCTACTGCCCATACGTTCCGCTCCAAATGGTTCGTGCTGTTGATACTGGCACCTTCCAACCTAAGATCGGATTCAAGACTCGTTACGGCATGGTTTCAAACCCATTTGCCGAAGGTACAAGTCAAGGTCTTGGCGCAATGACTGTTCGTGCGAACAACTACTATCGTGCGTTCCGTATTGCCAACTTGATGTAAATAAAAACCACCATTAAGAGTGGACTTTAGAGAGACACCTACAGGTGTCTCTTTTTTTTGTTTATAAATAAACATATGACAGTTCTCAATAGAAATCCATCCAATCCAAATATGCTTCAAGGGAATAAGTTCCAGTTGAACTTTTCTAGGGCACCTAATCTACAATATTTTTCACAGACAATTACACTGCCTGGTCTTTCAACATCTGAGATACCAGTAAACAATCCATTTGTTGAACTGTATGCACCTGGTGAAAAAGCAATCTATGATACTCTAAACATTACTTTTTTGGTAGATGCAGAGATGACAGGTTGGTTAGAAGTGCATGATTGGTTAAGAGGTCTGACATTTCCAACAAACTATGATGAGTACCGCAATTTAAGTCAACAAAATAAATTTACAACTACTGCCGATTCTAAAACACCACAATACGCAGATGCTTCAGTAACTATTCTTTCCGCATCAAACAAACCATATTTTAAATTTACCTTCTTCGATTTGTTTCCAATCTCTATTGGCGGATTCATGTTGTCATCTACCGATACACCAGAGACTATTATTACCTCTGATGCCACATTCAGATTTACCTATTATGATATTGAAAAATTGATTTAAGTGTGATATACTCCTAAGGAGGAGATAAATTATGAGCAAACTTGATGATGTATTGAAGATGTGGGCAGACGATTCCAATATAGATCGCACTGAACCAGGTAAAGCACTGATAGATATTCCCAAACTTCACAGTAAGTATCTTAACATACTCTCGCAGCACCGTCTACTGGTTAAAGATGCTGAGTTTAAATATAACCGAATGAAGAAACTCAAGTGGGAATACTACACAGGCAAATTAGATGATGATGACTTGAAGAAACATGGTTGGGAACCATTTCGATACGCCCTCAAATCCGACATCACTACATACTTAGATGCAGATGAGGATATCAATAAGTACCTAGCATCTAAGATGATG
>Ga0209500_10002822_pt1 | contig 12105 bp, 16 predicted proteins | sample S_140212_EF_Meta_FD_187323 | JGI IMG/M metagenome (GOLD analysis project Ga0209500, IMG submission 187323) | Freshwater microbial communities from Lake Simoncouche, Canada to study carbon cycling - S_140212_EF_MetaG (SPAdes) (version 2) | ecosystem: Environmental > Aquatic > Freshwater > Lake ...
CACCGTACCGGACGCCGAAGGAGGCGCTGCGGCTCAAGGCGGCTCGGTAGCCCTTTTTCCAGATTCGCAGCCGGCGACAATTTGGGCGTCTCTCGGTTCTGAGTTCAAACACGGAGGTTTTCATGCGTTGGTTTATTCTCTCTCTCGCTCTGGCTCTCCCCTTGACCAGTTCTGTCAATGCCGCCGACGAGGTCGTCGCTCCTCCTGTCGGCTCATGCCAGGGCGACGCCTGCGAGTTGGCACGTACCGGCACGCTACGCCATCTGGGCCACAACCGAGGCACCTACGAAGGCATCGGAACCGGGTCGACTCGAGACGCGGCTATCCGACGTTGTTGCTACTGGGGCGTTCGTACGCCTATCGAGATCGGCGTCGCTCAAGGCCGGTTCGGTCGTTGGTACGCCGTTGTCCGGTATCGGTAGCCACTAGTTCGAGGTCTGCATCCGGCTAACCTCGATCCTGCAAGGAGGCAGCCGGTGCAGATCACGATCGAATGGCAACCAACGCCGCAACCGCGACACCGCGTGGCAGCTCGTGGGACGTTCGCTCATGCGTACATTCCCGCCAAGCACGCGATACACGGCTACAAGGCCGCGATCGTCGCAGCGGCCCACGCGGCGGGCGTGGAGCAAACACGGCATCCGGTCTACGTCTTGGTCGAGTGTGTTGTAGCGAGACCGAAGAGCCATTGGAACAAAGGCGGCCTCAAGCCGGCCGCTCCGGCGTGGCCGCGAATGGATTGGGACAATCTCGCCAAAGGAGTCTGCGACGCGCTCACCGGCATCGCGTGGTACGACGACGATCAGATTCTTGACGGTCGATGCTCGAAGCGATTCGGCGACCGCGACGAGCTGGCCTACACGACCGTGACGATACGCGAGCTCGAGGGATGACATGGGCAAGCGGTTACTCTCGGCGATTCAATGCTCGAGGGCTCGGCTCATGCTGACAGCCGGCGCCACTCGAGACGAGGCAGCGGCGCTCGTCGGGATCACTCGCAGCCGGCTCGACACGCGGCTACGCGACCAGCTCGCCGACCTCCGCGTCGGGCAGGGCAGACGGGAGCGGGATCGGTCGATACAGCCCGACCCAACGCCGGCTGAGATAGCCGAGCGATCGGCCGAGGTGCGGGCGATGTGGGACGAGGCCGAGACGAACGCTCGCCGGCAGAACTTCAGCGGGCCGATGCTCACCGACTAGGATCGACATCATGGCAGTAATCTCCCAACATCCCGGCGTCTTGAATATTCACGCCTGTCAGGGCGACACGTTTAGTATCGGCGTCGACCTCTCGATCAACACGACCGGCTACTCGTGGACGGCCCCGGTCTACGCGACGCCGAGCGGTGCGACGCTCGTCTCGATCACAGTGGCCGTGGCCGACGCGGCCCTCGGCCAGCTCAACCTATCGCTAACGCACACTCAGACGGCCGCCCTCGCCGTCGGCTCGTACCAGTGGGAATTGATCTGGGTAGTGGGCGGCGGGACACGCACAGCACTGGCCGGCGTACTCGAGGTGACGGCATGAGCATCGACGTCGTAGCAACTCTGGCCGGCGACACAGTCACCGCGACAGTCGGAGGTGGCTTCGGGCCTACCGGCCCGACGGGGGCGACCGGGGCAACAGGTGCCACGGGATCTGCTGGTGCTACCGGGGCTACTGGCAATACAGGCCCGACGGGCTCGACAGGGGCTACCGGCGCCGCCGGGGCTACTGGCTCGACTGGTGCTCCTGGTACCGCCGGGGCTACTGGCGCCACGGGGGCAACAGGCCCTCGAGGATTTACAGGCTCGGCAGGATCGGCCGGCCCGACCGGTTCAGTCGGCGCTACGGGGTCTGCTGCGACGATCACGGTTGGCTCTACGGCGACAGGCATCGCCGGCAGTAGTGCAAGCTGCGTGAACAACGGAACAAGTCACGCGGCCATATTCGGGTTTACGATCCCGCGTGGACAGAAGGGCGACACTGGCGCTGCTGGATCTGCTGGAGTGGCCGGAGACAAAGGGGATAAGGGAGACGCCGGAGACGCCGGCGTTCAGGGCATCGCCGGAGACAAAGGAGACGCTGGAGACAAGGGGGACAAAGGGGACGCTGGAGACCCGGCAAGCAAGCTACCCGTAGTCGTAGACCTCGGGACGACCTCGGGGACGATAGCGACCGACGCGGCGACCTGCGACGTAGTCGACGTTACGGTCAACGCGGCCGCCGAGATCAGCAACCCGACAAACTCGGTCGACGGCCAGACGCTCCTTTGGCGAATCACTCGCACCGCTGCCGAGGTCGTGACGCTCGGCACGGAGTTCGCGATCGTGTCTGGCTCGATTAACGATACGACAAACTACCGGACGTTCGTCAGGGCAACATACGCGGCGGCTGATTCAAAGTGGTTCGCCGAGGTGACGAATGTGGAATTCATAGTCATACCGACCGCAAGCGTCTCGCTGTTGCTGCACATGGATACCGATGGCCCGTTTGTCGACAGTTCATCCAATGGGCTGACTGTCGCAAGCTCTGGAGGCGTGTCTCTGGGTATTGGTGTTTTCGGTTCGTCTGCTGCATTCGATGGTAGTGGATCGCTCGAAATCGAAGGCAGCGACTCGACCGACTTCGGTACGGGCGACTTCTGTGTCGAGGGCTGGATTAACTGGACAGCCCTTGCAGACGGTACAGCCATCGTGAGTAAGGGCAATTCTGGAACGTCCGACGGGTGGGCATTGTACTACTATCAAGGAACGCTGCACTTCGATGTGCCGTATGTGAGCTACAACTGTATAGCTACCTTTGAGCCGGCTACCGATACGTGGTATCACGTCGCTTGCACCCGCCAGGGCAGCGATCTGCGACTGTTTATCAATGGTGTGCTCTCGCAGACTACGACAGACACGACGGCGTTTAACTCTACCGCGCCGCTGCGGCTAGGTCGTAGTCATTCAGACAACTACTTGATCGGTTTGGTAGATGATGTCAGGATCGTAAAGGGCGCACACGTTTATGGCGCAGCGTTCTCCGTTCCGGCCTCGCCGCTCACCGATCCCGTCTAGCGTGAGCGTATGCCTGAGATCATACCGCGATGGCGACCTCCTCGACTGCGATGCAAGATCACGCGAGAGCAGGCCCACTACCACACGCCGGCATGGAAGAGCATTCGCTCGGCGATCCTCATCCGCGACGCTTGTACCTGTCGATCCTGTGGCGCAGTCGTTGCCGGGCAGGCCGCCCACGTTGACCACGTTACGCCACTCGAGGAGGGCGGCTCGGATGCCTTATCAAACCTACAGGTATTGTGCATGAGCTGCCACGGACGCAAGACCGTATCCGAGCAGCGACGACGCGGGAGGTTAGGATGATACGAGTCATCACGGGACATATCTGCTCAGGGAAATCTACGTGGGTCTCCGACCACGCAAGCCCCGCCGACCTTGTCATCGATCACGACAGGATCGCGGCGGCCCTCTCGCCCGAAGGGACTCGGCATCATGCGTACACACAAGCAGCAGGCGACCTCGCGACGGCTATTCGTTGGGCGGCGATAGACGCCGCTGTTCGCATTGCAAAGGTCGCAGCGGTCGACGTATGGATCGTCCACGCCTACCCGACGACAGCAGACCAGACGATGTACCTTCGGCTAGGCGCGACTACGAGGCACATACCCGCAGACGCCGCCACGTTGACGGAACGGGCTAGGGTCGAGCGACCGGAGCGTATGAGACGGACTCTCGCCGATCGTTTGGCGAGTTAATAGGGGGTGGGGTCGCCGGCCACAGGCGACCCCACCCCGACATCCCGCAACCGCTGTGCGCGTGTTTCCGCAGTGCGGCAATTCGTTTTTGAGGCAGCCAAAGGAAAAGGAGGAAAGTAAAAATGACAAAAGCCGTGCCAACAGTTCTCAAAATCCTACGCGGCAACCCCGGAAAAAGGGACATTGAGAAGCAAGTTAAGAACGAGCCGAGGCCGGCAGTCGCCGAGCTCGCCGCGCCCTCCACGCTCGAGGGCGTCGCTCTGGAAATGTGGAATCGCAAAGCGCCGCAACTGCTGGCGATGAAGGTATTCTCCCAAGCAGACCGCGAGACGCTCGAGCGTTACTGCATCGCGTGGGAGCTCTACCTCGCGGCTTACCAGGCGGTCAAGGCCGAGGGGCTGTCGTCGGAGATCGGCAGCGGCCGGCGGGTTACCAGTCCGGAGGCTGTACTAGTTCGAGGCTACCATGCCGATATGCTCGCTATAGAACGGGAGTTTGGATGCACTCCTTCGGCTCGATCAGGGATGAGCGTCGACAATGGCAAAGCGGAAACAACCCTCGAAGAATTCACCTCCTACGCCGGCGGCTGACGCTCGCCCCGAAGCGGTCGACGGCTATCACTTCGAGCAGGCTCGAGCCGACCGCGTCGCTACATTCCTCGAAACATTCGTGACGATGAGCAAAGGCCGGCAGTGGGCGGGCAAGCCTATGCAGCTCATGCCCTGGCAGCGGCATGATATTATCGAACCGCTATTCGGTTGGGTGGACGACGGCGGCCTCCGAAGATACCGAAGGGCATGGATCGAAGTCGCCAAAAAGAATGGAAAATCCAGTTTGATGGCTGGCCTCGTTTTGTATTTTCTCCTGGCCGACGGCGAGCCGGGGGCGAACGTCTACGGGGCGGCGGTCGATAGGATCCAAGCAGGGCTCATCTACCGCGACGTAGCAGCAGCCATCCGCAGATCGCCGCAACTCTCGGCCGTCTGCGAGGTGATCGACTCGAGGAACACGATCGTCCATAAGGCGAGCGGCAGTCGGTACCAGTGCTTGGCCGCCGACTCGTGGAGGGCCGAGGGTATCGACGCCTCGGCCGTCATCGTGGACGAACTCCACGCCCACAGGTCGAGGGCTCTGGTCGACGCCCTCATGTGGGCGGGGGCTGCACGGTCTCAACCGATCACGATCGCGATCTCAACAGCCGGCTACGACCGGACTAGTATCGCTTGGCAATTCCATACCGACGCCGAGCTCGTGACGGCCAACCCGGCGAGCAACCCGACCTTTTTCGGCCGGATCTACGCGGCCTCGAAGGAGGACGACGCGAGCCTCCCCGCCACGTGGAAGAAAGCGAATCCGAGCCTCGGTTTGATTCTCTCGGAGAAAGATTTCGCCGCCGACTACCTAGACGCGAAAACAAACCCAAGTAAATTCAGTTCGTGGCAGCGATACCGGCTTGGAATTTGGAACGAGCCCGACAATCGTTGGTTCTCTACCGAGGCGTGGGAGGCGTGTCAGGATCTGCCGCCCGTTCCGCTCGAGGGCCGCGACTGCTTTGTCGGCATCGACCTCGCCAGCACGATGGACATCACGGCGGCCGCGTTCGTTTATCCGGCGCCGGACGGCTCGTACGATGTGGAGGTACGGTGTTTCATTCCTGAAGATACCGCCGCAGAGCGGGCGCGAAAAGACAGGATTCCCTATCTGGAGTGGATCGATCAAGGCTGGATAACCGCGACCGATGGCGGCCGGTGCGACTACGAGCGAGTGGTCGCCGACATCGTGGAGCACGCCCAGACGCGGCACGTAGTTGCAGCCGGGATCGACATGTGGAACGCCGGCTCTACCGCGACACAACTTCAGCGGGCGGGGATTGAAGTTCAAGCTATATCCCAGTCGATCGGATCGCTCACGTCGCCTTGCAAGCTCCTCGAGAGTTTGGTCGCCGGCAGGAAGATCCGTTTCGGTGGAAACCCGGTCATGCAGTGGATGGCGAACAACGTGATTCTGTTTGAGGATTCCAACAAGAATATAAAAATCGACAAGCGCCGCTCGCAGGAAAAGGTCGACGGCATCCTCGCGACCGTACTCGGTCTCGCCCTGGCATCAACGTCCGAGACCGCCGAAACAACTTGGAAGATTGAGCAAATATGACAGCCAAGCCAAAGACCCCGCGAGCAGCAAAACCAAAGCCGGCGACTCGATCCCGCAAAGCATCGCCCAAAAATAATTATTCGATGCGGTCGCTCGATCAATTCTCGCCGGTGCTCTGGAACAATTCCAACAGCGTCACCGCCGAGACCGCCATCCGCGTTACGGCAATCCTCGCGTGTGTTCGCTTTATTGCGCAGTCAATCGCGTCAATGCCGTTGCATATTTTTAGGACGATGCCAGACCGCCGCAAGCAGTTGGCCTCGGATCTGCCAGTATTTGGGGTGCTCTGCAAGCGGCCTAACGGATGGATGAGCCAGTACGAATGGCTCGAGATCATGGGCCACCATACGGCCCTCTACGGCAACGGCTACTCGCGAATCGTTCCCGGCGATCGCGGCTTTTGTAGCGAGCTAATCCCGCTACACCCTTCTCGGATGACAGTAAAAAGAACCTCCGACGGCAGCCTCTCGTACCTTTACCTAACGGAACACAACCAACTCAAGCCATACGGGCAAGACGAGATCCTCCATTTCCGATGGCTCTCGGATAATTCATATACCGGCATGATGCCGGCCGAGCTTTGCGCTACGAGCGTGCAGCTCGCCCGCAAGTTGGACACGGCGGCGAGCGCGTACTGGGACAATTCCGGCCGGCCCGACGTCGTACTCGAGACGGCCGAATCGATCCCGCAGGAAGCGGTCGAGCAGCTTCGCCGTCAATGGCGGGACACGTTCGCCGGGGCAAAGAACAAAGGGAAAACAGCCGTTCTCCCTCGCAAGGTTACAGCCAAAACGCTCGTCGGCAACTCAGCCGAAAGCGCTCAGATGATGGACTTACGAGCGTCGATCGTGTCGGAGTGTGCTCGAGCGTTTGGGGTTCCGTCGACGCTGGTGGGCGATGTGGCGATGGCAAAGTATTCAAACGTGGAACAGGAATATTTGAGCGCACAGGTGTTTTGTCTTTTGCCCTGGCAGCGCCGGTTCGAGGGGGCGATCGACCGCAGCATCCTGTCGACCTACGGCGACAACGTCTACGCGAAGCTGGATAGCCGAGGGCTCCTCCGAGGCGACAGCGTGGCGAGGGCTCAGTACTACCAGACGCTTTTCAATCTCTCCGCGATCAGCCCAAACGAGATCAGATCCCTAGAAGACCTAGACATCCTCGAAGACCCGGCAGCCGACCTTACGTATATGCAACTTGGCTTTGCGCCGCTCCGCGTTGCAGCAGGCCCGGACGTAACAGCAGAGCCGGACGCAACAGGCGACCAGCCGGCCACGGTTCCGGTCTCGACCGATGTCGCTCTCGCAGCTACTGCCCTTAACGGGGCGCAGGTTACTGGCCTCCTCGACATACTCGCAAAGGTAGGCGTCGGCGAACTCGACCAAGCAGCGGCGCTCGCAGTCATCGCCGCAGTATTCCCCAGTATCGACGGCGCCCTCGCAGCCAAGATTGTCGCAGGCGTCAACCCACCGACCACGATAACAGGAGTATGACATGGAACGCCGCTACGTTGAACTCGACCACGCAGACGCAGACGCCATAGAGCTCCGCGAAGATGGCTCGCCAAAGATTCGCGGCGTCGCAGCCGTATTCAACAAACCGAGCCACGACCTCGGCGGCTTCAGGGAAGTGCTGCTACCGGGGGCATTCGATGGAGTGCTCGCCAGCAAAAAGCTAGACGTAGTCGGGCTATGGAATCACGACCCGAGCCAGATCCTCGGCCGCACCACAAGCGGTACGCTCCGGCTCGCAGTCGATGAGACTCGCGGCCTCACGTACGAGATCGACCCTCCGGATACGCAACTCGGCCGCGACTGCCAGACGCTTTTGCGTCGGAGGGACGTATTCGGAAGTTCGTTTGCGTTCACCGTAAATCCTTCGGGGGAGACTTGGACTCAGCCCGACAAGGGTCTAGCCACTCGCACGATCTCGGCCGTGTCTGGGCTATTCGACGTTTCAGTCGTAACCCACCCAGCGTACCCACAAACGAGCGTGGCCGTGCGTTCGCTCGAGTCGTGGAGCGAAGCTACGCAACTGGTGGAACGATCGGCCGGCGGGCTCACGATTAGCCTCGACTTCGACAAGACCTTCTCGGCGGCGCCGGGCATGTGGCGTTCATTCGTCGCCGACGCCACTGGCCGAGGCAATCGCGTCGTGTGTATCAGCCGGCGGGAGCAGACCGACGCTAACGTCGAAGACGTCCGGCTCGCCTTCGGCGACGCTATCGACCAAGTATCGGCCCTTATCCTCTGCGGCCCCGGCTCGACCAAGCGAGAGGCAGCATCGACGGCGGGCCTCGAGGTCGACATTTGGATCGACGACGCCCCAGAGACCGTCGGCCCTGTCATCTCGGCCCGTTCGCCGGCCGGTGCCAGAGCAGCCGCAGCAGCCCTCGCAGCGAGGATCGCGGCCCATGTGTAGTTCCGGTTGCCGACAATGTGGCGCCCGTTGCAAGATCGCCTCGAGCCATCGGGCCGGCGGTCAACAGGTTCAGTATTTGAAGTGTGAAAGCTGCCAGAACAGACAAAGCCGCGTGGTCGACGCCTCCACAGTGTGGCGACGTCAGCAGGAGAAAACGAAATGAGCGTTCAATTCTCAGACGGCCCGAGCATCGCAGCCGACGCCCTGCCCTCTCTCGCCGAGAAGATGAAAAGCTTCTGTGTCGTGGCGATCCTCAAAAGCTCTGGCGGTATCACAGTCGCGGAGTTCTCTGAGCTGACGCTCGCACTCATGCGGATCTCGATCGCCGCTGCTGATTCGGTGCCGGTCTCCGGCCCGGAGCGGAAAGAGTTTGTGTTGGCCGGCGTCGGGTTGCTATTCGACTCGGTCGCCGACCGGATGATTCCCACACTCGCCTGGCCGGTCTGGATTCTCCTGAAGCCGATGGCTCGTAGTTTCACTCTGTCGATGGCGTCCGGCGGGATCGAAGCAATCCTGCCACTACTCAAGGTTATCTCATGACATTCGCGGCACTCCTCGCAGCGGCAGCAGCCATCGCGCTCTGGCCGAAGATCCCAACGGGCGGCATTCGGTTGAAGGCGTCGAAGCCGCTGCCGACCTACGAGGACGCGATTCGATCGCTCGCTAATGTACGGCTCCGACTCCTCTCGACCGAGCAACTCTCCGAGGCACAGCGAGCGGCCGTCGACACGATCACGCTCGCGCTCGTGAACGGGAGCGACGCATGAGCGACCGACTCCGCTACGCCGTGGCCGCGATCCTCGTGGTGATCGGTCTCTATTCTGCCCTGCCGGCCACTCCGACGCCGGCACCGCAACCGCCCACGGGCCTAGTCCTGCGAGGGCTATTCGTCGGCGAGAACGGGGCGAGCGACGCGGCCACACTCGCAGCGTTCGCCCTCGAGTTGGCCGATGAGATCGAGTGGGATTCGATGCAGGCCGAGCCATTCTTCCAGAGCGGCGCCGCCTACGACGAGCTACGTACCAGGGCGAGGGCTCTCCGGATGCGGGGCGTCTCGATCGGCGACCGGCAGCCGCGAGTACGAGCGGCGATCGACGCCTATCTAACCGAGCAACTGGGGACTAGCGGCGGCCCAGTGTCGCCGGAGCAGCGCAGCAAGTGGGCCGCGTCCTACCGAGAGATCGGGAGGGCCTGCTCTGATGTCTCGCGATGACACTCTCTATTACGAGGTTCGGTATATTCTCGCCGGCGTAATCGCCACGGCCTGCGTCTATCTGGCTTTTGTTTCGGCGGTCGCACTCGAACAGAGCGTATCGCGGTTCGGATACGTCGCCGATCCCGACGGGACTCGTAGGTTTTTGCGTGAGCTGGCCGAGCCGAACTTTGAACAGGCCGGAGCTGATGCGATCAAGCAGGCGAAGGGCGTCGATACGTTTTTATATCGGGCGGTTTATAAGGCTCACGCGGCCCGTTACGGAAAGCCGTTCGTGGTCGGCAGTCAAGGTATCGGCGACTGTGTCTCGTGGGGTTTCGGCCACGGCTGTTATTTTGCGGCCTGCATAAATTGGCAGACCGGCAAAGCGACCGAAGCTCCGCTCATGCCGGCGACCGAATCAATTTATGGCGGTTCGAGGGTCGAGGGCCGCAACCGTCCAGAGGGGGGCGGGGGTTGGAGCGATGGCAGTTTCGGAGGCGCCGCCGCCCGTTGGCTCTCGGAGGTCGGCGGTATCGTGTACCGGGAAGACGTCGGCGGGCATGATCTCACGACCTACTCAGCGAACAGGGCAAAACAGTGGGGCTATTGGGGCAATGGCGGTGAGGGCGACAAGGGCAAGCTAGACGCTACCGCGAAAAAACATCCGTGCTCGAGAGTGGCACTCGTAACGGACTTCGACTCAGCGGCAGCGGCGATCGAGTCGGGCTATCCGGTGGCCGTGTGTTCGGGCGTGGGGTTCGAGAGCACGCGAGACGCAGACGGATTCGCAAAGCGGGGCGTTCATCCGTGGGGGCATTGCATGTGTTTTGTTTCTAGCCGGCACGCCGACGGCGAAGGCAAGCGAGACGGGCTCTTGATTTTAAACTCGTGGGGGCCGAAGTGGATCGACGGCCCGAAGTGGCCGAGCGATCAGCCCGACGGCTCCTTCTGGGTCGACCGTCGCACCGTAGACGCGATGCTCGCGGGCGAGGATTCGTTTGCCGTAAGTTCTGAGAGTTTTGTTTATAGGGATCTCAACCACCACGACTGGCTAGGGGTATCGCCATGATCACGATCACGCACAAGCAAGCCGTATGGATCGGCGTCGCACTCCTCGGCCTCTGGTGGTGGAATGGCGGCATCCAGCCGAAGGCGCCAGTCGACCGGCCGATCCTGCGATGGGTGGCGAGTATTGCTAAGTCAGTCATGTGGATCGCCATCTTTGCCGATCAACCGCCCGCTATCGACCGAGACATTCAAGCGGCAGCCGGCGACGGGTACACGACGATCAACCACGGCAGGAGCCTGTAAAATGTGGCAATGGATTCTGGCGATACTCGCGAGTCTGGCCTCAGATCCGGAGCAGATCGACCGGGAGAGACCAGCGGCCTCGGCGGCGATCTCTGCCGCGAGAGCCTCAATGCAGCCCGACGCCGGCAAGTAGGTCTCTACTCTGGGAGTAGCGACAACTTCAGCGGGTTCGGCTCGCCTCCTAGTCTGTGGGCTGTACCGCTCACCCATTTTCTACGAGGTTCCTATGTCCAACCGACGCCGACTCCTGCAAGACCAAGCCGCCAAGCTCGCCGTATCAATCTCCGAGCTGCGAGAGTTCACGCCAGCCACGCCCGACGAGGCTGCCGGAATCGAAACACGACTCAACGATCTGACGACCGAAGCGGATGCACTCATCCCAGCGCTCGCCAAAGAAAACGCTCTGGACGCCAAGTTGGCCGCCATGCGTTCGGAAGTTGTCGACTCCTGCGAGAGCCGGTCGGTAATCGTCAAGAGCTCACGGCCTGCGAGCCTCGGCGCCGAGAAGCCTCTCGTCGGGTTCACTAGCCGCGAAGAGCGGGACTCGGCCGGCAAGTGGCTGCGGGCTCTCTGCCGTGGCGAGCTGCGAGCCATGCAGGAAAAGTCGGGCGAAGACGGTGACGACCTCGTCCCCGGCGAGCTGTACGGCGCGATCATCAACATCGTGAACTTGCAGAGCGTGGCTTTCCAGTTGGCAAGCACCTTCCAGACCAACAGCGGTCGGATCACTTTGCCGAAGCTCGGCAACGCGACTGCCGCTTTCTTGGCTGAAGGCGTGACTCAGGCCCAGACTGACATCACGACCAGCGGCGTGGTCGTTACTCCGTTCGGTTTGCGGGCATCGGTGGCGGTCTCGAACGACCTCATCGAAGACTCCGTAATCGACATCGCCTCCATGATCAGTGGAGCTTTCGCCCGCAGTTTTGCGGCGAAGGTGGACTACGCTTGGCTCCAAGGCGACGAGGTCGCGGGCATCACCGGGCTGGCCGGCCTCGTGACCAACGCGGTTCCTGTCGTGAATGCGACTGTCGCTAATCTCGCCGCAGTGGTGGGCTTGGTCGATCCCAACGTCGGCTCCTGCTCGTGGGTTTGCAGCCCGGCCGGCTACGGCCAGCTCCTCTCCGCTGCTGCTGGCGGCGTGGGCATCGGTGTTGGTGTGGGTCGGTTCCCCACCGTTTTCGGGGCTCCGGTCTACGTGACCAACGGAATGCCTGCTGGCACGTTTGCCATCTACGGCGACTTCAGCCTGTCGACCGCGATCGCCTACAAGGCATCGGGTCTGAAAGT
>Ga0209500_10002827_pt1 | contig 12092 bp, 13 predicted proteins | sample S_140212_EF_Meta_FD_187323 | JGI IMG/M metagenome (GOLD analysis project Ga0209500, IMG submission 187323) | Freshwater microbial communities from Lake Simoncouche, Canada to study carbon cycling - S_140212_EF_MetaG (SPAdes) (version 2) | ecosystem: Environmental > Aquatic > Freshwater > Lake ...
ACGAGTATCTTAAAGAAGGTTATAGTTTCTTAGGTAAGATTCAGATTCGTAATATTCTCAAATTCATTGACGGTGTTCTCAGTGACTTAAATAGCTATATCAGTATCAAGAAAGCAAGTAAGGCTCCCCGCAAAAAGAAAGCTGTACCTGTAGAAAAGATCGTTTCTAAATTGAAATACTTGAAGTTGTTCAAGGATGCGGCTACAAAGCTAGACTTGATTAGCATTCATCCTACGAAGTTGCATGGTGCAAGCGAAGCCTGGGTCTTTGACACTGCAAAGCGTAAACTGCATCACTACATTGCAGATGATTACAGCAAAACCTTTACAGTTAAGGGCAGCACACTACTAGGATTTGATTCGGCAAAGAGTGAAGTAAAAACATTACGTAAGCCGGGTGAGCAAATCAAAGAAGTTATGGGTAGTAAGCCCGCAGCACGTAAGTATTTTACAGATATTAAAGCAGTGTCCACTACACCGAATGGCAGGTTTAATGAGAACATGCTGATTTTGAAAGCGTTTTAAAATGAACATAGATTTAAACAAATACAAAGATTTTGTTGAGGCCGTTACAAGCCAAGCTAGTAATGACTTGACTACATTTATGGATACATGTGATCGGCTTGATGCTAATTATGAATTAGTTGACGGTGAGATGAAACATGGTCCTGATGTTAACATCCCATTATTAATCACAGCATGTTTTGGTTTAGCAGCAGAAAGCGGTGAGTTTATTGAAGTGCCCAAAAAGATAATTTTTCAGGGAAAAGCATTGACTGAAGAAAATGTTTTCCATATGGTTAGGGAGTTAGGAGATGTAATGTGGTACTGGATTAATGCTTGTAGGGCCCTTAATGTAGACCCCAATGTTGTGATTCAAGAAAATATCAAAAAACTAGAGTCACGCTATCCAGGTGGAAAGTTTGACGCACACTATTCTGAAAATCGTAAAGAAGGAGATTTATAATGGCTAATGGTAATATTATGGTCAAAACATTAAAAGTAGATTTATCTAATATTAATTTCTCAAACCCTGAAAAAGTAACAGATGGTAGGAATGGTAGAATTTTAGAAAATGCAATGCGTGAGCAGAATTTTCCGATAAGTTCAACCGCTATTGTTGATTTGCCAGGAGTAAACCAGAATAGCCTTGGCATTGAAGTTAAAAGCAGAAGTAAAACTACCAAATCAATGCACACAGTAGGTACAATGACGTATGATAACATTATTTCTACAGACTGGAATGATACTAATTTTAAACAAAAATTGCAACAACAATGGAGGGTTAATATTGCCAACAACACTATAACAGGAAAAATTGATGCTACTGGTACTATGTTTGATTTAACTCATCCAGATATACAAGAATTGTTTGAAAAGGCATATGAAGATTGCAGATCACAACTTGCTGCCCAAGGTAAAATTATATCTGGTCAAACAATTAGCGGTGGAAAATACGGGGCATTGGAACATAAACGAACCAAGAAAGGTAACGGAAAAAGCTATGCTATGCGAATCCCACATTCCGGCATGAAGAAAGTATTAACGATAGTTAACAGCACCTATAATCAATTGTTTGAGTAACTTGAAATGAACTAAACCATAAGTTACCTGATAAATAGTATTATTAGGTAACACTTATGTCAACATATCCAACCGCCAGTCCTCTTTCTACACCTTCAGGGTTAACATTAGATGAATTAAAAGAGGGTCTCTTTACTAATCTTAGATATCGTCTTGGTGACGGGATGATTGATATTGAATTGGATCCTCAACATTACGAAGCCGCGTACAATTACGCTATCAAGGTTTATCGTCAAAGGGCACAAGCAGCAACCGAAGAATCTTATATTCTAATGACCATTGAAAAGAATGTAGATACTTACACTTTACCTGCTGAATTTATTAATGTCAGAAGTATTTTCCGTAGAACGATTGGTTTAGAAACTGGTCCATCTAGTAGTAGTTTTGATCCGTTCTCTAGTGCTATTTTAAATACCTATTTGCTTAACTATAACTATGCAGGTGGTATGGCAACATATGACTTTTATGCAGGTTATGTTGAGTTAGCAGCAAGGATGTTTGGTGGCTATGTCACCTACACATTCAATCCAGTGTCCAAAGTATTGCGTATAGTACGTGATCCAAAAGGATCGGGTGAGCGTGTGTTAATATGGGCCGATGTACAGAAGACGGAAGAAATATTATTACAAGATCCAGGCGCTGGAGTATGGATTGGTGACTTTATCTTATCACAACTAAAGATTATGATTGGTGAAGCCCGCGAGAAATTTGGAACTATTGCTGGTCCAGGTGGTGGTACAACATTGAATGGTACTGCTATGAAAGCAGAAGGTAAAGCTGCAATGGAATTACTCATTGAAGATTTAAAGAAGTATGTGGATTTTTCACAACCGCTTACATGGGTTCAGGGCTAGGTATTACTTGGATTAATGGATAAAGGACTAAATACAAGTATGAAAAATATACTTGTAGATATTCTTAAAGCGGATACTAGTTATAATAAATCAGCAACAAAAATGTTGCGAAACACGCATCCAAATCTGTGGGCTTCTATTTTAGAGGCCACTACTTTTTTGCCAAACGATGCTAAACCTAAACAAAGAGTTTGGCATATACTTAATGAACAATATAATATCCCTATTTGTTCTGTTACAGGACAGCAGTTAAAATGGAAAGAAAAAGAATATCTAAAATTTTCGTCTATTGCAGCAAAAAATAAAGGCATAGGTAAAATTATCAGTGAATCAACTACTGATAATCATTGGCGACAAAAAAATCCTGATAAATCTAAAAAAGCAAACAAAAAATTCTCAAATGGATTTGCCGAAGGTAAACATAAGCCATGGAATGATCGTAATAGAGATTATGTAGAAAGTGTAAGAAAAACAAAACTAACTTGGATCAAAAAATACGGAGTAGATAACCCATCTAAATGCCCTAACATACAAAAAAAGATATCTGCGGCAGCATTAAAGAGATACGGTCTCACTACACATTTACGAACAGCGTATGAACTTTACTATAATTCAGTTAAGTTAGTGACTAATAAAAATTGGTACGAGCATTTTTATAAGATTAATCCTACACAATTACAGCGGAACAGAGACCTTCACCTAGATCATGTCTATAGTATAGCTGAGGGTTTTAAAAATAATATCCCGGCGTACATAATTGGACATTGGACAAATTTAAGATTACTTGCAAAAATAGAAAATTCAAGTAAAGGTGCCAAATGCCATAAAACGCAAGAAAAACTGTTTGAAGATTTTTTCAATGAAATACAAGTTTAACCTAAACAGTTTTCTTTTTCACACTCCTGTAATATAATAAGTATTGTTACAGGAGTTTTCTTTTATGATTATTGGTATCACTGGGTTAATCGGTTCAGGCAAAGACACAATTGCTGACTATCTTACTACACATCATGGGTTCAAACGAATTAGTTTTGCTGCTAGTCTCAAAGATTCAGTAGCAGCAATCTTTGATTGGGACCGAGAATCACTAGAAGGTACAACAAAAGCCAGTAGAGTATGGCGTGAACAAAAAGACGAGTGGTGGAGTAATCGTTTAAAAATGGATATTACTCCAAGATGGATTCTACAGTATTGGGGCACAGATGTATGTCGTAACCACTTTCATAATGATATTTGGGTAGCAAGTGTAGAACATAGGCTATTGAATTCCAAAGAAGATATTGTAATTACAGATTGCAGGTTTTCTAATGAAGTTGCTGCTATCAAAAATGCAGGCGGGATAGCAATTAGAGTGCAGCGCGGTCCTAATCCCGAATGGTATGATTCAGCAATAGCATATAATAGAGGTCCAAATGGCAATTCATCTTGGGCATTAAGCAAGATGAAATTAGATAATATGAAAATTCATGCTAGTGAGTATAGCAGTATAGGATTAAAGTACAATTATATTATTGAAAACAACGGTACAATTGATGAGTTACATAATAAAATGTACGAGATACTCAATAGTCAATCTGAAGGTCTCCTCGCCTCCAAGTAACTTCTTTCTTTTTCACAACTTCTACACAGTTTAAACATATACTACGTAAATTAGTATGTTCTATATGTTCTAAGTTCCCGTCAATATGAAACACTGTTATTTGTGTAATAAATAAACTCTTAAAGCCACATAAATCACATGTGGCTTTTTTCTTATAACCACTCTTAGTCCAGCTAGCCTTTCTAGGTTTTAGCTTCTTCTTCTTCCTGCCACATTCATCACATATACTTCTGTAATGTGTAATACCGACTCGGTGATAGTTTACGGCGCATTGATTTTTATTACAAGTTTTACATATAGGTCTGTGCATGTGATATTTATGATGAAATCAACCTTTGAAGGCACGGTTAATCATCGTTTTTTAAATATTTTGCTAAATAATAGTATGCAAACAGGTTGTAAACCTCAAAATTTTACTAAAGGAAAAATAAAATGGCATTAACATCACCAGGCGTAGAAGTCACAATAATTGACCAAAGTCAATATTTACCAGCACCAGGCAGTTCTGTACCGCTGGTAGTTTTCGCAACAGCACAGAATAAAGCAAATCCTTCTGGGACAGGAGTTGCTGCCGGTACTACAGCGGCTAATGCAGGTAAATTGTATCAAATAACAAGTCAAAAAGATTTAGTAGACTTTTATGGTGTACCATTCTTCTATTCTACAACAGCAGGAACTCCTATTCAGGGTTATGAATTAAATGAATATGGGCTTTTAGCAGCTTACTCTGTATTAGGGGTCACTAATCGTTGCTATACCTTACGGGCTGATATTGATTTGGCAAGTCTAGTAGGGTCAGTTGGGCGTCCATCTGGTGCTCCTGCTGATGGGACATATTGGTTAGACACCACAACTTCTACATGGGGCATTTATGAATTTAATGCTACCACTGGAGCTTTCACCTTACAAACTCCTATTGTTATTACTGATACTGATACATATGTTAGTGGTGGTCAACCATTAGATAGTATTGGAAATATTGGTGATTATGCTATCATTGCTGATGCACAAACAGGCGACCAACAATATTTTTATAAAAACATAGTGAATGAATGGAATGTGTTGGGATCTCAAACTTGGGCAAAAAATGCTTGGCCAGCAATTCAGGGAACACAGTCAAATCCAACACTAACTGCTACCAATACAATGGTATTGAATTTGAGTGGCAACTTTGATTTTACTATTACAGTTCCGGGCGGCGGAGATAATACTGTTACTGGTGTCAAGAATGTAATTAATGCTTTGGGTTACGATGGTATAAGTGCAGAAGTAGTATCAGGCAAATTACAAATCTTCTCTGGACAACCATCAGATTCTACTACTCCGGCTTATATTTCGGTTGTGTCAGGAACCGGTACGTTATTGGCTGATTTGGGTATCACTGTAGGTGATTATTATCAACCTGCAACTGTCTACGGTACTTCTTCACAGATGCCATTATGGACAAGCAGCCAAACAACTCCACACCCAACCGGTTCTGTATGGATTAAGGTTGGTTCAAGTGGTCTTGGATTAAAACCGGTCGTATCTTCTTACAGTACAGTTACAGCTAGTTTTAGTGCAAAAAACGTTACGTTAGCAACTAGACCATGGTATGCAACAACAGCTAACGATACGACCGGAGGACAACTTATTCCAATAGGAACATTGTTTGGTGAATATAATTTCAATAGCGGTTTGTCAGGATATACTTCACCTACTTATCTATATTACAGGGGAGCAATTGGTCCTACTATATCAACCGGTACTACAACCGGTATTACATTTAACCCAAACTTTAGTCTGGCAAGTGCAATAATTTATGTTGAAGTAAGTATTCCAAATAGTACTACATTGACAAACGCATATGAAGTAGTAATTAATGACGGTGATAATGCAACTGATTTTGTAACTGCATGGGCAGCCGCAGGAATACCTTACACATCAGCAACAGTAACATCTACCGGAGCAATTCAATTAAGTCATACGGTAGGTGGTGAAATTTTAATGATGGACTTGGTTCAAACAGCCGGGGCTAATAAAGGAAAAAGTGCAGGTTTACTAACTCAAGCAGGATTTATACAAGGTACTACACCTTTCTGTGAAGCAACGGTAATACGTGTGTCTTCATTCAGTGGTATCGCTACAACAACAACTGACGGAGGTTCAGGTTTAACTGTTACTTTAACTACTAATTCTAACGGCACTTATGCGCTTACTGGTTCAGGAGTTACTGCTGGTGGAACAGCATATGCAGTTGGTGACACAGTTATTGTTAACGGTAGTGTTTTGGGCGGAGTTAGTGGCACAAATAATACACAATTAATAGTTACGGAAGTTGGTGGAAGTGGTGCGGTAGTTGCGTTAACTATAGCCGAAGGGTTTGGCGATACTGCGGCAGGATATAATAGTACACAACTAAGTAATTGGGTTCCATTAACATATACTGTTAATGAAGGTGCTCCGGTAGCTGCTCCAGCTAACGGTACAAATTGGTTCTGGAGTGTTGTAGATCAAGTTGACATTTTGGTTCAATCTGGTGGGCAATGGAATGGTTACAAGAACGTAAATTACGATAGTAACGGTTTCCCAACCCCAACTGGTACTAATGCAACTGATCCAGCAGGTCCTATCGTTGCAGCAACTGCGCCAACTACTCAAAGTGATGATACCGCGTTAGTATACGGTGATCTATGGATTGATACCAGTGATTTAGAAATGTATCCAATTATTAGTCGTTGGCAAAGTGTTAGTGGCGAAGATAAATGGGTATTGATAGATAATGCTAATCAAACAAGTAGCACCGGTGTAGTTTTTGCTGATGCACGTTGGGCAACTAATGGCAACACAAATGTAGTTGATGATCCTATCCCAAGTATCGTTAGCTTATTGTCTAGTGATTACTTAGACTTAGATGCTCCTAGTGCAGCATTATATCCAACAGGCATGTTGTTGTTTAACACCCGCCGTTCAGGTTACAATGTTAAATCATATCAAACAAATTACTTCAACGGTATTAGTTTCCCTGATGAAAGTTTGCCAACAGAAACAGCTACATGGCTAAGTGTAAGTGGATTACAAGCAAATGGTGCTCCGTATATGGGTCGTCAAGCACAACGTAATATTGTTGTAATAGCACTGCGTTCAGCAATTGATAATAACTATGACATTCGTGATGAAGATAACTTCTTCAACTTGATAGCTACTCCTGCTTATCCAGAATTACAACCTAACATGGTTGTACTGAACAACGACCGAGGTTCAACTGGATATATCTTAGGTGACACCCCAATGAGATTACCTGCTGATGCTACTGCGATTCAAGCATGGGCAACTAATGCCGCAGGTGCAACAAGCACAGGTGAAGCAGGTTGTGTAACTCGTGACACATATTTAGGATTGTTCTATCCAAGTGGTATTACAAGTGATCTAAGTGGTAATTTGGTTGCTGTACCACCAAGTCACATGATGTTACGTACATTTATCAGAAATGATACAATTGCGTATCCTTGGTTAGCAGCAGCCGGTACTCGTAGGGGTATTATTGACAATGCTACTAGTATTGGTTATATTGATTCGGCTACTGGAGAATTCCAAGTAATAAAAACTCGTCTTGGAATACGTGATGTATTGTATATCAATTTTATTAATCCATTGGTATTCTTTACTGGAGTTGGTTTGTTAAATTACGGTAACAAGACAAGTTACAATAGTTCTAGTGCTTTGGATAGAACTAACGTAGCACGATTAATTGCCTACATACGTAGACAATTAACATTAGCAGCGAGACCGTTTGTATTTGAGCCAAATGATGCGTTGACACGTACTCAAATTCAAGGGGTAATACAGACATTATTGGTAGATTTAGTTGCTAAACGTGGCATTTATGATTATCTTGTAATATGTGATTTAAGTAATAATACACCAGCAAGAATAGATAGAAATGAGTTATGGGTAGACGTTGCAATTGAACCAGTTAAGGCAGCTGAATTCATTTACATCCCGGTTCGTGTGTTAAACACCGGTGAGATAGCAGCATTAGGATAAGTAAAAGATAACCCATAAGGGGTTATCTTACTTTTAAGATAAATAAGATTAACAGGAGAAATACAAAATGGCAACAGCCTCACAATCATTGTTCAACATGACAGTAGCATCTGATAATGCCGGTGGCAATCAGGGTTTACTAATGCCAAAACTACAGTTTAGATTCAGAGTTAACTTTTCAAATTTTGGAACAAGTGCATCTTCGGTAGAGTTAACAAAACAAGTTATAGATTGCGCTAGACCAAATGTACAATTCACAGAAATTCCAATAAATGTTTACAACTCAACAATGTATTTGGCTGGTAAACATGCTTGGCAAACATTAGCTATCAACATTCGTGACGATGCTTCAAACACAGTATCTAAACTAGTTGGGCAACAACTACAGAAGCAAATGGACTTTGTTGAACAAGCAAGTGCAGCTACTGGTCAAGACTATAAATTCCAAACTAATATTGAAATTTTAGACGGTGGCAACGGTACTTCCGCCCCTATTGTATTAGAAACTTGGGAATGTTACGGATGCTTTGTTCAAACAGCAAACTATAACGCATTGAACTATGGTACTAATGAAGCGGTAACAATTTCATTGACCCTGCGTTTTGATAACGCAATTCAATCACCAATTGGTTCGGGTGTTGGTTCTACTATCGGTAGAAAAGTGGGTGGTGCAATTGTAACTGGTATTGGTAGTTCTATTGGACCACAGTAATAATAAACTTAACTAAATAAATCTAGCATGTCTGGATTTTATCAAGACGTATTAACGGGAATTACCGGAACACTTTTCGGCAGTGATTTCCTTCGTGATTACACCCATGCTAGTAAGACGTTTCAGACTAATGCATATGGTAATGCACCTAAGTTTAAGTTTTTATTCCATGTTTATTTTGAAATAAACCATGATGTATATAGTCCTCAAAATTGGAATTATGGATTGCTAGTAAAAACAGTAAAACTTCCTAGTTTTTCAGTTGATGTAGCAACAATGAATCAATACAATCGTAAAAGATTGATTCAATCAAAAATTAAATATGACCCAATAGATATTACTTTTCACGATGACAATGATAATACTATTAGAAATATGTGGGTAGCATATTACAATTACTACTATGCAGATGGAAGAAAACCTCAAGTAGTATTTGGCGGTGCTAGAGGTGTAAACCTACAAACACAATTAAATGGTGGCGGTGGATTTTCTACTGAAACTGATGCTACTTATAATTCAAGAAATCAATATCAACCTTCTTTAACTGGCAATATTGATTGGGGTTATGTAGGAGAATCAAGTGATCCAACTGGAGAAAAAATACCATTCTTTAAAAACATAACAGTGTTTGGTTTTAATAGACATAATTTTTCTGCATATACTTTAATTAATCCCTTGATAACAAGATTCAGCCATGACACCTATGATTACAATCAAGCTAATGGCATTATGGAACAAAGAATGTCTGTAGATTATGAAACAGTGGTTTACAACGAGGGTGCGATAGATGGCAGGTCACCAAGTAACATTGTTACTGGGTTTGGCTTAGAAGAAAACTATGACAGAACATTAAGTCCAATTGCACGTCCCGGGTCACAAGCAAACATATTAGGTCAAGGGGGATTAGTTGATGGTGTAGGTGGAACATTAAAAGCATTTGCAGATGGTAATATATTAGGTGCTGTGGTTAACGCCGGTACTACACTTAACACTTTCAAAAATGTAAACGTATTAAATGTTGCAAAATCAGAAGCAGTTGGTGCCATTATTAACGCGGTTAGACAAACCCCTGATAGAAATATATTTGCTACTTTTCCCATCTTTGGTTCAACCCCGCAAGTTATTGGAACTGCTGGAAGTCCTGTATCAGGACAAGCTAGCCCGAAACCAGTAGGTCAAAATACCTTTGCAGGTCAACAAACACATCAATAAGGTAAACATGCCGCAAATATTAGATAATCGTAATAGCATAGATCAAACAGTTAAAATTTTTGATTCGTTTTATGCATTTAACACTATTGCTAGTGCAAATGACTATGATATAGTACACTCTTATTTTATTTCAGTCTGTGAAACTAAAAATATTGCAGACAACTTTACCTCAATACTTTTTAGAATTGCACAAGAAACTCAAATTAATGTGTTAGAGTTGTTGAATCAAATTAAGGGAGTTTCTCATATGGAAATGAATCAAACTCTTGTTTACTATCTTAATAGCTTTAAAAGTAAAACATCATTGTATGGTGTAGCACAACTTCCAAAACCAAACTTACCGGTAGCACGTAACGTTGTACAATAATCATGGGTAACTGGGCACAAGGTATATTCACTCCCAAAAACCCACGAAAATATGTAGGTAAACATAAACCTAAATATAGATCGGGTTGGGAAATGCGGGTTATGATGTTTTTAGATGAAAATAAACATATTACACATTGGGCAAGTGAGTCAATTTCAATCCCGTATCGTAGCCCATTAGATGGAAAAATACATCAATATATTCCTGATTTTTTTGTGGTTTATGAAAATAAATCACATCAAATTAAGGCAGAAATAGTTGAAGTAAAACCAAAAAGTCAAACATCATTGACTGAAGCAAAAACCAGACATGATAAATTACACGCAATAGTTAACCAAGCTAAATTCCTATCCGCTACTGCATATTGCAAACAACACGGTTATGTTTTTAGGGTCATTAGTGAAGATTCAATTTTTGCAAATACTACTAGTAGTGTTAAAAAAAGAAGATGACCTTTTTAGAAACGGGTCACGCAAGTAACTAAATACTTTTATGACACGAAAACTAGAAGAACTTTTTGAACTAGACCAAGATGAAATAGATAACTTGGCAAAACCAACTCCAGAAAACGCTCAGGAAATCACCACTACAGCATTGGATAATCTGTCAAAAATAGAACAAGCATTACCCCAAGTTCGTGGATTAGAAGCCGCAGATGAGGAGATGGATTCATTAGCTGAAATGGCCACCAGTAGTTACAAAGACTTGATTGACCTTGGGATGCAAGTTGATAGTAGATATGCTAGCGAAATATTCAATGTTGCTGGTACTATGCTTGGTCATGCTATTACAGCAAAAACTGCTAAACTAAACAAGAAGCTAAAGATGATTGATTTGCAACTGAAAAAAGCACAATTAGATCAAAAAGAAGCAAGTAGGGACAAAGAGATTGAGGCTACCCCATTAGGAGAAGGCAGAGAACTTGATAGGAACGACCTACTTAAGTTGTTGGCAGCAAAATCCACTTAAAAAGATAAATAATATATACAGGAATAAAAACATGCGAAGCCTTAAACATTTCATTGTTGAAAGTATACATACATACAAGTACACTATCAAAATTGCCGGCACCATTGACAAAAACTTTATAGATATGTTTAAGTACAATCTAAACAAGTTTGACCCAGTGGAAATTGGGGAGCCAAAAAGTACGCCAATACAAAAATCACCATACGGTTTCCCTAACTTAGAGAACGAAAGTGTTACATTAATTAAAGTTGAGTTTAGATACCCAGCTACAGAACCAATGGTGCAACAACTTGCTCAACTATGTGGTTACAATGTTAACATGGTGCGTATGATATCAACTGATTTTGATGATAGCATTGACAGTGAACAGGCGGGGTATGAAAATGAAATGAGTCATAGCCCATTATTAAATCATACTGAATTAGAAGAACAGCCAGATGCTAAAGAAGCAAGCAAAGCATATGGTGATTCATATTTACAATCAATCAAAGACCAAGCTAAAGAGTCTAAGATTGATATTCCATATGCAGGAACAAGAACAAAAGATGCGTTTGATCCGTTCAAGCCATATTTAGATGATAAGAAGATGGGTGATAAGAGCCCAATGAGTACTATAAAGATGCCACCAAAGCCAAAGACTGGCTCAGCATATAACCGTTAAGGAAAACAAAATGGATATTAGAGATATATTAAAATCATTCGACCAATTAACCGAAGGTGATTCAACTGTTCACAAAGCAGGTCCAGGTGGATATGGTAATAGACATGG
>Ga0209500_10002835_pt1 | contig 12077 bp, 12 predicted proteins | sample S_140212_EF_Meta_FD_187323 | JGI IMG/M metagenome (GOLD analysis project Ga0209500, IMG submission 187323) | Freshwater microbial communities from Lake Simoncouche, Canada to study carbon cycling - S_140212_EF_MetaG (SPAdes) (version 2) | ecosystem: Environmental > Aquatic > Freshwater > Lake ...
TCCAGTCCTGTCCTCAATTCCCTTTCCTTTTAGCCACTCAGAAATTCGCGACTTCCACTCATCTGAAGTTCCTGAGCCATACTTGCCAAATAGGCTTGTGAGGTCTCCCTTTAGGTTTGACGTTCCTACGTAGGTTCCGTCTGTCACTGTTTTGCTATCCAGCCACATCTGCCCGTTCATGCCTCTTTCGGTGCCCATGTAATCGGCAAAAAGACCGATATAGTCCTTGTCTTGGAAAAGCTTAATGTAGAATTCTCCAATTGACGCGTCGGAAATATTTCCTCCTTCGTCAACAACAAGCGTAGGAAGTCGTCCGTCGGTTCCAAACCCAGTAAGTCTTTCAAACCCAGGCTTGTTCTTATTTTCGGCAGCCCATCCCTTCATAGCTTCAAGGTCCTGGTATGAGAACCTATAGAACAGGTTGTCTCCGCCTCGATACTGGATGATGTCGTTGTTGTCAATTCTTCCAGATCCGCTTCCGCCACCAGGAACTGGGATAAACTTAAAGTTATCCTGACCAGTAACTGCTCTTTGCTCTGCGTAGTATGGCTTCCCAGCTCTGTCGTAAGCTAGGACAAATTTGTTCGGGTCTTGTACGTCAAACTTGTTAATTGCCTGGAAAGTAAAGTACCTTACCTTTGGATCCCATCTGTATGTCAGGACTAGATTCTTATCTTCAGCGATTAGTCGTGGCTTTTCGGTGGAGTCAATCTTAAGCCTAAGAACGTCAGCTACAGTCATTGATCCGTTACTTCCAATTTGCTGCAGTAGAGCAACTCTGTTTAGTCCTAGCTGCATTAGGGCGTCTCCAAACGGCCCTAGTGCGGTCAAATCTTCATTCACTTCAAGTTGGGTAAGAGTGTCTCCAAGTTGATCGGCTACGTCATATTCGCTTTGCCCGGAGATAACTGATATTCTTGTAATAAGATCGCTAATAGTCATAGGGTCGTTACCGCCGAATAGACCGTTAACGTCTCCGTTGTTGATACCAACAATTGTTTCTGGGATATTGTTATCTGCAATGTTGTCAAACCCAGCTCCGCCTATTGCTCCAACAAAGTCAGACAAGGCTTTCTGTGTTGCTGACTGATCAGCTGCATTTGGGACGCTAATAGACGCACCTGACTTGTTCAACTCAATTGCTAGAGCCTCAACAGCTTTCTTGCTTGTTGATACAAAGATACCCTTGCTAAACTGTGAGCTAAACCCAGAGATAAACCCTGGCCATGTCTGTAGCTCCTTGCCGTACCCTTGGTCTTGCAACTTCTTAATGTCATCAGCAGCAAGTTCAAGCTGATCCATGATGTTCCTTGCAGTCTCATCGTCTAGACCGTATGAACTCATTGCGGACTCAATAACTGACTGAACGTCAACATTGTTGTTGTTCAGTACATTAGAGAAGTTAGTAAGCCAATCGTCTCCAGAGCCATTCTTGATATCATTATTCAGGATGGAAACAGAGTTCTTATCTGGTAGGTAGTCCTTCAGAACACCACCTAGAAGCTTCTGTACACCACGAGCAATAGCGTCTGTCTCTGCCTTGAGCTCGTTGTCCACCTTGTCTACACGTGCTTGAGCCGCGTCGGACTCTCGACGAGCAATTGCGTCTGCCCTAGCAGATAGGATGTCTTGGTATGTCCTTGACTCCTCTGTCAGGCCTGCCTCTTTAGCCCGGATTAGCTCCTTGTCGTAGAAATTTACTAGCTGGTCTGCGGTGAACTTCTTTTCCTTGAATCCGTTTACCATGTCGGAAGCAGAACTGCTGTATGAGATCGTAAACATCTTGTTATTAAGTCGCTCACGGTCAGCATCAGTCATTGCTGGGTCTGCGGCAATTCGCTCAACAAACTTCTCGTACTCCGCGTCAGTAATCTTACCTGTCCCAGATCCACCGACTAGGGATAGGTCAATTGAGTTACCGTTTTGGTAAGCTGCGTCTAGGATGTTCTCGTAGTCTCGAAGAGCAGCGATACGGAACTCCTCTGCCTTAGTCTTTAGCTTCTCAGCGCCGCCAGAGTCTCCTGCTGCAGAAGCAGCTGCAGCCTGTGCCAAGTACCACGCAACAATGTTGTTTGCCGTGGCTGACTTGCTTACACCGTCAATAGTGAATAGACCAGCAGCAGAGCCGGACCGCATGTTATTGTTATATGCGGTAAGCATGTTCTGCTCCTGGTCCTGACGCTCCTCCTTAAGGAGCGCGTAGATCAGAGCTGAAAGGTTCTGTGATCCGCTAGCTGAGCGGCCGAATTTACCCTTGCGTGCCATTTGGGCCTCCATTCATCTGGCCAGCCAACTCCGGTGGGAGTGGTCCCTGACCGTTCATCATCTGATCTGCCATTGCCTGTTCTGGCGGGATGGCCCCAGGTTGACCTGGTTGCTGTGCGTTTGCTGGGAGCATCTCTGGCGGAAGGTTTCCCATCTCTCCGCCGTTCATCATCTCGCTTCCTCCAGATGCTCCAACCTGACGGAAGGCGTTTGCTGTGGATGCCTGCTGCTGAGCCATCTGCTGCTGAGCTACCTGCGGCGCCATCATCTGGAGCTGCTGGAACATCTGCATCAGCTGGCCCATCGTAAGCACTGCAGCTGGATTGAGAGTTGCGTCTGTCTGCTCGTCTCGGATGAGTTCCTTCTCGCCTTCTGGGTCTTCCACGCCAACACGGTCCATTGCGCGCTCCGCGCTCCAGATCCTGCCCTGTACGAGGTTGAGAGCCGTCTGAGCAAGCTCAAGGGTATCTCGAGGAGTTAGCTCTGGTGGGGTGATCTCAAGTCGGTATTCACCAGCAATAATCTCGCTGATTGGTCGCTCCTTGGCCTCCCACATCCGGGCGCTGAGCTCCCATACCTTTTTGATCCAGGAGTACAGAAGCTTGCGCTTTGGCGCAATCCTCTGTTCATAGTTAGCAACGAGAGACGCGATGGCACGGGACGAACCAAGAACACTGCTAGGCGCAAGGCCAAGCAGAAGATCGTTGAGGCCCGTTACCACCGCGATCTCTCGGTCAATCCGCTTGTTATAGTCTTCAAGCTGGAACTGAGGGATGAACGGAGTAATAGGTCGAAGCTCATTGCCAGGACCAGGCGTGGCCACTCGGCCAGGCTTAGGAATGGCGTTAGCCGGGACCTCATCTGGTGCATCCCCTCCGACGAGCTGCCACATCTGCCCGCCGACAATTGACTGAATCATTTGAGCCTGTGCCGTGATCCGCTCGTCCTTCTCTCGGAGGAGTTGCTCAACGTCAAACAGCTCTGACTTACCGTATGGGCTGCCTGGGATCAGGCTGTTCCTGAGCGGGATGTACGGAAGCTCTCCGCCCAGCTCTGGGTGCTTCTTGATCCAAACTACCGTGTTGCCTACAATGAGTGCATTGCAGACTACAGGTGCCTTACCGGGCTTGCTAGGGTGCTTGTACCAATAGTCTAGTACGGTGATCTGCATCTGCTCGTACTCGCTCTGGATGCGCTTAGGCTGACGCTCGTACTCCCTGTGGTACAGGTTGGCAAGTGGGTCAGAGTGAGTTGCGTGGTAGGTGTATGGGTGCCAGCTGCCGCCCTCTTGAACTGGGATTACCTCGATGCCGAAGTCTTCCATAACAGCCTGTGGGCTAAGCCCGTAGGTGTAGATAGCCCAGTCAATGCGATTGTAGTTGGAGTCACCGTACCCTAGTAGAAGGTTCTCTGGGGTATCAATGATCGTGATCTTGGGGATCTTGGCCTTAGGGTCCCAGTAAACCTTGGCAGCAGTGTGGCCGTACAGGCTCTTGTATAGACACGCCTCCTCAAGCCTTACCTCAAACTCGTTGGCCTCGGCCCAAGCGAAGTACAGCCTCTCTCTTCGAGCAGCAGAAGCACGCCCCTGCTTGTCCATTGCTGTAGGTACGTAGTTTACAATAGGTGGGATAGCCTGAAGTGAGGATGGGATGTTTACGTAAGCAGGGTGCACGTTAACAGAAACGTGTGCACGACCAGCTGTACGCGCCGAAGGGTCGCTTGCCCAGTGGTCTGCCCCGCCTAGTGTAATCGTGTTAGGGTAGTAGAAGTGGTCGTACCGGCGGAACATGGAACGCAGACGAGCCTGCTCAGGCTCCTGGATCTGCTTACGCTTGTAAGCCTCTGCCAGTACTGAGTAGTTCTCATCGGTGTTTGGGTCAATCTCCTGCATCATAAGTGCTGTGGAGGCCATTGACAGAGCCTTCTGCTCCTTATCTGGTAGCTTCACCTTCGGCTGAGCCATTAATCAGAACCTCCAAAATATGTGAATACTGGGTTTTCCAAGTATCCAGATTGATTTCTAATTGCGTGTTTAACTGCTACAGCAAGTGCCATAACAGCGTCTTGTTCCAACTTCTTATCGTCAAGTTTGTATGAAAGCAGCTGCCTTCGAAGCTGCATCCAGATCCCCTGGCGAGGGAATAGGACCATTCGCTTGTCAATGGCTGCCTTGAGATCGCTAAGCAACTCAAGCTTCTTTGCCTTGGTGCCACCGAAATCGTAACCACGTAGTGGCCTGATGACGGAGAACTCCTGCTTGAATAGCTTGCCTCCAAATCCAGTCTCGTCCACAATCGTGGTGCAGCTGGAGAGGTCTTGGTTGTATAGTAGGTGACCTTCTCGTACCATGTTTACGATGGCTTGGATGGTCTGCTTTCCTGTCCTGGTCCTAGCACGGACTCCTAGCATCCTGTTTGGAGCTGTGTGGTCAATCATAATTGTCCAGGTACTATCACTAGAGATACCTGGGTCGCAGCCCTGAACGTACCGGTGTCGCTTCTCAGGTGATGCCTCTGGGATCATCTCTTCAACGAAGCACTGCTCAATTGACTCAGAGGAGAAGTAGGCGTCCCTGGCCTCAATGAAGTGGCCATCAATGTTCTGTGGTACTAGATATTCAGCTTGCTGTCTTACAATAGCATCAAATGTGGCAGCTGACAACCCAAATCCGACATTATCTCTAGTCGAAAGCCTGAAGCTGAAGAACTGATCGTCCCTGTCCATATTCTTAGGGTCGCCCATCCCCCATAGGTCAGCGTAGTCGTTGATGCCCTCGGTAGGTGTGCCGATGAAGTGTAGCTGTCCGCCCGTGGAGAGCCTTCGCAGGTTCAGAACCTCTTGGTAGATCTGGATCAAGTGAGGCTCGAATGCAGCCTCGTCAAACGAGATCCCGTTCATGTCCTTTCCTAGGAGGGCCTTAGCCTTGTCCTGGGTGGTCCTGAAGTTAATGTTTGCCCCGCCTACCAGTGGGTGGAACTGCAGCCAGAGGTACTCGCCTCGGTACTTCTTGGTGTGCTCAACAACGCGTCCTAGTTCGGTAATTAGGGGGCAGCCCCTGCCTCTCTGTGCAGGGTGACCGCCCTCTAGAATCATTGAAATCTCCCTGTGTACTAGCTCTGCGGTCTCCTGCTGGATTCCCACATGGTACCACTCATATGGTGCAGTCTGCCATCTCATGGCGTCCTTGTCGGTACCGTCTGGAGGTTCAACCCCCAGCTTGTAGAACGCACTGTGGAATACTGCCACTGCCATACCAAGAGTCTTGCCAGCTCGGTTGCCGGCTGAGCATACTGTCGTTAGGTACTTTGGCCTCCAGCCAGAGTCATCCCTAGCCGCAATGCCCTTTACCCACTCGATCTGTCCAGGATGGAGAACTATACCAAGCCACCTATCGGCAAAGAACACTGGGTCATTCCTGCCCCTCAGAAGATCTGAGGCCACCTGGCTTGTGATGTTCAAGCTTTTGCCTTGTTCTTAGAAGAGATAGACTTTGCCTTACGCTTAGCGTCGGCCTTGCTGCTTGCCCCCCACGCCTGGAGGCTAAGTAGTAGTCGAGTAGGTCTACCCTTCTCGTCTCTCTCTGGACCTGCCATACCACCCATGCGGGCAAGGAATGAGGCCCGTCTAGGGTTGTTTCCGGCCTTTACAGGGGCCTTTAGCGTTCCACCCTTGTAGGATGCCCTGCCCTTAGCATTTAGACCGCCCTTAGGGTTCTTGCCCTCTTTACGAGTCCAGGCTGGAGTCTTCGGCATCTTCAATCTCCTCAGCTTCCATTTCAATCATGTTTACCACAGGACCTCCGCCAAGGATTCCTGCTAGAGTCACCGACAGCTCCCTGTCTGCAGACTTCTCAACCCTGCGGTCAATCATCTCTTGAGCTCTCAGGCCCTCAGCTAGTGTTGGTACAAGCTCTCCGGCCTCTACCATTGCGATTACGTGTCCCTTAACCAGTGCTGCAAGATCTCCGTCAGCCTTGAGCTTGTCTTGATTCTTCTTGAACTTCTTGATTACTGCAGCCTTTGCCGTCTGGTATTCGTTAGTAAGGTGGTTGCGCCTGTGGCCACCAAGGGTAATCCTTGAGATGTAGGAGTTGTTCTCCTTTAGCCAGTCGCTAACCTTCGTGTCAGGTTGCCCGTTTGCCATCCTCTGATTAATCTGTTCGGCAAACGGGCTCCTGCACGCGGCGCACCGTTCAAGTACGGGCGCTAGATTCATTATTCTCCTGTGTAGCCAAACGCCTTGTCGTTAGGGTTCAGCCATCGAAGTACCACAGGTGCAATTGCTGCCAACCCTGCTGCCACAACGCTCTTGATTGCGTCTCCGTTGAGGTCAAAAGCTGACCCGCCAAGAGCCAAGAACTGAGCGATGCAGCCAGCGATGAATGACCGACCCCAGGATGCGAACAGTGCCTTCTTTTCCTTAGTCATATTTCTCCTACTTCTTTACGATGATGCAACGCTTAAACGGTGCCTCACCCTTACTTGAGGCAATAGCCTTGAGCTGAACTTCGGTTACTAGAACCGCAAACTGCTCCTTGCCCTTGCCGGTAAATGTTGGGTCGGCAAACTGCCAGCCCAGCTCTTCGTCATATGCTGCAGCTACCATGTGTCCGTAAGTGGCCCCCTTATGTCGCCCTACGTACCTCTGGTGCCACGAGCTGATCGCTTGTGGCGGGTAGTTCTTTGCGGCATCTACATTGATGATCAGGGCAGCACCCTTCTTGGCGCTTTCCACGCAGTCGTTCCAGTCCCTTGGATACCTGGCGTTGGCGCCAAGTACCTTGCAGGTCTTTACTAGATCCCATAGACTTGAACCGTTGTCACTAACACCATGCTGCTCCTTAAACCCTGTTGCCTTCTCTTTGGCCTTAATTCCTTCTGCTGCTGTAATATCCTTGCCCAGGACCCACGAAGAGGCGCACGCAGCGCTCGATGGGCCGCAGTCGTCTAGGATGCCGCCCTTCTCAACGTGATCAAGCTGGCTCCGGACCTTAAGCTTGTTCACTTTCCCTGTCCCGCTAGCCATGCTGTAATACCTCCAAGTCCGCTTACTCCAAGAAGAGCTATGATAAATTTGGCAAGCCGGTATGCGCCTCGAGTTTCGGCAAGCTCCATCTTGATCGTGGCAAGGTCTCCCTCAATACGCTCAAGTCGCTCTAGGATCTGGTCGGACTGGCTTTTAGTCATTGACAATGTTTTCAATTTCTTTACCATAGTAATACGATCCATCATTTAGCCTGGACACCTTAATTGATGCCCACTCCTCAGCTCCGTCTGCGGTTACCCATGGACCAGCAACTTCAATTATAACTCCATCGTTATAGATTGTTGCTATATTTTCATCGTTAATAGTATATGTAAACATTATTATCTTGTATAATACATTGTATTGCCAAGAATTCCACCAATATAATTACCGTCACTAGCCCAAGATCCAGCAGACGCATCCCCTGCAGCTGTTGATTTTGCGCCTTGAGATGTGTAGGTTGACGTGATTGAGCTATTTGCACTTATTGATACAGTAGTACTTGTACCACCAGCATTAGAACCAATAGCAGCCCATCTTCCGTTAATAAAGAAAAGGTCAGGATCTACGTTATTTGTTCCAAGGTTGTGTGTAATTAATGCCCAGGACGTATCGTCACCATTAACACCAACTGAATATCCTAGTTTTCCATCTGTTGTGGACGCAGTCCAGGTATTTTGATTTTCCCACCATCTAATCATTCTGACTGTGCTTGTTCCAAATGGGCTTGTAATTGCAGTCTCGTTATCTCCGCCACCATCTCCAATTCTAGCAAGTTCTCCACTGGCACCGCCAAGAAGATTTCTTGTCAAATTTGATTCTGCAGCTGATATAGAAAATGAAGCCCCAGTCCTTGATGCCCAAGTTCCATTTATTGTAGTTGACCTAAAGAATTCACCAGCATTTCCAAGAGCCACATAGTACGTCCCAGTCCAAATAACTCTAACGATTGTTTTTGCGGTCGATCCAGTGCAGTTTACTGCAGTCCAAGTAGTATTTGATAAAGCTGTCGTATAAAGGAACTGTCTTGCAGTTGATGTAGCTACTGGCATAATATAATTTCCATTGTAGAAACTTGGGCACTGCAAAATTGACCCAGTTCCCTCTCCGCTTGATGCAATTGCAGAGCTATTATTAATAGATGGGAGATACTTAACAGCAGACGATGTTCCCTGTCCTCCAAACCAGAACCCGTTTGCATATACAAGTCTTTGTGAAGTCGTTGTTGCATTCCAAGTTCTACCAGTAAAGGTTGCGCCAATTGTGTCGCCCCTGTTTCCGCTTGATGAAACTCCTGGTATCTGGAACATTACGCTATATCCCCGATAATTGTCCAGGTATTTGCAGCAGATTTAAGGATAGTTGCAGCTGACCACTGTGCGCGAAGTGCTAGTCCATATGTCCTGTTTACGGTTGCTCCTGTTCCAGCAGCAAATGTAACTGTGCCAGTTCCCGTTCTTAGCGCATGGATCATTGACCCAGTAGCGTACGTTGCGGCAGAGTCTTGTGGGAGTGTAATTACAATTCCAGTGGCGGTGCTGCAGGCATATAGCTTTCCAGAATCACCAGCAGGAATAGTGAATGAAGCAGTCTTTGATTCAACTGTAACTGATGAAGATCCTCCTCCGCCAGATGAGGTAACCCAGGATAGCGTGCCTGCTGCATCGCTTGAAAGAACCTGCCCAGATACTGTTGCATCAGCTGCAGGTAATGTCCATATCTTGTTGGCAGTTATAGTAGCTGGAGCCTGAAACCCAACGTAGTTGCTGCTATCTGAGTCAGCAAATCGAATATCACCCTGTGCGTTTAGTGTGACGTCTCCAGTAAACGTAGGGCTTGACGTAGGTGCGGCCCCAATATCAGAGGCAACAAGGGCGTCTGCGCCACCTGTAGCGTGTGATGTCTTGTGGGCAAGGGTTGAGCTTGGCGTCCGGGCGTCGCTAAGGCGTGAGTCTGACGTGTAGACAAGGTTGGCTGTGTTGGAAATACCGTGTACAGTAGTCGTAAGCGCAGCGTGGGTAGACGTCGTTCCGGCTGGGTCGTATACCCCTGAGTGAGCGTGTGCTGTGCCTGAGATGCCAGCTGCAGAGATGCTTTTATTAGTCCATAGACCAGTAGAGGATACGTACTGGATAAGATCTCCATTTGTTGGAGAATCAACAGATACGTCATGAAGCTCGTCTAGCTCGTAGCCGTTCTGTACCCTAACAAAGATCTCTCCTGTGCTTGGGTTCTTCTTTGTTACTACACCAAGGTATACGCTGTTAGCAGGCTCAGCAGGAGGGGATCCAAAAACGAAACCACCAGCAGTGCTAGATAGCCAAACAGATACCCCTGCAGCTGATGCAGCGCTAGTGTTTATCCCTGTAAGTCGACCCTGCGTAATAACAGTTACAGTGTCTCCGTTTGCGGATGAAGTTTCTGTAAACCCAAGGGTTTTGCTCGAAGTCGGCTCTGTGTCCGCATCTGCAAGTGCAATTGTTGGGTTAGTACCATTAGCACCGTCAACGTACACTACTGAGTAAGCTGGGATTGTGGCACCACTGCTGTTCTGGCAAAGCTCGTAAACTATGTCAGCTCGACCCTCAGATCCAAGAGGGGAGTATGCAGCGTCGTGGTTATGACCAGTTAGGGATAGCCCTGTAGTTGGGTGTACGTGATCCTGCCTGCTTGCCGATACGCTAGTACCAGCTGCAGCAGTTCCAAGCTGTAGCGGTGTTGCGCTACCTACTGTTGCCCCACCACCAGAACCAGGAGCACCTTCTGGGATTCCGAAGTTAAATACAGCAGCTGCTGATGTTCCTGCGTTTGTAACTGTTGCGGCAGATCCGTAAGCGACTGTGCTTACAGTTCCTACGGCAATCGTCGCCGCTGCTCCAGCAGATCCTGTATCTCCAGTCGCGCCCGTAGTACCAGCCGGTCCAGTAAGTCCAGTCGGTCCCGTCGGGCCAGTAGGACCAGTTGCCCCCTGCGGGCCCGTAGCACCAGTAAGGCCAGTCGGTCCCGTAAGGCCAGTGGCCCCTTGCGGACCAGTAGGACCCGTAGCGCCAGTCGTTCCAGTAGCTCCAGTAGGGCCAGTCGCACCAGTAGCACCAGTGTCTCCTCTCGGGATAGCCAGGCTCAGCGTTTGCGTTGGCGCTGTTCCTGTAATAGTTGCCGATGCGCTCGAGCCAGCGGCCCCAGTAGTAACTGTTCCAATAGAAAGTGTGTTTGCTGGACCAGTAGCTCCAGTGGATCCCGTAGCGCCCGTAGCGCCAGTAGCGCCAGTAGCGCCTGTCGGGATCGTAAGGTTCAACGTCTGAGTAGGAGCTGTTCCTGTAATAGTTGACGAAGCGCTTGATCCAACAGCCCCTGTAGTTACCGTTCCAATAGAAAGAGTGTTGGCAGGACCAGCAGCTCCAGTTGCACCGGTAGATCCAGTAGGTCCAGTTGCTCCGGTAGAGCCAGTTGCCCCAGTAGCTCCCGTAGGACCCACTACAAGCGCAGCATCAATTACCTCAACCTGGTATACGATTTCTTCTACTGTTACTTCCTGGGACTCGCTCACCTAGTCACCTCTGGGCTAATTGAAAGCCTGCCCTGCATAATCCTTCGAACAACTCCGGCAGCACTTTCCACCTCAATGTCGTAGTAAGCAACCGGAACAGTCAACGTAGCTGTGTTGGTTGCAGAGATTGTAATCAGTATTACACCTGTAGCAAAGTTAGTATTAGTGATTGTAATTGTAGGGCTTCCACCTGTTGACGTAAGAAGAGTTGACGCAGATGCCGGCGTCTCTCTGATCTGCATTCTCGCAGTCCACCCAGTTAGATTGACAACGGTTCCGGAGGCGTCCTTGTATGTCACGGTAAGGCTAAACGTAGACCCCTTGTCAATCGTGGTGTTATACGTGCCAGCAGCCATATCAGCCTTTCTTACCCTTCTTGGTCATAGCCTTTTCCTTGCCTTCTCCCTTTTTACCCTCTACCTTTTCGTGCTTCTTTCGTCCCTTGGCGCTTGAGTACTTCTCAGTCATTGCACCATATCTCTCAAACTTTACAAACTTCTTGGTCTTCATTTTATCCTTCCTACTATGGTCTAAAGTCTAGACTTGGCCTATTCATGTCAATACCTGGGGACCTGTTGTACTGGTCAGTCTTGTTCTTGTTTCCAAGAATATCTGTGTAGATGAAGTCTGCTGCTTCTCCGCCTGCGATTGATCCACCGATTGCCCCAACCCCTGCTCCGAAGAACCCACCTGCTAGACCTCCGAGGATGCTTCCGGTAGTAGTCATTAAGGCTCTCCCTAGGTCTCCGCCAGTAGCTGCAGTGAACCCAAGGTTAAGAGCTGCCGCACCGAGTCCAAGCTTAGGGGCTAGGTTCTTGGGGGCAAGGTTAATCGCATTGAATGCTCCGACCTGGAGCATGCTGATTGGGTCTAGGTATCCCTTAGCTGCTAGCACAGCTGCGTCAGCTACTGCTCCAGCTCCAAACCCGTGCCATCCGTGGTAATACCGTTGGGAGGTTGGTCCCCTCAGCGGAGATGTAAATTTCTTTATACTTTCAAGCGGGTTCTGTCCAGCCATTGAGTACATCTTGCCCTGGTCAAATGATGCCCCGAAAGCCTCATCTCCACCTTCAATCCTTTGGCGAGGAGAAGCAACTCCTCCGGTTGCGTTACCGCTGATGTCGGCCTCGGGTGTGAACTTGCCAAACTCATTTCCTGATTTAGCCAGTTCTGCAGTTGGGATCATGTCTCTAGGCTCTTGGAATCTGTTGATTAGAGCTCGTACTTCCTGTGGTCC
>Ga0209500_10002836_pt1 | contig 12077 bp, 18 predicted proteins | sample S_140212_EF_Meta_FD_187323 | JGI IMG/M metagenome (GOLD analysis project Ga0209500, IMG submission 187323) | Freshwater microbial communities from Lake Simoncouche, Canada to study carbon cycling - S_140212_EF_MetaG (SPAdes) (version 2) | ecosystem: Environmental > Aquatic > Freshwater > Lake ...
ACCACTCCAAAGTAAATGCCGCATTTTGGTCAAACGCAGTGTTATTTGGTGCAAGTGCGTAAGTGGTGCTTCCATTTCCAGAATAACTCCAGTTTGAACCATAGGGACTAAACGTGCCTTGGGTCGTATTACCGTTACGGGTGATTGGGAAATTAAACTGACTGCTGTCTTTAAAGCCGCTGTTGTTGCCACCACCGTTGTATTGAGTGGTGAGCAGGGATGTGTTAGTGATTGCTGTTAGAGGGGCTGTAGGCGGTGTAAACGTGGTTGTATAAAGTGCAGTACCTGTAAGAGTACGAACATCAGTTACGTTGCCTTTAAGATAGCCAGAATTACCAGTATTTCCATCTAAGCCAATTAGAGGCCTAGTTGAAGTGTTGGTGTATACAGTTGTATCCGTATAAGTAGAACCAGTCTGCACTCCATTTAAAAACATCTTTGTGCTTGTACCGCTACGAGAAACCGCAATGTGATACCACTGACCCGTTATCAATGTTGCACCAGTAATTCTGTTAGCCGCACTTACATAGTAAGCAAGAACACCAGCACTTGTTACATAAATTAGTGGCTGAGTTGTTTGCGTCCCTGCTGGTCGCCAATCAATAAGCATTTGCTCTGGCGTTGTTTGTAGAATGTATGCCCACAGTTCAATTGTGAAGTCACCAGAACCAAAAGCCAAAGCAGTCGTAGCGCCCGTTACACCCAAATAGTCGCCCGTTCCATCAAAATACCCAGAGCCGTATGTCGCCACACTGCTTGGCAAAGTGAACGGTATGGCGGGGGATACTTGGGGTGAGCCGTTAACTGTGATTGTCAATGGGCTTGCGCTGTTGTCAACAAAGCGGTTAGATTGGCAAGTCAATAATGATGTGCCGCTAACTGCTGTTAATGGGGTTGTACTTGGCGTGAACGCCGCCGTGTAAACAGCCGTTCCTTTGACCACACGGGCGTTGGATATGTAACCATAAGCATACTCAGTTGCCAAACCAGTATTTCTTCCAATAACGCAAGTATCAGTTGAACCCCAATCTGCTGTATCTGTAAATTGAGTTACTTGAGTGCCATTTAAATATAATTTGCAATTATTGGTTCCGCTTCCATTTCTAACTAAAGCAATGTGATTCCAACTATTATTTGAAACAGTTGACCCACTGTATTGTGTACCGTTATATGCGTAAGGTGCACCAGAAGCAGTTACTCCAATATTAACTGGAACACCTGTATTTGTTGTTCTTATGTCAATAAGTGTTTGAATACCTACAGTTGAATTTAATGGAAAATACCAACATTCAAGTGTGCAGTCTCCTGTACCCATTCCAAAACCCGCATTGGTTGCAATACTAAGATAAGCGCTAGAACCATCAAAATAGTTGCTGTAGTACCCAGTACCTTGATAAGGCGTAAAGTTGTTAGACCGTGCATCACCATTGATGGTGACGTTGAAGTTGTTTGTCGATGCGTCAGCGTTAAAGTTGGTAACTGTAGAAGACGTACCAGCACCAGAACCCATAGCTACCGCGCCAGCAGAGCCATCACCGTGTAGCAACATGGTCACATAGTTAAACTGTGGGTCACGGGGGAAAGGCCATGTATTCGTAGCCTGCGCCGCCGCTTGGTCGCTAAGACTCCATATCCCGGGCGCACTTAGGCTTGTCGGTACAACTGGAGTTTTGGTAATTAAACCACCGGGATATCGCTTGGACATTAAACGCCTCCGGGCACTGAATCTGCGCCATTAGAACTCAACTCAATCACAATACTGTCAGCAGAAGTTGAAATACTGTCAGCAGAAGTTGAAATGCTGTCAGCAGAAGTTGAAATGCTGTCTGCGCTGGCCATGTTGGTTGAATCAACAATGACTACTTCTTCCACGGGAAGATCAAGATAGCTTCCAGCAGTTTCAATAATGATTGGCTGTTCAACTGGTGGCGTTAAGTTTTCAGGTAAGACCCAGTTTAAAACCGCCTCGTCCCAAACGTAATAAACATCCCCCATTGGGTACGCAATAGGCGCAGCCCACCAGCAAGTTTCTTCATCCAATACCCATGATGGATACGGCTTGGGTAACATAAATGCGTCTCGTTGAGCATCGTATATAGACCCAACTCCCGCATAGTTTTTACGTAATGGGCGGCCTTCTGGGTGCTGACCACCGCTTGTGTTATACGAAGTCTGAACCCAACCCATACCAAACATACCTGAATCAATAACGTCTTGCTCGGCCACAATAACTTGTGTGACTACGCCATTTATTACTTTTGCAAAATGTGCCATGTTGTGCCTCAGAATGTGATTGAACCTGAAGAGGTAAATGCGTAATAGGTATAAGGGGCGGATGTTGTAACTGTTGGCGATCCAGTAGTTGATGTAGCAGTACCAAGCGCTCTAACAATAACTATTCCAGAACCCCCGTTACCACCATTTAGGGTAGCATAACCATTTCCACCACCGCCACCGCCAGTGTTTGCCGTACCCGAATTGATATTTACACCATCGCCACCATTCGCGCCACCACCAGTACCGCCACCACCGCTTGGGCCACCGCCACCGCCACCGGCATAAGTACTACCATTAACCCAAGTTGACCCATTACCACCATTAGCATTTTGATTACCACCATTTGTACTTCCGCCAACAGCACTTGCACCGCCGCCGCCGCCGCCGCCAGCAGAAGTTATATTAACACTACATCTTCCACCATTACTTCCTTGAGATGGGCTTGTTGATGGGGTATTTCCAGCACCGCCTTGGGTTGAAGTACCATTATCGCCGCCAGCACCGCCGCCGCCAGAGCCTCCAGCTTGCCCAGTTAATGTGTCAGACCCACCACCACCCCTACCGCCTCCAGTAGAAGTTAGTAAAGACCCAATTAAAGAGTTACTGCCGTTGGTATGTGTGCTACCAGAGCCACCAGCGCCAATAGTAACTGTATAGCTTCCAGATAGCGTAGTACTTGTAAGTGTTCTGTAACCACCAGCACCGCCGCCGCCACTCATTGTGGAATGCCCTCCACCATCAACACCGGCTCCGGCAGCCCCGCCGCCCGCTACTACCAAAATGTCAGCAAGTACAGGAGGCGAGGGCCAAGTACCAGCCGCTTTAGCTTGCATCATTTGAGTAGCCGACCAAATACCTATAGCCGTACTGGTCGAGGTTGTTGGTGGAGTAGCGGAAATTACCCCGCCTTTATAGCGTAGGGACATGTTGTACCCCTATTAAGAGATAACTTCGTAGCTGACGCTATAAGTGATACCGCTTGCTGTACCAGATGTAATGGAGATGCAAGAGCCTTCCATCAGATAGATAGGCGTAGTCTTGTCCACAACAATCAATGAAGCATTAGATGGCACAGATACCGCAGATACGATTGGGTAGGCCGTACCGCCTGATGGGGCAGAACCTTGAGCCACTGCGCCGTTGGTGTAGATAGATACTGTGGCGTTAACAGCCGCAGAACCACTCACGTTAGCCGCTACGAGTTGGTTGATTTTTAAAACTGTTCCGCTAGAAGCAGCATTAGTTACCAAAACCAAAGCAGTTGTGCCGCCGGGTGTGTAGTATGTGGTTGTGCCGGAGGCTGTGGTCGCGGCTAAGAGATTTGGGTTGGCCATGTTAGCTCCTTAGATGCTAAATATAAAGTTAATCATTGTGGCTTTGGCTTGTGTTACGCCGGAAACCGGGAGAGCTTGGAAAGTGGGGGCTGCGCCAGAATTGGCAGTCAAAACATAGCCTGCTGTACCAGCCGCCGTGGTAGCCAATGCAGTTGTACTAGCGGCATAAGTCACACCATACTGCGTAAACGCGCTAGATTGACCTGTACCACCAGATGTAGCCGCTACCGGAGTCGTAGCTGTCAAGGTAGTAAATGCGCCAGCCGCTGGGGTTGTAGCGCCCACAGTACCATTTAAAGCACCTGCAAATCTAGTAGCCGATAGGATTGTGCCGTCCCATGTTAAAGCGGAAGAGGCACCAAAAGCGCCAGAGCTATTAAACTGAACCTGCGTGTTAGAACCTGCCGCAGAGCCACCGCCCACATTGACAAAGTTAGTGCCGTCCCAAGCCACAATAGCCCGAGTACCCGCCGCTACAGTAACGCCAGTGCCGGTCACACCTTGGATGGTAATTGACTGGGTGCTAGACGTTTTGTTGATGACAACATAGGTTTTAGACTGTGCGGGGACTGTAATGGTGCGAGTAACTGTACCGCCCGCTGTCCATAAGATCACAGCGTACTGAGAGCTATTAGCCGTTAGACCTGTACTTGCGTATGTGCCTGTGGTCAAAGTCAGCGTAATGTCTGCGTCAGTGGAAATTGTCTGCGTGCCAGCCACGGCAACGTCAATAATCTGCGAAATGGCGTTGTTAACTGTGTCGCCCCATTGACCGGACAGTGTGCCTGTTGCCGGGAGGGATAGTCCGATTAGCGATGTATTTGCCATCTATTGCTCCTACTGAGTAGAAATTTGTGTCCAACCGGGCGTTTCTGTGTTATCAACATCCGACCAGCCCGGTGTTTGTGGATTGCTGATATTCTGCCAGTTTGCAGTCTCTGTGTCATCTATTACTTCCCACAAATTTCGTCCTGTTTCTGTGGATGTAATAACCGCCGCTTCAGACCTGCTCACATTGTATACAGTAGCCGCTTGTGGATTATCCGTGATAGCCGCAAGCTCTGCAATAAATTCTTGATAGTACGTTCCGACTGTTGTAGCGTCAGACGTAGCCATTGTCTCAATAATATCAGCCAGCCATGTAAACAACTGCTGCTCTGAGATAGCAACTGATTCCGTTACGCTTGCTACAAATATAGCTACAGCTTCCTCAACCGTTAAGATTGGATTGGTTTCAGTGACTGAAGCAGTGTAATCAACCTGCACGGATTCAGTTGTTGAAGTGGGTACAGAATCAGAAACAATGGCCGTGTACGCCGTTGTAGCTGTTGCGTTGTCCTGAATCAACATGGCTTCTGCCACTGTCTGAGCAAACGTAGCCGCCACAGATTCTGTCGTAGAAGTCGCCGCAGTCTCAGTAATTGACTTGGCAAATGTTGCCGCTACTGATTGGGCTTCTGTTAAAGGAGTTGTTTCAGTAATTGATACTGGGAATGTAGCCCCTGCTGTCTCTGTAGTCGATGTGACTGCCGTTTCTGTTACCGACTCCCCGTAAGCTGTTGTAGCCGTATTAGAATCAGTAATAGCCGCCGTCTCAGTGATTGCCCCAGTAAACGCCGTAATAGCTGACTGGGCATCCGTAATGGCTGCTGTCTCGGTAACTGAAGCCCCAAATGCTACTGTGGCTTCTTGAGTCTCAAACATGGGGACTGTGCCACCCCAAGGATTAGCCCCCCAAGTGTCAGCCCCCCAAGCCGTAGCTGGAGTTACATACTCGGTAATGCTTACATCGTAGGCGGTAACTCCGCCCCAACCTAAGTCACCCCAAGCATTATCACCCCATCCGGCGGCCATGTTTAGGTCAATGTAGCAGTGTAAGTAACAGCAATGGTGTCACCAGAAACAACAGACTTAGAACTAGAAAAGTCTCCAGCAGAGAACAATGTGCCAGTGGTTGAGTCTTTAGTTGCGCTACCACCGATGTTAATGAAGCAACCTGCAACAGTACCTGTACCGGTAATGGAGAACGACACCGCAGAAGATGTTGTCTTGCTACCAGAAGAAGCTGCGCTAAAAGATGGTGTAGGACGGTTGCCTGAATATGTAGGAGCATTAGCCAAACCAACTTCTAACCAGCTTGCATGTGAGGCTTGCGTATCGGCTACAACCGCTGTACCTGTACCTTTAAGACCCATTACAACTGCACCACCAGCAGTGTTACCCAGCGTGGTGTCCAGTGTAAAGTTCTTGCCCACTGTAGTGACCAAGTTTTCAATGTCATCGGCCCATTTAACAAAACCATCTGCGCTATAGCAGACGGCAGTGTAGTGACCTTGAATAGACATTGTGTCTTCAGGCATTGTGTTGTATTTGGTCGATGCTTGCACCATGTCGGTGGCAGTCATTTTGTCAATAGTCATGGTGACTCCTTAGTTAGAAGAACGGATCAATGCTGCCGTGGCGGTGTTAGCAGGCATTGTGATGGTGAAATTGGTTGATGTTTTGTCAGACCCAAAGTCCAACACCGCAATAGAAGGCTTACCAACAACTGTGTTGTTATAAATTAACGCGCAACGTGCAGTCACTGATGCGTTAAACACCACGTCCGCAAAATCAACATAAGCCGTAAATTCAGAAGAGTTAATGGTTACACCAGTCAAGGCCACTCCACCTGCAACGTATCCGGTGCCAGTAACTTCATTGGTTGAATCGTACGCAGTGGTGGCTTCATTCAAATTGGCCTCTGCGGTGTACAAAGCGATCTTGAGCGAATCCGTAAGTAAATTATGAATGCCTTTATACAACTCAGTTTTAAAACTTGTTGTTTGTGTTTGGAGAATGCTACTCATGTTACGGGCATCCTGTATTGACCATCACGATAAGCATCGGCGCGTTGTTTACCATCACCCAAATTCTTGAGCAGCGTCAGTGCTTGTAGATACAACTTATCGTACACGACAGTATCAGCAGCTTCACCCTTCATGAATCGCAACGCTTCAACCAATGCACCGTTAAGAAGTGCGCTGTCAAAGTTGTCACCAAGCCATGTCGTACCAGCGGTCACAATAGACACGGGGTAATAGTAGTAATGCAACTCAACGTTGTAGTTGGCGTCTGGTGTAGGGCCAAGAATGAATGACAACTCGTTGACGTTTGCGGACTGTGGGCCAAAGATAGCGTAATGTTTTGGCTTACCTGTAGACGTAGCGTTGGGATACGCTTCACGAATGAAGTTGACGTCTTTGTTAAGTAAGAACAAGTAATCACCTGTACCCGATGCAGGGTACACCGCAATACTATACGTCGATAAAAAATCTTCGGGACACGCAAGGTATTTATTGCCAGAAGACAAAACACCCGTTACGTTTTTACGCAGGTTAGCAATCTGCACCGAGTTGTAAATCTTTTGTTCCGCTTGCTGCGTGAACATAGCCAAAGTCGTATCGTCGAATTGATTTTCGCAGATATTTTTAATTTGGGCTTTTAACTCGGTGTAGTTCATGTCTACCTCTTAGGCCATGGGGCCACGTGCCATTCTGCCTTTGGTTTGGGCTTTACCGCCACGCACCATGATACCCGACGTTTTAATTGGCTCGTTACCAGCAGATTTGCTAATAGCGCCAATGCTCATGTCAACGGTGTCTGCTTTGCTGCGATTAGGGCCACTACCGGGGTTTGCAGCAACAGTCACACCCTTGCCACTCATAGTGTGTGGTTTGGCGTAAGAAGATGCGGGCTTGTTATTTACTGTGGCCATATTAACCTCGCTTTTGTGCAGCGACTTTGGCCAAGTTACGACCCATAGTCTTCATGTCTGCGTTAGTTTTACCGCCGCCAGAGCGACCTTTTCCGCCAGTCATAATGCCAACTGCGGGGCCGCTATTGCCCAAATTTTTGCCTTCGGTCTTGCCTTTTTTGGCGATGCCGTCTGCTGATCGTGTGTATGCCATAGTGATCTCCTTAACTTACCGTTACTGTACCAACAAATGTCGTTGCCACCAAGTAGTTTGGCGTTAAATCGACGTCAAAAAATCTTCCACCCCCAACGGGGTTCCAACCCCACTGAATGTCCCGCGAACCGCCCGACAGACTACCGCCAGCATTTATGCCTGACGTTACATACGTTGTATCCCTACGCGGGTTGCGTAGAGCCTGTGGGTCATCCACGGGATACATACCCAACTGTAACTGCGGCTGATCGGGGTCCCAGCACTCATTGCAGACCAAGATGTTAAACCGCTTGGTCTTGATAATTTCTTCTTTAAGGTTGCGTAGGCGAAACTGAAAACCACAGCGATCACATATCGCAATGGCTATCTTGCCAGAAGCAAACCTATTTCCCATTACACACCACTTCCAAGGAATTGACGGCGGGGTACAAAGCGAATTGCAGCCTTTTCGCGGTCTTCACCTGCGGCAAGGTCAAACTGTGTGTCATACGCTTCTTTAAGCATTGGGAGGCGCTGCATCAATTCTGGCACCTTCATGGCAATATAGTAGGCCAAGCCAGCCACCACACACGGCAGGAAGCGGAAATTCATGTCGGCTGTCTCTACACCAGCCCCTGCATCTTGAATGCGGCGTAGGCGGTAATACACAAGCGTGTACTGTTGCGAGTTATCAGGTGTGAGCCACAACGTCACGGCTGGTACGTTGGGGTTGTAGACAGTCGCGCCCGTAGTGTGCGCCGCTGCCGTAGTGTTTTGCTGCCCACGGAAACAGTTGTATAGGGTATTCCCTGTGATGTATCCGTAGTTAATTATTTCGTCGTCTAGTTTAATGAAGCCAGTTCCTGCTAGATTTGACGCGTTAGCCACTGTGATTGTTGTGGCTGTGGACGTAATCGTGCCTACCAGAGTAGTTCCGGTAGGGCTTGTCTCACCACTCATACGTTGCACCCAAATTTGAATGGGGCGACCCGCCGCTAACTTGTTAGGGATAGTGGCGTAGGTAGATACACTGATACGTGTGATAGTGAGATCGGCTTGTGTAGACGCTGTGTTGCCACCCGTACGGATAACGTGCTCTAACAAGTCAATGGTGTCGTTGGGCAGGGCGTACGTGTTCTGCCCCGGTACAAGGGGGATGGTTCCCTCCTCAATTGTCCACATGTTGATGCCACGGTTTTGCCACTCAATGGTCATCAGGTTCATAGAACGACGCGCAGTGCGCAGATCATAGCCAGAACGCATTTCACGACCCGCACGCTCCCAAGACTCCTCGGCAATCTCCGTGAAGTCCATGTTAAAAAGGTTTGTGCCGGTAGTGGTCATCTAAATCCTGCCGTTTTCTTTGCAATAGTTTTGGGTTGGGCTACAAACTGTTTGCCTGCTGCCTTACCTGCTCTTTTGGCTTTGGTTGTAGCAGCATACTCCGCTGGTGATAGAGATTTGATTGCGGCCTCGGGCAAATACCGCTCCCCCGTCTTACTCGACGGCTTTCCAGACTTGGTGCGCCACTTCTGGTCACCCCAATCTTTTAGCGATTTCTGCGGTGCTTTCAATCTCTGTATCCTCCACCGGCTTCCTTATATTTCTTTGCAACAAGTTGCGCTTTACGTGCTGACCACTGACCTGCACCTGTGCCATGGGTTGCTGCGGCTTTTACCTGCGACACAATTCGTTTACGCAAACTGGGCTTAGTGTAGTTACCTGCCTCATTGACAGCGCCACCTTCAGCATACTGCGTAAAGTCAGTATCGTCGCGACGAGACTTCATCTCACCGTTCTCCATGAAGTCCGTGTTGTCACGGCGTTTCTTCACAACGCCTTTAGGCATTTTAGAGGGGTCGATAGCGCCCATGCCGCGACTTGCTAACATGTTAAATCATCCTGCCACGGGTGTGGCCTTTTTTAGCAATACCATCACCGCGTTTAGCAGCAGAGCCGACAGAACCGCCCTTGCTGTAAAACTCACCCGCCTTCATCTTCTTGTCGTATTCAGCACCGGCTTTCTTACGCATTTCGCCAACGGGGACGCCCTTCTTCTCAGCACGATACTCTTGCATTAGTTCTTGGGACGATTTACGAGGGGCAGATTTACCATCAATGTCTTGGGGTACAGGCATGCCCTCACGAAACACTGTGTCCTTGGGGGGCATAGGCTTTTTAGGTGGGGGAGTTTTAGCCGCAGATTTTTTAACCGCCGGTACGCCTTCAGGGTCTGTTGGGGGCTGACCCATTTCGGCAGTATAAATACCGCCGTCGTTAAAACGTCTTTTCATGATATTCCTTAGCAAGAATAGCCGCCACCAGCCATCTTGACCATAGTGCCTTTGGTGTGGCCTTTAGTCACGCAGCCATCAGCGCGGGTTACGCCACCTTTAGCAAACTTAGTCATAGGCTGACCTTTGTGCAAACGACTTTCGTGTTTGTTCACAGCCTTTTGCATCATGGACTTGTCTTGTTTCAAATCCATTGCCATGTCTTCTTTCATGTCGCTCTTAGCCATAGTTCCACCTTTTGAAAATTTGCGGCCTTTATCAGCCGTTGAAAAATCTTTTCCCACGGACTGTGGGACGCCTGCTTTCTTAGCAAACGCTGGGTTGTGAGCCACCGCCGCCATGAAATTGTGTTGTTTCTTACTAACCGAGGGCACTGCGTTGCTCCTTCATAAAGTCGTCAATCTTGCTTTCGAGGCGATCAAGACGCGCTAACACTCGGTTGATGTCGTTGTGCACATCGGCTTTAGTTACAAACTTTTCAGCGTTTTCTTCCCGAGTCTTACTCAAGAGAATACTCAAACGTTTTACTTCGTCGTGCGACACCTTTACCCAGAACAGCAACAGTGCTGAGGCAAACGACAGAAGAACGTTCCAAACCATCAAGTCCATTACAAATACCTGCCTCTAGTTTTACCACGTTTAGCAATACCATCACCACGGCTAGAGGCAGAAACTTTACCGCCTTTTTTGTACGTGTCCCCAGCAGCGTTCATTTTGTCGTTTGCAATTTCCCCCGCCGTTTCACCATAAAAACGTCGCGCACCTTTTTCAGCGGCTCTGTTTGCGGCTTTTATTGTTGAGATTTTATTGCTTTGCGCTTCTCGTTCAGCCAAAATTTCTCTAGGGTTTTTGTTAAACCCAACATTTTTCCAAGGATCAAGACCAGATGGTGGAACATTTGATCCAATTTCTGGAGTATCAAACTTACGCGACTGGGCTTTTTTATTAAGTGCGTTTTTTATTGTGGAAGCGGCTGCTCTACCGGGGCCAATAAGCAAGCCCTCTAATGTAGTGTCCCGCTCAATTGCATCTTCTTCAGCCGTAGGTATACGACGATTACCTTTTTCATCGTATTTTTCCAGCACACTTTTAAATTTTTCAGCCACGCAACACCTCAGCAATTCCATGCACGTAACGATTTATTGATTCGAGAGTTCGGGTCTTTGGCCGTCTTCTCGCTCGTTAATTTCTTCTTCATCCCTGTCATTCTGGCGCAGAAAGAGTCGCGGCGTGCGCCACCTTCGGGCTGGGGCGGTTTCAAGTTCATGCCTTGCTTTTTCGCAGAGGCCCGCCCCTTCGCGTTCAAGCCACCCTTGGGGTTCTTGCCTTCTTTTCTCGTCCATGCTGCAGTTTTAGCCATTTACGACTTTCAGTTTGTACTGATAAATATTTTCCAACATTGGCATTACAACTTCTTCACGGAAGTTGCGTTCAAATATTTCTTGGCCAACGTGTGGCAAGCTAATGTCCACATCGATGTAAATTTTAAAGCCCATTTGTGTTGCGCGGTCGCAGAACAAATAATCTTCGCCAACATATTTGCCATCCACAATAGCAAAGTCAAACACTGCTGACATTTTTTCTGTTGGGGATTTTTCGTAAGTCCACTCTGGATGTGCTTCTACCAAACGTTCAATGACATGACGCTGTATCAACATGAACCCTGTAGGGGCACGCTTTAAGCGCATCAACGAACCTTCAAACTCTAGGTCGCCATTGTCGTCGTAGTACACATCCGCAAAGAACTTAGCATCCTTGGCTCTACGTGGATACGCGCCAGCAGTTACGTCCATACCACCACTCTGGGCCATCAGCCTCATGATGTCGTCTGGAGTAACAATTACGTCTGCATCAATGAACAGAAGTTCTGTGCAGTCCGTCTTTAAAAATTCATGCACTAAGGCATTACGCGCCATCGTAATGATGGAGCAGTTGGACAAATCAGACAACGTGACGGACACACCAAGACTCATTGCTTTGGGCATTAACTGCGCCAGTGCAAATGCGGTCTTGATGTTCAGCTTGCCGTCATAGGCGGGAATGCCTATAAACAACTTACGCCCCATCAGTGTTGCCTGTTTTGTTTCAGCCATAGAACGCCACCGCAGTACAAGTTGCTCCTACAGTAACAATAAGGCTTGTTGCACATACAACACCTTCGCCGGGAATCCAAATACTAGATACACCAGCGGCCCCAACTGTAAAAGTGAACAGCGTGGTTGTGCCGTCTTTGATGGCAATAG
>Ga0209500_10002837_pt1 | contig 12076 bp, 15 predicted proteins | sample S_140212_EF_Meta_FD_187323 | JGI IMG/M metagenome (GOLD analysis project Ga0209500, IMG submission 187323) | Freshwater microbial communities from Lake Simoncouche, Canada to study carbon cycling - S_140212_EF_MetaG (SPAdes) (version 2) | ecosystem: Environmental > Aquatic > Freshwater > Lake ...
AATGCTGTCGTGCAGGAGCGTGCCTTCGTCGGCGTAGCTGCTGCTGGGCTTTGGCGGCACGGTGTCCACCAGCGCCACGCTGCCGGGGCAGGCTATGACGCGCTTGGCGGTCGAACCGCCGACTATCTTACTGTGTTGCATAATGTACCTCACTTTACTGTTTGAGCGGCCAGTATACACACAACAAAATTTGATGCAAGGCTTGAAATGCAAAAAATTTTGTAGTAGCCTTCTTGCATGACTGAGAAAGAAATAGAGCGGTACTTCTGTAAACGTGTGCGGGCGCTAGGCGGGTTTGCCTATAAGTTCCGCAGCGTCACGCAAGTTGGCGTTGCCGACCGCATAGCTTGTATGCCCAACGGCGAGGCTTGGTTTATAGAAATCAAGCAACCCAACGGACGCCTGTCTGCGTTGCAGCGTATCTTTTCAGACGAGATGGCACACACCAAGCAGCACTACGCGTGTCTGTGGTCGATAGAGGACATAGACGCATGGCTCAAACGCTTCAGCTAAGACCGTACCAGCAGCAGGCGGCGACGTTCCTGTACGAACGTGACCGCGCCATGATCCTTGCGCCTGTCGGTGCTGGCAAGACGGCCATTACCTTGACGGCGATGGACGAGATGCTGCGCGATGGCATCGTCAACCGCTGGCTGGTGGTGGCGCCGAAGCGTGTCTGCACTGACGTGTGGCCGGTGGAAGCGCCGAAGTGGTCTAGCCTTACGCCCGCGGTGGCTGTCGGTACACCCGCGCAGCGCGCAGCCGCAATGGACAGCGGCGCCAGCGTTGTAGTTAGCAATTATGATAACTTGGACAAGCTAAAGGACTTATCAAGTTTCGATGGAGTGGTGTTTGACGAACTGACGCGGCTGAAGAACCCGTCAGGCAAACGCTATAAAGCTTTGGAGAAAATCATGTCTTCTATGAGAATACGTTGGGGGTTGACAGGATCGTTTACGTCGAACGGGCTGGAGGATGTCTTCGGCCAGTGCAAGATCATTGACCAGTCGCTGCTGGGCCGCGCCAAGGGTGCGTTCATGCAACAGTATTTCATCTGCACCAACCGCGAGTTTGGTCAATGGGTTCCCGCAGCCGGCGCGTTGGAGCAAGTCATGAAGCGCATCCGCCCTGCGACGTTTGTGCTTGAGCCGGGCGAGTACAAGGACAAGTTACCGCCATGCCATGTCACTGAGGTACGCGTCGCGCTGGATGACCGCGCGCCATACGAAAAGATGAAGCGCGACTATGTCGTGCGCTTCGGCAGCGATCAGATTGTAGCCCAGAACGCAGCGGCGGTAACGACCAAGCTGCAACAGATGGCGTCTGGCTTTGTGTACAACCGCGACGCAGGCACGCCGTCCATCTGGTTCAGCAGCCACAAGTTTGACCGGCTGGAAGAACTGCTGTCGGAAAACCAGCGGGCCAATACGCTAGTAGCGTATACATATCAGGAAGAGTTGGCGGAACTGAAGCGCCGCTTCCCGCACGCGCAGACGATGGATGATGACAACGTCATCGAACGCTGGAACGCAGGCGAGGTCGAGTTGTTGCTGGCCCACCCTAAGTCGGCAGGCCACGGGCTGAACCTACAGCATGGCGGATGCCACATGGTGTTCTTGTCGCTGCCGTGGTCGCTGGAGTTATACGAACAGACGGTCGGGCGCCTGCACCGCAGCGGCCAGACAAAAGATGTCTGGGTCTACGTGATGCTGACAGACAAAAGTATTGACGAACGCATATGGGCGGCGCTGCACGACAAGCGTACAGTGTCCGATCTAGCACTAGAGGAATTAAAAAATGAGTAAACTAAACTGGCGGTCGATGATTGCCGTGCTGTCTGACCTTACGGAAGACCAGCTAAAGCAGGCGTTGGACGCTGAACTGAAGACGCACAAGCGCCCAGCCATCGCCCGGCGGCTGCACCAGCGTTACTCTGCGATGCGGACGGCGCGGGAGCGCGTCGAGATTATGATAGGGTTAAAGAAATGACAGACCATGCGGCAGCAGCAGCAGAGGCACTAGAAAAAGTGCTTGCCATGCTGCGGGCAGGCCATGTGCCAGAAGACTTAGGCGAGGCGGTGATACTAATCGGTCGCCTGATGGCTAGGCGCACCTAGCATTTCGGTTGTGACCATGACGCGGCCCACAGCGCCGTACTCTTTATGGTACGTGATGGCCCATGCCGCGCGGTCTGCGATCCAGCCACCGCGTGCAGCGTAGGCATCTCGCGCAGCCAGCGTCGGGTGTTGCACAACTGTCACACCATTGTACTCTTTTTCGTCGCGGTGGTGACGGTGTCCGCAGTGTATCTCACGGCGGGTAGTGCGGCCCCACTGTTGCGGGAACTGCGCCGCGAACAGCAGCGGTAGGTTTTCGTTCTTGACCTTGTGGCCGTGATGCACGCCCAGCATGGTGTTGCCCCACTCAAATACATAGAACGGCAGGACGCTGTCGTTGACAGTGACGCGCGGTTCTTCTTCGTAATGCACAGAAAACAGATCGGCTAACCAGCCGCTGCTTTCTTCATCGTGGTTGCCTTCGGCTATAATCAAATAGACTTCTTGATGGCGCTGCAACGACAGCGTTACCAGTGAGCGGATGATGCGGATGGCTGCGCGGCGTATTTTTGGAAAGCGGCTGTCGGCATCTAGGACGTGCTTGGACGCTGGCGTCACAGGCGTCTTGCCGTCGGTGTGCAGGAAGTCACCTTGGATGTTGACAACTGCCGTATGCGCTGTCGGGCTTTGGTTGATCATCTGCGCCAGCGCCGCAAGGATAGTTTGCTCTGCTTTAGATACGTTCCAATCAGCGCCGCCTTCCTGATGCCATGCCAGCATACCAAGGTGGTAGTCGGTGAAGGTGTACAGGTTGCACAAATGCTCTTCAGTAGCCTCTGGCGCGACGATAATGTCCGCCGGCTGTATCTGGTCCTTGAAGCCAGCGACTGTCTCACGCATGGCTTCTACCATCGCCTCATGCGTTAGCGATGCTTTGACCCACTGGCCTGATGGCTTGCCTTCGGAGTTGTAGTAAGTTGACACACCCTTGGTGACATAGCCCTGCGGCACTGGCCGGGTGAAATCGTTCTCAGGGGCATAGCCTCGCAACGCCGCCTTCTTTTTGACCGCAACGTAAGCGTCGCTTGCCGCGCCTATGTTGACACCCATTGCAATCGACGCAGCCCTAGCGCCGCCGTGTTCTTCAATGGCTTCCAGCATCTCACGCTGACGGGGTGTACAATATTTGTACAACTCTGGGTCTATAAATATGGATGACGGCATTTATTTGCCTTTCGGGCAATCAGCCTCACAGATACAAATAAAGGCGCTGTTATGCGCCTCTATCTCACTGACAGTTTCTGATGTGTCTTTCGTCGCGTCGTAACTTATAGGCTTCGCAATAGCACAATAGCTATTTACGGGAACGGTCGAAACGGTCGCGCAACCGTTCGTCACGCTCAGGATCAGGGACGCTGATAGCAGCCGCGCCAAGTTCAATCTGCTCATTGATGGCATCGTTCATTTCCTTAATGGTTTCCTGACGCCCCTGCCGCTTCCAACGATGCTCCGTCCAAAGTCCCAACACTTTGTTTAGAACACCCAGCAGGGTCATCAGGAACTTCATTATTCGGCGGGCGCTTCAGCTAGGAACATGGCAACTACGCCAGCCAGACCGGCAACTGCCGTGGATACTGTGGCCCACTCTGCGTCGGACAAGCCAAACGCCAAAGCAATACCAGCGAAGCCTGCATAGGTGCTAGGCTCTTTCAAACGGTTTACTAACCAAGATACGATTTTCATGTCATTTTCCTTTCGGGTAAAACTTCCAAGGCAGTTCCCAGTGCGGGCCGTCCTTGAACGCACGCCAATCGCCGCCCCATTGGAGCGGGACTTTTTCATCCGCCGCGGCGGCCTTAACTACTTTAGCCAACTTGTGATACAGCGGCCAATCCCAACGCACTTCGCCAGCAATCATAGGCGCCAGATCGACAGCGTGACCAGTGATGTGACGTGAGTTCATCGTCTTCGACGCGCCTTGGGCAACTAGTTGCTTCTGCCGTTCGACGCTGCGTATGCCTTCTAACACAGTAAAGTCAAGGTCTGACAGTGCAGCCGCCTTCTTGACTACGCGCACCAGATCAGGGTGGACGCCTTCAAGCCGTGACAGACTGCGCTGGCCCAAGACTATGGTCATACAGCGCCTTTTTGAATTAGGTTAAACAATATGCCGATCAGCAGCATAATGATCGTACCTGTTGCAGTCATACCGACGCTTTCCAGACGCTTCATCCGCGCACAGATACTTTCGTACCGAAAGGCGCAGACCTGTTCGTGCGTGTTAAGCTGCGCTTGTGTTTCGTCGATAGTAGCCATACTTAGCGCCTCATGAAATTAGAAGATTTAAACCGCATATCTTTAGGTAGCGTGCCGTATATCGGTACAGGATAACCTTCCGAAAAATCAATATCCACCAACGGGTTGCCGGACTCAGGATCAAAATCAGGGAAACCAAACTCTTGTCCTATTGTAGGCGGCGTTAGATTTTGCGTTGCCATTTGAGACACGGCTTGCTGTCTGGCTTGAGACATAGCGTTTTGGTTAAGTATGTCTTTTTGCGGTTGCGACAACGCATTTCGGTTAGCCACCGCCTGTTCGGCGCGTAGATTTTGCGGCGGTACCGCGAACGGTTGAGGCCGTATCTGACGCGGCGCCGAAGTCAACGGCGCTGCACCTTGCGTGCCGTACAAAAGTTTACTTACGTAATCTTCGGCAGGCCGCACACGTAGCAAATCACCCGCTGCCCGCGGCGACGCTAACGCAGGGACTAATGCGCCCATCGTTCTTTCGGATGCTTTCTCTGCTTGACGCACGCCGAACTGTTGCGCGGCAACACCACCGCCGCCAATCTTGGGTATGCTACCTACTAAACGCGCACCCGCTGTAAAAGCGTTCGCGGCAGGCGACTCAAACATTTCGCCAACTTTAGCACCAGCGCCTTGGGCAAAGTTTAACTTTTGCGACTGAGACAAATCATCAAGACCTGTCTGCGATACTTTACGTTGCGCTTCAATATCGCGGCCCAGCTTGTTGGCGGTAGCTAAGTCTGCACCCTGCATTTCTACGTTAATGTCGTAGCGCCCCGGACCAAGAATGCTTTCAACAAAGTCAGGGTCTTCGCCCGCCATGACTTTGGCAAATCTTGCTTCAGGTAGCTTGGTAAGTTCACGCTGAAATGTTTGGCGTTCGATACCTTTCATACCTTCCGCAAAAGTATTTAGATAGTTTTTCCAACCAGCGCCGCCGGCGGCTACAATAGCATCATCAATTGGCTGCTGCGCGGCGGCGACAAGTTGAGATGTCCCCGCGCGCAATGCTTTAGGGTCCGAAGTACCCAAGATGCTGGACACAAACGCACCCATTTCGCGGCGGGCTAGGTAAAGTCCTTCCGCGTCAATAGTGTTGCCAAACTTTTCTGCGCGGCGTTGCAGATTGTTTGCAAACTCCGACAGTATCTTATAGCGATCAGGGCTAACAAACTGCGCTTTGTCAGCTTCCGTCCGTAGATTAGCCACAACTTGTGAAACATCCAGCGGTGCCAATCCTTGAGCGCGCAAGTTGGCCGCAACCTCTTCGGCGGAGCGTGCGTCGGCAAACGCTTGTTGCGCGCTGTACGTGGCTTGATCCGCGCCACTAGTAAACATGGGCGAGTCGCCAAAGTATTTGCCAGCGCCTGTAAGACGGCGGGCGCTGTTTTCCAACTCCCTTGCCAAAGCAGCAGCGGCAGCGGCCTTTTGTTCGGCGGGAACAATTTGCTGCCGCCCAACATCTGCCAACCCTAAGTTCTGGTCGCGTAGTATCTTTGTTTCATCTTGCAACGCTTTTTTAGTAGCAGCTATGTTGCGTACTGAAGCTGTTTGATTTTCGCCGCCAGCGATAATTTCACGCATACGGTTCTGCCCGGCTGCGCGTTGCTGCGCTACAGCAAGAAGCGGGGCGCTCTGTTTGCTGGCGCTGGCAATGCGAGTAGCCGCCGCCAGTTCAGGTGTAAGCAGACCACGCGACGCCAGAAACTCAGCCGTGTTGGCTTTAATGTTCTTCGGCGCATTTCGTAGCGCCTTTTCAATCTTACTAGCGTTGTTGCTTATGACTTCACGCAGTATTCGGGCAGCTTCCACTGGGCCTGCGCGCCCCGCGATAAGGTCGTAAGTTTTGCCCGCACCAAACTTGAGGATGTGTCCAAGGACAGGCACAGTAGCGCCAGACAACGCTGCGTCTGTCAAATCTTGATCTGTCATTGCAGCAGCTATGGTGCTTGAACCCGCGCCGCCTGCTGCGCGGTAAGCATTTCTGGCTTTCCGCGTTTGAGCAATAATCTTACCTGATGTTTCGGCAGCCCTTGTTGGTGCAGCTACGCCTGTGCCGCCGGATGTAATAGTGCGGCCAGTTTTTTCTACTACTGCGCCAAACCGTGGCGCAAATTTAGTAAGCGCCCTGCCGGTTAACTCTACAGCCTTACCGCCGCCCATGGTGAGCGGAAGCGTACCAACAATTTCGCCGGTAATCCTGCCACCAGCAAAAGTGTTAGGGTTAACCCTCTGCCGCTCTGCGGCGTAATTCGCTAACCGCTTTTTGGTTTGGTCTGATTGCCCTACAGGAATATATTCTAGCGGGTTAAGGTAAGATAGCTTATCCGCAACTGACTTTAGCCCGCGTTCAGCGCCCGACACAAACGACGAAATTTTACCGCCGGTGTTGCGTAGCGCGCTCTTTTCCTCTTCGGCTCTTTGCCGCGTCTGCCGTATATATTTCTCTTTACCTGTTTCAATGTTAAACCGGCGCCGGATGTCAGCCTGCGTAGCAGGGTTTGCGCTGCGGTATTCAGGCAGCGTAGCTACGCGGCTATTAAAAATAGCTTGCTTTGTGGCCGTGTTGGCCTTGATGTAGTTGGGGTCTTTTAAAACATCCAGCGGGCTAGGCATTATCGCTTCATCCCTTTTAACAGCGGATTATTATAATCCACCTTAGTTGATGTGCCTTTTTTGCCTAACCCTTTTGAGCCAAGATACCGATCCGAAATTGCGGGTACGGTCAAACGCAATCTAGGGTCGCTGGCGATTACATCACCATATACATCGTTATATGTTTTTATAGCGTTTACGCGTGCGTTGTATAGCTGCCGCCGTATATTCATCAATTCCGAGTCAAACTTAGAAAGACTACCTGTTTGGATCAGCGAGTTGGCGCCTCTGGCTACAAGCAGAACATCTTGGTTTGACGCGTTTCCAACTGGCGACCCACCAGTTGGACTGTCCTGCTTCATCTCCACCAACGACGTAAGCGTGTCGGTGTTTTTGATTCTATCAAAATCAGCCTGCGCGTCTGCTTGGGTTTCGTTTTGAAGAAGGTAAGGTATATTACCTTCAAATCTACCTACAATTGAACGGCGCTCAGGGTTACGCAATAACCGATCTATAGTGTTGATGCGGTCATCTATGTTGGCGATTAAACGTGTAGCAACACCTCTTTCTTTTGGCGCTTCGGCCTTTAGCTGAAAGGTACGCTCCGCTGATTTAGTCGCCTTTGCAAGGGCTGGCGCCATTTCTATTTCTACTTGCGTAGTAGCGCGCTTTTTATCTGCTTCTTCTTTGGGCGACGGACGTCCTGCTTGAGCTTCTGCCGCAACGCGCGATATAGGCACTCGTGCTGATCCGGGGTACGGCGCCATATTCGGGTCGCGGCGCTGAACTGGCTGGTATTGCGCCCTTACATCCTGCATTGGCGGCTGACCGCCTAGATCGGCAAACGACGCCTGCGGGGTTGGGCCACGCATATCAGCGAACTGCGATTGCTGTCTTCCCACGGGGTTAGGAGCCATTGGTTGCTGGCCCATTCCGCTTGCAGCCAGCGACGGTGCGTCAGTTTGCAACGAAATGTTGTTGTCGCGGATTACTTTCATAATCCCATCTCTGGCTTGCGGCGGCGCCAACGCTATCATCTGGTCAAGGTCAATCTGCGCCATGACGCCTGTGTTGACGGCAGAGTCAAGAATAGCAGGAACCATGTCAGGCGACATCTGACCCGCAGTTGGCGTAGCCATGCCGCCCCGCGTAAAGGACGCAGGGGTATTTGTCATACCCGACCCTTCCTTTATTCTGCGAATATCTTCTCGCTCAAAGTCGGTGAGCGGCACAGCGTTATCAGGTATAACTCTATCTTCACCATACTTACCTACTGGTATTGGGCCGGGCGTTGTCTGCCGCGGTGCTGCGGTTGGCACAGGCGTAGGCGCGCGCGCTGCTGTCGCACTAGGTATAGGCGCTACTTCAGGGACAACACTGTTTCGGACCTGTAAAAGCGTACCCGCGGGAATAGGACGCCCTTGGGCATCAAACCCGCCAGCGTCGGCGATTTCATTGCTATATGTGGCGTTAGGGTATTTGGCGTTAAAGTATTTATCAACTTCCATAACCGCCGATTCTACTACGGCGGCGTTAAACGTAGGGGCGACTTGACGCATTGTAGCGCCGAGCCGCGGGTCTGCTTTTTCTACCTCACCCAATAAAGTTTGATACGCGGCTTCGCGTAAAGTGGGGTCTTCGGTTCTTAAAACAGCTACGCCAACTCTACCAAGACGTTTCAATTCTTTGTCTTGAAACTCAGCATCTTTATCGCGCATAGTCGCGGTTTGCGTTTCTATTGCGCGGCCTTCGCCAGCGCGGGCGTAATCCATCTCCTGACGTATACGTTCGCCTTGAAGCTGCGACGCGCGTTGTTGCGACGCCATGTTCATCATGTTCGCGTACTGCGCGGTAATCCGTGAAGGATCGGGAAGCTGCGGGTTGCGCGTCTGAAGGGCTATCATTTGGTTTGCCATATATAAAAACCTTATCTTGCGACGCCGGGCAGATAAAAGCCCGTGCTAGAACCGAACCCGCCGGCCATTGTGGCGGGCGCCGACGGGGTGTTATTAGCATAGTATTTCATCATGGCGTTGTTTAGGGGCGCCTGCATGGCGTAGCTCGCTACCTGACCAAGAGCGTTGTTATATGCGTTGGCAGACCCAACGTAGCCAGATGCACGGGCGGCGCCGGCGTTCATCGCGCCTCCCGCTTGAGCGTTGCCTATATTATATGCGCTTTGCGAAGCAGCGTTGCCTATGTTGGCCGCGCCGCGTTGCGCTGCGTCTGAAACGTAGAACGCGTTATTTGCGGTATTCGTGCCCCGGTCCAGCGTAAGCCCGGCTACGTTGCCGTAATATGCCGCGTCGTTTGCTTTGGTTGCCGCGTTCTGGTTCATAAGATTTGTGGCTGTTGCGTCAGCGCGCCCCAAAGCGTTTCCTGCTGTCGCTTGCCCAAGCCCCAAACTAAGTCCGGCCATAGCTTGTCCGCGATTGACAGCAAGATTGCCCGTTGCGGCCCCGCGATTTGTAGCGATATTACCTGTTGCGGCCCCGCGGCCTATAGAGTTTGCGGATGTCGCCTGCGCCCGCGCCAAAGCGTTTGCCGCGTTGTTTGAGCCAAGCTGCCCCGCAGCACCCGTCATAACATTTGACGCTGACTGACCCGCGGATGACAAACCGCCAAGCGTGTTAAGGCGCGCAGCGCGCTCAGTCTGGTAACGGTTAAACGCGTTTTGATATTCTTGGCTGGCTAAGTCTTGACCGAACCGCTGGATGTTCTTTAGCGCGCCGCCGGACAGTATGCCGCCGCGTGCAGACGCTGATCGCTCTAACCCCTTTAAGCCTTCTGCTTGACGGAAAGCATAGCCGGGGTCTTGCTCGAACTGGTCTGTGCCAAATGACCTAGCGTATTGGCCGTAATTGGCAGCGGTTGTATCGCCGCCAAGACCCATAAGCTGCATGATTTGCTGTTGAGCAGTAAGGCCGCTTTGTATAAATGGGTCTTGAAATTCGCCCTGCCGCTGGTACGCTTTTTCAAAATCACCTTGAGCGGTGGTATAGCCTAATTCCGCGGCAGTCTGCGCTTCGTCAAAACCCCTATTGGTGTCGGTTAATGCGGTGTCAAAACCCCTATTGACATCCGCTAGTGCGGTGCCAAAACCTGTATCATAATCTCCCCGCGCGTTAGCAAACGAAGTATTGTATGCGTTTTGAGCGTCGGTAAAACCTTTGTCAGCGGCTGTTTGCGCGCCAGTGAACGCCTGCTCGTTCGCGTTCCGCGTTTCGGTGTAGCGCAGGCGTTCCAAATTCTGCGCCTGAAAATTTGCTTCACTCTGCGCCTGCTGCGCTACTGCTGCTGCATCTCTTGCCGCTGCAACGGACTCAGCCGACGCGGTACGCTGCGCTTCTAACGCCAGCGCCGCTGCACGTTCCTGCGCTTGCGCTGCCGTGGTAGCTGCTTGAGCCTGTGTGTCCGCCGCCTTTTTAGATGCTTTGCTGGCAGTGGAAGCGCCGACAACTGAGGCGACACCACCAATTAAGGCAGACCCTATTGCTTTGGTAATCGGCATTACATTAACTCCATCCGGTAAATTCGGTAAAGTGTACCGAATGATTCTATCATTTCGTCTGTCTCTTGCATACCCCCTTCGAGGGCGTAACGTATCACACGTTTACTATCTGGCTCAATTGTAGTCCACAGCTTTTCCGTGCCGTGATCGCGCGCGTATTCAATAGCTTTTGCTCTTGCGGCAGCGGCCCATTCGCCGCGCCCACTAGGCAAAACAAACGTGTGTACTTCGCGGACGCCGGGTGCAGTTCCAGCAAATAGAAATCCGCCGTGTTCGCCCATCAGAAACCAGTTGTCAGGATCGTCAACAAGTATCTGCGTATCTATATCGCCATCAACGCCGCTGCCAACATACGGCCTTACAGCAGGATCGTTTACGACCTTGTTTATAAAAGCAGTGTCGTAGCTACGCTCCAACATTAGCTGATCTCGCGGCCAGACGCGCGCAAGTTGACTGCCGCTGCTGCCGACGCAAGCGTAGAGACAAACCCGCCAGACGGCAGGGTGTGGCCTACGATCTCTGGAAAGGTGTAAGTCTCGCCGGGTTGCAGCGTCCGCGTCTTGACGATCAAGTTGCTGTTGCCTGTGGCTTCGCTGACCGCTGCCAAGTTGACGCTGACGTTAACCGCGCTGCTGCTGAAGTTGGTAGCCGTGAACTTGTCAATGATAGTCGTGGTGCTGCTTGGCGACGTATACTGCGTAGTCTGCGCGTTTTCCATATTCTTAGCAGGGATGATGTTTGCTGCGATAATTGCCATGAGCCGGTCCTATCAGGTTACGTTGCCGGTGACGTAGAAAGTTTCAGTGCCGACGCACTGCACGTTAGCAACGCCGTAGGCTGCGATGGTGCGGCTGCCTGTGGTTGCAGTGCCGCCAAGCCGTAGCGTCGTTCCAGTGCCCTGTGTAAGCGTAATGGAAGCGGCGCTGCTGTTGACAACATAAAACATATTGCCTGCTACAAACACGCCCGACGGGATTGTGGTGGTCGCAGACACATACAGGTGCTTACCATCGTCAGAAGCGGCAGCCGTAGTGTTGAGGCTTTGCGGGACGCTGCGGTAGCCAACAGTGTACGGCGTGCCAACAGAATCGTTGACGGTTGATGCCGACGCCAGACCGGTGATGGTTTTGTTTGTCAGCGTCTGGGTGGCTGTCAGATAGACGCCATTCGTCACAGTGCCAGCGTTACCGGATATATCGCCGGTAATAGTGGAGGTTGTGATTGTGACGCCAGCGATTGTGCCGCCGGTGATAGCCACGTTGTTGGAGTTCTGGCTGGCAATCGTGCCGTAGGTCGCAATGTTATCGACGGTCCATTGCAACACGTCGGTTGCGGTTTTCAACACTACCTTGTAGCTGGACGCAGTAGAGAACCACAGGTTACATTCGCCGCGGGAGTCCAGAATAACTGGGTTGGTGTTGGCTGTAGCCCCCGACGCGTCAGTGTACGTCTGCAACGGCGTTGTCGTACCGGCTGCATAGGTATAGACCTTGCCGCCGACCAACGGAGTACCGTTAGCATCGAAGAATTGTGCTTTAGGTTGTTGAGCAAGAACAGTCATAGCTAAGCCTCAATTAAAGTTACTAGTGGCCGTCAAGATAACGGAC
>Ga0209500_10002841_pt1 | contig 12066 bp, 8 predicted proteins | sample S_140212_EF_Meta_FD_187323 | JGI IMG/M metagenome (GOLD analysis project Ga0209500, IMG submission 187323) | Freshwater microbial communities from Lake Simoncouche, Canada to study carbon cycling - S_140212_EF_MetaG (SPAdes) (version 2) | ecosystem: Environmental > Aquatic > Freshwater > Lake ...
CCCAATGAGATGAGGCTGGCTCAGCCAGCTCACAAGTTTCAGTCGGAATGAACAGGACGAGGGGAGAAATGGGATTTATCGCGTTGAAATACCAGTACGTCGGATCAACAGGAACAGACGTTCCATGCAGAACCAACGGACGTGCAGAGATGTGATCAAAGTAGTCTCGGGGATGATTCGCGGAAGTTACGCTGAGGCTCAATGAGCGTCAAGACGAGTCTTTTTGGGGTTAACGGGAATTTTTCGGGAACCAGATCACCCCTTAACTAAACCTCCTGCAGAAACAAATGGGGAGTGGCGACAAATCCCTCAGACTGAGGGGCCTTGCTGCTCAATGGGCATAATGTGGCAATTCCGATCGATTCAGGAAGGGAAAACGAGGGGATTTTGCGAATTTCCAACCAATTTTGTCATCTTTTTTTTCAATCGACTTTGCTCTCCCCCCCGTTGTCGATTAGCATCTTTCCCGCATGGGTGGGGCTTGAAGTTGTGAAGTGAAACGTCGCCCGAATGCCCGATGAGATTTTCGCACGGATGCGGATGGGTGGAATGTCAGTGAGTTTACAAGAGTTTGAAGCCGAACTGGTTGTGTTGCGAGACCGCGTGAATTCGCGTCTGGCGCACTACGTCATGCCACATGCGGATTGCCCATCCCGCCTCCAAGAGTCGATGGCCTACAGTTTATTAGGTGGTGGAAAACGACTGCGACCCATTCTGGTGCTCCTCGCCTGTGAAGCCTGCGGTGGATCATTCGAGGCTGCGATGCCTGCGGCTTGCGCCATCGAAATGATTCATACTTATTCGTTGATCCACGATGACTTGCCGGCGATGGATAACGATGATTACCGTCGAGGGCGACTCACCAATCACAAGGTTTTCGGGGAGGGGATGGCCATTCTGGCGGGTGATGCGCTGCTCACCCTCGCTTTTGAGGTGATTGCCCGTGATATTCGGCCCGGTGAAGTTGCCGCAGCCTGTTGTGCTGACCTCGCCTCGGCCGCAGGTTGGTGTGGCATGGTTGGTGGCCAGGTGGCCGACTTAGAGGCCGAACAGTATTTAAAGCAACAGTCGCCGACGGAATTCGCTCGTCAGGAACACGATGCGGCGAAAATTGGTGATGATTTGAGCAAACTGGAAGCGATTCATCGGCGTAAGACAGGGCGTCTACTCTGTTCTGCCGTGACATTAGGAGCGCGCGTGGCCGAAGCCAATGCCGATTCTCTGTCTCGACTCGAATCCTTCGGGAAAAATGTTGGTTTAGCCTTTCAAATTGCGGATGATCTCTTGGACGTGACCGGAGACGCTGCGAAACTGGGCAAAAATGTTGGTAAAGATGCATCGCTCGGGAAAATGACTTATCCGGGCCTGCTTGGGGTCGACCCAAGTCGGCGTAAAGCGGATGATTTGATTACAGAAGCTTGTGGTTTGCTAGATTCATTTGGGCGTCGGGCGAACAAATTGGCGGAACTCGCACGATTTGTCGCAAAACGTGACCACTGAACGAATAAAATTGGAGTCGATCATGAAGTTTGAACTGCTTCCCCGAATTCACTCGCCGCTGGACCTGCGTGAACTCAGTAGTCAGCAGTTGTTGCAACTGGCGGATGAAATTCGCGAGGCCTTGTGCAATCTTGTGCAAGAACGTTCCGCTCACTTTGCGAGTAATCTCGGTGTTGTCGAGCTTTGTCTGGCGCTGCATCTGGTCTACGACTTCTCCAAAGATCGCCTGATTTGGGATACCGGCCATCAAATCTATCCACATAAGCTGATCACCGGGCGGTTTTCCCAGTTCTCTTCGATTCGGACCAAGGGGGGCTTGATGGGTTTCCCCAATCCTCACGAAAGTCCTTACGACCTGTTCATGACCGGGCACGCCGGTGCCAGTGTCTCGACCGTACTGGGAATGAAAGCGGCTGACGATTTGATGGGGGAATCGAGTCGCAAATCGGTCGCCGTGATTGGTGACGGAGCGTTGCCCTCGGGTGTGGTTTTTGAGGCCATGAACAATGCGGCAGAACTGAAAAAAGATCTGCTGGTCATTCTGAATGACAACGAAATGGGGATCTGCCCTCGTGTCGGCGGGCTGGCAAAATACCTGGATAAGGCACGAACCGCCGACTTCTACAATGGGTTGAAGCGGGATGTGAACTGGTTGCTGAACAAAGTCCCGATGGTTGGCAAGCCCTCGGCCGATGCGATTGCCCAATTCAAGGATGCGCTGAAAGGATTTCTGCACGGCGGGAAGCTCTTCGAAGATATGGGGTTTCGCTACATCGGCCCGGTCGATGGCCATGATCTGCTCGGTCTGATCAGTGCGATCGAGATGGTGAAGGAAGTCAGTGGCCCGGTCCTGTTGCATGTCTTTACCCAGAAGGGACACGGGTTTGAGCCTGCCTGCGAAGACCCCGTCATGTATCATGCGCCTCCCCCCTTCGCCCGCAATCAAAACAACGAAGTGATCTCGATCAAGAAGTCGTCGACCCGGGCCTACACGAATGCCATGAGCGATGCGATTTACGATGCCATGCAGCGCGATCCCAAGGTCTGTGTTCTGACTGCGGCCATGTGTGAAGGAAATAAACTCGGCCGGGTACGTAACGAATTTTCTGAGCGATTTTTCGATACCGGGATTTGTGAAGCCCACACCGTCGCCTTTGCCGGGGGGATGGCCAAAAGTGGTATGCGGCCCATCGTGAATATCTACAGCACTTTTCTACAGCGTAGTTTTGACCACATTTTCCAGGAAGTGGCTCTACAAAATCTCCCCGTCACCTTCTGCCTGGACCGAGGTGGCTTCGCTGGCCCGGACGGCCCGACCCATCACGGCGTCTTTGATAATACCTACATGCGCGTCTTCCCGAACATGACCGTCATGGCTCCCGGTGACGAACTCGATGTCGCCCCGATGCTCGAATTTGCGTTGACTCATAATGGACCGACCTCGATTCGTTACCCAAAAGCGAATGTCGAAACCGTTGAGCGACAAGAGACCCCGATCGAATACGGCAAGGCTGAAGTCCTGAAATGGGGTGTCGATGGAATGTTCGTCGCTTTCGGTTCGCTGTTCACCACCTGTGTGGCCGCTGCAGAACGCCTGCGAGAAGAGGGGCTTGATGTCGGTGTGATTAACGCCCGGTTTGCCAAACCGATCGACCGCGCGACCCTGTATCGAGCGATCGACGAGACTGGATTTGTGATCACGGTTGAAGAAAGTTCGATCTGTGGTGGCTTCGGTGCCGCTGTGCTCGAAGCAGCCAATGCGGACGGGATTTCGACCAGTCACGTGAAGTGCCTGGGGGTTCCCGATCGGTTTATCGAACATGGTGAACGAGAAGAACTGCTGGCGGACATCGGGCTCGATGTCGAGGGACTCGTCGCAACGGCACTCGCCATGGCCGATCGTGGCACATTTGTGGAAACGGCGGAATAATTCCTGTCGTTGGCTGCTCATCCTTTTACAACGCAATTAAGCCACGGGGCAATCAACAGAATTCGACAACATTTCGCAAATGATTCTGGCTCGCAAAAGATCCTGACAAGGTTGTCACGTTCGCGAGGGAAGATCGACGAATTAGCACGACGAATCACCAACAGGAGGCACGGATGATGGCTACACTCCAAAACGTTCGCTCAAATTGTTCGGTACTCGTTTTCCTCACGGTGATCACGGCGAACGCCTGTTTTGCTGCCGACAAATACAAGCTGGAAGAACCGGTTGATGATGCGCGGATCTTTGGCGTCGGAACCCGCGTCGATATCAAGGGGGTCTTGCACTTCCCCAAAAGTCCCGATCTGCGTCAGACGGTTTCAGCAGCCCTGTCCTACCGGGAACGTCGGTTACTGGGACCGAGTGATGAAGCGGAATCGATGCGTTCCGTGAGAGAATACGAAACGGCCACCGCCGACATTCAGGTGGGGGAATCAAAATCGACGACCCGACTCCCTGATTCCCTCAAGCTGATCGTCGCACAAGGGCGAACAGAAGGGGTCGAACTGTATAGCCTCAGTGGTTTATTAACGGGGGATGAGCTGAACTTGATCCGGTCCCCGGCGGATAGCCTCGCCTTGATTTCGTTACTTCCGGGAAAAGAGCTATCCGTCGGCGAAACCTGGACAGTATCGGGCTGGGCCTTTCAGATGCTGACCTCGTTGGATGCCGTCGTGAAGGGGGAACTGGTTTGTACACTCGCCTCCGTCGAAAAAGGGATCGCAAAAATCACGATGGCAGGAGACTTGGAAGGGGCGACGGTCGGCTCTTTGACCGAGGTCAAGGTGAGTGGTTTTTTCCTCTATAACCTGGAAGGAAAATACATTTCCGATACCGATTTCGTGCAGACAGAAACGCGAACAGTTGGCCCAGTCAGTCCCGGACTCGATATCACCGCCCGGATCCGGTTGCTTCGTCAGCCCGCTAAAGTTCCCGGTCGCCTGGCAGACGCGAAAATTATCGATAACGCCGCAAATGATGCGGGAGATGCAGCCAAGTCATTACGATTTGAATCCCCCTGGAACATCAGCATTCAACATGGACGGCAGTGGCACGAGTGTACTATTGATGAAAAGATGGCGATTTTTCGGATGCTCGATGATGGAAACTTCATTGCCGAGTGTTCCTTGACCCATCTCTCCCCCGCAAAACCGAGCGAGCACCTCTCGGAACAGGTGTTCCTGTCCGACATTCGCCGCTCGCTGGGAGATCAGTTTCGCACCATGAGTAAGGGGGACATCATCCCTGCGAGCGATCGAAAATTCATTTACCAAGTGACCGCGGAAGGTGTCGATGGTGAACGGCCGGTGACTTGGGTTTTTTATCTGGTTGCGGATCCAAGTGGCAGGCAGGCATCACTCAAATTTGAAGTCGACACCGCCTCGTACGACAAATTAGCGAAGCAAGATCGAGAACTGGTCAATTCCTTAAAGTTTGGGCCGACACCCGCCCCGCGCGCCGCGATTAAATAACGCGATCGAAAGACCTATGTCAGCGTGAACATGGATCCATCCACCCCCCTCAACAACGATGAAGTGGCTACGGCTGAAGTGGCTACGGCGGTGAACTCTTCGCCGCTGATTTTATTACCCGGCTTGGGTGGTGATTCGAGACTGTTTGCAGCCCAGCGGGCCGAGTTTCCCAATCTGATCGTACCGAGTTGGATTACCCCCGAAAAACAGGAGCCGCTTGCGACTTATGCGGCCCGGTTTGCCGAGAAAATTGATCCAGGCCAGCCCTGCTTCCTGGGGGGGCTCTCTTTTGGTGGAGTGATGGCTCTGGAAGTCGCCACGCACCTGTTATCGCGTGAGTGCTATCTGATTGGGAGCGTCCGCAGCCCCCAGCAGATCCCGCGGCGGCTAAAGATTTTTCGAGCGGCCTCGAGCCTGGTGATGATCCCCAAGTGGCTTTCCCCTTGGGCGTTGACGTACGCGGGAGGCTGGATGACCCCTCAATATCGCGGGGCGGTTCGCCAGCTGATGGATTCGGATGACGCATTTCTCCGCTGGGCAGCAGGTGCCATTCTCGATTGGACCCCCTCACCCGGCGTCGCGAAACTGCGGATCGTCCAAATTCATGGAGATCAGGATCGGGTCTTTCCGGTGTCAAGCATCGCCGCTGACAAAGTGATCCGTGGGGCGGGGCACCTGGTTTCCCTGACACATGCCGCCGAGGTGAATCAGTTTCTGAGGGAACGAATGTTCATGGCCCCCGATTTTCGCAATCCACCATAAACTCCGACCGAGACCTAAAATCAAATCGAAGTGATCGTGTATTGAGCAGATCGATTCAGAATGCTCTGATCAATTGATGGAACAAATCTTCGATGATCCCCTTTCGCTGGTGGTCGCTTCTGCGCGTCACCGGGTTGTTCTCAGGGACCGAACGGACTCTTAAACGTTCTTGTGAATTTCCACTGTAAGCCAACTCAAAAACTGATCGTTTGGCCTTTCGGTAAGATGCTTTTTCCGATCCTCTCCGTGACATCGTAAATCACCACTGAGCAAAAACCGGGCTGTTGACATGGCGTCGCGGGAAGAAAGGAGAAAGACGAAGCGTCCTGCTTCTTTGCGGCCTCCGAAGCAGCACCACCTTTCCACGCGGTGATTACCCGAACCAGATCTCACAGCCAAAGACTGCAGGCAAGTCCTGTCCCCTCTCCCCGGTACTCCGGGGAGAGGGTTAGGGTGAGGGGCTCTTCGAACGTCAAGATCACCCGCAACAGTTCGCGATCCTTTCGAATTCATTTTCTGTTGAATCACCAAGAATTCGACGAGATGTTTCCGTTTAACGGCTGCGGGAAAAAGACCCCTCACCCTAACCCTCTCCCCGGAGTACCGGGGAGAGGGGACACACCAAATCCTCTCCGTGACATCGTAAATCACCACTGAGCAAAAACCGGACTGTTGACATGGCGTCGCGGGAAGAAAGGAGAAAGGCGAAGCGTCCTGCTTCTTTGCGGCCTCCGAAGCAGCACCACCCTTCCACGCGGTGATTACCCGAACCAGATCTCACAGCCAAAGACTGCAGGCAAGTCCTGTCCCCTCTCCCCGGAGTACCGGGGCGAGGGGACACACCAGATCCTCTCTGTGACATCGTATGTCAACACTGAGCAAAAACTGGACTGTTGACATGGCGTCGCGTGAAGAAACCAGAAAGACGAATCGCCCTGCTTCTTTGCGGACTCCGAAGCATCGCCACCCCGCCAGACAAGACGAAGACCATTGCTTTTCCGAAGACTGCTAAAGCAGTTCCACCCTGCCACGAATCAAGCACTCGGTCCCACACTCGGCAATGATCCCACGAGCGATAACACCTCGGGTGTATCCTCGGCACCGATTGACGCGCTGCTCTTCGGGCGCATCTCCCGGGGACACTGACGTTAGTAGACGCCGGGACCATCCCATGCGACTGGTCGTCGTCAAGATTTGGCCGCACGTCTCGGGAGGGAAATACAAGGGAGGATCATCGGGTGTCGATAGCGATGGCTTCCTGCGAATTGCGACAAACCTGCTCGACGTTCCCGCCGAGATCATCGCGCTCCTGTACGCTTACCGTTGGACGATTGAAATCTTCTTCAGGCAGTTCAAGCATCTGTTGGGCTGCCGTCACCTGCTGAGTCACAACCAGAACGGCATTACGATCCAAACTTACTGTGCGATCATTGCCTGCCTGGTGATCGCCCTTTGGACCGGACGCAAGCCAACGCAGCGCACTCACGAGATGGTCTGTTTCCACATGATGGGTTGGGCGACCACCGAAGAAATCGAAGCCCACCTCGCGAAACTCAAACTCGCCGACGCCAAGCCCGCGAAAAAAGTCTGATTTGACCGCCGCGCTCGATTGCGCCCCTCGCAATCAGAGTCCCTTAACGCTGCGCGTGATCCAAACCGCACACACTCTTCCGATGCTGCCGAACCTTCTCGCGCAGAGATCAACGAATCCGACACGTCATGCCGTCGAGTCTGAAATGACGAAAATTTAAAATCAAGCCCGCAGAGCAATCGGAGTGCCGAACGGTATTGGCTGCGTCCCCTTTTTGTTTTTTCCGACAGCAGCACGTCGTAGCCGAGTTCTTCTAGCCATTATTTCAGCGCAGAGCGAAGGTCACGAAAATCGTAAATGGTCGAGGAAATGAAAACCTTGGGGCGCTGTGCTGGCATCGTTATGTTCCTGTGCGGTCTTTTGCGACTGGTTCAGTACGGCTCAGGGCAATTCACCAAAAGCAAGCTGCTTTGCGAAGGCTTCCCGATCCCGGCGACCTTGGGACGTGAGCGTTGTTACAAATTCTACAATCGTCGGTAGATGGATGGGGCGAAGGCAAACCTGACCTAATGGCTTTCCGTAGAGTGGATCGTTTACGTCGATCCTTGCTTCCTTCGCCAGTGGATTCGTCGTCGGATACAAAATGCTGCTTTGGGGACGCTGGCGATGACTGATGGCGTAGACGACCAATTGGTAAAGCATCTCACGAGGTAGTTGCTTGTCCCAAAGGTCACGGTACTTGGCATCGAGAATAGACTGGATCATTCCGTGTTGAGTCACGACGTAATCCGGTCGTGGAGTAGGTGACTGCCGCCGTTGAGGGTTGAATTTCGGATTGTAACGCATCATCCCCTTCAGTCCGTGTTCGTCACGAACGGTATACTCCGGCAGGTTCTCTCTCAAGAACCGAGACACGAGGGCCTGAAAAAAGGCATTCATATCAAACAAAAAGCCCGGTAGCGTCGTCGTAACAGTTTGACCTTCAAGCACGACACCTTGGGCTTCTACGAGCAGTCGGATGATTGATAAGGCAGAAGAGTAGGCCGTAGTCAGGCGATTCATCTTCCTGATTGCCTGATCCAGCACGACTCCATCAAGCCGAATGGGTGACACTTGCTCTTCCATCAGAGAAGCGAGCCTTCGAGATTCACGCCGAAGATCGACCACGCTGGCAAGTGACGCAGCCAACCGCAAACCCGCCATCAGCACTCGATTCAGCAAGGTGTCTTCGGTTCTTGGGTGGTGTAGACATGGCAACGTCGCAGTGACCGTGCCACCGTCCAGCGCCATTCTGGTCAGGTCAATGCGTCCACGAGGAGAACTCAATCGCTCGCTTGTTCCGATGTAGGCCCGCAGCAGTCCACGGGAGATGAGTTCTTGAACCTCGGCGTTCAATTGGCTTATCAGAAGGTCTTCAAAGCCACAGTTGTCAACCAGATGTGTTGAATCTGAGATCAGATTCAAGCGACGGAACCCGTAGGCATATCGAACAAGACTTAGCAGCGAGGTTCCCATGATCTTGGGAAGGATTGTGATGTTCAGATCGCCAATCCGAATTCTGCCAACATGCGAATACGCCTTGATCTGAAGTCCACGCCGAAGTTCGCTGATTCCGAGAAAGTTGCTCTCGGTCAGACGTTCAACCACATGACGGGTGCCGGGTGAGGCATCCAGGAATCGACCGGCAAGGTCAGAACTGGTTTCTGGCCCACGCGTTTCCCATTCGGATAAGGTGATCGACGTTAGGGCGGCACTCACAACTCGGCCTCTTCGTCATCCTCATCGGACTCAGCCTGTGATTCGTCTGTGGCGAGAGCTTCGGACGATGTGGCGATGTCCACAAAGGGAGCGAGCAATCCTTGAACGAGGGCGTCTTCCTGACCGTCATCGAAAAGTTCGTGGCGAATGCGCTCCGTCGCTACATCCACGATCTGTTCGCCGAGGATGTTTCCCAGCGTGCCGTAGTCTTCGTAGCAGTATTCTTCGAGCAACGGGATAATGTCGTCACGGATGGCTCTCTTCAGCGTGGCGACATCTTTGAGCGGACTGCCACCGTGCATCAGGTACGAGTGGCCGATCTGCAAGTTCCGGGCGTCCCGCCCAACGTGTTCACGAATCCTGGTGTTAAGCGCATCGAGCCACGCTTTGAGGGCGATCCCGGCAACCGCCGAATCCTTCAGAACACTCCCATCGGGCATGAGTTCCACGAACCCGAATCGCCGCCGAAGTGCGGCGTCGAGCAACGAGATCGAGCGATCTGCCGTATTCATCGTCCCCAGGATGAACACGTTGCGAGGAACCGAGAAAATTTCCTGACTAACTGGCATGATGATCCGCTTACCTCGTTTGTCTTTTTCCAGCGTCGTCAGAAGTTCACCAAAGATGCGGGGAATATCTCCTCGGTTGATCTCGTCCACGATCAGGTAAAAGTTGTGTTCTGGAGACGCATTGGCGTCCTTGCAGAGCCGCTTGAAAACACCATCTCGAAGCTCAAAGGATACTTGCCCATTCACAGTCCGAGGTCGATAGCCTTCAAGAAAATCCTCGTATCCGTAGGCGGGATGGAAGCAACAGAGCCGAACGAGTCCGGCCTTATCGCCTTCTCCTTGGACCGTGTTTCGTTCCTTCTTGTCGAGTGTGTCGAATAACCCTCCAAAAGCAGTCAAGGCTGCGAGATCGTTGGCGGCGTGTTCGGCCCAATATGTTTTGCCTGTTCCCGGTGGACCATAAAGAACGACTTGCCCTTTGCGATCCAAAATCGACTGAATACGACCAGGAATGCCGGTCAATCGCACCGGACGTTTCGTGACCTGCTGAGTCTTGTCAGGATTCGGTACGGGCTTCGCGGCTGTCGGTGACTGGATATACTGCTCGATTGCCAGCAGGTTTTCATTGGACTTGCCAAGTTCACGCACGGTTGATTGCAGGCCCTCGCTCGATTCGGGCATCTGCCATTCGTCGTCTATCAGCCACTCCACCTGCCGCTGGTGCGGAAAATCGAATTCAGCATGAAATTCATATCCCCCAAGAACTCGACCGATGCCGAGAATTGACATCCCATCAGCGGCCAGAACAATGTCCCCTTCACTGATCCCAGCCACGAACTGTGCAAGCTGGGAACCCTCTCGTCCACTAGACCTTGGATCGTTCGGATACGCTTCAGCAAGCAAGTCCTTTAGCTTCCCAACTGTTTCCTTTTTTCCATCAACCCACGAGATGTCGCCCAACTTGGGCCAGCCAACCGCTATGTAGCTTCGGTCACGCATCATCTGCCAGTAGCTCGATCCCGTTTTCCTGGATGTGGTTCCGATTCGCCAATACCGATGCCATCGTTGCTGAACCGAATTCAATGTGGACGTGAAGTGGTTGTTTGGAAGCCCAACTTCTTTGGCTGCAGTCACAAAGCGGCCAGCGCAGATATACCGCCCATCACCCTCGGGCGGCAGTTGCAAGAGCTTCAGGAGATGGAACCGCTGTAAGTCAGGGCTGTGATAGTCATCGAGCTTACTGGGAAACAGCAGGCTGAAGTATTTGTGGCCGAACGCCAATCGGCTCACGTCTGGAGCCACTTCGTCCATCTGATCCTGGAGTTGAGCGTAGTCATCATCGGTTGCGTTGTCGGGAAGCCCGTCGAGCAATTGGACGCCTTTGAGTAGTTGGTCACGATGGCTACGGGCAAACTCAATTGCCTCTTCGTTCGTGATGTCTTTCGGCTTATTTCCTTTTTCCCCACCAGCCTGCCAATTACCAGTCTCTTTACGACGGAAGACACGGAACTTGAGTGCGCTACCGCCAGCAATACTGCCGAAGCTGCGAGAGTCGAACTCGTCATCGTTCTTAAATTCGAGCCAGTACACGAGGCTGTCTTTGTTGACGTGGTCGTGCATCAGGTTCAGTAGGGCTTCTCCATCAAGCCCTGCCAAGACGGATGGCCCAAAATGCTCACGGAAAAGAGCATATTGTTTGTCGAGTTGTTGCTCCGTTGCCAGCTTGCCGTCGTTCACAAGTTGCTGGTGGCGAGCGATGATCTCCTGCCGCTTTGAATCGGTGAGCATCGGGGTGTGGCTGTCTCGTGTTACTCGCTTAACCTCGCTGAGAGTTTGTCCATCAGCCCGTTTCCATGAAATCCAGCCATTAGCCGTTCTGCCAAGCACGGCGGCAGCGGCTCCGCTGGGGGTGTCAAATAAGTGATCTTTAACGAACCGCAACTGACTTTCATATTCTTCCAGCACGCCTTCAGCGACGAGACGTTGATGAACTGAGGTCAAGCTCTTTCCAGAAGGTGCAAGTTCCCGCCTTGCCAGCGATCCTGCTTTCACGAGGAATCCATTGTCCGTAAAGACGCCTTTGCCCTCGGCGTCAGGCCCCTTCAGTTCGTATTCTTCGGCGCTTGTTGACACAGTGGACTCCTATCGTTGACTCTTGGGTCAGATCAAAGGGGTCAGGACTCATAAACGCACTTCACGAGCTCTCTTTTCGTGGGGTGTGACCGCACTTGCGGAATGAATTGAGGGAAATTGGGTAGAATTGGTGATGCAGAAAAACGGCCTCAATGCGATGATGCTTTGGGTCTATCAAAATTTGTGGCATTTCTCGGCAAGGAACCGATCTTGAGCATGACAGGTGAATTCCAGGATTTCAAGAGTGAAATTGTCGCGCGGCTCGCAGCGCATTTGATTCCATTCGTCCAGCAGGCGGCAGCGGCTGAAACTCTCATTCAAGATTTTGAAAGGGAGTTATTTGACGGACTGCTGCCCGTCGGAGGGAAAATGATGGATATCTTTCTGCCCGCGAAAAGAAAAGGCGACTAATGT
>Ga0209500_10002844_pt1 | contig 12057 bp, 8 predicted proteins | sample S_140212_EF_Meta_FD_187323 | JGI IMG/M metagenome (GOLD analysis project Ga0209500, IMG submission 187323) | Freshwater microbial communities from Lake Simoncouche, Canada to study carbon cycling - S_140212_EF_MetaG (SPAdes) (version 2) | ecosystem: Environmental > Aquatic > Freshwater > Lake ...
TTCCAGTAGGGAGCAGTTGCCGGAGCTGCTCGTACCGAGAATGTGGAAGGCGAAAGCCATGCGGAGGGCGATGCAACCCTGTCACGGTGCCGCCTTCAAGCCGCCATTCGCCCTTTTCCGCTTGAGGACGAGGGCGACCGGAGGGAAGGTAGGTCATCCCGCCATGCCTTCCCTCCCTCGCGTCATCAGCATCATCATGGGGGGCGGTCGTGGCTCCCGCCTCTATCCCCTGACCAAGGACCGCTGCAAGCCGGCCGTCCCCCTCGCCAGTAACTACCGTCTGGTCGACATCCCGATCAGCAACTGCCTCAACTCCGGCTTCAACCAGATTTTCGTCCTGACGCAGTTCAATACGGCGTCGCTCCATAAGCATATCCAGCAGACTTATAAGTTCGATGGTTTCGGCCGTGGCTTCGTCGACATTCTCGCCGCCGAGCAGACGGGCGATAAGGAGTCCTGGTATCAGGGTACGGCTGACGCGGTCCGCCAGAATCTCCACCACTACAACCTGAAGGACGAGGACCTCGTGCTCATTCTTTCCGGCGACCAGCTCTACCGTCTCGATTTCGACGAGCTCGCGCGCCAGCACATGGAGAACGCCGCCGACGTCACCATTGCCGCCAAGGCCATGCCTTCCGATCAGGTCAGTGCCCTCGGTGTCATGCGCGTCAACGCCGACCTTCGCGTCGTGGAGTTCGTCGAGAAGCCGAAGGATCCGGCCGTCATCTCCTCGCTCGTCCTCGGCGGCGCCGCGCGTGCCCGTCTCTCGGATAAGTCCGACCAGCCCTACTGCCTGGCTTCCATGGGCATCTACCTCTTCTCGGGTAAGGTCATGCGCGAGGCCCTTGCCGATCATGCCCAGACCGACTTTGGTAAGGAAGTCATCCCCGGCCTCCTCGCCTCGAAACGCATGATGGCTTATGTTTTCGATGGTTATTGGGAAGATATTGGCACGGTCGGCTCGTTCTGGGAGTGCAACCTGACGCTAACGGATCCAGTCCCTCCGTTCGATTTCTTCGACGGTCAGAACCCGGTCTACACCCACGCCCGCTACCTCCCTCCGGCTAAGCTCAACGGCGCCCGTTCGCAGCGTGTCCTGATGGCCGATGGCGCGATTGTGGACGACTCGGAGTTGAGCCGCTGCGTTATCGGCGTGCGCTCGGTCATCCGCGGTGGTTCTCGTCTCGAAAATGTCGTCATGATGGGCGCCGATTCGTTCGAACGTCCGCACGACCTCGCCAAGAATAACTCCCTCGGTCGTCCCGATATCGGCGTCGGTCCGAATTGTCTCATCCGTAATGCCATCATCGACAAGAACGCGCGCATTGGGGCTGGTTGTCGTCTGGCGCCTACTGGCTTGCCGGAGAAGTGGGAGACCGAAGCCCTGTTCGTCCGTGACGGCGTTATCGTCGTTAAGAAGGGCGCGATCGTGCCTCCGGGCACCGTCGTCGGGGAATGAAGACCTACGCCCTCACCTATTGGTTCACTTGGGCGTTCCTCGTGGTCGCCGCCGCCCTAACGGGCGTGGCGTCGCTGAAGGACGCCTTTTTCGGCGGGCTCTTCGCGGCGTTACTATCGGCGCTGCTGACCAAGGTCTATGAACGGAGCGGCCCGCGGTACGCACCCCTTCTCGGTGCGACGGCCGGCACGCTGTGGGTCGTGCTGATGTTCTTCCGGATCCGCTGGTTCGGCTACGACGATGATTTCGCGACAGCCCAATGGACGTTCGGCGCCGATATCTCGGTACACGCGGCCGGCTTCGCGGGCGCCGCCCTGATGACGGCTTTGATGCCCCGGTTTGAATTCTCCAAGGCCTTGGGCGGCGGGCTGCTCCTCGCGGCCGCCATGACCTTAGTGCCATATGGCGTAATTGCCTGGATCGACCAACGCGTCGCTGGCCCCATCGAGGTAGTGTTGCTGGTGTCGACGGAGGTTGCGCCCGACGAAGGGCCGATTCGCCGGCCGGGCGCGGTACAGGCCGTCTTGTCGCCCGCCGAAGTGGCTTTTCTTAAGGAGCGGATGCTCGTCGTGGAGGGCCCAGGCGGGAGCGAAGCGATGGATGATCAGGGTCGACGGTATTGGCCGTTATGGCGTCGCAAACTCGTCTATCCCGGAAACCCCGGCGGTCCGGTCCGGAGGTTATTGCTAATTCTTCCTCCTGACCTGTCGATGGGGGAGACTTGGAATGTCCCTGTGCATGAGGACTCGAATGGTTTGGCGATTGTGACGCTCGGCGCCAATCAGTCGGTGAGGTTTGCCGGTGGCCCCGCCAGTCAAGCTGTCCGCCTAGAAGTATCCTTGGCTGTGCTGAAGAAGTCGGCCGAGGTCAGTTACCAGAATCTTCAGGTCGAGGTGTTCCGTCAGTCACCGGTCGGCGACCTTTATGCCAACGTCCGCACGCAGAACTTGTCCGCGACTTTCCCGTTGGTCTTAGTCGATCCGAAGCCCCCAGCGAAGGCCGATGACAAGGGGAAGCCCCGGCGGCTGAACTTCGGGGCCGCTCCGTCGTCGAAGTAGGCGACCTTAGGTCGTCGAACTGAGAAAGTCGCGGTGCAGCCCCGCGTAGGCTCCTTGCAATGCGAGCAATTCGTCATGCGTGCCGCGTTCGACGATGCGGCCATCGGCGAGCACGAGGACGCGGTCTGCCCGCCGGATCGTGCTGAGGCGATGGGCGACCACAAAGCAGGTGCGACCCTTCATGAGGCGCGTGAGCGCGACCTGGAGTCTTGCTTCCGTGAGTGTGTCGACGGCACTGGTGGCTTCATCGAGTACGAGGATGCGCGGGTCGGCCATGAGGGCGCGGGCGAAGGCGACCAGTTGCTGTTGGCCCATCGACAGGCCACGCCCTTTCTCGGAGCATGGAGTGTGGATACCGACCGGGAGGTCTTCAATCAGGTCGAGGCAGTCCAGGTCGCGGAAGGCCTGGCGGATTTCATCGTCAGTCGCGTCAGGGCGAGCGGATTTCACGTTCTCGGCGATCGTGCCCGCAAAGAGGAAGTTCTGTTGGAAGACGAAGCCCATCTGACGGCGCAAGGTCTCCTGGCGGATATCGGCGAGGTCATGGCCGTCGACTAGTACCTGACCCGTGACCGGCAGCTGGAACTTCGCCAGCAGCCCGATGATGGTGGACTTGCCCGAGCCGGTATGGCCGACGAGGGCGATGACCTGCCCCGGTTGGGCCACGAAAGAGATCCCGTGCAAAACAGGACGGTCCTGGATGTAGGCGAAGTGGATTTCACGGAACTCCACCTGGCCTTTGAGGGGCGGGCATTCGACCGCCGTCGGCTTGTCCGTCCAGGCCGGCGGCGTGTCGAGCAACCGGAAGTAGCGTTCGGCTCCGGCCATCGCGAGGGTGGCTTCAGACAGTTGCGTTCCGATGATCGTGATCGGCGAGAAGAACAGGTCAGCCAAAAAGAAGAAGGTCACGAGGTCGCCGAGGCTCGTGCCGGTGCCAGAAAGAGCCGCCCAGCCACCGACGCCGATGAGCGCTGCCATGAAGCCCTGCGCGTTGAGTTCGAGTAAAGGTAGGTAGAGCGACGTGAGGCTGGCGGTCTTTACCACGTTGCCGGCGAGGCTGCGGACGAGACGGGTGAAGATGCCGGCGTTGGTATCCTCGCGGGCGAAGCCCTGCGTCACGCGGATACCCTGCACCGTCTCGGCGAGCGCGGACGTCACGCGGGAGAAGGTCTCCTGCTGGACGCGCGACGCATGTAGAATCTTGCCGCGGAAGAAACCATGCACGAGCAGCAAGCATGGTACGATGGCCAGCAGTACGAGGAACAGCTGCGGATTGGCCAGCAGCATGAGTGCGGCCGCGCACCCCATCTGACCGAGGGAGACGAACGAGATGAAGAAGTTATTCTGAATGCCGTTACGCATCGCCTCGATATCCGAGATCATGCGACTGATCAGGCTGCCGTGGCGCCGGGCGTGGAAGAATGAGAGCGGCTGCGTGAGCAGGTGGGCCATCAGTTTATCGCGCAGGTCGCGCAGGACGTTCTCGCCAATCTGGTGGGCGAGACGGATGCGCCAGTACAGGGCGACGTCGGCGACGATGAAGAAGGCCGTGAAGAGGGCCAGTGCCCGGAAGGTCGCGGCGCCGTCGCCCGTCGTCACGGGACCCTTGATGATATGACCGACGAGCCAGGCGAGGCCGGGTAGGGCCATCGCCCGAAAGACGCAAAGGCAGAGTAGTGTGTTGCGCTGCCGGCGGTGCGGTGCGGTGAAGGCGAGTAGGCGGGCGACGGTCGACCAGCGCAAGGGAAGGCGATCTGGCTCTTCTTCGTCAGGGCGGATGCGGCGGACCGCGATCTCAAGGCTGCTCTTACTCATGCGACGACTCCCTCCGTTTGGACGAGGATGGCTCGGCGGTAATGCCCGTCCTGGGTCATTAGCTGTGCGTGCGTCCCTGTCTGCACGAGTCGGCCATGGTCGAGCACCAGGATTAGGTCGGCCCGGCGCAGCGTGCTGAGACGGTGGGCTACAATGAAGGTAGTCCGGCCGACCATCGCCGATTCCATCGCTTCCATAATCTCCTTCTCGGTCTCGGGGTCGATGGCCGAGGTCGGGTCGTCGAGCAGCAGGACCGTTGGTTCTAGTAGCAGCGCCCGGGCGATGGCGATGCGTTGGCGCTGGCCGCCGGAGAGGTTCACGCCGCCTTCGCCGAGGAAGGTCTCGTAGCCTTCGGGCAGCGCCACGATGAACGCGTGGGCGCCGGCGATGCGGGCGGCGCGTTCGATGCGTTCTGGCGTGGCGTCGGGGTGGCCGAAGGCGATGTTGGCCGCGATCGTGTTCGAGAAGAGGAAGTTCTCTTGGAAGACCATGCCCACCTGGCGGCGGAGTTCCGGCAGCGGTAGCGTTCGGATGTCGTGGCCGTCGAGGGTCACACGACCGGAGCGTGGGTCGTAGAAGCGGGGAATCAGCGAGAGCAGGGCGGACTTGCCTGCGCCAGTGGCGCCGGCGATGGCAATACGCTGACCAGGCTCGGCGACGAACGAGAGTTCATGTAGCACCGTCGCATTCTCCTGGTATTCGAAGCTGACGTTCTCGAAGGCCACGCGGCCGAGGAAGCGTCCGGGGGAGGCAGCTCCGGGCTCGGTCGCCACGCCTGGGTCGGTGTCGAGGATCTCGAAGATGCGCTTGGCGCCGGCGAGCGAGACCTGAGCGTTGTCGACCACCGCGGCGAGGGTCGTGACCTGGGCGGAGAACTGCTGCAGAAGGCCCGCGAAGGCCACCAGGCCAGTGCCTAAGGCGATTTCGCCCCGCGCGACCATCCAGCCTCCGTAGCCGATGAGGATGGCCATGGAGAGGCGATTGAGGCCGTCGATGACGGGCCAGAAGAGAGCAATCTCGCCGAACACCTTACGCTTCTGGAGGCGGATATCTTCGCTCCAGCTGGCGAAGCGGCCCATTACGCGCGGTTCGAGGGCGAAGCCCTTGACGACCTGAATGCCTTGCACGTTCTCCGAGAAGCCCAGCACCATGCGGTCCATCAGGTCGCGGTTCTCCTCGTAGGCCGGCCGGACCTTCCGGGAGAAGCGAATCGCGAACCAGATCTGCAACGGGAGCACGGAGAGGCAAGCGAGCGTCAGGCGCCAGTCGGTGCGCAGCATATAGACCGAGCAGGCGACCAGGGTGATGGTGATGATCGCGAGCTGGAGGATTACGCCTTCGATGAAGAGCCGGATGGCATGCGCGTCGGAGGTAACGCGGTTGATGATGGAGCCGCTGGCGTTGGAATCGAAGAAGCGGAAGCTCAGCTGCTGGAGCTTGGCGAAGACCTGTGACCGCAGGTTGACGACGATGCGGCCGTGCAGGAAGCGCACGGACACTAATCCAAAGACATACGAGATGATTGCGCGGAGTAGGGCCGCGACCAGGATGCCGGCGCCGAGCCAGACGAACACAGCCTTATCGCTCGCATCGACCGGGACGAAGAAGGGTAGGTGTGGCGCGGGAACCGTGCGGTCGGCGCAGTGGCGGACGAAGTCGATACCGACCCCGGCGAGGGCGATGACCGCGACGGTCAGGAAGACCACGACCAGCTGTAGGCCGAGGAGTTGGAGGCAGTCCGAGCGATACGACCAAGCGATACGCAGTAACCGCCACAGCGTGGCTTCGCGGCTGTCGGCGGTCGGAGGGTTGGAGGCGGCGGGCATGCGCGTCAGGGCGCAGGCGGTCTTAGCGGATCATCTGGCCTTCGCGCGAAGCCTTCTTGCGGAATTCCGCGAGGATACTGGCGGTGATGGGGCCGGGCTTGCCGGTGCCGATCTTACGGGCGTCGACTTCGATGACGGGGATGACCTCGGCGGCGGTGCCGGTGAGGAAGCATTCGTCGGCGTTCCAGACGTCATAGCGCGTGATGTTCGTCTCGACGGTCGGGATCTTGAGTGCGGCGGCGATCTCGAGGGCGACCTGACGGGTGATGCCCACGAGGGCGCCGGCGTGGGAGGCCGGGGTGATGAGGCGGCCCTTATGGATCAAGAAGACGTTGTCGCCGGTGCACTCGGAGACGTAGCCCTGTTCATTGAGCATGAGGCACTCGTGGAAGCCGTGCTGCTGGGCTTCCATCTTCGCCATGATGTTGTTCAGGTAGTTGAGGGACTTGATCATCGGCGGCAGGGCGGCCGGGCTGATGCGGCGCGTCGGCGCGGTGATGATGCGCATGCCCGTGGTGTAGAGTTCCTCGGGGTAGAGCTTGATCGTGTCGGCGATGCAGATGATTGACGGGGTAGGGCAGTTCTTCGGCGAGAGGCCGAGGTCGCCGAAGCCGCGGGAGACGACGAGGCGGATGTAGCCATCGGTCAGTTTATTGCGGCGACAGGACTCGCAGATGATCTCCGCGATCTCCTTGCGGGACCAGGGCATCTCGAGGCAGAGGGCCTTGGCGGACATCTCGAGACGCTCGAGGTGCTCGTCCAAGCGGAAGACGCAGCCTTGGTAGAGGCGGATGCCTTCAAAGATGCCGTCACCATAGAGGAAACCGTGGTCAAAGACTGAGATCTTGGCCTCGGCCTTGGGGTAGAACTTACCGTCGATGTAGACTTCCATGGTGGTGAAAAAACCACCTTGGTGGGTGGGGGCGGGTTTTTCCAGCCCGAAAGCCCCTATTAGGGCGGTAATCTCCCGGTTTATGCCGCTTCGCGGACGGTCAGGCGGAATTTCCCTGAATCCTCCGGGGTGATCAGGCTGACGGATTCCGCGGTGACGGTGGCTCCCAGCAGGCGGCCGAGTTCGACCGTCAGCTTGGCTTGGGCTGTGCTTAGGGTGTCGCCTTCGGCTGCGGGCAGGAGGAAGAGGTGGGCGGAGCCGTCCAGCTTCTGGCGAAGCTGGTGGTGGGCGATGCCCTCCGTCTCGGTAAACGCCGCGTCGATCATCCGCGTGGTCAGGGTGCGTCCATCGGCGCTGCGCAGGGCGTCGCGTTTGCGGCCGTGCACGCGATAACCATCTGGGGTTCGCTCGACATAGTCGCCGATTTCGTAGCGCAGGAGGGCGAGGTAGGGGTTCGTTCGGGTGGTTACGAGGAGTTCGCCTAGTCCTTCGGCTGCGGTGCTTTCGAGGATCGCCGTCTCCCGGCTGGGGAGCATCGCGCCGTTGTGCTCGATGAGTAGGTGGCCGGTCTCGCTGGAGCCGTACAGATTGATGACCGGTACGCCAAAGACACGTTCCATGATCGCCCGGTGGACGACGCTGGTGTACTCATAACTCGTCAGGATGAAGCGCAGAGAAGGGAACTGCAGGCCGCGGCGCTCGCAGTGGAGCGCAAACCAGGCGCCATGTACCGGGTCAACGTCGAGGAAGGTCGGCGCCCAATCAGTGATCTCCTTAGCCATGCCGGCGAGTTTCTCTTCATCAAGCGTGAAGGGGATGCGCGACTGGTTGACGTAGAGACTATCACCGAAGGTGCGTTGTTCGTGGTTTAGCCAGCGGTTATAGCAGCTGACACCGCTGCAGCCCGGCGTCGTGAGCACGGCGCGTCGGAGACTGGGACGATTGCCGTAAAGGCCCGCCAGGAAAGGATTCCGGATCAAGGTGCGGCGTTCTTGTTCAGCCCACCAGGACTTCCCGAAGACGACGCGGACGCTGGCGCCGGAAGTTCCAGAAGTGCTTTCCTCTTCGATCAGGCCGCGGGCCAGCAGATCTTTTAGCTCCAAGCCAGCCGGGAGAAATCCTTCGGGTGAATGTTCGCGCAGCTGGCTTTTAGTGATGCGCGGTAGGTCGATGAGGTGCGGCGAGGGTAGGGCGAACGCGTCCTGCCATGCCGTCGTGGCGTAGAAAGGGACGGTCTCCGTCTGCCGGATGGCCGACTGCAGGCAGACCGTACTCTCCGGAGAGCGAGCGGCGGGCGAGGACGAGTCCGACATGAGTTCAGTGAGACGGGTTATCCATCGATTGCAAAGCGGAGGCGTCTTTAAACGGCGGAATAGTGCCATATAACGGCATTCATCTGCGGCAGGGAACTATCATGATTGAACGAGGTCTTTCCTCCTCGTAACACACCCCTATGCGATTACCCCGTCGTTCTTTCCTGCGTAAAGCTGCTGTCGCCGCCCTTGGCTTCACGATCATCCCTCGCCATGTGCTCGGCCGCGGCTTCATCCCGCCGAGCGAGACATTGAACCACGTCATCGTCGGTTGCGGTGGTATCTCCGCCATGCACTCCGAGCCGCGCATGACCGGCAAGAACCGGATCGTCGGCATCTGCGACGTGGACAGCAAACGTGTGCAGACGAAGCTCGACCGCATCAAGCAGGCCGGCGGCGGTACGCCGATGACGGCCGAAGATTTCCGCGAGGTCATCGCGATGCCCGATGCCGACGTTGTCCACGTCTGCACCCCGCCGCACTGGCATGGCGTCATCGCGGCTATGGCCGCCCGTCGCGGTAAGGCTGTCTGGTGTGAGAAGCCCCTGACGCGCACAATCGGCGAAGGTATCGCCCTGAGCCGCGTGGTGCAGCAGACTGGCGTGCCTTTCCGCGTGAACACCTGGTTCCGCCTCAACCGTACGAACTACTACGGCGTCGGTCCGGCTCGTGAAATCAGGCGCGTCATCGCCAGTGGCGTCCTCGGTGGGCCGCTGACCATCCGCCTCGCGCCCGTCGGCGGCATCGCCTGGAAGGTGAATATGTGGACCGGCAAGCCCGAGCTCGCCCCTCAGCCGGTACCCGCGCATCTCAACTGGGATATGTACTGCGGCCCTTCGCCGCTGATCCCTTACCATCCTCACCGCGCCCACGGCTCGTTCCGCGGCTATTGGAATTTCGACCAAGGCGGCCTCGGCGACATGGGCCAGCACTTCCTCGATCCCGTCCAGTATTTCCTGGGTAAGGATAATGAATCCCCGATCAGTGCCGAGTGCGATGCGCCGCCGCAGGATGCGATGGCCTGCGGTGTTTGGAAGACCGTCACGCTTACCTATAAAGATGGCACTCGCATCATCCTGGAGTCCGAACTCGCCGAGAAGAACCCGAACAACCCCTTCCTTGAAGGCCCTAATGGCAAGCTGTTCGCCGGTATGCGTTGCGATCGACCCGAGCTACTGCGCAAGGCCGCCGAGTTCCCGCTGCCCGAATACCAAGAGGATGACTTCGACGTGTGCGCCCGAGAGAAACGGCCTTTCGGCTACGGCGTCGCCGAGGCCTTCCGCAGTTCCACCTTGGTCAATCTCGCCGCGCTCAGCGTCCGTCTCGGTCGTAAACTGAACTTTAAGTCAGATGCGAGCGGCTTCATCGGCGATGACCAAGCCAACCATCTCCACTCCCCCGCGATGCGCGGCAACTGGTCCCTCTGAGCCAACCCATATCTGACCCGACCATGAAGTCTTTTTCGCTCTTCCTCGCCTGCGCCACCTGCCTCGTCGGTTTCGCCGCCGAGTCGCCGTCCGCCGCTACCTTCAGTGATCTCGCGATTGCGGAGAAGCGCCTCGCCGCACAGCAGGCCATCTTCGACCACTCACGCTCTTTCGTGATGGCTTCACCAGAAGCCAAAACTTGGTTCGAGCGCGTCCGCGCCGCCGCCAAATCGTCCGAGAGTCCTGAAGTGCAGGCCGCCTTGAGTCAGGTGCTGCTACTGGACCCTAATCATAAGCCCGTGTTGCCGATTAATCCCAAGCCAGCCAACGAGGTCGAGGCTCCGGCGGGGACGACACCCGAGACTAAGCTGGCCGAACTCGAGCGCGCGCTCGACCTCCGTCGTTCGCCCAAGGATTACCCGCTGACCGTCGACGAACTCGTCGCGCTCACGAAGAACGAGGACTTCGCGATCGCCCAGCGGGCCAATCGCCTGCTCCGTCGCATCACCCCAAGCGTCGCCGCGCCCATCCTCTGGGAACGTCTGGCCAAATTAACGCAGCGTTCGCAGGTCCAGGAGGTCGAAGATGAGATCCTCCGTCTGCCTATCCCGCTGGCCGCTCAGACGGCGCCGCTTGCCCCTGAGGGCACTTCACTCGCCTCTAAGGCAGCCTGGGTGCGTATTGTCTCCGTCCGTGCCGTAGACGGCCGTCGCATCCTCCGCCCATCCGTCAAGGCGGCCGTACTTCCGTTGCTGAAGGGGCCGGCCAACGAACTGACCGAAGCCGCCTGGGATGCCGTGCCCCGTCTCTGCTCCGAAGAGGATCGGGCCGCGTTGACGGAAGCGTCCCAAGGTTTGTCCGAGCGTCTAGCACCGAGGGTCAAGGCGGCCTTGGAAGCCCTACCGGCCAAGTAACGGCCGCCACGCTTGTCGCTTGCCGAAAGTCGGGCGGGGGCTTGCTATGACGGTATGGTGCCCGTCGCGAACAAGGAAGACTCTCCGAACCTGATCCTCGCCGGATTCATGGGTACGGGGAAGTCCGCGCTCGGACGCCAGCTGGCCAAACGTTGGCGCCGCCGTTTCTACGACACTGACGAACTGGTGGAGAAACTGGCCGGTGTTTCGATTGCCGATATCTTCGCTGAGCACGGGGAAGATCATTTCCGCGCCCTCGAACGCCAAGTCGTTGAAAGTCTTCTGCCAGTGAATGGTGCCGTCATCGCCTGTGGTGGTGGCCTCGTCGTCCCGCCGGGGATGGGCGAGCTAGTCCGTTCGAAAGGAATCGTCGTCACGCTCTTCGCTTCGGTCGACACCATCCTACGTCGCACCGCTGGTAATTCGCGTCGTCCGCTCCTCAAGGGCGACGACCCTGAGGCCAAGATCCGCGACCTCATGAAGAAGCGCGAGCAGGCTTACATGAAGGCTGGTATCGCCGTATACACCGACGGCCGTTCGCTCCAGCAGCTCTGCGTGATCGTCGAGCGTGTCTACGAACGTGAGGCCCGCGCGCTGCTTAAGTCGCGTCCGAAGTCGGAATAGGCGCGAACGCATCGCCCGTGGGCGGCTGGTCGCGGAAGAGCTTCACCACTTCGAGGAATTCGGCGCGATCGGCGTTGAAGGCCCCAAGGCTCGCGAGGTGCGGCGTGGGCACCTGGCAGTCGATGAGGAAGTAGCCGCAAGTGGTGAGGCGGGCGACGAGCGTGGCGAAGCCCACCTTCGAGGCATCGGCCTTCAGGTGAAACATCGATTCGCCATGGAAGAGGCGGCCGAGGGCGACGCCGTAGAGGCCGCCGACGAGCTGGCCTTCCCAGCAGACCTCGACGCTGTGGGCGATGCCCAGTCGGTGCAGTTCGCAGTAGGCCTTGATCATCTCGTCGTTGATCCAGGTGCCATTCTGGCCGGGGCGGGGGACTTCGGAGCAGCGACGCATCACCGTCGCGAACTGCTGGTCGAAGGTGACCGACCAGCCTTTCTTACGCATCGTCTTGCGCAGGCTGTCCGTCAGGCGGAAGTCGGCCGGGCGCATCACGAAGCGCGGATCCGGGCACCACCACTTCACCGGTTCACCGGCGGAATACCAAGGAAAGATCCCGGCCCGGTAGGCCGCGATTAGATGCGGCGCGTCCAGCTTCCCGCCGCGAGCCAAGGGCGCGCGGGCGGGGGCTTTCGACGGATCGCCTCGAGTCCATTCCTGCATCGCCGATACCTTCGGCGAGGCGGGAATGGCGGGCAAGGTTAGTCCTTGGTGATGTTGTAGACCGACGGAAT
>Ga0209500_10002847_pt1 | contig 12050 bp, 15 predicted proteins | sample S_140212_EF_Meta_FD_187323 | JGI IMG/M metagenome (GOLD analysis project Ga0209500, IMG submission 187323) | Freshwater microbial communities from Lake Simoncouche, Canada to study carbon cycling - S_140212_EF_MetaG (SPAdes) (version 2) | ecosystem: Environmental > Aquatic > Freshwater > Lake ...
CAACCATGCTAAATGACACACAGTATTCATAGATATCGTAGAACAACCGATCTCTCGACTTTTTGGTCATCCGCGGTCGTCTAACCAATTCTGATAAACCCATCTTGATCCACTGTAGGCTGAGTAGTTGTATCTTGTATGGCAAATTCGATCCGATCGTCCTTGACTGTGGTGTGTAATGAGCAGTTCTCAAGGCCTTCAAACAAGATACGTTTACTGAGTGGTATACGGATCAGCTCATCTATCTTGCGACCCAACGGTCTAGCACCCATCTTGTTGTCATAGCCTTTTTCAGCAAGCAGATCAATCACAGGCTCGCTTAAACTGAGGCGTATGTTCTTGGCCATCAAACTGGTCTGTAGTTCATCAACAAACTTGAGCACGATCTTCTTGATAGCCAGGGTGTCCAGCTTCTTAAACTTGCAAACTTGATCGATTCTATTGCGTAACTCAGGCTTGAAGAAGTCTTTCATAGCACGATCTTCACTGCCAGTTTTTTCCAGACTTTGGCCAAAACCAATGTTGTTGTTCTCGTTGTCACGAGCACCCAAATTTGACGTCATGATAATGATGGTGTTTTTAAGATCCACGCTCTTGCCATTGCTGCTTGTGATCCTGGCTTCGTCCAACATCTGTAACATGATATTGATCACGTCTGGATGAGCCTTTTCAACTTCGTCAAAAAGGATCACACTGAACGGATGTTTGCTTATGTCTGATATCAACTTGCCGCCACCCACATTACCATCTTCAAAGCCCACATATCCAGGAGGAGCACCAATTAGGCTGCTCACGGTGTGCTTTTCTTGATATTCACTCATGTCATACTTGAGCAACTGCATGTCCAAGTTAGTGGCCAATAGACGGGCCAGTTCTGTTTTACCAGTGCCTGTTGGACCTAGGAACAAGAAACTGGCAATGGGTCGTTTAGCATTACCAATGCCGGAGAAGTTGATATAAACACGCTCTAGCACACTATCCACAGCGGCATCTTGACCGTATAACGACTGTTTGATATTGCTTTCGAGTTCAATGATCTTGGTGCTGCGTTCATTCTGCAAGCGATCTAGCGGAACTTCAGTCACACGGCTCAACTGTGCCATGATCAGGTCACGGGTGATAGTGGCTGTGCCTTGGTCTTTGATCCGCTCTCTGGCACAGGCACCATCAATGAGATCGATGCTTTTATCAGGATTCTTTCTATCGTGTATGTATCTGGCACTGAGCTCAACTGCGGATGTGATTGCATCAGTTTCAATTGTGACATTATGGAATTGTTCCAGTCTTGGACTCAAGCCAATCAAGATCTTTTCAGTAGTAACTGCATCTGGTTCGTCAATGCTGACTCTATGGAATCGACGCATGAGCGCACGATCTTTTTCAAACGATTCGTAGTATTCTTCCCAGGTGGTACAGGCCACCACTTTGAGATTGCCACGTGTGATAGCTGGCTTGAGCATGTTGGCAAAGTCCAGGCTTGATTGCGATCCTGCGCCAGCGCCTTTCATGGTGTGTGCTTCATCAATGAACAACACACATTTTTTCTTGGCTTCCAGAGCGGCAATGACATTCTTGAACTTTTCTTCAAATTCGCCGCGATACTTGCTACCAGCCAGTAAACTTCCAATTTCCAGGCTGTATACTTCGTAGCCTTTGAGGAATTCTGGAACACGATCAGCATTGATCTCTTGTGCCAGGCCTTCTATGATGGCAGTTTTGCCCACACCAGGATCGCCTACCATGAGCACATTGGCCTTGAACTTGCGTGCCAACACAGTGATCATGTCATGCAGTTCTTCTGCTCGACCAATCATGGGTTCCAAGCGGTCGTTGTGTGCTAGATCAGTAAGGTTGACGCAGTGTTCTTTTAAAATATCGTCAGCCTGTTTGTCAGTAAATGCCACATCATTTTGATTGTAATTGTTCTGCCAAAAATCCACAAACTCCTGCTTCTTGACTCCGTACTTGAGCAAGAAATAATGAGCATGACTGTTGTTTTCAGCCATCATGGCCAGATACAAATCGATAATGGTCATGCTTCTTCTACCCGTGAAAAGAACCTGTGTAAGTGCTCGATTGAAACAGCGTTCAAGAGCATTGGTTTTTCTGGGTGCTACTTCTCGTTCATTGACCAGGTTGACCAGGCTAGCAAGATAAGCATCTAGCTCTTGATCAAACATGTCAACATCAACACCGAACTTTGCCAATACTTGCCGGAAAGGATTGTAACGTATTGTGGCCAATAAAAAATGTTCGGTTAACACATACTCGTGTTTCCTATCTCGAGCCAACTTGATCGAGTTTTCAACTATCTGTTCAATTTCGGGACTGTTCTGCATTGTGCTTTCCATGTTATGTGTATACGAGTTAGTAGTATACACGAGTTTAAAACAACTAGCAATCTATTAGGTATTTATCGACCGTGACTTTGAGCAATTTGAGCCAGTAATTCCTGTGGTATGGTATCGGGTAAACGGGCTTGCAACCGCACAAATAGGTCTCCGGCCTCACCTTGTCGATTCCGTAATCCTCGACCTCGGAGACGCAATTGGGTTCCAGGTTGGGTTCCAGCTGGGATAGTCATATTTAGAGTAGCTCCTTGTATGTCACGCACAGGCAATTCTCCGCCTAGTATCAAGTCCCATATCAGGACGTTTTCATCTTGTGTTAGATTTAATCCCTGGCGTTGCCATCTTGGATGTGGATGTATGCGGAAATTAACTACCAAGTTTGTGCCACCTGGACCCAGGTTGGCATACTGTACATTGTCACCATCATTGATGCCTAACGGTATTTCTATTTCCACAGTCATGTTGCCCAGGCTCACCGTCCTTCGACCACCTTGTGCTACATCGGCCAAGGTTATCCACAAGCTCATGCGCACCTGTTGTTGTTGAGCTTGTCCAGGATGTTGAAATCTGGTTCCAAACATGTTGAATATGTTGTTGAAATCAAATGGTGCTCCACCTGCAAATTGCGGTGCTGGATTGTCGTACTGTTGTCGTTTGGCCTCGTCACCTATCACATCATAGGCTGCTTGTATGTTTTGAAACTTGGCAGTATCTCCACCTCGATCAGGATGGTGCTGACTGGCTAATTTACGATAGGCTCGTTTGATGTCTTCGGCAGAAGCGTTGCGGTCAACACCTAGGGTTTGATAGTGATTGGTCATTGATGTATCTCAATATATCTACGATGATAGTCGGCAACAAGGTCTGCGTTAAAATCATCAAAATTTAACCATTTGTAAAGTTGATCTACTTGTTGGACAAATTTTTCAGTATCGTATATACAATAATCTACATCAAATTCAAATCCTACACCTCGGGGGGTAATACCCGATGTGGACCAGGTTGTGTCAAATGTTATATCTTTGTTTTTCTTTGGTAAAACCATTTTAGCAAACTTCTCATTGTTGATCAATGATACATATCGTAATGTGGGCCAATATTGTTTATAATATCTCGAAGCAGAAAAATCATGCACAGACAATGTACACCATAATCCAGCTTGTGCTAACTTATAAGTATCTGGATTGGTTACTGGTTTGTGTTCTCTAAAATCAAATAGTTTAATACCATGAGGTTCATCGTCTTTGCCCAGTTCAAAGCTCAACCAGTTTTCCATACTAGGTGGCACACTTGCTAATACCCATTCTAATTTTTGATTATAAAAATCGTTGTCTACAGGATGAGCTAGTTGCCAAGCCACGTAATCTTTTTTATTCAATACACAATGTCGACTTAATCCTAAGCAATTTTGCAACATCTTGCCACCAGCACCGGCTGGAAAGTTGAATATTATTGCCCGGCCATTGGGTATTAAGCATGAATTATCTTTAGTCATAAAAAAGCAAACAGTACAGTAATTATACTGTTTGCATGGAACCCTGACAATTACTTCTTGACGGGTTTTTCTGGAACCGGAGTACCTTCAACCTTTTTATGTACCTTGATGTTTTTACAAACTTCTTTCTTGGTCTTTTCATCTGTTGTGCAAACACGCTTGACTTCAGCAGATCCAAACACTGACATTGTGAAAGCCAGTAAAACAATTGATATTACGAGTTTCATTTTTATTTTCCTTTAAAGTAAGGGTTGTACAGCTGGTGGAGGTCCCAATGGTTTGGCACCAAACGCTGGAGGTGCAGATGCAAATGACGACGCCTGTGCTGGTGCTCCAAAACCGGTTGTGGTTGCTCCGCCAAATCCAGGACTACCAAAACTGCTAGATTGGTTGCTTATATTGGCCTGTCCTTGACCGGGCGGAACATAAGTGGTTCCTGCACCTGATGGAAATTGTATTCCGCCATTGTTGGCACCGGCCATCTTTTCCTGTGTACGACCATAGGCCGCAAGTCCTAACACACCGCCCATGGCAATATGGAACAAGCCAGCACCTTGTAGGGTCAAGGGTTGCCATTGGCTTGTGACCTGACCATGGCTTAGGCTTTGTAATAGACTCCACAAAATTGGAAACATCACAAAGTCCATAGAGCACACAGCCATATACATCCAGCCCATCATTGGACGCCATTTTGAATTCATCCAATCTTCTTTTTTCTTTTCACTTTCACTTATTTCTGGTCGTTTTGCCATACCTGCTCCTGTTATTTTACTGATTCAAATATTGCTTTTTGTGTGCGATACCAGTCTTGCCAGCCTTTCAACCGTTCAACTACTTGGTAGTAGGTGCCGTAGTTTTCGATGACGGTGCCGATGAGCTCACTGGCTTTAACTTCTGAGGTTCCTCCAAGAGTATCGTTGGCGCCACTGGCCATTTCATTGACACTGGCACTGTTGTGGAGCAAGACACTAGCATTAGTGAGAGTACACTCACGGTCAAGATCTTGTGCCACTTGTTTCTCCAAATATTGTACATTTGCATTTGTTGTATCCTTTATTGTTTGTATTTGTGTGACTACTCGAGTCACTATGCGAACCGTTTCCTGTGCTGATTTTACTTCTGCGGCTGCAACTTTCTGTTCCATTTCGTGTACACGGGCCTGCCATGCCGCTTCGTTGCTCATGGCTCCTTGAAACCATACACCAAGTACTACCAGTACAAGCCCCACAGCCTGTATGGGCAATCGATAGGCAGTGACAAATGGTATGAATTTAAGCACAAAACTGGCGGCCATGGCCAACACACCTGCAACTAGCACGGCATGGAATATCCAGTCAGGTAAAAATGTTAACAGCCACACATCAAGCTCCTAGCACATGCAAGGCATGTTCATAATGACGTTTGCGATCTTCAAGACCAATTGTGCCACCGTTGATGATGCGTGTCATCTTTTCAATATCGCCAGCATCAGCCCATTTGTTTAGGTTGTTTGTCTCCCAGAACCAACAGGCGCTTTGTACTGCACCTTCAAAGGTCTGCAAGAATGCTGGAATTTCTTCTACTGGAGTTTCGATGCTCATGGCAAAGTTTGTGTAGTTGCTACGGCCAGTCAATTGTATTAAGCCACGCCCACAGAAACGATAGCCATCTCCGCTGGCTTCATCACCGTTGCCCATTCTACTGGCATACACTCGATTGGCAATGGCTTCTTGTTTGTTGGGCTTGGCACAGTACTGTTGTGCCAAGGGCAGATCAAAATATTTTTTAAATATCTTTACTAGTGTTTCAGGACGATAGTTTAAGTTTTCGTGCAAGGCTGTAAATCCACCTGACTCGTGGGCGCATTGTGCTAGAAAAGCAGCCTGTCTAGCTGGCGTGTCAATATCGTAATCTGCCAATAGCTTGTCTAAGGCTTCACACCAATGTTCCACATAAGGGTTATTGGGTATAATCTGATGTAGTTGATCTTGGGTTATTTCCATAGTTGGCTCCTTGCCAACTATTTAGCTACACAACTCGTAGTTTGATTTCACAATACTTTTACCCTTACTTTAGAATGGGAATAATTTTGCCTGTATAGTTCGTCTGGAGAGGATATGCCCAACCGTGCGCAAAGTCCAACATTGTCAAACACAAAACTGGCTATGTCCCAATAGGGATACATGCTAGAATTTTGACGCTGTATTTCTTTGGCTATGTGTTTGAGATTGCGATAATACTCGTGGTAGTCAGGATAGGTGATGTCAAAATGTCCGCACTTGACCCACCAACCCAGACAAGCATCATCTCCGCGATGCACCATCACAATCGGCGAGTCTGGCCAATTCTGTTTTAAAAATTCTATATGGTAAGTGAACACATGGCTTTTGATGATACGCACTCCTGTGCCCGAGAATGGCCGATCAAATTCCGCTTCGCATTCTGCCTTGCTATATTGATTTAAACGATCAAACCAGTTACCAAATTCCATGCCAGGATCAAAATATGCACCCAGATGCATGAGTTCCATTTGTCCAGAGGCATTGTGACAATAGGTCCTGGCGTCAGTGTAATCAGACCTATCTATGTCAGCACTGTAATAGATGTTTTTAACCACTGAACTCCATTTGGAACCTGGAGCGCCTGCTACAAAAATATATTTCATTCAGGTTTTATCTTTCTAGCAACAGGTTGCCATACCTCTCGCAACCGAGCCATACTGGCTCTGACACCTGCAGGGGTGTGTTCTGCAGGTGTGATAAACATCATGTTTTCTGCAAACTTTTCTCCGGCTTCAACACTTCTAATAGCTGGCACAAAATGATCACGATACCAGGCCTGTACATCAGCAGGTGTGCCTTTGGGCAACACGACATTCCAACAGCCGTGTATGGACAAGCCTGGAGCAACTGTCTTCATCAAGGCCGCACGTTCCAGACCTTTTAACGGTTGTTCATTGGCGATACCGATTAATTTTAATTTTCCAGCTTGCACATGCGGCCAGCCAACTGTGACAGGAGTAACACCAAATTCCACATGACCGCCCATGACATCTAGTAAGGCCTGTGCTGGACCTTTGTACATAGGAGTTGAAACAAAATCAGGGCCGGATACTTTTAAAGAATCAACAAGATACTGTACTGCTAATCGATGCCCACCGCCACCAATGGCAATATTGACCGGGCGTTTTTGAGAGCGTATCAATTCTGCTAGTTCTTGTGGCGTGCCGACGGGACTGCTGGGATGGGCCCAAAATGCCAGCGGACTGCGGGCAATGTTGGCCACAGGTTCAAAATCCTGTGCATCATATCGAATCATGTTACCGTACCAGATGTCACCGGTAACCCAGTTACTCTGGCAAGCCGGCACAGCAATGGTATATCCATCAGCAGGCACAGTGGCAAAATGATTCATGGCAATGTTGCCATCTGCACCCGGTCTATGTTCGTTTACAAACGTGGCACCAGTTTTCTTTTCTACTATGCTGGCCACAAATCTAAAGCTGATTTCATTTCCAGCGCCAGGGCCATTTGGAAATACAACTGTAACAGGTCGTCGAGGTTCCCAGGCAAAAGCCAAAACGGGTAATAACAGCGCAAGTAATAATTTTTTCATGTCAGTTCCTTTGTGTAAATACTTATAGAAAATTTTGCAATAGTAAAAAATTTTTATCAACCACAAGAAAAATCCAATGAATACTAAAATTTTTAATCTAATCCAACAAAATTTAAAAACCGCATTTGCCTTGCCCAAGTATCACAATCTTGAAATCACAGCAGACACACTGGTAGATCAACTGCCTTGGACACCTGCTCGTTATCGTAAATTCAAAGATGCAGTTGAAACCGAACTTAGTTTGCCTTGTGATTATGTGGGCTCTTTAAGAGATATTGTGACTGATCTCAGTGAGCGTTATATACTGAGATTCTTTAGTGAAATTTGGAAGCCCAGGACCGGCGACTATGATTATACTGGCTGGGCCCTAGCCGACGAGATCGCCAAGCAAGATCCCCGGGCTGTGCTAGATGTGGGTTGTGGTTATCATCCATTTAAAGGTCGTATTCCTAACTTGATTGGAATTGATCCTTACAACAACTGTGCCGACTACGAAGTTGACGTATTAGAGTATCGTGTAAAACACAAACACGATCATATTATTGCGCTGGGATCTATCAACTTTAACAGTCGAGATGAGGTTGAAACAAGATTTGCACACTGTGTTGATCTGTTAGCACCAGGGGGAAAGTTTTATCTAAGAGCCAATCCGGGCATAGCACACAAGACAGGACCATATGTGGAAATATTCCCTTGGACATTTGAAACGGTCAATGAGTTTGCTAACACTTATGAATTAAAATTACTTACCTTTAAACGTGATGCTAACGATCGGTTGTATTTTGTTTATCAAAAGCCTGGACCATAATCTCTGCGCCTGCTGCATGGGCCTGTTCTAAAGGATGCCACCCTGAACTTTCTGGATAACCATGACTGCGACTCCAGTCTAGGAAAGTTTTCCCCTCAAATCGGGTCATGTATGGTTCAACATAGTCTTGTAAAGCTCGTATAGTTGGAGTGGTGTTGTATGCACGATCAAACAACAATTCATCCATGTAGGTCATGACAAAAGGAAAATTTCGTTCTTGGAGACTGTCTATCACTGTGCGTATGTACATTAAACTTGCAAGTTTATCTCTTGTTTCACTATGTAATTCTCGATAATAGGTTTTAGCTAGATCACTATCTGCTCCAGGTCTGATAGTATTCCAATATGATTCTTCATCAACATCACCATGGTCAAATCTATCAATCCAGGTCCAGCCAACGATAAACAACGCTGTAACGTCATAGGAGATTTCTCTTAACGCTCGATCAGCAATGGCCAAATTTCCTATTCCACCGTAGGCATAACACAAGTGGTGATGTCCAAGTTGTTGAGAAAACAACGCAGGCCATGTCAACTGACTGGGAGTGCGAGAAATTTGATCTGGAAGATCTGTTCCAAAAATAAAACTGCATCCAAAACTTTTAACTAACATTTTATTATTATACTATATTAAGTGTGACAAGTCAAAAAAATCTTTCATCCAATCGAATAGCATACATAGAATAATGCAAGATTTTAAGTATTTTACCTACGGATATAGCACAGATTTAACAAATCCAATTTATGGACTATATCAACCTGTGCTAAATTGTTTTTTGATTGTATTTCCAGACTATGATTCAGTGGGCCCGCAGTTGGCAGCTATTTTATCATCAAGATATTTATTGCAACCAATCCAAATTGATACTGCCAACAATTATACTCACAATGTTATCGATAATGAAATTTGTGAAAATTGGACCATTTCAAATTTACATGTTGTTCCTACTCGCACTATAATTACCGGATTAACGGTAATACCGGCTAATGAATTAACACCAACTACCGTAGTAGTAATAGACAAGATTCAACTAGAAAAAGAAAAACAATGGGCACAGTTTTGTTTATTTTGGCTAAGATTTATTAAATCAGAACATATTACCCAACTCTCAGCAGCTGGATTATGGATAGACAATCAGCTTGGCAATCTTGGTATTTTTGATGTATTTGAGCCATTGCTTCCTGCCAACTATAAACAGTTTATCACAAAAACAATGCAATTATTATATTTAGGTCGAGATTTACAAGAAACAGAACAAGCAATATTTGATATTGTAAACACTGACGCTAGCCTAAAGCTCAAATTAGAAAGATTTTTTAAAGGATACAATGGATAACCAAAAAATCATACAAATAAATATGAGCGAATTAAATCATGAAAAAATTTTACCATTTGTCAAGAGTGTGTGGCCCCAACACAATTGGGAAAACACTAAAGATTGTCATAAAATAACTGACACAAGCAACATAATAACCGGAAGATTTGGAACAAATGTATTTCCTTTCGGTACCGATGCAATTGATTCCTGCAATATCAAACCACCAGCATATGACGGTACTTTTACAAAGACCTTCAGTGACGTGACAGATGAACAGTGCCAACAGTGGCTTCGAGAAAAAACTGATCGACCTTGGTTAGTACTCTGGAGTGGAGGCATTGATAGTACTGTTATTGTAGCAAGTATTTTAAAAAATACCAGCCCTGCTGATAGAGAAAATATTTACATAGCATGTAATCGTGCCAGTATATATGAATTACCTAGATTTTTTTACGATCATGTACAGTCAAATTTCAAATTGATACTGACTCCAGATCTTGCCAAACATCCATTGCACGAACAGTATCATGTGATTGATGGGGAGTTTGGTGATCATTTGTATTGTGGAGGACATGGATGGGAATTATTTCAATCCAGGCCAGACAGTATGTTGCTGGATATCAGACACAGTCCTGATGTGATATTAAATCACTTTGCATCAAAAACAAATAAAAATTTTGCCGCATGGTATTACGAATGTCTACTAGATAACGTCAACAGTACCGACCTGGCTATTGAGACCTATCATGACTTTTGTTGGTGGATTTTTTTCAATTATCATTACACCAGCAGTTATATAAGAATAAGAGGAAACACGTTTGCCAACAGTTATAGTCCACGATGGTTTGCCACGGACGATTATCAACAATGGGCAATGAACAACAATCAACTTGGAACAAAATATACTTTAAATTTAAGCGACAGCAAGTTGGCATCTAAACAGTACATCTATGCGTTTGATCATGATGAATACAGCCGAATATTTAAAACCAAGAGTAAATCTGTACAAGTTTTTATGCAACTAAAAAGCACAAAAGAATTTTGTATCCTAGATGATTTTTCAAAGTTATACCTAGATCGTGATCTAGATCGTATACTGGAACTACTGCCCGATCACATAGTAGCTTAAAGTATACCAGCGGCGCTTTGTATAGATTGTAGTGCAGGATCCTTGCGATCGTAGCGGGTTACAACAGGAAGTCCAGCAGCTGATCTAACTTCGTTTAAATCCTTTTCGTAGCGTTCACGATAGGCTCTGGGACTCAGAGGCACCAGTCTGTCAAACTCATCTCTGGAGAATGGCACATCTTTGCCCTTGTAGTGCATGCTCCAGTCATCTACATCAAATTCAGTCAAGGTATTGAGATCGTTTAGCAGTTGTTCCACATGCCCACCAGCTGTGCTACGTCTGCGCAGTTCCACATAGACCAAGAAACGATTGGGTTTAATTTCTCCAGGACTACGGTCAGCATCAACCACAAAGTCATAGCCTTTTTCAAACCAGTTCATGAGATCTTTGGCGGCCTGTTGATCACGCACAAAGAAGCTGATCACAATGATGTCATCATCATCGCCCATCTTGCTGGCAAATTCATCCACATGGACGGTGGACTTCATGAGGCCTTCTAGGTCTTTAAAAGCTAGACTCTCAGAAAGGGCTGGTAGCTTGAGCTTGGAGGTTTTGTTGTGCATCATTTGCCTTTGCATCACTTTGGTAACTGTCTCGATCTATATCCTGCTCGTAAGCTGAATCCAGATCTTCTAGATCGATATCCTGATCTTCCATTTCAATCGATCCTGTGCGTATATCGCTCATGAGACTCTTGGGCATGGTAATCTGTACCAGCCATACTTTCTTTTCAGTAATACGAGCTTTCTTAGTGCCCGGTCGATAATCGCTGGGATCAGTGATCCGGATTGGAATCTTCATGGTGGTTTTTTTGTATTTGACATCACAGTCAAACGGTAACAATCTTGTGCCGCCACGTGGATCGGGCATGAGACCTTCGGGCCACATGAATATGGCACTCACACGATATTTTGAAATTTCTGGGCCAGCTACAAGCTCGCCAATCTGCCAGTTCTTGAATGCGTATAAATCTAGTTCGTCTAGCACACGCTCAAAGTCCAATAGAGTGCTTAGACTTCCCTCTGACATATATATGTCGCGGATGTTTGACGCAACCTGCCAGTAATCAGCACCATCTTTGAATATGGGCTTGTCTTTGTCGTTTAAGAATGGATCGTTTGCCATACTAGTATTTAGCGTGTTGTAATCAGACAGCGTAGTTTGATTTGGCCAGAAACGTCAGTGCAGTCAAATACTTATGCAGATTTTTGATCATTATCAGTGCCTATAAAGCTCTTGATCCAACGGACCTAAATACTTTGGACAGCAATCCTGCTGTCGTGATGTTTTTCAACTTGAAACGGAGATTGCAATTGAGCAGAAATAGAGCACAAAAAGCACAACGCCGTATGAC
>Ga0209500_10002849_pt1 | contig 12044 bp, 21 predicted proteins | sample S_140212_EF_Meta_FD_187323 | JGI IMG/M metagenome (GOLD analysis project Ga0209500, IMG submission 187323) | Freshwater microbial communities from Lake Simoncouche, Canada to study carbon cycling - S_140212_EF_MetaG (SPAdes) (version 2) | ecosystem: Environmental > Aquatic > Freshwater > Lake ...
TAGTTAATCCCCAATCCATTTCCATTTCACCCCATGTTTCATTCGTTTGTGGTATGCCCATGTTTAAATCATCTACCGCAACCCAGTGGGTAATCTCGGGATGATCTTGTAGATATTGTTTGATCTCCAATGAACGGGATTGTTCCAGATCATATGTTCTAGACCATGGAAAGTTTTGTGGTACTTCACATTCATTTAAGTTCTTTGTAAATGCTATGGGGTTCTTTTTAATTCCTTGTGACTCATAATATTCACCCATCTCCTCAACAGTGGCCCATCTTTTCCAATCAGATGAGACAACGATTTCAGCACCAGTTTCTTCCAATATTTCATTTAATACACCAATTGCTTTCTTATTAAAATTATCAAAGCGAGCTTCGACCGGTAAAGATTCTACCGATTGACTTAACTTACGTCCTGCTTCTCTTTGTTTCTTAAATCTACCACCCCATTCGGTTGATAAACATATCACACCATCGTGATCTAAAAACACTACTTTCATTCTAATTATTTTATAATGCAAAACTTTCTCCACAACCACAAGTGCGACTTGCTTGTGGGTTAATCCAATTGAAACCTTTTCCGTTTAATCCATCGGAATAGTCTAATTCAGTACCATATAGGTATAATACCGATTTTTTGTCTATAATAACCTTCAATGCGTTTAAATCAACTACTTCATCCATATCTGTTATTGTATCATCAAAATCCATTGCATATGATAATCCACTACAACCACCTCCTTTAACACCAACACGAAGATAATGCGTATCAGGGTTTATTCCCTGATTCATCATTAATTCTATTACATGTTCAAGTGCTTTCTCTGAAACCGTAACCATCTTAATTTTAATTTTTATACATGTGAGTCTTCAAAGACTATTTCTTCTAATCCTTGTTTCTTTCTATAATCGTTTATTGCAGATTTGATAGCATCTTCTGCTAATACTGAACAATGTATTTTTACTGGTGGTAAGTTAAGTTCTTCAACCAAATCCATATTATCAATTGTCACAGCCTCATCTAATGATTTACCTTTCAACCATTCAGTTGCAACCGAAGATGATGCAATCGCCGAACCGCATCCAAAGGTTTTGAATTTCGCATCTATAATGATATTATCAACAACTTCAATTTGTAATCTCATTACATCACCACACTCAGGTGCCCCAACCAATCCAGTACCAACGTTTGATTTCGATTTGTCTAATGTTCCTACATTTTTAGGGTTTGAGTAGTGGTCTAATACCTTGTCTGAATATGCCATAGTATTTGTTTACATTATAAATATCACTTAATTAGTTCGTCTTAACTATTGGTGATAGTTATAAATCTCTATAAATTTATCTTGGTATTTTTTAAACTCATCACCATCAAACTGAGCGGCTAATCCTGTAGACATATATGCTTGGATTTCATCATAGATGATTTTATTATCATCCACATAACCCATTTTTATTAATGTTTTTTTAATCTTCTTGAATACTTTCTTTGGTAATTCTGAAACTAACAAATCCATTTCAAGACGATAGGATCTTTTGGTGTAGTAAAGGCCATGCGCAATCTCATGTTTAAGTATTGATTCATCGCCACCATAACCAATAAGGTACCATCTAGTTCTAGTACCATCATTACATTCCATAGCATCATTTGCACAATAAAAATAAATGTCATTCATTATTTCATCATACTCAGTTTCTTTATAGAACTTGTCATGTGCCTTGTCTAAAACATCTGACGGAATATTATAACCACTCCAATCACTAGGATAGGTAAATGATGTGTAACCATTCTCTTTGGTATAAGTTTTCATGAATTCATTTAGAGTAAAATACTTTCCTCTAATATTATCAAATGGTGACTCATAAAATTCCTGGTAACGACAGAACAACATTGCTCTATCATATCTGTTTTCGATTGATACACCATATATGAATGGTTTAATCATCTTAACACTACCTTTAACTAATTTGTGTTTGATCTTCATGTTTATATTATTAGATCGTCTAAATCAATATTATGTTCCGATATGATTTCGTGTATCTTATCAAACACTAACTCAAGCGCATCATACTTATCCATTTCTTTACCTTCCATGGACCATTCTAAGCCTTTCTTGGTATTATGTGTAATATCCCATAATGCTAATGCTAAATCTAATGACTTAACTGCACGCATATGGGCGTACCTATCATCTGCGTCATTTAAATCATATTCTAAGATCGCTTTCGCCATAAGTCACTTAATTTTTTACCCGGTTTAATTATTTTACCTGTTTCTTCATCCATCATAGGTGCACGGTATATTTCAAATGCAAACCATACACCAACAAAAATGAATATAATTCCTACAATTTGATAGTTAGCCATATTGATATGTTTTATTGTTTCCAAATTTGCCACCAACGTTTTTTAGGTGCCGGTAAACATTGTGAGAATGGGTTATCACCAAAAGATACAACACCAAGATATTTTACTGACATCATGTTAAGAAACACTTCACGATATTCGTCTGGTATCTCATCAAAGTCAGCTTGTATATCTACACTTAATTGTATTGATCCGTGGGTATTTGTTAATAACGTTAATGTTTGTTGGGTAGTTACCAAACTAGATGAACGCATATTTAAATTATGCCCACCACCAAGGAATACCTCCTTATTCTGTTTCGTGCTCATAGTAAGCGTTGTATTGTTTTTCTAGGTTAGGGAATCTACTGAACATTTCTTCTCTTGTCAATTCATGGCGACCCATTTCAACACTAGAGTTAAATTGCTCATCATGCAAACTGTCTGATAATTTAGTTAAACTATCAATTTGTTTCATTGTAGTAATTTGATAAACGTCAAATTTTCTAACGTTTTCAAAATAGAAAAATTGCAATATGATTAACCCTAAAAAACTAGCGGCTAATGAACCTCTTAAAAGCGTTTCGTACTTCACTATAATAAATTTTTAATGTCAGTTAATGTTTTTTCAACAGCTTCTTCTGATAGGTAACCAAGTACATCATCTGTGATTGGTGTGTCATAAGATATCTCACCATCTTTACCAAAGACAGCCAATTCATATAACCCATCACGACCACCATAGGTTAATTCACCTTTAACAATGCTAGCCCCGTAACCATTTGAAAACTGTACTATACACTGATTCCCTATCCCGATTGGATGTGGTTCGAAGTTTAGTTCCTTGAACACAGTTGTGTCGAAGTTGTTCGTTGGTCTTTCTTTTGTTCTCATCTTTTAATTTTTTTGCGAATGCTCGCGTTAAATAAAAATTCATATTCTTGTTTTAATATAATCAATTAATTTCAAAGCGCAAAATCACTTAGTGATATACAATGAAATTATAACTAACCATATGTGTTTTAACCATCCCTTGATAGTATTTTCACGAGTGTAATTCTCGTATTTTTCTTGGTACTCTTTTAGTGTGCTCATAGTATCTATTTGTTTCTGACCGCTAAATTAAAACATATTTGGGAAATAAAAAAACTTTTTGTGATTTTTTTATGATATTATTGATTATCAATCAATTATAAAATCATATTTTTCTCTTTTTGGGTTAATATCGGCATACTTCATCATTCTTTTGTTTAAAACTTCTAATGGCGCTTCAAACTCTGCTGATATGTCTTTATTAGTTTTACCTCTGAATTGATTAACCTTACCCTTTCTATATTGTGCGTTGATTCTTTTTTTATTATTAGATAACGCAACATGTATGTAAATGATTCCAACAGCAAATTGCTTGGCCATACAGTTCTTCATAATCATTCCCTCAATTTTAAATTGATCTTCTGTTAATATTAGTGACGGTGTATACACTTTGTCAGCTATTATAATTGGTCTTTCAATATCATCAATCATTTCCTGAGGGACGGTATATTTTAAACGATAACCTATCTTATAATATCTTTTATGTAGATCCCAGGTTTCATATAATGAATTAAGATCCGTACAGCTCTTAGCTTTAATCTTTAGATCAAGACCATAAGGCGTTAAGAATTCCCTTAATTGAAACAGTTTTAAAATAATATTTAATATCCCATCACTCGCCACCAACTGATCCAGCTCAGAGTATGTTGCTAAAGATTTGGTTATCGAGATTTTCTCACTATCTGTTTTGCAAGTGTATTGCTTAGATGTTTTAATATCTTCCCTAACAACGCTTTGCCAATCAAACTGATGAAAGTAATCCACATAGTTATCCCCAAACAAATTACACAAGAATCTTAATGACTTTAAGTTAATCTTTTTAGTTTCATTGTTTCTAGTTGATAACGCCGAAATCAATAACCTAGATTTAATTCCGTATTGATCTAATATTGCTGGGATGAATTTGTTTTCATTTAACTTAAGCCATTTCTTTTTAGGGTAAACATATAGAATATCCCAATAAACACAATCATGTGCCTTGATGTTCTTTTTAGATAAGTGATGGTCAACCAACAAATCATATAACGGATTCATATATGCGGAATCTTTTCCATATGATTTTGTTGACAGGTCTACATTCAATTCCTGGGCGACTAATTTAAACATCGCAGTGTTTGCATATCTAAACTTAATACCCCAAAAGTTAAAACGTTTTTCTCCGGTATAAAATCCTCTCTGAGTAAACTCCAACAATAGATCAAAGTCGTTTTCTTTTATCTTTGTGGTAGTTTTATATAAAACATTTTTATTATTCTTGCTATTGTTTATGATATATGTGACAGTAAAGTCCCCAGTGTCCTTTTGATATTTTAGACCATGTTCAAAGGTTAACGTATTTTTGGCACCCATTCGCAAGTATTCTAAATAAAATACGTTTATGAATGTAATAGTATTCTCATCTGAGAATAATCTAATATCGCATTGGGAGACTAATGGATGTTTTCTATCCACCTTTTCCTGTTTGTGATTATACAATAATTCCATCTATATAATATCGTTTAGATAAAATATAGATATAATTAATCAAAATGTGTAGTTAAAATGGAAGTGGTGGTAGTAAAAGATTGTTCCCGATAAGATCTATAAAATCTTGTTTAGGTTCTGGCGCTTTAATCTCAACACCATTAATAATCAACGGTATTTTCTCTTTACTAGTCGATTTGATTGACTTTTTATATTTTGATATTCTTTCTTTTAAAATGGTTAATGGGTGGTTAAATCTTTCTGGTGGCACCGCATTGCAAAAATATTTAGATTGCACACATTCTTTAGTGATTGCGGAAAATTCTGATGTGACCCTTTCACTACCATAAACATTATCTTCTCTTAAAGAAACAATAATTGAATTTTCTCTATCAGCATATGATGCAACACAATGATGCATATGAGAACCTTCTTCACCATATTCATTATCTAATTTAAGAATATATGGATAAAATATAATATCATCCATTTTTATTGGTTCTTCAATGACTTTAATCAACGCAGCATTAAAATTATAACGAATGGAATAACCCTTTTTAATTGTTCTTTGTAGTTTAGATAATTCTATATGTTCAGCATGAAAGTCCAACCCAGTACTTGCCCTTAATTGGGCATCTGGGAAATACTCTCTTATCTGTTCAATCATTATGAAATGATCTGTTAACTCACTAAAAATAGATGACATAGTTCTACCCATTAAATTACTAGCATCAGTAAAATCTAAAACATTTGTATTGATTATTTTAAGAACGTTTGTCTTTTCGTTTTGGTTTAATATGAATCTTCCTTTTTGTTTATCATTATGTTTGAAAAATTCCACATGATTAGTTAGGTCCCAATTAGATGTAAAAAAGTTTGGATGAATATTATTAATGTATTTGTGTAAATCATTTTTACCAAAAAACCCAGATAGTATAAGCAACTTAGTTAAATCTAAAATTGGATTTGAATGAACTAGTTTAATAATTCCTTTTGATTTTAATCCAACTCTATCTAAAACTGCGGCCACCAATTTATTATCATTTTTCTTTAGATATTTTTTTGTTGGGTACCAATCAGTTATTAACTTTTCATAGTTATTTGGTACTTTAATTTTGTTAATGTCGATAAATAATTTCATAAACATATCATATAAATCTTTTCTAGAAGTTAAACTATCATATGCGTAGTTAGTTATTACATTCGTATTAGAGCATATTGTGTGATAAATAATTTTCATAAACTCTTCGTTATCAAATTCATCTCTAAATGTTTTAGCCATTTTATTATATGAACCACCATCTCGAACGCTATATTCTGTCGAAATCTTAAAGACTTGTATATTCAATAATTGATTAAGTGTTTCTGTTAAGTGAGTAAAATTACTTTGTCTAAACTTTCCTTTGGCTCTTTTACCTAAAGATTCATATGTTAAAATATTTCCCTTTTCAAAATCAAAGACAAGACCAAATGATGTGCTATTTTTTTTAAAGAATTTAGCATTAGCTTCCCTTCTTTTAAAAAAAATATTAAACCGAATATAAAGTTTATTGCCTTCCATCGCAACACTCCTCTCCATTGTTTTAACTGTCACACTACTTAATGGTCGGCCATAATGTCTTTTGATCTGATGATCGTTTTGTGTGTAGTGAGTACTTAATGTTGCCATCTGAAGCCTGATGGTAAATTCTTCATCTTTTTTAGAATAATAATATCTGGTGTTCTTTCTCCTACCAAAATCCTCTGAATAAATACCCATTTCCCTAACAGGTCTTTCCGGCTTATTTTCACCAACATTGTTAATAAACAAACTATTAATTGTTGACCCACAGTAATTTAGGTGATCTACCTTTTCTGGTTTCTCGTCTAACCGGGAATAATCCTTGAACATATCAATTTCCGCGAAATTGATCTTTTGTGATAAAATTACGTTTTTCATGTTAGTTGTGTTTCTACAACAAATATAATAACATTTTTAGAACAATATGTATTTATATAGAAATATATTTTTATGGCAAAAGCAAAAAGCTCGGCTTCTTCAATTAAGAAGACTTTCGGAAAAAGAAAAAAGGGCGTATATAAAAAGAGTTATGGTCCAAAAGCCCAAAAACCTAAGAAATACCAAGGTCAAGGACGTTAATTACTTAACGGAGCCTTTATGGTTGGATGAGATTCATACCCTTCAATAATGAATTGATGTGGTTGCGCATTGTTTATAAATTGATCAAATGTTTCCAAATGATGCTCAAAATGTGTAAGAAGTATTGGGCTAAACGACACTGTTGGTAATTTTTTAAATGGCTCCCTACTTATTTGTTCTTTAGCTTGGTCTACATGGTTAGAATATAAATGAACATCTCCTAAATTACCTATTAAGTCTTCTGGCATCATATTAACTTCTTTGGCAAGAATCTCCAATAACAAACCATACGATGCAATGTTGAATGGTAACCCCAAAAAAGTATCAACTGATCTTTGATTCCACATCAATGATATTGCTCGTTTAGGTATGTTATATGATTCTAACTCTTCACTCAATCCACCACCAAATGGAACTATATCGTCAACCATTGATTTAAATCTTTCCTCACCCACTTTCTTTTTTAATAGGCCCCACATCTCTTCGCCTGTTAACTTTCTAGTATACACTTGAAATCCATAATGACAAGGTGGTAGGACCATTCTATCCAACTCACCCACATTCCACGCACTGACCATTAATCTTCTACTATCAGGATTTGTTTTAATGTCTTTGATTAGGTTTTGAATTTGGTCAGTATCTTTCGGACTCCAATCTTCTTGCCAATACTGACTTGTATCTACACTTTCCCAATTTCTCCATTGCTTACCATAGATTGGCCCCAACTCACCAAATTCATTTGCAAAATCTTGATCCTGAATTATTAATTCCTCAAACTCTTTAATATCCGCAACGTCACCACAATTATCATATTGTTTTTTTATTTCTTTTGTTTCTCTGTAATGTTTATAAGCATCACCTGTCCATATGTGACAATCATTTTCTAAAAGGTATTTGATATTTGTATTTCCTTTTAAAAACCAAAGTAATTCAGTAACTATTGTTTTGAACGATACTTTCTTTGTGGTTAGTAATGGAAATCCTTGCGACATCTTATGTTTGATTTGTCTACCAAATACGGATATTGTACCCGTACCAGTTCTGTCCGTTTTTACGACTCCATTATCTAAAATATCTTCTAATAAATCTTGATATCTTTTATCTAATCTATTCATGTTTACCATTTTGGGATTTCTAATCTTTTTATATTATCTTGTTCGTCTTCTCTGCTAAAATATTCTTTATGGGATAAAATTCTATGAAACTCTCTATATGCTTGTGGTTGATAAATTTTTAAATGGTCAATACCATATCCAAATTCAAATATAATTTCTTCATATCTTTTTTCTTTACTATCAAACCCATCTGATAGTATTTTATTTTCCATTTGTAATTCATTAATGATTTTTTGTAAAGAATCTTCTTTACACGATTCTGTAGTATCATGATAAACGATGTCTGGTTTATTTATTGCCATATAAAACATACAAGCAATCAATACTAATATAACTAATGTTTGCAAAATAAATTTCTTTCTATATTCCATATCTTTAATAAGCTTTTTGTATTTGTACTCCGATCATATATGTTAACCATCTTATTGTTAGTCCCCAAGATGGTGATGTTACCCCAGTCTCAAGAAATTCTGTTTTATTATAAAAGAAAACAACTGTTGGGATAATAAACCAATGATGTTTCTTTTTATAAATAAAAAAATCTTTATAATATTTCTTTTTATTCGTCATAGTTTCCAGTTGTTCTTCTTAATAATCTATCAACCTCATCTTCCTTTTCTTTCATTTCAACGATTCTTATGTAATAACTGTCTTTTTTAGAATCGGAAGATTTTACATTTTTATCAAACCATTTGCTAAACCAGGTACCTTTATAAACCAATACCTGACATCTTTCACTAAATTCATTGGCGTCATCTTGATCTAATAATCCATCTTTAACCAATTTAGATAAAACTATATCTTTTACCTTTTGATAATTGTCCATTTGTGATTCTAAATCGTACATCTTATTTCTTTTTAGGGTTTTTAAAATAATCTAAAACTATATTAAATGATCCGAGGCTTATTGCCCCAAATCCAAAATACTTCTCCAATTCCGGGTTACCGCTGTTAAGCCCGTACTTCTCCACCAGAATCCCCGTCAGAATCATCATTACGTAAATCAGTTGTCTTAATTTCATTTTCTTTAAGTTTAAGTAAGCATTTATATATCACATGGTTTTCTACCAATGTGAATCGTTCACTTGACACATCAAAAGCTATTCGTATTAGCTTGAGTGCCAATGAGTTATCCATTTCGTTTAACATTTTTTCTAATTGGGATTCGTCCTGAAACTCCAATATATCGTTGAAAATTGCTGCCATATTGCTAATATAAAGATTTATTTTTAAAAAAACAAATTAGATATTTATTATTATGGAACTTCAAATAAATGGTAAGGTTTTCCCTTTGGAAATGTTAAAATCTGACGAAGAGGTAGCAAAAGGAATGATGGGGAGAGAATCCCTTGAAGGCGCCATGGGGTTTAAAATGGGTAAAGGATTCCACACTTTTTGGATGATGGACTGCCTAATACCGTTAGATATTGTCTTTGTTCTTAACGATAGGATCAATAAGATATTTCCTGACTGCCAACCATGTTCAGGAGTCGATTGTAGCCATTATACTGCCGCTGGTGAGGTTATCTATGAATTCCCGGCAGGTACTGCAAAAGACTGGAAAGCCGGAGATAGTGTAAATCTTTACTTAGGAACAAAATATAATCCAGTTTAGGCTTCCGTTTATCAAAAAAATTATCTATATTTTAGTATAATTTAATAAGAAGAATATTTATTTAAAAACAATTTACTATGGGATGCGGATGTAAAAAGAAACCAGGTGATGAACCACAAGCTCCACAGGCAGGGCAAGCAACTCCAGCTACAACTCCAACACCAGCACAAAATCAAGAGCAGGTAATTAAGATATCAACCATACTTCGTGAGATGGTAGAGAATAAGAAGTTATAATATTAAACAACGGATACGTGTTAACCCATTTTTCCGTTATTTTTTGTTTTAACAATATATACAAACGCATATATTAATATGAAAGCAAATACAAAATTAACATCAGTTAATGTACTAGATGATGTTTACAAAAAATTTAAAGTAAACGTTATTGAGGGTAACACCAACTTCCAAAAGTTGGTTAACAGGTCAATGGATCTATACAATAGAAACCAAGATTTTAGAGACCAAATAAATAATCACACAGGATTAGCCGCAAGCGGATCAAAGTTTTAATCAATGAAGAAAAAGATTTTACTATTATCTGATGACTTAAGAATGACATCAGGTATCGCAACAATGTCCAAGGAGTTTGTGTTAGGTACACTACACAAATATGATTGGGTACAACTAGGTGCAGCAATTAAACATCCTGAGCTCGGTAAGATAGTTGACATCAATGAAGATGTTAGAAAGAGAACAGGGATTGAAGATGCTAACCTAAAGATTATACCATACAATGGTTATGGGGATATCGGTATATTAAGAAAGTTAATCAATGAAGAGAAGCCAGATGCTATTCTACATTTTACCGACCCACATTACTGGCAATGGTTATATGATAATGAACATGAGATCAGACAACAAGTACCTATATTGTTTTATCACATATGGGATAACTTACCTGATCCATACTACAATAGAGATTACTATGAGAGTTGTGATTGGTTAGGTTGTATATCTAAACAAACATATGGTATCGTACATCGTGTTGGTAAAACAACAAGGGAGGTTACGCATAAGCCGTTAGAAGATTGGCAGATAAGTTACGTTCCTCATGGAATTAATCCTGATGTGTTCAAACCAATGAAAAAAGTGGATGAAGAGTTATCTAAACTTATTCATGGTGATAAGAAGTACGATTTTGTTTTATTATATAACAGTAGGAACATAAGAAGAAAACAACCAAGTGATGTTATCTATTCATTTAAATTGTTTTGTGATAATTTATCTAAAAAACAATCTGATAAATGTTTATTGTTGATGCATACTAATCCTGTGGATGAGAATGGTACTGATTTAAATGCAGTAATTAGTGAGTTATGTCCTAACTATGATGTTAAGTTTACCAATGCAAAATTAGAACAAGATAAATTAAATGAATTATATAACATTGTTGATTGTACAATTAATATTGCAAACAATGAAGGTTTTGGTTTAACAACCGCAGAATCATTAATGGCTGGAACACCAATCATTGTTAATGTAACCGGTGGTTTACAAGACCAATGTGGATTTGATTATAGTGCGGACGATTATATTGACATTGGGACATTACATCAAACAAGAGATGGTGTGTCGGGTGAATGGGTTGTACCTATTTGGTCAGCCGCCATTAATTTAAATGGTTCAGTGCCAACACCTTATATATTTGATGATAGGGTTAATGACAATGATGTTGCAGATGCAATTATGACAGTATATAATTGGGGTCGTAAGGAAAGAAAAGAAAGAGGAAAGAAAGGTAGAGAATTTATGAAGAAGAATTTGTCTTCTAAAGTAATGTCAGATAATTTTATTCAAGGAATAGAACAAACAATAAACAATTTTAAACCTAAAAAAAGATATAATTTATATAAAATAAAGTAACATGATACAAACAACAAAAACAGTTAAACGTACCGAAAACGGTAGAATCACATTAGAAGGAGTACACTACGAAGCAATAAATTCTGAGAAAGCATCAACAGTAATAAGTGCTGCTAGCGGTTTAAGAGTTCATTCAATTAGAATTGATGAAACAACATATTACCCAGTAGGGATTGTAAAAGAAAAAAAGAAATAAGAAATGAAGAAACCAGTTTTATTATTTAGAGGACCAGTTAAAACAAGAAGTGGATATGGTGCACACGCTAGAGATATCTTGCAAGCATTATATGAAATGGATATGTTTGATATCATGGTCGATAGTTGTGGTTGGGGTTCAACACCTATGACTGCTTTAGAAAAAGATAATTTATTTCACAAATGGATTGAGGGTGTAATATCTACATCA
>Ga0209500_10002850_pt1 | contig 12039 bp, 18 predicted proteins | sample S_140212_EF_Meta_FD_187323 | JGI IMG/M metagenome (GOLD analysis project Ga0209500, IMG submission 187323) | Freshwater microbial communities from Lake Simoncouche, Canada to study carbon cycling - S_140212_EF_MetaG (SPAdes) (version 2) | ecosystem: Environmental > Aquatic > Freshwater > Lake ...
ACAATTAAAGAATTTGTCAAAAATCATGAAAATCTAGTAATTTTTTCAGAAGTTAACAAATTCAAAAACATAAAGGATCGCATGGAATGGCAACTGCACGGGTTGTAATCAAAGACGAAGTCAACGTACATATCAAAGATTTAGATCTCGATACACGTAAGGCCTTGGTCAAAAAATTCAAATACGAAGACCCAACTGCTCGCTTCCGCCCGGCTTATAAATTAGGTCGTTGGGACGGTACTATTAGTTTTTTTGGTCTTGGCGGAACTACCTATCTGAGTATGCTACCTCAGGTACTTGAGTACCTTGAAAGTAAAAATTATTACATAGAAGTTGAAGATCTACGTAATCCAATTTCTTTAGATTTTCCTGAAATTTCCTCAGATTTTTGGGGTGATGCAACATGGCCTGAAGGGCATAGATTTGCGGGCGAACCAATACGACTAAGAGACGATCAAGTTGAGGTTGTTAATATATTCTTAAAAAATCCACAGTGTATGCAGGAGATTGCCACAGGATTTGGTAAAACTATTACCACTGCAACTCTGAGTAAAATCTGTGAAAAATATGGTCGATCAATAACCATTGTTCCAAACAAAGATCTTGTCACACAAACTGAAGAAGACTTCATTAACTGCGGATTAGACGTGGGTGTCTACTACGGAGACAGAAAAGATTTAGGAAGAACCCACACAATTTGTACTTGGCAAAGTTTGAACATTTTAGACAAAAAATCACTTAATGCTGGAGATGAAGAAGAACTGTTAACCTTAGCAGAAATGTTAGAAGGAGTTCAAACAGTAATGGTTGACGAGGTTCATATGGCCAAAGCCGATGTACTTAAAAAATTATTAACACACAATCTAGCTAATGCTCCAATTCGTTGGGGATTGACTGGAACCATACCCAAAGCAGAGCACGAATATCAAGCTCTACGTGCTAGCCTAGGGGATGTTGTTAATCGTATTAAGACGCACGAATTACAAGAAGCAGGAGTGTTAAGCAACTGTCAAGTAAAGATTGTACAGACAGCTGAGTGGAAAGAGTTTGGTAGCTACGCTGAAGAATTAAAGTATCTAGTTACAGATGAAGATCGTATAGGCTATATTGGTAATATGATTAAAAACATCGGCGATAGCGGTAACACATTAGTTTTGGTAAACAGGATCGATAGTGGAAAAATGTTAATCGAGTTAATACCAGATGCAGTGTTTATCAGCGGAGAAGTAAAAGGAGCAAAACGTAAAGAGGAGTACAAAGAACATGCAACTAGCGATAAAAGAATTACTATCGCGACCTATGGTGTCGCGGCTGTTGGTATTAATATTCCTAGGATCTTTAACATGGTATTGCTGGAGCCTGGCAAATCGTTTGTTAGAGTTATTCAAAGTATAGGTCGTGGTGTAAGAAAGGCAGATGACAAAGATTTTGTGCAAATTTGGGACATAACAGCAAGTACCAAATATGCCAAGCGTCATTTAACTGAAAGAAAAAGATTTTACAAAGAAGCAAAATTCCCATATAATATAGAAAAAGTAAAATATCAATAATGCAAATACTAACACTTGAAAACAAAATATTCCATCTTAATGAACTTCCAGATGAAATTGACGAAGACTTACGATTTAGCGTATTAGACAATAGTGATAATTCTAATCCTGATCATTTTTTTATTCCGTTAATCTTTTTAGAAAGTTTTACAGGACCAGCAGTGGTTCTAAAAATTGGAGAACACGAACTGACTATGCCACTAGATTGGTGTACTATAGTTGGAGATCCACAAGGACCAGAAATGGAGGTATTACCTCTAACTAGCCTAAATGATCGAGGATTCAAAACTTTCTGTTTTAATCCACTTAGTGATTTTAGACCAGAATTTCTTGACATTGATATCATAGATGTATATCAAGATGTTAAATGGTATTTTCCAAAGATGCGCCCAGGTCAGTTGTTGTGTACTCCGTTAACTAATAAAGAAAAACCAACCTGCGCCTATTTTGTTAAAGAAGTAAGTCGTCAAAGTGAGATCGTTGATTATACCAAATGCTGGTAAAAACTATGCCGTTGATTAAATCAACTAAGGAACTAGTACTATTTTATTATGTAGACGGTACAAACGGTGGTTGGATTAAAACCAAAGGAGAACTAGGAGAAATCTATGGGCATTCTAATAGAACGCAATGGACTCCTAGTTCAAAACATCCAGACCCGATACAGTACACTGAAATATTAGAAATGGCTAGTTATGTTCCAATGTTATCTAAACAACTAGAACAATTGATGCTATTATATAACTTAAACAAAGACAATTATCATGGCAACGGCGAAACTTAAAAAACCTCCAGTACTAGATATTAAAAGAGAATTAAAGGCAGTAGATGAAAAAAATTATTATTTTTATGATAATCTCACAGATGAAGAAAAGAAAGCATTCAGCCCATATATACTAATGCGTTATACCAGTAATGCACAGGGAGACAAAGATATACAAGAATGGTTTGTAGAAACAACAAACGAAATGGTCAATAAGCATCACTGGGTATTATCAAAGAACCACAAGGGGTTATTATGGAAACTGTTTGCCTCCACCGGAGCAGGCTTTCCAGCATATCATCCTTATCTACCTGCAGGAAAAAAAGAAAAAGCCAATAAAATTGAAAAACTATTATGTGAATTGTATCCTGCTATGAAGATGACTGAGATTAAAATAATGGCAAGAATGATGGATAAAAAAGACATAGAAGAATTATTTGACAAGATGGGATTTGATAAAAAACAACGTAAGGAATACGAGTGATTCTAGATCAACCCTACACCTGTGTGCATTGTGATAAGAGTTTTATGAAAGAAAAAACTCTTGTGGCTCATATGTGTGAAAGAAAACGTCGGGCACTACAGGAAAAAGAAAAACGTGTACAGGCAGGGTTTATGGCCTTCAATCGGTTTTGGCAAGTGGCACAAGGCGGTAAAAAGAACAAGACATACAAAGAGTTTTGCGAAACAAGTTATTATAATGCTTTTGTAAAATTTGGCAGTTTCCTAAATAATGTCAATCCTCTGTATCCAGAAAAGTTTGTAGATTATGTAATTAAGAGCGGAGTTAAATTAGATCATTGGTGTAGAGATGAACTATATGAAAAATATCTATATGAGATGCTTAAAGTAGAGCCGGTTGAATCCGCGGTACAACGCAGTATTGCCACAATGATGGAATGGGGTGATGAGCAAAGTGCAGAATTTGCACATTACTTTCTTTATGTCAGTCTTAATCGAGCAGTACATGATATATTAAACGGGCGTGTGAGTCCTTGGATTATTCTTAACAGTACGTCAGGATATGCCATGGTTAATAACATGAATGACGAACAATTGAATATGATTGGACCAGCATTTGATGTACAGTACTGGAGTCGTAGATTCAAAGAAGTTCCAGCAGATGTTGCATTAGTCAAAGAAATCTGTTCCGAGGTAGGGATAAAATAATGCCTGATATTGACATAGATTTTGCCGATCGAAATAAGGTCCTGGAAATAATACCGCATATCACAGCCACAATTGATGGAGAAAAGAAACATAACACAGGTGTGTATTGTCACAAGATACCACTTAATCCACTTACCGGCTTAGCCAGTATTGATTATAAGGCGGCTGAAGATAGGGGCTACTTTAAGATAGATTTTCTTAACGTATCGGCTTATGAAGGTGTAAAGAATGAACTACATCTTGAACAACTATTAGCCACAGAACCACTGTGGGAACTACTAGAACAAAAAGAATTTTGTGATATGATATTCCATGTCAACGGATATCACGATTTGATAGCTAGACTTAAACCACGTAGTATTGAACAGTTAGCTATGTTCCTTGCTCTTCTGAGGCCTGGTAAAAAACATCTCATCCCAATATGCGAGGAAAAAGGATTCCAATCGATCGCTGATGAGATTTGGACTAAAAATGAAGATGCTTATACATTTAAGAAAGCTCATAGTTTTTCTTATGCTCATGCTATTGTAGTACAGATGAATTGTATTTGTGAAGGAATTAATCAGTAAACCGTCTGGGTGTCCGGATCAACTGAATTGATTTGCGTTTGATACGTTTTTCTGCTATTTCGCTAAGATTAACACTAGGTCCAAATATTAATTCAATGTCCTTACTGTTAAATGTTTTAATCAATGGTTTAAACTCTTGCATTTCTCTTTTTAGAAATATGTTAATTGGAATTTTACGATTGCTTTCCCACCACCAAACTTCTCCTAGATTTAAAAATTCTTTACGAGATTCATCTGATTTAATCATTGCAATATCGTAGATACTTACCACGTAAGTATCAAAGTTAATAATAACACCAACGTATTCTATGTCGTTTGATTTAATGCAGGATACAAAAGGATAGTTTTCTTGGAAGGATTCTGAATAGCTCATTAATCTCAATAAATATATATATGCAAAGTTTACCAGTTTATTTATATCCAAATTCCCTTGACGTTATACTGGATTTGGATCCAGAAGTTAAGGGAGTCAATCAAATTATGTATCAACGCGATCTAAAAATACAAAAAGGCATCAAAAATAAAATACGCATTCAGTTTAAGAATAGCGATCAAAAACGTATACCCATTTCTAATACAAGTACATTTGTATTCAATATGTTTGATACTGTTAACCAACAGTTGGTCATACAAAAAGAATTAACCATATTAGACGAAAATACTACCAGCACTAGAGGATCGGCCCTATTAACATTGAATGAAAGTGATACGTTGGATCTAGCCAGTGTAAGTTACAATTACAGTATAACTTATCAAGATCCAGAAGATGGTACCTATTTGCCTACTTATTCTAACACATATTACGGCATGGTTGGTAATTTATATGTTACCGAAGAAGCGTATCCTAAACTAAAACCTAGCCAAGAGATTGTTAGTTTTAATAAGAGCTATAATTCTCAACCCGAACTATGGGAACATAAGAGCGGCAACATCTATGCCTATCCAGAATACAATTCTAATTCAGCACTACACACCGTGGCCTTGTATATGACTGGCTATCGTGGCACTGTGTACATCCAAGGTACGCTTTATAATTCCCCACAAGAATTAGGCAGGTACGTCACTGTTGCCACACTAACCTATGATGGATTTACCGGAGTTGACTACTCTAACTTCAACGGTATATTCTCCTACATTCGTGTAATGTATGTACCAGATCGCGATGTTTTGAACGATAACGACAATCCTGAATACTACGGTTCATTTGACAAAGTCCTATATAGAAGTTAAACTATTAGTATGGATGAAATCTATACTACACTGACAGCTCTCTTACCTGGTAAAAGAAAACAAACTCCCAGTGGATGGATAAGTTTTAATGCGGTCTGCTGTCATCATAGAGGAGAATCTCAAGATGATAGACTGCGTGGTGGTATACTACCAAATCCAACTGGCGGATTTCAATACCACTGTTTCAATTGTACATTCAAAGCAGGATGGACTCCTGGACACTTATTAAGCACTAATACTCGACAATTATTCAAATGGTTAGGATTATCCGATACTGACATTAGTAAATTGGGTCTAATAGCATTAAGATTAAAAGATGAACAAAATACTCCGACAAAGAAATTACTAAACTTTGAACTAACAGAAAAAGAATTGCCCAAAGATTCTAAATCTATAAACGATTGGATTGCCCAAGGCACAGAAGATGAAGACTTACTCAAGGTTGTGAACTATATTGTAGAAGAAAGACAGTTAGGGTGGGATTGGTACAATTGGCACTGGAGTCCTACAGCAGGATATCGAGATCGTGTAATTCTTCCATTTTATTATGATGGTAAAATTGTAGGATCCACTGCTCGTAAAATTACTCCAGGTAAACCAAAATACTTAAACGATAGTCAACCTGGGTATGTGTTTAACTTAGACCATCAAAATTACAATCGTAAATACGTATTGGTTATGGAAGGACAATTTGATGCTATTGCAGTTGATGGAGTAGCTATAGGACATAACGATCCTAATGAAGCTCAGTGTGCCCGTATTAATGCCTTGGGTAAAGAAGTTATTGTTGTTCCCGACCACGACAAACCGGGGGCTAAACTAATCAAATCGGCCATAGAACACAATTGGGGAGTGAGTATCCCTGCATGGGGCAATGGTGTTAAGGACACAGCTGATGCAATAAAACTATATGGACGGCTATATACGCTAGCCACAATTCTGCACTATAAAGAAACGAACGAGATAAAAATACAACTACTGAAGAAAAAACTAGAGAGCCTAGATGAATAAACCAAACTATGATTACACAATGCAACGACTGTATTTGGAGATGTTCTTATCAGATGCAGAAACATTTGTACGTTGCCAAAACATTTTTGATCCAGAAAATTTTGATCAAAGATTACAAGATACTGCAGAGTTTATTAATTCATACATTGACGAATATAAAGTAATGCCCGAAGCTACAATTGTCAATGCTAGCTGTAGAATGGATTTAGATCCTATAGCATTACCCAAAGAAAATTATGAATGGCTAATGGACGAGTTTGAAAACTTTAGCCGCCACAAAGGATTAGAACGTGCTATTCTAAAGTCAGCAGATTTGTTAGAAGACGGAGACTATGGTCCAGTCGAGAAACTGATTAAAGACGCTATACAAATATCGTTAAACAAAGATATGGGTACAGATTATTTTGAAGACCCTAGAGCAAGACTGACCAAACTCAAAGATGGTAATGGGCAGATATCTACAGGTTGGCCTAGTATTGATCGTAAATTATATGGTGGATTTAACAGAGGTGAACTAAACATATTCTGTGCAGGATCCGGAGGTGGTAAGAGTTTATTCCTAGCCAATCTGGGAGTAAATTGGGCATTGGCAGGATTGAATGTTTTATATCTCACATTCGAGTTAAGTGAAGGACTAGTGGCTATGCGATTGGACAGTATGACTACAGGAGTGGGCACACGTGAGATTTTTAAGAACATTGATGATGTTGAACTCAAAGTTAAAATGATAGGAAAACAGGCAGGAAACCTGCAGGTTAAGTATATGCCTAGCGGAAAAAATTGCAACGATATTCGAGCCTATTTGAAGGAATATCAGGTCAAAAAAGGTGTGAAACCCGACGTATTATTAATAGATTACTTGGATTTGATGATGCCTTTGAGCGTGAAGGTATCGCCCAGCGATCTGTTTGTTAAAGACAAATATGTGTCAGAAGAGATTCGAAATCTAGCAATGGAAACCCAATGTGTAACTGTAACTGCGTCACAGTTGAATCGTGCGGCGGTTGAAGAGATTGAGTTCGATCACAGTCATATCAGTGGCGGATTAAGTAAGATTATGACTGCAGATAATGTCATAGGTATCTTTACAAGTCGTGCTATGAAGGAGCGTGGTCGTTATCAAATTCAATTTATGAAAACACGTAGCAGTAGCGGAGTTGGACAAAAAGTTGAATTAGAATTTAATTTAGACACACTAAGAATTAGTGATTTAGGAGAAGAAGACGAACCTCAAGCTAGTTTTAGTCAGGGCGGGGGCAAATCTACAAACTCACAAAGTACTGTGTATCAAGGACTTAAACGTACCAGTAGTGTGACTGCTGATCCAGAAACAGGTGAAATAGATCCAACTCAGGGAGCGACAGTCAAACAGATTGTTAAACCAGTGGCAAAGGCTGCGGCACCCCTGATGCGCAGTATGTTATCTGCAATAAATCCAGAGAAAGATTAAAACCAAGTAGCTGTTTGATATTGTGCTGATCGATCGATGGCCAACAACCATTGATCCAGTCCTTCTTCAGCAAACACAGTTTCCATTGTAGCGGGTAATATTTCCCACTTTATAGGTTCTGAAGTATCAGTTGGATCAAGCATATGATTCATCCTTCCATTTTCCCAAACCCAATATCCTGTACAAGCTCGGAAATGATCAGGGCCTTCGCCGCGGCTTATGGCGGCCAACACGCTGATATCATTTGTCACTGCAAGTTCTTCAGTAACATTTATCGAACTTAGTCCCATCCAATCTGTGCTGTGAATAACGTGTATTTTACGTTCTTCTGCATCCCCACCGTACCAAAGTGGAGCATTATCACTTATATGAATTCCGTTATTCCTAGAAACATCAGACAAGGTGATGCTACCCAACTGCCTATTGATCTGCAGGCCCACAGCCACATCATCTGCGTGGCGTAGTAATAGTATTACGCTACGTTGCAGGTCATCTTTGGGATTTCCAGGGTTAGCCGCTAGTAGATAGCCGTCGTATTTTTTCTTTGCTGTCATATAGAGATATTTACCGCATAAATACCTAACTATGATTAATAATGAGTACATTGAGCCAATCGGACAGCATACAGAACTAAATCCTAAACTTTGGGATGATGATCGATTAAAAAGCAGTGTGCGCGGTGCTTTATTACGTATTGCCCAAGATTTCTTGGAGTTTGTAGATGTGCCTGTAAAGGTACTGGACGTGGTCTTAACTGGCGGCAATGCCAATATCAATTACTCAGAACATTCGGATATAGATCTACACATCATCGCTGACTATGATCAGATCAGTTGCGACCGCGAAGCGGCAGAGCTATTTGATGCTAAAAGAATATTGTACAAGCGTGAATATGACATAGATGTATTTGGTATTCCAGTTGAACTGTACGTAGAGGATCATAGGACTCCCGCAGTCAGCAGTGCCTATAGTATATCAAAAGAATCCTGGATCCGTCCCCCGTTGGACAGCGTACCTGAGTTCGACGAAGCAGAAGTCAAACGTATGGTCAACATTTGGCACAAGGTAATCAAGGGAGCAATACTAAGTGGAGAATTATCCACCGCTAGACAGACCATGAGATTGTTAAGGACCTACAGAAAGAAAGGGCTACAAAAATCCAGCCTAGGTGGCGAATTCAGTGTGCCCAATTTAGTCTACAAGAGTTTGAGAAATGATCACACGGTAGAAGGGTTAATGACCCTGATCAATCAACTTCACGATCGTCAGTTGAGTCTGCACCACCAACAATAATAGCAGTACCAGTCTTTTTATCCAAGGTCATATAGCCTTCACAGCAGATATTCCAATCATCGTGACCCTGTCCATCTCCAGTTACTTCGTCCCAAACAGGTACACTTATCTTGACATGTTTAACAATAAATTCTCGATCATTTTCAAATACACGCCAAACGTGTTCCAATGACCCCCGTCCGGGTTGCCCTCTAGATTTATTGAATCTTATATGATATCGGTTCATATGATTGTAGGTTGAGGAGTAGTAGGAGCAACTGCTGATGAGGTTGTATTCATAACACCCAGACTAAAATGAATAAACCGTGAAGGTGTCTTGGAAGCATTGCGTGTGAAACTATGGGGCAACCAGCTGTTGGTAAACAGCAAAGTTCCGGGCTCAGCTTCAAAATTAATCATAGTGCTGGCATAGGTTGCGTCACTCATATTCATTTCAGGCAGATTGACCTGCTTACGTCCCGGTCTGGGATCATGTATAATAATCCTATTACCATCCTTGGGGCAATCTAAAAAATAAAATCCCACAATCTGTGAATTAAGTCCGTGTATGTGTTCTTCTTGATTGCTAAATCTACTGTGTTCTTGACACCACATTTCCAAAAAGAATGTGGTCAATCCCGTCATATTATGCCCCTGTTCCTGTAGAACATTCCACGCTGTTTGTGCAATGTAATTGGATAGATCAGAGAGTTTTGCTTCCATAAACATATTGCCCGTTTGAACTATGGGATATAACGGATCTGGATTTTTTAAATTCTTTTTAGCTTCTTTTATATAATTCATACTGACACTACGGGCCACAGTTAGAAACTCGGGTTTTTTAACCATATACACCGAACTGGGAAAGTAATGATACGCAGACATCACGTCTTTACCACTAGTATTATTATTACCACTATAAGATGCTTCAATAGATTCTCCAACTATGGTAGGAGTGACCGTTTCGTAAGTGTTGTGATTTTTCATATATGTTATTGTATAATCTTACTTATAAGTGTGTCAACCATAGATTGAAAATAGTGAGCGCGGCCCGCGCCACACACATAATAACCAGCGCGAAGCGCGACGCGGCGAAAAAATTATTACTCAAATTATACACTCACTCGATCGCTAAGTGATAATTAATCGTATAGTAGTACATAACATATAACATAACATATAACAACATATCACGGAGTAAAAACTATGTTCATAACCTTAAACAACGCTCATCCAGAGCACAAAGACCAAAAAGTAACTGTTAATGCAGATAACATTGTAACCATGACACAGCGTAATCGTTGGATGTTCGACGGTGAAAACGATCATGAAGGCCACAGCGAAACAGTGACATTCCTGTTCATGCCCCCACACGGTAGCTGGGAAGTGTGTGAAACTATTCCGGAAATTAATCGTATGATCAATATTCCATTCTACGCTAGGATCAAGAACGTTGTAACTACATTATTCTATACAGCGGAAGCGGCTAGTCCACCCCCACCCCCTGTAGTGACTATAACTCCAGTGGTAACAGAACCAGAGCCCAATAATGAAAATGTGACTATAGTAGAAGAAGAAGTTAAAGCCAAGAAGAAGTAAGCACTTTCTAAAAAATTACTATAAAAAATTTTTAGAATCCAAAAAGCACCGAGAGGGGTGCTTTTTTATAGCCGGTCTATATAGTAGCTAAAAATTGCCGCGCAACTAAAATGTGATCTCGAGATCTGCAACCCCGAGGTTTTACTCTAACACCAGGTTTTTTACGGTGGAAAAATATGGGAAAGAATTTGGGAAAGTTTGGCATGCCCGCAATGTAAATGTAAGTGCTTGCTTACATTTACCCCCAGGGCACCCCCCACCCCCTATGCTACGAAGCCCTGCCCCAGCTCCATATCGTACCAAGCCACCATAGTATCACCTTGTAAGTATACTAATACGGGATGGGCATCATCATTAACAGTATCGTATGTAAACAGTTTTTCAAACTTCTTTTGTGTTACTGTGTGTGTTGGCACATTGCCATTAACGAATATGTCCGTAGCGTCCAGTTCCTCTACAGTAAACCCGCCCCACTGTGCGTCCAGCTCTAGCAAGCGTGCTCCGTATGCTACTGTATACTTGTTGTGTATGTTGTTGGCTGTGTTGTGTGTTGTGTGCATAGTGTATGCTCCATAGTGTTGTAGTGTTAGTGTATGTAGTATACTACTGCTTACTACATATATGTAGTATAACACCATTTTACTACTATGTCAACTGTATACAGTAACTATATACAGGACTATAACAACTGCCACTGCTACTAATAACACAAGGTCTTTAGTGTTCATATACAGTTAGTCCTCTAGTTCTAGTTCTAATACTATCTCGTTGAACGTGCTTTCCAAGTCCCATATGCTGTTGGCACGCTCGATGTCCTTGTGCCGTTTACGTAGTGCTGTACCACGTTGACCCATCTTGGCACTATGCTCTGCACAGTACTGATCATCTAGGGCATGATCATGGCTACAGCGTACTAGGCTGGTTAATGGGTAGGGTTCTATGTAATTACACTGGCCTGCTCTATATGGTGTATATGTGCTCATTATTTTTTACTGTCTTTCTCTAATTGTTGGAATAACTGTATGGCCTTGGCTTTATCAGCTTCGGGTAACTTGTGAAAGCCATAAGCGCCTTGGAACACTCCTTCTTGCCAGGACAAGAACTCACCTGTCCAATACAGCAGGATGATCAACCAGGGTACTGCACTGTCTGTACCCTGTCCCACTGTGTAGCATATCCAGAGCATACAGGCAGAGATTGCCAGTCTCTGTGCCGCACGTCCCGGGAGGAAGTCCACTAACTTTCCCATATTATATCCTACGAAAGCAGGTTGTTCGTGCCATAGCTTGATAGTTATTAGGGAAACTCTTCTTCAAATCCGCTATCTTCAATACCATCCTTAAGCTCAGCTCACGGACTCTGTCCTTGTTGTCTTTGATGAAGTTGACAATGTCGTCCCTTACACCCTCTTCAAACTCATATGGA
>Ga0209500_10002851_pt1 | contig 12037 bp, 9 predicted proteins | sample S_140212_EF_Meta_FD_187323 | JGI IMG/M metagenome (GOLD analysis project Ga0209500, IMG submission 187323) | Freshwater microbial communities from Lake Simoncouche, Canada to study carbon cycling - S_140212_EF_MetaG (SPAdes) (version 2) | ecosystem: Environmental > Aquatic > Freshwater > Lake ...
TGGGGCGCTACAGTCAGCGCTTTTGATCCTCTGGCTTCCAAAGAGGGACACGAAGCCGTGTCACACGATATTCAAGATGCAGAAGCCTTGAGTCGCTTTAGTTTGGCCGATACAGCCTACGAAGCCGCCACCAATGCCGACGCTCTTTTGGTCGTGACCGAATGGAAAACATTTCATCACCCTGATTTCGAAATGCTCAAAGAGTGCATGAACCAGGCCTTGATTTTAGATGGCCGCAATTTGTACGATCCCAAATTGCTCCAAGATTTAGGCATTGCATACCAAGGCATTGGACGTCGCAATCAATTGGCGCTTAATTTCAAAGCAGGTGCTCACATCCAACAAGCAGTAGCCTCGGCATAAGGAATGCCTAAAGGTTTTTTCTACCTGATCAGCGCTCAATTTGCTTCAGGTCTGGCAGACAATGCACTGCTCATTTTAGGCATCGCCTTTCTTGTTGAGCAAGGTTACCCAGGTTGGTGGGCTCCCTTGCTCAAATTTTCATTCACTTTGTCTTATGTTTTTTTGGCGCCTTTAATGGGGCCATTGGCTGACGCCTTTTCAAAAGCCAAACTCATGGCCTGCATGAATGCTCTCAAAGTTGTTGGAGTGGCATTTATATTCACCAGCTTTCATCCCATGCTTGCATTTGCCATAGCAGGCATGGCGGCGTCTGCATACGCGCCTGCTAAATATGGTTTAGTGACAGAAACTGTGCCAGCCGAGAAGCTGGTCAAAGCCAATGGCTGGCTCGAAGTGACTGTGGTGATGGCTGTGATATTGGGAACTGCTTGTGGCGGTCTGCTTGTAGCCTCCAAAAGCTTTGTTTGGATGTCGATGTTGAATCAGTCATTCATTGAATTGCTTGGACTCAGTCTTGAAACTCACTATGCAGGGCCCCTGCTTTCATTGATTGTGATTTACAGCATCGCTGGGCTTTTGAACTTCGGTATTCCAAATCTAAATATCCGGTACGTTCAAGAAAGTATGAAGCCGATTGCTTTGTTCAAAAATTTCATCCAAAGCAATCGAATTCTTTGGCAAGATCCTGTTGGCAAGCTTTCACTGGCAGTCACCACACTTTTTTGGGGTATTGGTGCGGTTGTTCAGTTTGCGGTATTGCTTTGGGCCAAGGAGGCGCTAGACATGCCCTTAGAGCAAGCAAGTCTGCTGCAAGCTGTTGTTGCATTTGGCGTCATATTTGGAGCGGGCGTCGCAGGACACTATGTCGCACTCCAAAATGCTCACAAGGTGCTTCCCTTAGGACTTTGGCTGGGATTGTCATTGCCGGCCTTGGCTTTTTCAACATCGCTTTGGGTGGCTATTCCACTGATGCTGATCACTGGCTTTGCAGGGGGCATGCTGATGGTGCCCATGAATGCAATGCTGCAAAACCGTGGCTACACATTGTTAACAGCAGGTAGGTCAATTGCAGTTCAAGGCTTTAATGAAAATGCCAGCGTCATGGTCATGCTGGGTGTTTACAGCAGCTTATTGGCTTTGGAATTGCCCCTCCACTGGGTCATGGTCATCATGGGATCTGTCATGACCTTAGGCATGATTTACCTCATGCGAATGGCATCCCAGAAGACAGATTCAACTTGCTCTGCAATTTGATCCCAGTCTAAGTGCACCACTTGTTGTCTGGTGCTTTGTGTGATTTTGTCTAGCGCGTCTTTGCTGTTAAAGACGGCAACCGCTTGGGCAGCAAAACCTTCTGGATTGCTTTCTGCAACCAACCAGCCGTTGATGCCCGTTTGAACCCAATCTCTGGCGGCAGCGCAATCGAATGCCAATACTGGGATGCCACTGGCAAGTGCTTCTAAGGTTACATTGCCAAAAGTTTCAGTTTGGCTTGGAAATACAAATAAGTCAGAGCTTGCATAGTAGACGGCTAGATTTGACTGAGACAACATGCCAGGGAAAATGATGTCTGGATAGCGCTGCTGAAATTGGTCTTTCAAAGGACCATCACCCACCATGACCAGTTTGAACTCTTGGTCTGTGTGCTTCAGCGCTTCATATGTCTTCAGAACTTGCTCTAAATTTTTTTCAGGAGCCATTCTGCCCACAGAAATCAGAACCTTGGTGTTTTCTAAGGCACCCCAAGAGCTTCGCAAGCTTTTATCGCGCTTAGATATATTGAACAATTTTGTATCAACCCCTCTAGACACGACTTTGAGATTGGCAAATCCATTCTCACTCAAGGTGCGCATGAGCTCTTTGGTGGGCACCATGGTACAAGCTGTTGCGTTGTGAAATTTCCGCAAATACGCAACGATCGGTTTTCGCAACCATCCCACACCATAATGTTTTGAATAGCTTTGGAAATTGGTTCTGAAGTCAGAGGTCACTGGTAGTTTTAAGACTTTGGCAGCTTGCAATGCAGACCAACCCAGAGGGCCTTCGGTTGCAATGTGCACCACATCCGGACGGCGCAATGTCCAAGTTTTGACCAGCGTTTTTTTGCTAGGTAAGCCCAATTTCAATTCTGGGTAACGAGGTATTGGCATGCCACGCATCAACACCTCTTCGAGTGAGGAATCATTCAAAGGTGATTCACTTTTTGTTTGTCGAGGGCGGATCAACTGAACATCATGATTTCGATGGCTCAAACTTTGGACCAATTTGGCCAAAGTCATGGCTACGCCATTGACCTCAGGCGGCCATGTTTCTGTGACAACGGCAATGCGCAATGAAGGCCGTGAGGCAGGGTAATCTTCGAGGACAATGGGCGAATCAACTGAATTTTCCATGTCTAAATCATCAGGCCTAGATTTAACAACTTGATGACAATCAGGTTAAGGGAAATATTTATGATGAAATTTCAGTGACAAATGCAACTTGTCATTGAATTTTCATGATTTACGACAATGATTCATTCACGCACAATTCGTGCTGCCCAAATTTCCCTTCAGGAGACGATGTGACTACATTTTTCGAAGCCTTGAGAATTCAGCGTTTTGACGACCACCGTTACTACCATCACAGCCGAATCAATCAAACATTGCACTTTATCAGCGCCATCAGTTTTGTGATTGCCTATGCATTTCTGCTGATTGACCCTGTTATTTCAGCACTGATTGCCTGGTTAGTTTCTATGACCACGCGTCAATCTGGCCATTTTTTCTTTGAACCATTGGGTTACGACGAAATCAACCAAGCCACCCATGAATACAAAGAAGAGATCAAGGTTGGCTACAACTTAAATCGCAAAGTGGTGTTGCTAAGCATCTGGGCTCTTTTGCCCATGATTCTCTACGTCGAGCCTGGCCTGTTCGGCATGATTGAGCCTTGGGAGACCTTGACAGAGTGGGTTCGACAAGTAGGCGCCTCGTGGCTTATTTTGGGTGTTGCAGGCTTGCTCTTCAGAACCATCCATTTGTTCTTTTTGAAAGATGTACAAACGGGCTTGGTTTGGATGACAAAAATCATCACCGACCCCTTTCACGATATTGTCCTTTATCACAAAGCGCCTTTGTACTTGCTCAAAGGCGAGTTGATGGACAACAACCCCAAGCAGATGTACCACTGATATTTTGAAATACCAAAACCGCTCTTTAGAGCGGTTTTTTTACGCCATCAGGCTTTTACTAAACATGTGACAAATTGAAAGTTTTATTTGAACTTAAAAAACTATTTTGTCACATGGTTTTCATGTTGCAGGCGTACAAATGGATTTCATGACTCATCAAATGTATGCAAACAAGCAAATGAGCTTCGCTTCTATTTGCTCGGGTGTCATCATTTTGTTTGTGACTCATTTACCCAGCATGTCATATGCCCAGAGCAGTCCGGCTACTTTAGCTTCCACTATTCAAGAAGCAGATCAACTTTATTACACCCTCGGAACAAGACTGAAGTCCAATGATATGGGCGATTTGCAAAATTCAGCTCGCGTCAGGCCCGTCATTGGACTGCGCTATGGCAAGTGGCAACTGGGCATAGGCGATGGTCGAGCATGGCGAAATTTAGGTCAATTTGGAAGTGAACCAACTCTCAGTTACCAAGTCATGGATGAACCAGATTTAAACATCGGTCTTTCTATGCGGGTGCACAACGTAAGCACCGGAGAGTCATTTGATGTGTTCGAGGGAGGTAAAAATACACTGAGAACTCGCGTCATGATGCACAAGAAAATCAATAAGCGCTGGCGATTGAATGTCGATTGGACTCAAGATATTTTGAACAAAGGCGATAGTACGACACTTAATTTAGGCTTGTCTTATGCTTGGCCAGTATTTGAACAAAGTGAACTCATTCTGCATGCAGACAGCACCTGGGCAACAGCAGAACATTGGCGGAATTCTGGCTTGCAAGTTCAGCAATTACATCTTGACCCTGTTTCCACTGGCTTTCAGAAAGTCAGTGCAGGACTGACATTCAAGCAATCTATATCCAAACATTGGGCCTGGTATTCTTCATTCGCAATTTCCCAGCCTATTGCGGAACTCAGAAAAGTACAAGCTAGAGAAATTTCATCTGGGCAGATTGGTATTTTGTATTTCCAACGCTAATCATTGTTTTTGGATTTTGGTGCGGTTGAACACAAAACTTAGTCATCACATTGAAATACGACAGGCATAGAATTTTCACAAGTTTTTTTCCAATCGTCATTCAATAAGCTTAGTTTTGAAAAATAAATTCATTCAATTTCCAGCCAGTGCTTTGTTGCTAATTGTTAAATACACATTGCCTGCTTTGCCATTTTTTTTCGCTTTTTTATTTTTAAAAGCGAAGTATGTCATCAACTACCGCGAAACAATTCTTAAATTAAGAATTCACCACAAGGCTCTTTCACAAGGGCCTGTGCATCGATATTTTGAATCTTTTTTCGCCATTCGTTTAAATCAATCAAGTCAAATATCAGGCGCATGCACCCAATGTGGAAACTGCTGCTTGAATCAACAATGTTTTTTTCTAGAGCCCATAGAAGAAGACAAATTTCAATGTGGAATTTACAACTCACCTTTCCGAAAATTATCGAATTGCGGGGCATTTCCCATTTCGGACGAAGACATTAAAAGGTATGAATGTCCAGGCTACACCCTGAATCCAAACTCCGTCATCAAAATAGCCATCGTTAATTAAGACTGGCTGTCAACAAAAAATGAGTTCTACCAATCAAACACTAATTTTACTTTGCACTTTTTGCTGCATGGTGGGTGGCCATGCTGAAGAACTTAATTTCAACTTAGAGTCACCTCACAAATGGTCCTTTGAGTGGGGGTGGAACAATGAGTCGTATTCAAAGAGTGATATTCACTTTAAAGGCATTGACCATCAATTTACGCTGCATGGCGTTCGCGCCACAGATACGCAAAAGACCCTCACACCTCTATCGCTACTCAACACATATTTGAATCCTGGAAAAATCACAATTCCTCAGACAAACGCACGTATTGCTTATCAAATCAATTCGGATACAGCATTTGCACTGAATTTAGATCACATGAAGTATGTCGTTTCTGATTCTCAAACTGTCAGCGCGTCAGGCCAGTATCTTCAAAAGAATTACCAAAATTCAGACAAGCAGTACCTTTCACCCGCATTCATGCACTACGAACATACCGATGGTTTGAACGTTGTCTCACTTGAATATGAAAAAAAATACCCCATTAACCACTTGCCAGGCAATCTAAAAATGCAATTTTTCGCTTTGTTGGGTGCTGGCATTGTGATCCCCAAAAGCAATGTGACCATGACCATGCTAGGTCAGGTGAGAAATGATAAATTTCATCTGGCGGGTACCAACCTGGATGTAGCTGGCGGTTTGGAAGTTGACTTTTCAAAAGAATATTTTGCACGCACCAGCTATTAAGTTGGACGCGTCCATCTTTCCGATGTGGTCACCAGCGCAAGGCAAGACAAGGCTTCTCAGAAATTCAACTACCAAGAAGCCAGCCTCACCTTCGGCCTTCGTTTTTAAGCCTTGGCTGCTTCTCGATTTTGAAACATTTCTTTCAAAATCGATCGGCGAATCATTTTGTTGGACAATTGCATCGGAGCCCAAAACCATTGGGCAGATTTCATTGATTCACAAGCTGAAACAAAGCGTCGCAACACTTCTTCGAAATCTGCATCAGAGTAGTTCAAGCTGAAAATCAATCGACCCGTGCCAACCCAGCTGAGCGCCAAACCCTCTGAGCGCAGATAGTACTGAAGCATCCAGTTATAACGGCTTGTATCGGTGTAATAGAGGCTCCAGACACTGGACATGTTGGCGGCCCTTAAGGGAAGCCCTTTGTCAGCCATTACCTGATTAAATCTTTCACGCCTTTGATTCCACGTGCTCTCTAAATTGTCATAAACAGAGGATATTTCGGGGGTTTCAATTTTTTCTAAAAATACAGACATCGCACCCATGACATGTGGATGGGCGTTGAAGGTGCCGCGTGCAAAACAAATGTCAGCAGGCCTCTCTGAGCGGTAACGTTTCATCAAATCAGCGCGGCCGCACACCACGCCAACGGGGTAGCCCCCACCCAAGGTTTTGCCATAGGTGACCATGTCGGCTTTCACGCCAAAATACGCTTGCGCACCACCTTTGGCCAAACGGAATCCTAGGAAAACTTCATCAAATATGAGCACAATCTTGCGTTCCGTACAAACTTCGCGCAGCTTTTTCAGCCAAGCTGTATAAGCTTCTCGATCGTAAGTTGCCCTGCGACTGCTGTCGACCAGTGATGAATCGCCAGGAGCGCCTTGGTTCAAATGAAGGGCTTGCAGGGGGTTAATGAGAACACACGCAATGTCCGATCTGGTGCGCAACACTTTGAGAGAGTTTTCATGCATGTCCCTGAGGGTGTAAGTTTCGCGAGGCGGCATGGGATTGCCAGGTCCTGGTTGGACATCTTCCCACCAGCCATGGTAGGCACCGCAGAAACGAACCAGGTTTTTACGGCCGGTGTGGTAGCGCGCCAGCCTGACAGCTTGCATGACAGCCTCCGTGCCCGACATGTGAAATGACACCTGGTCAAGGCCTGAAATTTCTTTGAGACGCTTCACGTTAAAAGCAACACATGGATGGTAGGCACCTAAAGTTGCCCCTACAGCCTCAACCTTCTCAGAGCCTAGCTTCATGCATTCTTTGTAAAAGTCAGCACCAAAAACGTTGACTCCATAAGAGCCAGTGAGGTCGTAAAACCGTTGCCCATCTTGATCTGTCACAAATACGCCATCTGCTGACTGTATAAATGCACCAACTTTCAAGTGTTGTCTCACGAGTGGGCTGAATTGAAATGGAACGCGGTAAGCACCTGTGAATTGCAAATCAGAAATGATTTCACGCGCTTCAGCTGTCATTTCAATACTTTTAGCATGACGCGTCTGTAACAAATTTGCCAACTGGTAAAAAGCGACACGTCGATTTGCAACCACAGACTCTGGTGCGCCGTCACATGAAAAGAATTGATCTTCCTTGAACTCATAGCCTGGCAAAAATGAAACCACTCTTTTTGCCATTCTTGAGTGACCAGTTAAGGACGGGTGTTTGGCGAACGAAAGTTCCAAACGTCTTTTCAAAAAAGGCAGAGTAAGTGCAATTGCACCAAGGGTCAAAATAAGTTGAACAGACACGTTGAATCCGAAGATGAGTGGTTGAAGTCCTCTTTTTATTTAACTTTCGTGACAGGAAAATGAAAATGAAGCAATTAATTCAAAGAATCAGCACACAAGAGGATCTGAATTTCCTTTTAACGAATCGAATTCCTCGCATCACGCTCACACGCTTCATTGGGTGGTGGAGTCAAATCAGAAATCCTGTGATCAGAGACTTATCGATCGGTATTTGGAAGTTATTTTCCGATCTTGATTTGAGCGAGGCTAAAAAAAGTAAATTTGACAGTATGCATGACTGTTTTGTTCGGGAACTTAAGCCAGGTGCAAGAACCATTGACATGCGCCATGAAATACTGAGCAGCCCTTGCGATGCCATTGTGGGCGAATGCGGCGCCATTGATCACACCCAAGTTTTTCAAGCCAAAGGCTTCCCTTACAGCCTTTCCAGCTTGATGGGCTTCACGCCCAGAACAGGCGAGTTGGTTGAGTCACTGAAAAATGGCACCTACGTGACATTGCGCTTGACATCCAGCATGTACCACCGATTTCATGCGCCAGCAGATGCAACGCTCACACACGTGACGCACATCTCTGGGGACACTTGGAACGTCAACCCCATTGCCCTCAAACGTGTTGAGCAACTTTTTTGCAAAAATGAACGGGCCGTTCTTAATTTCAAGCTGAACGATGGTACGCCCATGATCATGGTGCCCGTAGCGGCCATCTTGGTCGCCAGTTTGCGTCTACACGCTGTCAATTTGTTGTTCCATGTGGATTACACGGGGCCCAATGAAATTCCTTGCGCCATCCAATCTTACAAGGGCCAAGAACTTGGTTGGTTTCAACACGGCTCTACCATTTTGGTATTTGTTCCCAAAGGTTTTAAATTGGCAGAGGGCATTTCAACAGGTCAACGCATTAAAATGGGGCAGGCCTTGTTGGAAAAATTAGCATGAAAATGTGCGGCTTAATGTCTAATCAATTTGCGACCTATTGGATTCAAATTCTCAATTTTTTAAGATTTCCAATCACTGCCAGCTTACTTATTGGGCTTCTGACTGGGTGTTCTGTTCAACATCAACTTCTCAATCGCGCTGGCGATATGTTGTCTGCTGAAAACAACTCTAAAGACGATGACTTAGAACTGGTGATGCACGCCAGTGCTTACCAACTGAAACTTTCAGAGTCTCTGTTACAGGAAATACCAGATCACTTGAAACTCGCGGAAGCTGTGACGCGAGGTTATACGCAGTATGCATTTGTTTACTTGATGGACGAAGCCGACCGAATGGAATCGGACAGTATTCAAAGAGCAAGTGCTCTCAGGGCGCGCGCAGCCAAGATGCTGACTCGTGGCAAATCATTGGGTCTCAAAAGCTTGTCTAGGCAGTACCCAGATTTGATCCATTACCTGCAGAAAAAAGGGCTTAAGAGGCCTGTTCAGATTTCCAAGCAAGATGCTGGATTGGCTTATTGGACTATGACGGCATGGGCGGGCGCCATTTCATTGTCCAAAGACTCCCCCGATGTGGTTGCAGATTTGCCAGAGGTATTGCGCTTGGCCGAGCTGGCATGGCAAGCCCATCCTCAATTCGATCATGGTGCATTGGCCAGCATGATGGGAACCTTGGAACTGGCAAAGCCGGGTGGCAAACCCGAAGCCGCCGAAAAGTATTTCAATCTTGCCATTGAGTGGCGAGGTACCCAAGTTGCACCCCTGATTTCCAAAGCTGAAAATTGGGCAGTTGCAACACAAAATAAAGAAGCCTTTACGCAATTGCTCAATCAAGCCATTGAGCTTTCAAAATCACAAAATGATTTAACCAATACTGTCATGCGCCGAAGAGCTCAATGGTTGCTGGACAGTACAGACAACCTTTTTTAATTTCAATTCAAGCCTATGTTTACCATCCGCCTCACAAGCTTAGTTGCCCATCTCTTTGCTGTAGTTGCTCTGGCTTCTGTATTTACCGCCACCTCCTATGCCGCCGATCCTCAATTGAAAATCGGCTCATTGGTTCCCAAAAATTCGCTTTACCACCGGCAACTCATGGAAGTAGGTGAAGCTTGGAAAAAGAGCCAATCAGGATCACCTCGCTTCAATGTTTTCACCGATGGCAGTCAGGGCGGCGAAGCAGAAATGGTTCGCCGAATGCGCATTGGTCAACTGCAAGCAGCTTTGCTGTCTGTTGTAGGTTTGAGAGAAATTGAGCCTTCCATTGCGGCACTTCAAAATTTGCCATTGGCCTTTCGCTCATGGGAAGAATTGGATTACGTGCGCGAAAAAATGCGGCTTGGCATGGAGAAGAAGTTTCTGGATAAAGGCTATGTAGTTCTAGCCTGGGGCGATGCAGGCTGGGTGCGTTTCTTTTCAAAACAAGCGGCCTTTAGCCCTGATGATTATAAAAAAATGAAATTTTTTGCTTGGGGCGCAGAGGCAGAGCAACAAGAAATCATGAAGAGTTTGGGCTATACACCTGTACCTCTAGAACCGACCGATATTCTGCCATCGATTCAAACCGGCATGATCAATGTGGTGCCCTCAACGCCCTACTTCGCCTTGGCAACCCAAATTTACAACACAGCTCCCAATATGTTGGAAATCAACTGGGCTCCCATTGTTGGTGCCTTTGTGATTTCCAAAAAATCATGGGATGCCATGTCGCCAGAAACGCAAGCCGTCTTGAGAGCTTCGTCCGACAAAGCGGGCAGTGTCATTCGCATGCAAGCTCGCAAAGAAGTCGAAGAAGCTGTAGATGCCATGAAGAAGCGAGGACTTCAAGTGAACAAGCCCAATGCTGAACAAATGAAAGAGTGGCAGGCCTTGAGTGAAACCCTTTACCCTCGAATCAGGGGCAAGATGGTACCAGCTGAAACATTTGACGAAGTATTTTCTCACCTCAAGGCTTTTCGCGCCTCCAAAACGCCATGATGCCAGCTTTGCGCGCGCGCCATCTCTTTCAAAATTGGGATGCAGGTGTTGCGGCACTTGCCCTGTGCGGCATGGTTTTGATACCCGTCATTGAAGTTTTATTGCGACCCATGCAAGGCAGCGGCATCGAGAATGCGCCAATTTTGGTTCAGCACTTGGGCTTGCTATTTTCACTGGCAGGCGCCATTTATGCCGAAAGAACAGGACACCTCACCAGTCTTGGTTCTTTATGGCGTGAACTTGAAAACCCTCTTGCGAGAAAACTTGCGCGTGCCTGGGTTTTTTTAGGTTCCACACTGATCTGCGGGGTTTTGGCAAAAGCCAGTTATGAGTTGATCATGACTGAAGTCGAGGCTCAGCATTCCATCGCCTACGGATTGCCGACGTGGCTCTTCTTATGCGCCTTGCCCTTAGGATTTGGCATTTTGGGTCTTAAATTTGGCCAAAAGTGGAGCGATCATTATGTTTTTCAATGGGCGGGAACACTTCTTGTCCTTGGCGCATCTTGGCAAGCCAGTCCATGGCTGGCTTCTGCCTCCCTGCCTATCTCATGGCTTTGTTTCTTGCTGTTCTTTTTTCTCGCCTTAGGCGGTCCTGTGTTTTTGGTGTTGGGTGGTTTGTCGTGGATTTTGTTTTCATCAGAAAATATTCCCATGGCGTCGTTGGCTTTATCGCATTACCAAATTACAGTCAACCCATCATTGCCAGCACTGCCCTTATTTACCCTAGCGGGTCTGGTCTTTGCCAATACCCAAGCAGCTCAGCGACTCAGTCAATTGTTCAGCAGCGTCTTTGGCTCAGGACAAATGGGAAGCGTCCTCGCGGTTGCCTGTCTTTGCAGTTGCTTCACGGCTTTGACGGGTGGTAGCGGCGTCACGATACTGGCATTGGGCGGATTGATGTTGCCACTCCTGCTGAAAGTGGGCTACCCAGAAACAAAAGGCATTGGCTTGATCACCAGCGCAAGTTCTTTAGGCGTTTTGTTAGCACCCTCAGTGCCCCTGATCATGTATGCCATCATGGCGCGCGTGCCCATCAACACCATGTTTGTGGCTGGACTGATACCTGCCGCTCTTATGGTTTTATCGCTTTTGATTTTTGGAGGTTTTTTAAGAACAACTCAAACTTCCAATCAAGTTGCCAACTTCAAACGCTTTGAATCAACGCCCCCTGAAAATGCTGTTTCATTGAAAAATGCCATGTGGGCTGCCAAATGGGAACTGATCGCGCCTTTGATTGCCATAGGCACCTTGATTTCAGGTATAGCTACACCAACAGAGGGCGCCGCAATGACCGTAGCGTATGCAGTGATCACGCAAGGATTCATTCACCGTGAACTGAAATACGCAACACTCTTACATTGCCTTTATCAATCAGCGCAAATTATTGGTGGTATTTTGCTCATCATGGGCATGGCTTTAGGCCTTACCAACTATCTGATAGACGTTGGCATTCCAGACATGGCATCAGATTGGGTTCAAGGGATTACGACCAACCCCTATGTTTTCTTGCTGGCACTGAATATATTTTTGTTCTTTGCAGGCG
>Ga0209500_10002854_pt1 | contig 12035 bp, 11 predicted proteins | sample S_140212_EF_Meta_FD_187323 | JGI IMG/M metagenome (GOLD analysis project Ga0209500, IMG submission 187323) | Freshwater microbial communities from Lake Simoncouche, Canada to study carbon cycling - S_140212_EF_MetaG (SPAdes) (version 2) | ecosystem: Environmental > Aquatic > Freshwater > Lake ...
GCGTGAACGTGTGGATCCGTGGTGGGCCGAGCGGTTAGGTATGCCACACCTTACTCCACGTTGGATCTTACAGTACTGGGGTACTGAAGTATGCCGTAAGGGATTCCACGACGATACATGGATTGCCAGCCTAGAAAATAAACTCCGTAATAGCCAAGACAATATAGTAATCAGCGACTGCCGGTTTCCTAATGAAATAAAAGCCATCCGAGCGCAAGGTGGAGAAATTATATGGGTACAGCGTGGTCCATTGCCAGAGTGGTATGATGTAGCAGTAGCCACAAATCAAGGTAATTTTAATCATATGGCAACTGCGTATCCAGAGGTACATAACTCAGAGTGGGCTTGGATAGGAACCAACTTTGATCAAATCATAGATAATAACAGTAGCATACAAGAATTATATGACCAAATCAAACAACTAGTTAAAAGTCCGGAATCAAATCCCCCCGTCGCCATTGAACACCCTCTTTATGTAGGGATCTCTGACAGTTGGCACATACGGTCTTTAGGTTAGTAAATCGACAGTTGGTAAGATTACCATCGATGTGAAATACATCAAATTGTTCTTCGTGCTTTGATGTAAACTTACAACGCTCGCAGGATATCTTTTTTTTATATCCAGACAATGCCCATAGCGGGTTTGATTGTCCACTACCCCGACTACAATGATCACACTTACTTCTATAATAGGCTTTGCCTTCTTTATAGTAGTTGATAGCCACTGGTCTAGACTTACATTTCTTACATAAATTTCTCATTACCGCCCTTTTTCTGCCCTTTTGTATTGGTATTTAACCACTATTTTTTCTAAAGTATAGCTAAATAAAACAAAGTATTCCAATAAGGAGATTATCAAATGGCTACACTAGGTTCAGCAGGCGTAAGCGTATCAGTTATAGACGAGAGTTTCTATACTCCGACCGCCCCGGGTACAGTCCCAACAATATTTGTTGCTACAGCACAAGACAAAGCAAATGCTTCCGGTACTGGCACAGCACAGGGAACATTAAAAGCCAACGCAGGCAAGGTGTGGGTAATGACCAGCCAACGAGATTTAACAGAAACTTTTGGAACTCCAAAGTTTTATACTGACTCTTCAGGAAATCCTATACACGGTGGAGAATTAAATGAGTACGGTTTACAAGCCGCATATTCAGTATTAGGAGTAAGCTCAAGAGCATATGTTGTTCGCGCTGATGTTAATCTTGCTAGTTTATCAGCAAACACTAGTATACCTACAGGAACTCCGGTAGCAGGCACATATTGGATAGATACAGCACATAGTTTGTTTGGTATTAACGAGTGGGATTCTGTAACACAAAAGTTTACAGTTAAAACTCCGTTGATTATCGACGATAGTAACTCAGCTACCGAGTTAAGTGGCGGTGCTCCTGTGTCCGGATTTGGATCACAGGGCGACTATGCCGTTGTAATTACTAAAGATAATACTAATACAGTATTTTACAAAGCATCAGATAACTCGTGGTACGAAGTTGAAACAACCGGGTCTGGGTGGAGTGATTTGACTACTAGTACGTTAAGCCTAGCTGTTAGCCCACATTATCAATATCCTGATTTTTCTGAAGCCGAAACTGGAAGTGTATGGATTAAAACAACAACTCCCGGATTTGGTGCGTCATTGAGTGTAAAATACTACAATGGTGCTACAAAAAGTTGGGCCAGTGTAAGTGCTCCGTATTATTCAAGCACAGCCGCCGCAATTGGTGTATTAGATAACAATGGTGGTAAAAATATTCCTGTAAACACAATTATTGTTGAAACAGATCCTGACCATTATGGTATTTCTACAGACAACGAAGAAACATCTTCGGCATTTTTATTATGGCGCAGAGTTGCAACTGGCCCTACAACAATTACAGTAACCGGAGCTAGTACTGCTATTACTTCTGGTACTACAAGCACATTTTCAATGAGAGCAACCGATGCTAACGGCGTTTGGAGTAGTTCGTCAACAGTAGTTGTTTCTGGAAGTACACTCACTAGCGTGGCTTATAATATTCCAGCAGGAATTAGTGCAACTGGATTACCAGTGACCGCTACATATAACCAATCAGTAGGTTCTTTGTCAATTAGCCATACATTAGGTGGAAATATTGAATTTATTGATATCATCGGCGATCCTCTGCAAACAGTAGGATTCCAAATTTGGGATCAAGCAACTAAAACAGGTACATCGAACTTATATCAAGCACCATCCGAAGATGGATTTGACCTTATTGCTACAAACTGGAAACAGTTAGTTTATCAAGCACAGGTGTTGGCTCCTAGCACAACACCTGCAGACGGTACATTATGGTATGATGCTAATCTAGAATCAGTAGATATTTTATACAACGATGGTACAGCATGGACTGGTTATTTAAATTCTTTCAGTGATTCAAATTCATCTGGACCCATTGTTAGTGCTACCAAGCCAACAACACAGTCAAACGGTGACGATTTAGTCGACGGAGATATTTGGATTGATTTATCTGATGTTGAAATGTACAGTAAAAATATTTACGTTTATAACAACAGTACCAAGACTTGGGATCTACAAGATGTAACTGATCATCATAGTCCAAACGGTTGGGTATTTGCTGATGCTAGATGGAGTACCGCAGGTGCCGACAGCGATCCGGCAACTATTGATGCTTTATTATCGAGCGATTATGTAGATCCAGATTGTATAGATCCAGCATTGTATCCACGTGGAACACGCTTATGGAATACACGTCGTTCAGGATTTAATATTAAAGAATATATGGTAGGCTATATTGATATTACTGCCAACAACGGTGAAAATACTCGTTATGAAAACGACGATATGTCTGGCTATAACCCAGATCGTTGGGTATCAGTAAGCCCCAATGCCGCAGATGGCTCAGGAACATTTGGTCGTCATGCGCAACGTGCGTATGTCGTGACTAAATTAAAATCGGAAATTGATTCTAATCAAGGAATTCGAGATACAGATACACTAATATTCAATCTGTTAGCCTGCCCTGGGTATCCAGAAGCCATTCAAAATTTAATCAACTTAAACACAGACATTGGTCAAACATCGTTTGTAGTTGGTGACACTAGTATGCGTCTAAAGGCAACAGGTACTGATTTAACTACATACGGTAACGGAAACGGTGCTACAGATAACGGTGAAGACGGATTAGTTAGTTACGACCCGTATATGGCAGCATTTTATCCAAGTGGATACACAACAGACAACGCAGGAAACTTTATTGTTGTCCCCCCAAGCCATATGATGCTTCGTACTATTATTAATAGTGATGCAAAATCATATCCTTGGTTTGCTCCAGCTGGTACACGTCGTGGTGGTGTTGATAATGCTAGTTCAGTTGGTTATGTAGATTCAACAGGTGTGTTTAAAACTGTAAGTCTATACGAAGGACTGCGTGATGTTATGAGTACTGTTAAGATCAATCCAATTGCTACGCTCCCAGGTGTAGGTATTGTAAACTTTGGTCAATATACTCGTAGTCAAGGAGCTAGTGCATTAGATCGTATTAATGTAGCTCGATTAACAGCTTACTTACGTCGTCAGTTAACAGTATTGGCTAAGCCGTTCTTATTTGAACCAAACGACCAACAGACACGTAACGAAATTAAAGCGGCCGCAACTAGCCTATTATTAGAATTAGTAGGTCAACGTGCTCTATATGATTTCATTGTAGTTTGCGATAGCACAAACAATACACCGGCACGTATTGATCGTAATGAGCTATATATGGATATTGCTATTGAGCCAGTTAAAGCAGTTGAATTTATTTACATTCCATTGAGATTGTTGAATACAGGTGCTATTAGTGCTGGAAATTTAGGATCAGGTTTTCCAGGTTCAGCGCAATAAGGTAAATATAAAAGGATAAGGAGCATATAAAATGCCAGTTTCAAGTTTAAGCAGATTTACAGTACCACTATCAACAGACCAAAGTTCTAGTAATCAAGGTTTGTTAATGCCAAAATTAAAGTATCGCTTTCGCGTTACTTTAGATAGTTTTGGTGTAGCAGGTACACCAACAACAGAATTAACTAAACAGGTTATGAATGTCACTCGTCCTGAAGTTAGCTTTGAGGAAATTAAACTAAATGTTTACAACTCAACAGTTAAACTAGCAGGGAAACATTCATTTGCCGATGCTAAACTAGTACTACGTGACGATGTTACAAATGCTGTTACACAGAAGGTTGGCGAACAATTACAGAAACAGTTTGACTTTTTTGAACAAAGTTCGGCGGCTTCTGGCATTGACTATAAATTTACTATGCGTGTTGAACTATTAGACGGCGGTAACGGTGCTTATAATCCAACAACTCTAGAAACATTTGAATTTTATGGTTGCTATATCAAGGCCGCTACATATCAATCAGGTGATTATGCAAGTTCAACAGATCCAATGGATATTTCATTGACTATTACTTATGATAATGCTTTACAAGTAGATGCAAGCGGTAACCCAACAGGACTTGGAGCCAATGTTGGACGTACAATACGTTCATTAGCATTAGGCGGTTAATTTCTCAACACTTAATTAAGCCCAGAGATTCTGGGCTTTTTTATTCTTATAAATAACTGTATGAGTAATGCGTTTACTAATTTCTTAAGTGGAACAGTTAGCGGTGTTTTTGGACCCACAGGTAATCTTCGCGACTATCAACATGCTAATAGGCTATATGTACAAAACAACTATGCTCGCGCTCCTAAAGTTGGATTTTTATATTTTGTACAATTTAATCTTAATGCCGATGTAGTTCAAAATGCTCAATGGGCAAATCAAGGAGGCGCAAAAGATGTTGGTTTATTAGTTAAGAAAATCGACATGCCTAGATTTACAATGATAAATGAGATTGTAAATCAATATAACAAAAAAAATGTTATACAAACTGGTATAAGATATAATCCGGTTAATATTGAGTTCCATGATGACAACAGCGATTTAACTACAGGACTATGGACTAATTATTACAAATATTATTACGTTGACGGTCGATATGGGGACTATCGAGGAACCTTTGCCTTAAACAATAATTACGGTGGCACAAAGTATAAAGAAAAAGATTATCCTTATGGATTAAATGCTGGACAAAAAAATCCTTTTTTTATTAGTATTGATATCTATGTGTTACATCAACATAAATTTACAAAGATAAGTTTAGAAAACCCACTAGTCACTGAATGGACTCACGACAGTTTAGATCAAACAGAAGCAAACAAAATATTAAGTAATAAAATGACTGTAGCCTATGAAGCAGTATCATATAAATCTGGAAGAATTAGAAAAAACAAAGATGGCGGACAATTCATAGCAGATTACTATGATCAAACTCCTAGTCCGTTAAGTGTAGGCGGAAACGGCAGTGCAACAATATTTGGAGAAGGTGGGATTATTGCAGGAGCAGACAGTGTATTTGAATCAATAGCAGATGGAAATTATTTAGGAGCCGCTATAAAAGCAGCCACAACTATTAGAAATGCTAAAAATATTACTAAACAAGGGTTAGTATCCGAAGGATTAGGATTAGTTAATAGTGGGTTAGCCGGCATTGCCACTAGCAATCAAGGATTTAATACAACTAACATAGGCGATCGAGCATTATCTGGTATTAGACAAACCGGACAATTAGGAGTAATATTACCTAATAGTCAATTTAATAGTAATCTTACACAAACAAAACCAGGCAGTCCTACAGGAAAGTAATATGACAACTTACAGTAATGTACCACAACAACCTGCGGCAATAAACTCTACAGTACAGGCATTTGATGCTTATTATAGTCAACCTTTAGAATTAGATGCCAGCACCTACACAGCAATGGTCAGTTTCTTTACCAGCAGAGGATTTGAAAAAATTGCCGCTGATAATATTGCAGTAGTGATAATGAAGCAGGCCAAACTTGATAATTTCAATCCAATGAAAATAATAGACACACTTCGAGGATTAGACACTGTTGAGATGAGTGCGTTCGTAAGTGAGATTATAAACTATAATAGATTTAAAACTAGCTTTTTAGGTTACGCATTAAATTTTTCTCCCAATGATAGTGTTATTAGAAACATTCAAGCATGAGTCTTAGATTTAGTCAAGGTGTATATACCGTTAAAAATCCAGAAAAATACATAGGCGGACACCCACCACGTTATCGTAGTAGTTGGGAACACACCTTTTGCATGTTCTGTGATAACAACCCTGCTATAGAACAATGGGCTAGTGAAAATGTTCGTATACCGTATCGTGATCCACTAACAGGAAAAAATACAGTATATATCCCTGATTTTTTTATTGTGTATTCCGATAAGAATCGTAAAAAACACGTAGAAATTATAGAAATAAAACCTAGTAATCAAATGCTCAAAGAAAAAGTTGGTAAAAATCCCTATAATCAAGCACAGTATGTTAAGAATATGGCCAAGTGGCAAGTAGCTAATGAATGGGCTAAACAACAAGGTATGAAATTCCGAGTACTAAACGAAACTGATATTTTCCACCAGGGTGGTAAAAGTCGGTAAATATTATTATGACAAAAAGACTAGAAGAAGTTCTAAATTTGCCCCCAAACGAAGAACCGGTTGTACAGCCTGAACCAGCGGCTGAATTAGTTCCTCCGGTTATTAACCTACAGGAAAAATTAGAAGAATTTGACAAAATTAGCGCCGCATTACCCCGTGTTCAAGGGCTAGGCGATATGGCAGATAGTGAGCTAGATGCACTAGCGGCTAAAGCAGAACAGGCCTACGATGATTTAATGGATTTAGGTATGAGTGTAGAAGCACGATATGGTGCTCGTATGTTTGAAGTTGCAGCCAACATGATGAATGCGGCCATTGTAGCAAAAACTAACAAAATTGATAAAAAATTAAAGATGGTTGATTTACAGTTAAAAAAATATGCCATCGATAAAAAGAACGGTAATAATGATGCTGTTGAAGGGGAAGGATACATAATTACAGATCGTAATAGTATCTTAGAAAAACTGAAGAATCTGAATAAATAATACACTATGAAAACTTTCAAAGAATATCTACAAGAAGGTCTACAAACTAAGAAATATCCATTTCGTGTTAAAGTAGCCGGTATGTTCACTGCCGAACAAGAAGACAAACTAAAATCAATGTTAGATCGTTATAAAGTTGATTCATTTAAAAAAGTTGGAACAACTCCTATACAAGAACTACCTTTAGATTTTCCACAGGTTAAAAACTGTGAAGTTAGTATCTACGAAGTTACATTAGACTATCCTACAACACAGCACGAACTTACTGAATATATTGGTGCAGGACTAGGAGTAAATAAAAGTCATTTAGCTGTTCGTAGTCCAACCGAACCTTCTGAAGAATATCAACATCAAGAGCCAAAACGTGAAGGTGCGTTGTTAAATGATCCAGATTATAAAGAATCTCCAAACGCTCAATTTGAAGATTACTACGGTGACAAATATAACACAGGTTTTGTTAAAGAATTAAATGATATATTAAAGTTACAGCGCAAGGCCCGTGGAGAAGAAATCCCCACAGAAGGTGCGGCTAAATTTAATACAGATAGCCCACAAAATAACAAGGCGCCTTTAGAGCAGGCTCCTGAAATAAGGAAATAATTATGCAAATGATCAACGTATTAAAGCGCCTAGCTGAACTAGATGCACAAAATCCAAATATGGTTAAAGAAGACATCGGGGTTGCAGAATGCGGCCCAATGGGAATGTCGAGTCCTCCACAACCGCACACTCCAGCAAGTATTAATATGACTGCCAGTAGCGGAGAAGAGTTAAGCGATATGTTGGGAACTATAATGAAACTAGCTGGCGTAAAGCAAGTTGGTTCAGACGACATGGGTGTTGAAACAGACCCATCGACACTAGTAGCTACTCCCGTAACTGCTGTTGGAAGTCACTCTGCAGGAGACGAAATGCGTAGTGTTATTGACAAGATGCACAGTGCCGGTGGAGAAGATGATTTCAGTGATGAAACAGATGATGAGGAAGAGAAAACAGATGAAGGGTCGTATGACAATAGTCCTAATGATCCAAACAAGAAACCATCTTTCAATTCTAATCAGTTTGCTAATCAAGAAAATTCACCAAATGTAGGCAACCGTATGGATGGCAATATGCCAAAGGGAAATGCTACATTTGAATCATTGATGTCTGAATATCAAGAGTTTATTGCAGAAGGTAAAGAATGCAAAGTATGCGAAAAGCCAGTCAAAAAATGTACTTGTGATTAAACAAAAACTAGCTCTACCAAATAGCTCCTACGGGGGCTATTTTTTTCATTAAATACTATTATGGGATCAAAAAATTTAGACGGCAAACTGGTAAAATCAGCACACACTACGCAACGGTGGACTGAACAAGATATTGTCGATTTTGGTCAATGCATGGATCCAGTAACCGGTCCACACCATTTTTTAGATAACTTTTTCTTTATACAACATCCTACTAAAGGTAAATTAAAGTACGAAGCATTTGACTATCAACGCAGACTCATAGACAGTTATCACAATCATCGATTTAATGTAAATCTATTACCTCGTCAAACAGGAAAAACTACAACCGCGGCAGGATATCTATTATGGTATGCCATGTTTGTTCCGGATAGCACCATATTGGTAGCGGCGCACAAATATACAGGCGCACAAGAAATTATGAATCGTGTTCGGTATGCCTACGAATTATGTCCAGATCATATACGTGCAGGGTGTACTAGTTATAACAAACAAAGCATAGAATTTGATAATGGATCACGAATAGTAGCACAAACAACAACAGAAACAACTGGTCGAGGTATGTCATTGTCTATGTTATATGCTGACGAGTTTGCATTCGTAGAACCAAATATAGCTTCTGAATTCTGGACTTCGATTTCGCCTACACTAGCCACAGGTGGTAAAGCTATTATTACATCAACACCGAATAGCGACGAAGATCAATTTGCACAGATATGGCAAGAAGCTAATAAGCTATTTGACGAACACGGCAATGCTACACCTGTAGGTAAGAATGGATTCTTTCCATTTCGTGCGTATTGGAATGAACATCCAGATCGAGATGAAGAGTGGGCTAATGTAGAAAGGTCACGCATTGGAGAAGAACGGTTCCGACGTGAACACGATTGTGAATTCTTAGTATATGATGAAACATTAATTAGCTCAATTAAACTAGCCGACCTTGCAGGAATAGAGCCTACTATGAAAATGGGACAGGTACGCTGGTATAAAAAGATTGATCCAAAATGCACTTATGTGATAGCACTAGATCCTAGCCTAGGCACAGGCGGCAATGCTTCGGGTATACAGGTCTTAGAATTACCTACATTTGATCAGGTCGGTGAGTGGCATCATAATTTAACTCCGGTACAGGGGCAGGTACGTGTGCTAAGAGAAATAACCAAATATATAGCCGACGAATGTAATATTAGAGGTATGCAACCTAGCATTTATTACAGTGTAGAAAATAACACAGTAGGAGAAGCTGTACTAGTTGTTATCGAAGAAATGGGAGAAGAAAGCATTCCAGGAATGTTCCTTAGTGAGCCCATTAAAAAAGGACATGTACGCAGATTCCGAAGAGGATTTAACACCACACATACTAGCAAGATTGCTATCTGTGCCAAACTAAAACATCTAATAGAAACTAATCGAATGAAGATATGTAGTAAACCACTAATATCAGAACTTAAAACTTACGTGGCTAAAGGTGCTAGTTTTGCGGGAAAAGCAGAATCTGGTGACGATCTAGTAAGTAGTTTATTGTTAGCTGTGCGTATGATTAATCTATTACAAGATTGGGATCCTGCTATCTACGATAAGATGCGTGAAGATCGTTTTGAAGAATACGAAATGCCCATGCCCATATATATAACCTCATATTAGTATAAATATAGCTATGAAACCAATTCAGATTATTTCACAAGACCTATTCGACAAAATACGCAGTCGTTTTACTAACCTAGAACTAGGGGATGAAAATGGTGCTGTAGTTACTGATCCAGCAAATGCTCGGTTCTTTGATTTTGATTTTGTTTTAGAAGGTTCAAATTTAGGGCGAGTAAGTATAAGCATAAATGATGCAGGTAGTCTAAAAGTATATTACAGCCAAGGAATTACAGAGAATCAAGAGGACCAAGCTAAAAAAGAATGGTTTGCATTCTTACGTGAAATGCGTATGTTTTCCATGCGTCGATTATTAAGATTTGATACACGTGATATTTCTAAATCAAATCTAGACAAAAACGATTTCCAGCATTTAGCTCAAGTACAGGGTACCAAGGAACCAGAAGATATGACAAATATGAACGAAAGTAAATGGAGCCAAAAAAGCTCAAAAAAGACCAGCCGTGCTGTTAAAGGTGCAACAGAAGTTATTGTACGCCACGCACGAGCAGTTGACGAAATGTTTCCGGGAGCACGTTCACAACGTAAAAACATCAAGGCTATTTTTATTCAAAATAAAGACGGAGAAAGATTTAAATACCCCTTTATTCATCCAGCAGGCGCATTCGCCATGGCACAACACGTAGATCACGGCGGAGTACCGCACGATCCAGCAGGCAAAGCAATTATAAAAATGAGCGAGGATATTGCTCAACTACAAGAATTTCAACGTACAATTAACAGATCTACCCTGCACGATGATGCAATGGGTATATCAGAGCGAGCCATAGGCCGCCTAACCGAACTCAAGGCAACTATAGAGGCACTTGGTAAACAACATCACTATAAAGCCTGGTCAGAGACTTTTCAACCAGACCCAATGATGGACAGCATGCCAGAGATGGATGCTGTCACAATGGAACAGTATAAAGAAAAGTTTACCCAAACTAATTTTCAAGAAGAACTAGAAGGTTATTTTCCACTGTTACATCGTATTATGAGCGAAACAAACACCATCAATCTTGAAGACTATGTTAGCGAAGGTGAATCAGCTTGTGACATTTGTGGTGAAGATCCTTGTGATTGCGAGATAGGTGTGAAAGAAGATGCATTTAGTAAATTTACAGAGTGGGCCGAGTCAGTTGAACAAGGAACACTAACAGACGATCAGATTGAATTACTAAAGCAAGCCATTGAAGGACAAGAACAAGTTGGTCAACCTTTACAATTAGGTCCAGACGGTCAGACTGCTTGGGACTTTTTCTCAGGTGCTATTAACCCAGATAACGCAACAGGAAGCATTGGGGCAGAATTTAGTGATGATTTAAAAAATAAATTGAAAGTAGCCGCTGACGAATTTCCAGATATGGATGCTATGGATGTTTTTGCTGAATGGGCAAAAGAAGGATATCCAGAACTATTAGTAACGTTAGGACTAGGCGAACAACCAGCAGAACAACCAGCAGTTCAAGAACCTGCGGTACCGCCAGTAGAACAGCCTGCGGCCCCAGCAGGAGATATGCCTCCGCCCCCACAGGGAGCTGTTCCACCCACAATGGAGAATGATGAAATGAGTGGCAAAACAAACGAACTTATGCCTAAAGAAAGTATGATTAAAGAAATTGCAAAACTGGTCAAGAGCAGATACAATCGAGATAATCCAGAGGTGGGACCATTTAACGGTAAAGAAAATATCGCATTAGATGTAAAGAAAAGTATAGAAGAAAAATTTGGCGAGGAAGCAGGTTCACAAGCAGAAAGCCTGGCCAAGCAATTTATGGAAAAACTCAGTAACAAATGGGAAGAAAAACATGGTAAAGTAGAGCACGACGGACTAGCACGTTTAAAGGAACTGATTGGTAATATACGTGGTAAAATTGAAAGTGTAGGCATGGGCGAAGTAGCGGCACCGTTACCATTACCAACAAATAAAGTCATACCTCAAAAAAATCCAAATCCAGTAGGCAGTGATGCTATGGCCGGCAAACAAACACTGCAACCAAATCCACATCCGGTGGGCAGTGATGCTATGAAGGGTAAGGTAATACCAGCATTAGATAAATCAAGAAGTTTCTTTGGTAAAACATTTGAAGAATTAGATACTATTCGTAAGTTATCTGGTTTGGCAAAATAATATCAAAATA
>Ga0209500_10002858_pt1 | contig 12020 bp, 9 predicted proteins | sample S_140212_EF_Meta_FD_187323 | JGI IMG/M metagenome (GOLD analysis project Ga0209500, IMG submission 187323) | Freshwater microbial communities from Lake Simoncouche, Canada to study carbon cycling - S_140212_EF_MetaG (SPAdes) (version 2) | ecosystem: Environmental > Aquatic > Freshwater > Lake ...
GCCACTGCAACCGGTTGCAATCGCGAGTCCGACCCAGAATACGAACCCTGCGGCGCATCCTCCTCCATGCAGACAAACTCCTCGCGATATTTTCATCGCCGTTCTCCTGCGGTACAACCATCTCAGCCACATGCCACACTTCGAACACATCCGCCACAAGCCTCCGGAAATCTTGGCCGCGCCGCGGCCGCTGGTTGTGGCCTGCGCTCCGCTGCGGAGCCATGTGAATCTCTCGCACATCGTACGAACCTGCGGCTGTTTCGGCATCTCTCGCGTGATTGCCTGTGGAACGGCAAGGCTCGACGAACGGATCGCCCGCGACGGTGCCGACTCTGTGGTGCTCCAAACACATCGCACGTTGCCACCTGTGCTCGACCGACTCCGCGAGGAAGGTTTTCAGCTCGTGGGCCTCGAACAAACCACCCACTCCCATCGCCTCTTCACATTTGAATTTGTACCCAAGACGGTGCTTGTGATCGGCAACGAGCGGTTGGGGCTCGATGCAGACGTGCTGGCAAAGCTCGACCGCGTGGCGGAAATTCCGATGGCGGGAATGCCTCACAGCCTCAATGCCGCCACGTCGGCGGCAATTGCCATCTACGAATACTGCCGACAATTTCCGAGCCAGCCTCGCATCGGTTCAGCTTCAAACGCCGATACCAACGGCAGCCTTTCAAACCGCGAAGGAAACGACCGATGACGCTGATCATCGGCACCGATGAGGCCGGCTACGGGCCCAATCTTGGACCGCTGGTTGTGGCGGCGACGGCGTGGCGGGTGGAAGCGACGCCTGTCAACGCCGCCTCGCACCTAGAGACGGCTGTTGTGGCGGCGCAGCGGGATACAGGAGCCATCGCGCCGGACAAAACTGGTGGGCTCGGCAATCGCGGTGTGGTTCGGCTGACCGTGCCGCTGTGGGCCGACTCGAAGCAAATCTATCGGGCCGGTGCGGGATTCTGTGCGTTGGAGCAGGGAGTGCTCGTGGCGCTGTCGCTTGTGAACCATCCCGACGCGGGCACTCCTGCGCATGCCGAACATGCCGGACATGCCGGACATGCCGGCCCGGTGATCGGCAGCCCTGTCAATCAGACCAACACAGTGCCTCGGCAGTGGCCGGCACTGGAAGCTGCACTCGGCCAGATTGGGCCAGAGAGCGCTGACTGGCGGACGTCTGGCTTGGCCAGCGAGTCTGGCGGGCATTCGTCCACCACGCCCGAGTGGGCTCTGTTGCCCACGCTGTGTCTGCCTCAGCAGGCCGATGCCCATGCCTGCTGTGCGCAGGCCGCACACATGCGAATGATCCTCAACGAACTGGGCGTATCGCTTGTGGCCGTGGCATGCCGGGCAATCTATCCAGCGGAGTTCAATGCGCTCCTGTGCAAGGGCCTCAATAAGTCGGATATTCTCTCCCGCACGACACTCACGCTGGCAGCATCGCTCCGCAAAACAGCGACCGACGTACCAGCACTCATCTGGTGTGATCGGCATGGTGGCCGCAAGCATTATTCCGCGCTGGTGGCCCAACATTTTGGCGCTACGCTGGTGCAGACGCTCGCAGAAACTCCAGCCCGTTCGGCGTACAGGGTGCCCGCCGGAAAAATGGCGGTGGATCTCGCTGGAGAAGCGCCAGTGGATGATTTGGATATCGAATTCAACGTGGGAGGCGAGTCGCGCGTGCCGGTCGCTGTGGCGAGCATGACGGCAAAATACGTCCGCGAGTTGGCCATGCACGCCTTCAATGCGTTTTGGGCGTCGCGTGCGCCGGGCCTCAGTCCCACGGCCGGCTATCCGGTCGACGCTGCGCGCTGGCGACGTGAGGCCAGCGATGCGATTGGGCAGGCCGGTGTCCTCGACAAAGACCTCTGGAGAAATGTGTAAGTTGTCAGCCTGCCCCATTGGGAGGCCAACGCTCGATTCACACGCTTCGTCATCAGCGTCTTTGCAAAATAATGAGCCCGAGCATTGGCACGGTTTCATCGGCGAAGCGGCTGCAGTTGGTCGAGTGTGCAAGAGATGATCATGACAAAGGGAGGTTTTCTGCGTAGGCAGGTGCGCCTGCCCTGCGTGGCTGCCAGACAGAATAAGGGTGTGTTCCGCATGCTCTGTCGGAGGGAGGGGCGTACAGTCAAGTGGCCCGGCATAACAGGGATTGTGGTTGCATCAGCGATCCTCACCGATCACAATTGCAACCATGCCAACGCTCACAACCCACCTCTATATCCTCCGGCATGCATGGGCCGAGGAACTTGCCGCAGGGATCGACGACCACTCGCGTCGGCTCACAAAAAAAGGGCGAAAGCGTTTTCAAAAGTGTGTCCGCCATTTGCAAGATGCTGGCATGGCTATTGATCTGGTGGCCACCAGTCCTTTGGTGCGAACCCGCGAAACCGCCGAGATCCTGTCGGCAGAACTTGCCAACTCGCCGCCGATCGTCGTGGTAGATGATCTGGCCCCAGGCGGCGACTGGCAATCGCTCGTGGAATGGACGATCAAACAAGATGCCGCTCGCGTGGCGTGGGTCGGCCATGCTCCATCCGTGGGGCGATTGGTGGGCCTCACCATCGGCGATGGCTCAGCCGCCATCCGGATGCAGAAGGGAGCCGTGGCATCGATTTGTCTGGACGACGGGTTAGGGCAACCGGGCGAATTAGAATGGCTCGCCACTGCCGACATACTTGCTGGCGAGGCTTGACTGTCCGCAGAAACAGGATGCTACCACGAAAGATGAATCGGTGGCCTAGCATCGCGGTGTGAGCCGATTCCGCCAGCGTTACCGGTGGGGTCACGCAGGCTTTTTTTGAGGAGCCTGCTACGATAGTTCGTGTCTTCAGCGACACATTTTCCAGCGACCAATTGGGGTCCAACAGCAGGAGCCAAAACCATGAGCCCGTTCATTCCTTCTACGTTCACAACTTCGCTCAAAGCGATTGGCATCTGGCTCGTAGCTGGCGTGATCATGACTGGAGTGACCGGCTGCGCACCAACCACGGCTCCTCCAGGAGGCGTGGTCGAAATCGAAACGATTGAAATCGTTCCTGCCAGCGGCTCAGGTGCTGCTGCAACGCCAGCCGCTGCCAAGCCTGCAGAAAAGCCAGCCGCTGTGATCGACGCTGCTACCGCCGCGAAGCAATCGGCCAATGAGGCCAAAGCGGCCGCCGATCAAGCCATCGCGGAGGCCTCGCAGGCGATCGATGCCTCCAAGGAGCGGGCCTCGACCAAAGACGCATCCCCTGCACCGAGGGAAAAGGTCAAGCTCGGCGACCCTTCGCTCACCGCCGGCGTGCCAGGCAGCGGCCCGATCACGCTTCTGGAAATCGATGCGTGGCTGATCAACCCAAAAAACTTCGTTGTCATTGATCCTATTTTACCGCTGGGCCTCTCGCAGGCTGCCGGTCAGGTTCAGGGGCTCGATACCAATCCCCTCACGCGTGCCAAGATCGAACTCGGCCGCCAACTCTACTTCGATCCGCGCCTGTCAGTCGATTCGACTGTGAGTTGCGCCAGTTGCCACAACCCGGCAGTTGGCTACTCCGCCAACACCAAAACGGGCGTGGGGATTCGTGGACAACTGGGTGGCCGGAATTCGCCTGTGGCATTCAACCGCATCCTATCGGCAGCTCAATTCTGGGACGGTCGCGCCGACTCCCTTGAGGCGCAGGCCGTGGGGCCAATTGCCAACCCAATTGAGATGGGCTTCACGCACGCAGGCGTTGTGAGCCGTCTCGGCGGCATGCCCGTCTATCGAAAGCAGTTTGAAAAGATCTTCGGCAACCTCACGATCGATCGCGTTGGGCAAGCCATAGCGGCCTTTGAACGCGTGCTCGTCACGGCACCATCGCCGTACGACTACGGCGAGCAGTTGCGGCCCTTCGCATCTCTGGATGCCGACGACATCGCCGAAGATGCCGAACTGGCCGCCACGTTTGCTCGAGCCACAGCCGGAGCCGCAGCCCATCCCATGTCGGAAGAGGCCGTCCGCGGCCGCGATATCTTCTTCACTGAGAAAGGCAACTGCACGGCCTGCCATGTGGGTGCAAACCTCTCCGACGAGCAATACCACAACATCGGCATCGGCATGGACAAGCCCGCCCCCGACCTTGGCAGGTTTGTCGTTACACAAAACCCGAAGGACACCGGCAGTTTCAAGACGCCAACGATCCGTAATGTGACGCTCACGGCCCCTTACATGCACGACGGCTCTGTTGCCACGCTGGAAGAAGTGGTCGAGTGGTACGATAAAGGCGGCCATCAAAATCCCAACTTGAGCGACAAGATTCGGCCCCTCAAGCTCACGTCGCAACAGAAAGCCGATTTGGTCGCGTTTATGAAAGCCTGCACGGGCCCCACTCCCACGGTTGAAGCCAGCCGACTGCCGGCCGATCTCTAACCAACTGCTCGCTTCCGCCATCCAGTTCTCTGTCCGTTCATGTATCCACCCTGTCCGTCCACCCTGCCCCACGGCGATCAGAGCTTTTTCTCGTCATGCACAATCGCTCTCACTGGCTCCCCGTTTCTCAGGCGCAGCATCCACTCTATGCCGGCGTTGATCTGGGCGGCACGAACATCAAAGCCGGGCTTGTCGATGACATGGGCCGCACGCTGGCGTTTCACACAGAGCCGACACACGCCGCACGCGGTCCTGAGGATGGCGCAGCGAGGATGGGACAAGCCGTCCATACGCTGGCCAAGTTGGCGGGTATCGCAACGGCCGACATCGCACGCGTGGGCCTGGGTACCCCAGGGCCGCAAGACATCCCCGCTGGCACGATCGTGCGGGCGGGGAACCTGCCCGGGTGGGATCATTTTCCAGTGCAACAACGCGTGGCCATGCACTGCGGTCGCGAGGTCACTTTTGTAAACGACGCAAATGCCGCGGCCTACGGTGAATTCTGGGTCGGCTCTGCCCAAAAGTATTCAAGCCTCGTGCTCCTCACATTGGGCACGGGCATCGGCGGGGGCATTATCGTCGGCGACATCTCGATCGACGGTGCCCACAGCGCTGGATCAGAGTGCGGTCACATTATCGTAGACACAAGCGAAACTGCCAGGATGTGCTCGTGCGGTAAGCGAGGCCACCTCGAGGCGTACGCCAGCGCCACGGCGCTCAAGGCGAGTGCCCGCGAGGCTCTTGCCGCCACCCATTCTGCTCTGGCCGCACACGGCCAGAGCGCCGAGAGTTCGCTGGCCCTAGCCGTGGCTGCGGGCGAGGAACTGACGCCGCTCCTGATCTCGCGCGAGGCCGCCGCTGGCGATCCGTTAGCGAACAAACTCATTCTGGACGCAGCGAAGTGGCTGGGCGGTGGTATTGTCACGCTCATGCACACAATCGATCCAGAAGCCGTTGTGCTCGGTGGGGCAATGACATTCGGTGGCGAAACGTCTTCCGTAGGAAAAGCATTCATCGATCGCGTGCGGCGGGAGGTACGCGATCTGGCCATCCCGATGCTGGCCACGCAGACTCCCATCCACTACGCCAGTCTCGGCGGCAATGCCGGCTACATTGGCGCCGCCGGACGGGCACGGCTAGAACACACAAGAAGGCCCGAAACGCTCTCGAACCCCTCGCCTCGTGGACATGGAAAAAATATCGGCTCTTGAGCCAGTAGACTGTTTGCATGCCTATTGAATCCAGCCACATCCGTAACTTCTCGATCATTGCCCACATTGACCACGGCAAAAGCACGCTGGCTGACCGGTTGCTCGAGCGAACGGGTACCGTTGAAAAACGGCAACTCAAAGAGCAAATGCTCGATGACATGGATTTGGAGCGGCAGCGTGGAATCACGATCAAGGCCCGCGCGGTGCGGATGGAGTATCGCCACCAGGGCGAGATCTACGAATTAAATCTCGTCGACACACCCGGCCACGTCGACTTTCACTACGAGGTGTCTCGCAGTCTGGCCTGCTGCGAAGGAGCCGTGCTCTTGGTCGATGCTTTTCAGGGCGTTGAAGCGCAGACAGTGGCCAACGCCTACGCGGCAACCAATCAGGGGCTTGCCATCGTGCCTGTGATCAACAAAGTCGATCTGGTGCATGCGAGGGTCAACGACGTGCTGGCCGAGATGGAGCAGAGCCTTGCGATCGACTCGTCTGAAGTCATTCTGGCAAGCGGCAAAACGGGAATCGGTGTCGACGATCTCCTCGCGGCGATCATCGACCGCATCCCACCCCCGCAGGGCGACCCGCAGGCTGTCTTGCGAGCCATGATTTTCGACAGTCACTACGACAGCTATCGAGGAGCGATCACCTACGTCCGAATCGTAGACGGCACGGTCAAGCGAGGGCAAAAAATCCGCTTCCTACGAATGGGCTCCACGCACGAGGTGCTGGAGATCGGCCAGTTTGTGCCGCAGCGGAGAGCCTGCGAGGAATTGGTGGCTGGCCAGGTTGGCTACCTCGTCTGCAACATCAAAGATGTGAAACAGGTGCACATTGGCGACACCGTCACAATTTCCGGCGACGCCGCCGCCTCCGCGCTTCCGGGCTACAAGCCCCCGCAGCGGATGGTCTACTGCGGACTCTATCCATCGGAGGGAGAAAACTTCGAGGAACTCCGCGACGCGTTGGAAAAGCTCGTTATCAATGACCCTTCGTTTGAGTTTGCGCCGGAAAGCAGCGAGGCCCTGGGGTTTGGATTTCGGTGCGGCTTCCTCGGCCTGCTGCACATGGAGATCATTCAGCAGCGACTGGAGCAGGAAGCCGATCTCGACCTCGTTCAGACGGCCCCGAACGTCACGTACCAAATTCTCAAAACCGACGGCATCGTACTCGAAATTACCAACCCTCAAGATGTGCCCGAATCCGGACAGATCGAAGAATTTCGCCAGCCGATCGTGCGCACAAATTTTCTGGTGCCCGTGGAGCACATTGGCCCCGTGATGCAGCTCTGCACCGACCGGCGAGGCACGTATTTAAAAACCGAATATCTCTCGCCAACCCGCGCGATGCTCACATTTGATTTGCCGCTGGCAGAAGTGATCTACGATCTGCACGACAGGCTCAAGAGCGTGACCCGTGGTTATGGCACCATGGATTACGAACTGCTGGGGTATGTGCCAGCCGATTTGGTGCGGCTGGATATTCTGGTTGGCGGTAAGAACGTCGACGCGCTTTCGATCATCTGCGACCGCCGCGATGCCGACCGCCGGGGACGATCGATCGTGAAGAAACTACGGGGGGAGATCGACCGGCACATGTTTGAAATCGCCATCCAGGCAGCGATCGGCACCAAGGTGATCGCACGGGAAACGATCTCGGCGATGCGCAAGAACGTGACGGCCAAATGCTACGGCGGCGACATTTCCCGCAAGAAGAAGCTCTGGGCCAAACAGAAGGAGGGCAAGAAGCGAATGAAGAGCATCGGCAGCGTCGACATCCCACAGAAGGCATTTATGGCGGTACTCGATACCGGAACAGATCGCCCGTAGACTCAGGAATGCAGTGCATGACAGCCGCGCCTTTCAAGCCTGACGCTGCCTTGCCACCCACGGTGCGGGCCATTGGTTGGACCAGCTTTTTGACTGATCTTTCGAGCGAGGCAATCTACCCGCTCTTGCCTGCGTTTGTGATCCGTGAACTCGGCGGCACCAGCCTCACCGTGGGCATGATCGACGGCATTGCCAATGCTGTGGCTGCCGGTGTGCGACTGCCTTCAGGCGCTCTTTCCGATGCCGTGGGCCGCCGGCCACTGATGCTCGTGGGCTACGGCGTTTCTGCGGTCATGCGGCCATTGATGGGTTTGGTAGCCACGCCGCTGGCCGCTCTTTTCGTGCGGGCTGCCGATCGATTTGGCAAAGGCATTCGGAGTGCGCCTCGCGACAGCCTGGTGGCCGATCTGGTCGAGCCATCCATGCGAGGGCGGGCCTTTGGTCACATCCGCGCGATGGATCATGCGGGGGCGGCTTTGGGCCCACTGGTCGCGATGCTCTTTCTACTGGCGTTTCCAGGCCGGGAACGCACGCTCTTTCTCTTGGCCATTGTGCCGGGGCTTTTTACGCTGGTAGTCATTTGGAAATTCGTGCGGGATCCACCGCAACGCACGGCTATCGCTCCCCGCACTGCGCTTGTGCCAAGCCTCGGCCTACACAATTGGATCCTGCTGGGCAGCGTCGGAATCTGGGCGATGGGAGCATCCAGCGAACAATTCTTGTTGATGCGAGCGGCCGAACTGGGCACGCCGCCGGCGTTCATCCCGCTGGTTTGGCTGGCGTACAGTCTGGCCAAAAGTGGATCGGCCGCAGTCTCTGGACGGATCATCGATCGATGGCACCCTTGCGCTGCCTTGGCTGCGGGCTGGCTGGTGTTTGCTGCAGCCTACGGTGGACTCGCTCTGAGTGTGCATCTGGCCGCTGCCTTGCCACTCATGGCATTGGTGGGCGTGGCCTACGGCCTGTCTGAGCCAGCCGAGCGTTCGCTGGTCGCAATGGTGGCCCCCGAGGGCCGCCACGGAAGTGCCTTCGGTTGGTACATGCTGGTCCAGGGAATCGGGGCACTGCCCGCCGGATTATTAGCCGGCTGGCTGTGGCAGCAAGGGCCCCACGGCCCGCAGACGGCACTGGCCGTCACGGCGATCCTGTCGACTCTGGCCTGTGGAGTGCTTGTGCTTTGGGGCCGCGGCCAAAAGCTGGCGGCGGCATCTGACATCTGAACGTGGCATGCCGCCGTTGGCTTGTTTTACGATTTGGCAAGCGCGTCGCGCGCCACCTGCATGCATTCACGAATGTCGGCCAACGGATTGTCTGGGTGCTCCTCGTATTCCAGCGAGATCGCACCGGTGGATGGGAAGTCCACCTGCTTGAGAGCTGCAAACACGGCGGGTACATCCAAGTGGCCGCGCCCCAAAATCACGCCTTGGGTTTTTTCCTGCATCTCCTTGAAGTCCTTCAGGTGGATGCCGTAGAGCCTGCCCTTAAGCAACCGAATCACTTCAGTCGGCTGTTCTCCCGAACGGATAAAGTGCCCCAGATCCGCGCAGGCGCCGATACGATCGTCGTGCCCTTCGATTGCGCGGAGGACATCGATCACCTTATTGTACCGATGCTTGGGTCCATGATTGTGGATCGCAATTTGAATATCAAACTCTTTCACCAGTTGATCGAGGCTCTCAAATGCCTCCGGAGATGGATCGGCTGTGATCGTGGGAATCCCGGCTGCTTTTGCAAACTCAAACACTTTGCGGTTGACCGACGCATCGCCGCCAAACTCATTCACGCCGTGCGCGCTGATTGTGAGCCCGAGGTCGGCCACTTTCTTTTTCATCCCGGCAATCGCAACAGCATCGGCGTTTGTCGGAAACATACCGCCATAAAACTCGACGTACTTGAATCCTAAATCTTTCGCGTGCTGCAGTGCTTCATCCACCGGGTAGCCGCGCAGCGAATAGAGTTGAAGGCCCAGGTGGAGGTCTTTGGTATCGGTTCCTTTTGCCCGCTGCGCCCCTTGCGCTCTTTGAACGCGAGATAGCATCGCACAGGTCGCCGCACCAGCCGCACCCACAAACAGTCGCCGGGAAATATCTTGAGATCGCATCGTATTCTCTCCTGAACGAACAACAACCGTGTGCCGCGAACGAATGGCAGAAAGCGGTGAGTATATACGCCTCGTTCCGCACTCGAACAAGTGTTTGAGAAAAGAGTGCATGGCGGCTCTTTTTGGATCCCATTCCAGCATATTGTTGGGCATATTGTTGGGCATATTGTTGGGCATATTGTTGGGCATATTGTTGGGCATATTGTTGGGCATATTGTTGGGCATATTGTTGGATACTCGGTGCACGGTTCAGGGGGCACGCTGATTCTCTGGCCAACAGTGCTATTGCTTCCCCCCAAGAATGTGTTACAAGGAGTAGCGACTTCTTTGGGGAGTCGTAGAGCGATTGTAAAATTGCACCGATGCTGGCACATTCGGGGAGGCTATACCTGTGAATCTCTGGCGATGTTCTGCTATTTTATCCGTCGCAGGCATTCCGCATCACCACGATACGCAGGAAGAGGTGATACGGATGCTGTTCATCACGACTCGGTATCGCAATACGCGAGGCGAGAAACTACTCGTGATGAGCCTCGCGGTATCTGCCGACGGATGCCACTATCGCCTGTGGATCCCGCAACCCTTCGGGGCCGACAGACACAGCACTGCGACGCACATGTCACTGCGTCAACTGCCGGGTGAGTCGTTGCTTTTTCGGGTGGAACGCGACGCAGAATCTTGGGGTGTGCGGATGCTCTGCGAAATGCCTTGTGGAAACAGTGAGTTTGTATCGCACAATTTAGAAACGACGATTCGTTGCCTCATTGCAGCCAGTGAGACGTGGGCAACTGCCATTCGCGGCCACGAAAAGGTAGCGGATTGACTGCCTTTGAGCCAACCCCCACTATTCGCTCCAGATCTTTGTCCATCCGATGACCAAGCGTGCCGAGCCACCTGCCACGCTACCGAGCCATGAAGTTGACTGGGCTGAGCGACAGCCTGTAGCTCGCAGCATTTGTCTGTGTACTTCAATGGGGATCGACAGAGCGCGGATGCCTGACCATTGTGCGAGGGCCGCTCCTCACGGCCGCAGGTTCATGATTGGCACAATTGCTTAATGACTCGCAATTTCTCGAGGCACGAACAATTCCTTCGTATCTTCACTCTGCTTGAAATCCTTTCTGACGCACGCGTCCCGATCGCGGATAGGACACTCGTTGCCCAACTCAAGGAACGGCTCGGGCTTTCCGGCCTTTCAACGAGAACACTGCGGAGAGACTGTGAGTTTCTCACGGCCTGTGGCTATCCAATCGACCACAGTCCTTTGACCGATGGTAGGCAATTGGGTTGGCAACTGAGCAAGGATCTTGCGTCGGTCAGGAAACTTCCATCGGAAACCTTGACGCTTCTTGAACTCGTAGCCTTTATGCTCGGCCACGATCTGTTGAGGCCCTATGAGGGTACGATTCTCTGGACTGGAATCACGTCGCTGCGGCACAAGCTTTTGCGAAACGCGCCCCCAGCACTGCTCCAGCAGTTGGAGGAATCGAAGCGTGTGTTCCATGTTCAGCCTCCCAATCCAAATGGCTACGCCTTACGACCGCGCCTCATCGCCGCGATCAGCACCGCCATTACGGACTATCGCGAGATCGATCTCACAACATGCGCAAAAGCCAGCCAACCTACGATCACTCATCGTCTCCAACCCAACCGGCTTGTGATGTCGTATCCTGTCGTGCAATTGCTGGCGTTTGACGCCACGCCATCTGGCAACGAATCACCACTCTGGATCGATCTGGACGAGATTGAGAGAGTCAAGACGCTCGATACAACCTTCGTTCCACGCTCGATTGATGTGGACGCACTTCTTGCAAGTCGTTCGTGAGCCCTCGCCCAACTCCGTGCGTTAACGCCTGGGGATGAGTCCGAGATCCAGCCCAAACACAAAGAGCATCAGGGACAGGATCAAAGCCAGTCCCACATAGGAGAGCACGGCTACCACCCCTTCGCTGGGCGGCTTTCCCCGCACCCATTCGTAGGCCAGAAAAATCATGTGCCCGCCGTCCAGAACCGGGATGGGCAGAAAATTCACAACCGCCAGGTTCGCGCTGAGCATGGTCAGAAACAGGAGCAATCGTCCAAACCCTTCTTCGGCCGACTTCCCAGCCTGCTTGGCAATCTCGATAGGCCCACCCAAGAGCCTCGGACTGATCTGGTTGCTTGTGAGCTTGCGAAGAAACCGATAGACGAGCGAGAGATCGCTCAACGCCTTCTTGCTGCCTTGCTGAATCGCTTCTGTGAATGATGCCGCACGCACGAGCCTGTAGACCGGCTCAAAGATAAGCCCGCGGTCAATCACAAACTGTCCCGCCGATGCAACGGGAGCGATCTCAACCTCACGCTGGGTGCCAGCGGCCGCCTGGATCGTCAGACGCAGCGAGGTACCGGCTGGCACCTGCTGGAGAGCCGCTTGAACATACGGCCAGCTGGGCGATTTGTCCGAGATAAGAAGGCCCTCGTCTGCCGGAGGCTGTGTGGCATCAGCCACTGGC
>Ga0209500_10002860_pt1 | contig 12011 bp, 11 predicted proteins | sample S_140212_EF_Meta_FD_187323 | JGI IMG/M metagenome (GOLD analysis project Ga0209500, IMG submission 187323) | Freshwater microbial communities from Lake Simoncouche, Canada to study carbon cycling - S_140212_EF_MetaG (SPAdes) (version 2) | ecosystem: Environmental > Aquatic > Freshwater > Lake ...
ATGGCTTCCAGGCCAGTACTGCTTACCTGCAGGGTGGTTATGTGGGCGGCATATATTGGACATTAGGACAATCACCAGCTCTGTACTATCTCAATACTGATAATTGCGTTAAAACCACTGCAGGTGCTTGGTTGGGTGTTTCAGATGAACGACTCAAAACTGACATCAACAACTACTCAAAAGGCCTATCAGCCTTGCTGGCGTTGCGTACAGTGACTTATCGATTCAATGACACAACCGAACTAGGTGCAAAGACCAATCACAAACAATATGTGGGATTAATTGCACAGGAAGTGGAAGCAACAGATCTTGGTACCATGATTGCAGATGGCCTTGATGGATACAAAACCATTGACCCTAGTGAATTAACCTACACACTAGTGAATGCTGTGAAAGAGCTGTCGGCTGAAGTTCAGGCATTGAAAGCCGAAGTACTGGCGCTCAAGACATAACTAAAAAAATAATTTTGGGATAGACACATGACTTACTCAGTTGGCGGGCTAATACAAGCAACCGATTACAATAACTTTGTGCAGAACGGAGCAAACAACATAAATGTAATTTATGGCGTGGGCGGAACCGACAAAGGATATGGTCAGTCTGGAACACTAGCCACGGTATCTGCCGCAGGTGTTATTACTGCTACTCAGTGGGCCGGCCTGGTCAATGTTTTGCCAATCATGGCCAGCCATACTGGTACCACTATCACTTCCCGTACAGCACCGGTGGCCGGTGGCACAATTAACATTTTGAGTAGTGTCCAGACCGATATTGATGCTATCACTACCAATCGTGGTAATGCAGTGGCATCTGGTTCCGAAATTACTTCATTTTCGGGAACCACAAGTAAAACTTCTGGCACTGGATCAGGCACCAGCGCCTGGACCATTACATTTACACACACTGTGAGCTTTGCCAGTGCTGATGCTGCCAGATATTTTTGGAACGCTGGTGGTATAGTGCGTTTGAGAGTTGATAAATCATCCACTGGCACACAGGCTGATACTGAATGGAATGATCTGGCCGGTACGCTCATGGACGAAATCAGGTTAGTGGGCCGCGTGAACAGTACCACTCAGACCATTGCGGGCGTGAGTTACACTGGTGTGAACAAAACATCTGGTACCGGAACTCCCAGCATTTTTGCAAGCACAACTGGTTGGTACAATCTCACAACAGGAGACACCAACATCTATCGCCAGAACGCTGACACTGCACCTTATACAGGACAGTACATCAACGTGGCTGCCCGAACAGCAGGAACAGGCTCACAATTGGTCCTTACCACAACCTGGGTTGACCCGGGCGGAAACTCTGCGTCTAGCGATATTTCAGGCGGATCAGCAACTGGCTCTCCGTTTAGTGGATTTGGCACAGCGCCAGCCACAGTGGTCACAGTGATCCCACCTAGCTCGACTTATTTGACTGCAACCTGGGGCACGCCCACAATTGCGGCCGCAGTCTCCTAAAAACTAGACCTTTTGGCAAAAATGTGATATAATAAGAGCATGAACACAGATGCTCTCATAGCCCATGCACGGGCCAAATTCGATCACGCAGCCGCCCGCAAAGTCATGCAGGAAAAATACCAAGCTCGGATGATCTTTGGTTGGAATGGTGGAATGTTTCGTACCAGCCCAGAGTTGATCACATTCTTAACCCTGTACGGCGACGAAGAAATAGTCATGCCTGACTTGTATGAAAATCCCATCAAATTCAAAGCCAGTGATGTATGCAACATCATGCGAGCCAAGTGGCAAGAACAAATGAATGCCTGGTTGATAGAGCACAGTCAAATGAGCCGGCAAAGATGACCAAAGGGGTTGTGATATTTGCATTTGACAACGAAACCACGCAATATACTGAGTTTGCAAAGTGGTCCGCAACACGCATAGATCGCCATCTAGGTCTACCAGTATCATTGATAACCAATCATGAATTGCAAAGCCCCCATGGATTTGATCAAGTGATATTGATTGATCGTCCTGCCGCAAACGGAACCAGAGCCGGCACCTGGTATAATCGTTCTCGCTACCGAGCACACGAACTGTCACCTTACGATCAGACTGTGCTACTTGATGCTGATTATGTTGTCGCCAGTGATCAGATACTTGCATTATTTGATGTTGATCAATCCATCATGGCCATGCGTTGGGCGTTTGATTGCACTGGCAGGCGAGATTACCGTGACCTCAACTTTTTTGGTCGTAACGATATGCCATCAGCCTGGGCCACTATCCTATACTGGAATCGCAGTAAAGAAGCCGACATGGTTTTTGGCATGATGCAAATGATTGAACAGCACTGGCATCACTACAAAAATATATACGGCATTACCGAAAGTAAATTCCGTAATGACTACGCTCTGGCAATTGCTCTCAATACAGTGATGGGGCACGTTGGTGCCTGGCCTGAAATACCATGGTCGCTGGCCACAGTTGAGGATGATGTTGCCATCAAGATGCTGAGTCATGATGAGTTTGAGTTAGAGTATCATGATTCAGAAAGCAAAAAGAAAAAAAACATTGTAAGCGGCATAGATCTACATGTCATGAACAAAGCACAACTGGGAGAAATCATTGGCAGTCCAAGCTGAACGTGGATACATAATCCCGGCCATTGATACCGAGACCGTTGACTATTTGTCTTGTGCTGTTCAGTTGGCAAAGTCCATAAGACAATGGCACCCAGATGCTGACATTTCTGTTCTCACAGTAAAACGGTGTAGTGACCCAGTTTTTAATCATGTTATTCCGTTGCCATATGGTGATCTTGAAGGATACACTAACGACTGGCAAGTGTTTTATGCAAGCCCTTATAGACAAACAATCAAGCTCGAAGCAGACATGTTGGTCACTAGCCCAATTGATCACTGGTGGTCAATGCTGGAACACCGTGATGTGGTTATCAGCACCGGGTCTAGAAATTTTTACAATCAACCCAATCAATCGAGATTTTATCGCAAAGTGTTTGATGCAAATCAACTGTCCGATGTGTATAATGCCATTACCTATTGGCGATTGAGTTCAACGGCAAAAGAATTTTGGCAGTTGGTGAGATCAATTTTTACCAACTGGTCGCACTATTGTAAAATTATTAAATTTGCTCCGGACACTCCGGACACTGATTTAGTGTATGCCATGGCAGCCAGAATCATGGGAGATGACCAAGTGACCATGCCCTTTGCATTGTATCCACAAATCGTGCACATGAAAACGCATCTGTTGCCTATACAGGGAAAAGATTGGACTCAAGAATTACTCTGGGAGTATGTGCATGGGCAGTTGCGCATAAACACAATCGCGCAATGGGGCTGTGTGCACTATCATAACAAAACATGGTGTCCTGAACATGAATAATGATTCAATACTGTTGGATTTTTGGGCCAATCATGAATGGCCTCAAGTGCAAACTTTGTATTTTAGATTGTATCACGATGACCAAGGCCGCCCACTTCAGTATAGTCGGTATGAAGAACCAGGCTCGTACATTGAGGTCACACCAGAAGAATTTGCAATTGGCAATATGCAAGTGCGTGTGGTCAACGGTGGTCTTGAATACCCACCTCCGCCTCGTGCGCCAAAGTTAACGCCGGCCACACAAGGCGTTGCTTGCCATCCTGATGATGTCACAGTGATTGTATCACCATCTGCAGATCACAAACAGTATTGGAACATGAAAACATATGATGCAAATTGACATTGCAGATCTTGATGTGATTTATCTTTCCTATGATGAGCCACAAAAAGAAGATTTTTGGGCCAGGATTCGTAACATGATACCATGGGCTCAACGGGTGGATGGGGTCAAAGGATCTGACACCGCCCACAAAGCAGCCGCTGAGGCCAGCACTACTGACAGATTCATTCTTATCGACGGAGATAACATTCCTGATGAAAGTTTTTTCAATCTGTCATTGACCTTTACGGACCCCACCTGGCAGCAGGCAGTCTATAGATGGCGAGCTAGAAATCACATCAACGGCTTGATGTACGGCAATGGCGGCATCAGTGCTTGGACAAAAAGTTTTGTGCGTGACATGCGCACACATGAAAGTAGTGATGGACAAGATGAAACATCAGTTGAATTCTGTTTTGACCCCATGTACTGGGCCATGCACGATTGCTACAGCACCACTTATCCCAACGGATCTGCCAAACATGCCTGGCGTGCCGGGTTCCGTGAAGGCGTCAAAATGTGCTTGAACAAAGGCACACGGCCCAGTGTGGCCGAATTCCGAGATAGAGTGCATCAACGCAATCTTGATCACTTGACTGTGTGGCACAATGTAGGGGCAGATGCTGAGCACGGTATGTGGGCCATGGCTGGTGCTAGACTGGGCACTTATAAAACCATGTTGACCAAATGGGATCATAGAGAAGTGCAATGGTTTGACAGTCTTGAACAAATATGGGACTCTATAAAAAATTACAGTCCACGGGATATCATGGCTGGCCAAGAAGACGAATTAGCCAAGCAGTTGGACCTGCCCATGAATGCATTTGCTCCGGACCAAAGTCAATTCTTCAAACACCATTACCGATCAAACTGGCATAATCAAGGTGTCATGGTTAGAGAAATTGATATAATTCGACGTCAAGAAGGTTGGTAATGAAATCAGATTTTTTATCCGATGCCGAAACGATTAAACAAAAATTGGACTTGATAAGTCCTAGCCTTTGTTTGGCCAAGTGGAAGCAGGTAAGTCTACATCTTACCACAGGCATGAACAACAGTTGCTATCACCCTCCGTTGCATAAAATACCCATTGAGGAGATTGCACACACCCCGGGTGCACTACATAACACACCTTGGAAAAAAGAACAAAGACGTCGCATGTTGGCTGGTGAACGTCCGGAAGAGTGTCAATACTGCTGGAACATGGAAGATCTTGGCCAGTTAAGTGATAGACACTATAGGTCTGGTGAGCCTTGGGCCGCAGTGGATCTAGAAAAAATAAAAAATTCAACAGGAGAAGAAGATGACGTTATCCCCAGTTACGTGGAAGTTAATTTTAATCACGCTTGTAATCTTAAATGTAGTTATTGCTCACCTCAGTTTAGTTCAAGTTGGCAAGATGAAATGGAAAGACTTGGAGCATACCCCACCAGTCGCCCTCATAATGCTCCTGATCACTTCAGCGGTGATCGCAGACCTATTCCTAATCGGACTGCTAACCCTTACGTAGATGCATTCTGGGCCTGGTGGCCCACGCTGTACCCACAGTTGAAACACTTCCGCATGACCGGTGGCGAACCTTTAATGGACCGTAACACCTATCGTGTGTTTGATTATGTGCTGGCCTCTCCCAAATCTGATTTGCATTTAAATGTCACAAGTAACTTTTCAGTGGAGCCACCTTTGTTTGAAAAATACTTAGGATATGTCAAAAAGTTATGCAATACCAATATTGAGCATTTTATGCAGTATGTGAGCTTGGACACAGGCAACTTTTCACAAGCTGAATACATAAGACACGGACTTGACAGCGCACGATTGATTGACAACGTACACCGCTACTTAGATGAAGTTCCTGCTAGAAACAGTCTTACTTTTATTATTACAATGAACAATCTTTCAGTACTGGGGTTGCAAAAATTATTTGAAATGATTCTGGAACTGCGCCGGACTTTCAGTACCACATATCAAAGAGTTTGGTTTGATACTCCTGTATTGCAAACCCCTAAATGGCAGAGCTTGCAAATTCTACCTGAAAGTTATGCCGCTATTGTAGAACGCACAGCAGACTGGATGGAATTGAATCTAGTGACCGAGCACAATCCCTTGCATGGTTTCAAGGATTATGAAGTGCAGAGGTTGCGCAGAGACCTGGCATGGATGCGGCAAGGACAGAATATGGCCTTGCCGGAACTATATCAACGCCGCGCTGATTTCTATAGATTTTTTGCCGAACATGATCGTCGCCGCAACACTGATTTTTGTAGCACTTTCCCTCAAATGCGTCAGTGGTGGGATGAATGTCAAGCTCATGCACAAAGATTGTAAACTGGTAAGCAGATGTTTGTAAATACACTCAACAGCAACTTCCCTCAACATTTTTTCCAATTTGTGAATCACTATGGATGATTTAACTTACCGACAACAGGTACTAGACCCTGTGTCCTCTAGTTTTTGTGCAGCCAAATGGTACAATGCTACCATCTGGTTGGGATCAGGCATGACTACCAGTTGCCATCATCCCCCGGCCCATTTAGTGGACATTGATAAAGTCCGTGCTAATCCTAAGCTGTTGCACAATACTGATCAGAAGAAAGACGACCGTCGTAAAATGTTAGCAGGCGAACGTCCTGCGGGTTGTGAGTACTGCTGGAAGATTGAAGACATGGGGCGTGACGCTGTGAGTGACCGTGTGTACAAATCAAAGATATATCCTATAGAAGCCTTACATGAAGCACGTGACACTCCTCCTGAACAAGATATCAACCTACGCACCTTGGAAATTGCTTTTGATCGCACTTGCCAGTTTGCTTGCAGTTATTGTAATCCTGCATTTTCAAGCACCTGGGTTAACGATATTCGAAAGAATGGACCTTATGTCAAGCTGGAGTCAGATGGTCGTAACCACTTTACTCATACTCATAATAGTGCTCAACTTTATAAGTTCGGTGAAGATAATCCTTACGTCAACGCCTTCTTTGAATGGTGGGAAACAGACCTTCACCGAACCCTAGACGAACTAAGGATCACTGGTGGTGAGCCATTGATGTCGGGCTACACTTGGAAGCTGATTGACTGGTTCAAAACAAACCAGGGTAAATCTCAAACACGTCTAGCAATCAACTCAAATCTTGGCATGGAATTCGATGTGATTGAACGTGCCATTGACAGTTGTGATGGGATTGAATTAGACATCTATACCTCCAATGAGAGCGTGAGCGCACATGCTGAATACATCCGCGATGGGTTAAACTATGGTCAGTGGACTTATAACATGGAACGCATCATGAAAGGGGAAAAACTACGTGGCTTGCATGTGATGTGCACCATCAATGCCTTGTGCTTAGAGAGTCTGCCAGAATTCTTGACTACTCTCATGATCTGGAAAAATCAATATGGTCGTGACTTTCCTAACTTTACATTGAATATCCTGCGTTTCCCTAGTTTTCAGAGTCCCTTGGTATTACCAGATGCAATAAGAATGCGGCACCGTGATCGACTACAGGCCTGGCTGGACCAGTGGAACAAAAATGTCATGTTGCATGAACATGAAGTACATCACCTACAACGACTGATAGATTACTTGGATGTGGTTAAAACACCGCACTCAGAATCATTTGACACACCCAAACTGCTAAATGATTTTAAACAGTTTTACACGCAATACGATAGCCGCCGTGATAAAGACTTTATAAAAACCTTTCCCAATTTACAACAATGGTATGACAGCTTATAATTATAATTCAACTGACTTGGTAAAGCCTATAGAACTTACCAAGCGAGAAGAATTCTTGTTAAAGGATAGCAAGACCTTTTGCATCTATCCCTGGATTCATTTACATACATATCCTACTGGTGAAGCATATCCTTGTTGTCATGCTGAAATGAAACCTGGTGTGGTGGGAAATTGTCGTACCACTACACTGGCAGAAATCTGGCACGGCGCACCTATGCAAAAGCTTCGCGCAGACATGCTGAGTGAAATTCCCAATGCCGCTTGTGTGCGCTGTTATGAACAAGAAGAGTCAGGCTTCTTTAGTGGACGTCGTAGTGCCAACAAGCATCATGGACATCATGTCAAGAAGCTAGAAGACAATCCGTTTGAAATGACCTACTGGGATATTCGATTCAGTAATCTCTGCAACTTAAAATGCCGTAGTTGTGGGCATATCTTTAGTTCACAGTGGTATCAAGATCAAGCCAAGCTGGCTGGCGGAGACTGGAAAGAACGCAACGCAGTTCTAAACTATGCTGGACGTACAGAAACAGACATGTGGGAACAGCTAGAGACTCACTTGGACTATGTAGAGCAGATTTACTTTGCTGGCGGAGAGCCATTGCTCATGGAAGAACACTACAACATCTTGGAAGAGCTGGTAAAGCGTGGCCGGTTTGATGTGCGGTTAATATACAATACAAACTTTACGCACACGGATTTAAAAGGTCGTAGTGTATTTGAATACTGGAAACAGTTTAAGAGTGTGGCAGTGGGTGCCAGTCTTGACGCCATGGGTCCTAGAGCAGAATACATACGCAAAGGCACCAAATGGGCCAATGTTGAAGCCAATAGAGAAAAAATGTTAGAAGTGTGTCCTGAAGTAGATTTTTATATAAGCCCAACATTGAGCATAATGAATGCTTGGCACCTGCCAGATTTTCATCGAACCTGGGTCGATAAAAAATTAATAAAGCCACAAGATCTCAATGTTAATGTTTTGCAAGATCCTGTGCATTACAGAGTAGACATTGCGCCAATAAAATTTAAACAAAGATTGCGAATAAAGTTTGAAGAACACTTGGCCTGGCTTCGCCCACAAGACAAACTCAACCGAGCCACCCAAGGGTTTGAAAGCGCAATAAATTTTATGATGGCCATAGACAACACACAACTAATAGACAAGTTCTGGCAAAAGACTCATCAGTTGGATGAGATTAGATCAGAAAAGTTGTTAGATATCATACCAGAATTAACTGCTCTATTATGAAAATACCACATGACAAATTTTGCGTACTACCCTGGGTCAGTTTGGAAGCCAGCCCCATTGGCACAGTGCGCCCATGCTGTTTAGCTGACGATGAGATTGTGGACAGTAACAGTATTAAATTTAATTTAAAGTCTGCTAATTTTAAAGATATTCAAAACAGCGAATACATGTATCAATTGCGACAAGAATTCTTGGCAGGAAACAAGCCTGCCACTTGCCGCAAGTGTTGGAATGAAGAAAAGTCAGGGCGTACTAGCAAACGCATGCACACACTGGACCGACTCAAACACATGGGAATCAGTTCAGAATGGACTCAAGATGCCAAGCCGCTGATGTTCTTGGATCTAAAGCTGGGTAATATTTGTAACTTGAAATGCCGTATATGTGGCTCGTGGAGTTCAAGTCAATTTGCTACTGAAGAGATAGCACACTTACCATCTGAAGAAAAGAAAAAATCACACGCCTATGCCATGCTCAAAGCAGGCGCCTGGCCCCGAGAAAACACTCAATTTTGGCAACAGATTGACAGTGTATTAAATGACATTCGTTACATTGAATTCACTGGTGGCGAACCATTCATGATTCAAGAACACTTTGAGATGTTGCAAGGCATGGTGGATCGTGGCATTGCGCACCAGGTGGAAATACACTATAACACCAATGGAACCATGTTCCCTGAACAAGCAGAAGAAATTTGGAAACATTTTAAAACTGTAGAAATAGCCTTCAGCATTGATGATGTGGGCAGCCGGTTTGAATACCAACGTACCAATGCTCGCTGGGACGATGTGCAAAGTAATATTGAAAAGTTCTTTGCACTCAAACGCTATTTGCCCAGTGTGATTCAACTACAGGTGTGTACCACTGTGAATGTATTCAATGTACGTTACATTGACGAAGTTGCCAGGTGGAATGCTGGGCATGCCTTTAACTTTGTGTACTGGAACATGTTGCATGATGCATGGTACTTCTCTATTGCCACATTGCCTGATTCAGCCAAAACAGAGATCACACGCTACTTAGAAACAGCCAATGTTCCTGCACAGTATCAGACTGAATTTAGTCGTATTGTTGATTTCATGAATTGCGGCACAAGCACAGATGGCAACACGTTAAGAACACAAATTCGAGACCTGGACCGTAAAAGAAATCAAGACCTTGCACAAGTGGCTCCCGAGTTTGCTAACTTAATCAACTATGTCAAAGCCTGATTCACTATGTATGGCGCCCTGGACGCACACTTATCTCTCACCACAAACTGAGCGTAGAATGTGCTGTGCGTCACGAGAACCTGCACAAAACTTTACTCAGTACATAGACACAGCCGCAGGCTCTGGTCAGTACATACCCATCACACTAGATGAACACTGGAACGGTGAGCACATGCGCGGTGTGCGTCGACGTATGATGTCTGGAGAGACTCTGCCTGAATGTGATGTGTGCAACAGTAAACTGTTAAACACAGATGTTTACCGCACGTACTTTTGGCATTTGTTCAAACACAAGTATGATGAAGTTGTGGCCAGCACAGATGCATCAGGGCATACCACTATGAAACCAGTGAGTTGGGATTATAGATTCAGTAACCTGTGCAATTTTAAATGTCGCACATGCGGAGACATGTTATCAAGTGCTTGGGAAAGTGAACAACGTCAGCACAACATGATTGACTATTCAAATCCCAAAAATAACTGGATGCTCCCCAAAGTTCGTGCACAAATAACAGAATTCCAGGATCAACAGATAGAATCTGAATTTAGTCAAGCAGTTGAAGAACATCGTGTGGAAGAAGTATACTGGGTAGGCGGCGAACCTTTGATGTACGAACAGCACTGGCGTTATATGAAACGCATTGTAGAATTAAATGATGGAGGCAGAGTATATGCAAGGTATAACACCAATCTTAGTCGCGTTGACTATCGGGGCATTAATCTATATAGGGATATTCTTTCTTGTATTCGCGACTGGCAGATCTGCGCCAGCCTTGACGGAACAGGAGCCACAGGAGAATACATCCGCACCGGTCTTTCCTATCCACTATTTTTAAAGAACTTTGAACAGGGATTAAAGTACACAACCCATCCACGACAAATGCGCTTGGATTTTACGCTGACACTACCGGGCCTGTTTGAAGTAGAACGTATACAAGCATTGGCGCAGGAGTTTGGCGTTGATGTATTGGCCAAAGTAATTTTTAGTTTTAGTCCTGATATTATTTTTAGTCCTTTGGCCTTGCCAAGATCTATACTGGATCGTGTAATTGATAACACAGTATCTCGTCTGCCCAGTGGTGCTTTACGGGATGTAATGATACAGTTAAAAACTAGACCCACTTTCCAAGAACAGTGGCCGGATACTTGGCAAGCCGGACTTGCTCAAGGCAAGCGACGTGTGTTAAAATTAGAATCAATTAGGACCAATCCCATGGTCATGGATGAAATACTACAACAAGATCAGGAAGTGTATGAGTGGTGGCAAAACATTAGATAAAGTTTATATTGATCTGATTGATCACAGGCGAGACAAACTCACAATTGAAATTGACGTTGTTGATAGTGCCTTGAGTGCTCGATCGTTGAGTGCACTCAATACTTTACTGCGGGACCAGTATCATTTGGAAAAAAACTATTGCTTTCTTGGGTTTGTCGAATACGAGCGCAATGGGTGGCACATTGTAAATCAAATCAATCGCAGTATCTCTGCCATCAATCTCGCGGCATTGGGATATCAAATTGATGATTACTTTGAGATCAATGATTTAGTAACTGATCAACCCATGGGATCACGCACAGTGGGCAGGAATCTCAGGCATGATCGACTCAATCGTTTGCACAGATATTTTGAAGATCTGCAAGGTACCAGTGGTGCCATGAGCACATACTATCTGCGAGCCAATAGAGAAGCAAGATGGCATATTCGCCAATTGAATCTCTTGTGTCATGAATTTGAATCTTGGGCACTGAGTTATCGCAAGCAGATTGAAGCCCCAGAATGGCAAAGACCCAGCCAGCTCATGTGCTGGATCAATGCTCCTAGATTTGCACTACAAGAGCAAGACTACGAGCTGTTTGGCATTGATACCATCAATCGTAGCCTGGGCGGGGTATATGTGGGCGTTAACAAAGCAGTGGGCAAACATCACTGGGAAGTGTTTAATGATGAGGGGCGGGACAGTCGAGTAAGTGAACTTGTGACCAGCAGTTTACGATCTCAAACAGAAGCAGCTGGCGACTTTGACATTGAATGGGCACGTGATCCCGGTGCTTATGATTTCCAAAAAAAGCGTCTAGCTGAGTTTAGAACCTGGTTGATTGCAAATGGATTTGATCCTGAAGATCAAAGTCTTAC
>Ga0209500_10002861_pt1 | contig 12007 bp, 15 predicted proteins | sample S_140212_EF_Meta_FD_187323 | JGI IMG/M metagenome (GOLD analysis project Ga0209500, IMG submission 187323) | Freshwater microbial communities from Lake Simoncouche, Canada to study carbon cycling - S_140212_EF_MetaG (SPAdes) (version 2) | ecosystem: Environmental > Aquatic > Freshwater > Lake ...
CTGAGTTCTTCAGGCTGCGCTTCCACTCCGTGTAGTTGAATGTAGGTGTTTAGGTGGCTTGGTGCAATCAGGCCCCATTTGGAGACTTCTTTTGTCAAGATGGATGCACTTCTGTTGGGGTAGTCACGGTTTGTTGGTCCAGCAGAGTGTAACTTTCGGGGGTTGTTTACAACAACACCAAAATAACCAAGAACACCCCCATAATGGCACACAAACACCACCCCAAGGAGGCCCGGATCCGGGCCGTCCAGCAGCAGGACGGAGGCCGGCCGGCCTCCGAGATCTGCAAGGATATGAACATCACCCCCGGCACCCTGAAGCGATGGAGGGACCAGCTGCACCTGCTGGCGCCCTCGGACGCTGTGAAGATGCGGGAGCAGGAGAAGCTGATCGAGCACATGGCACGGATCGTGGCCGACCAGGCCGTCCGGATGCGCATCATGGAGATCGCCCTCCAAAAAAACGCTAAGCCCTGGGGAGGTCAGGCAGGTCGCCTTGGAGGTCGCCGCGGAGCTCTCGCCCGCGGCGGTCAAGGCGCTGGTGACCTGCCCCCCATAAGTTGGACAGTTGATAACTAGAGTTTTTAGGGGCACCCTAAAAAACCATGAGAACAAGCCGATTCAGCGACGAGCAGGTGCTCCAGATCTTGCAGGAGGCCCGGGCCGGCACGGCCGTGAAGGTCCTCTGCGCCAAGCACAACATCAGCCCGGCGACCTTCCACGCGTGGAAGCGCAAGTTCGGCGGCATGGACGTGAGCGAGGCCAGGCGTCTGCGGGCGCTGGCCGAGGAGAACGCCCGGCTCAAGCGGCTGGTGGCCGACAAGGAACTGCAGATCCAGATACTTCAGGAGGTGAACGCAAAAAATGGTGAGCCCGTCGGTCAGACGGCGGGCGGCCCACGCCAGCGTGCACGAGTCCGGGTATCCGGCCGCGGCGGTGTGCCGTGCGTTGGGCTTGCCGCGGTCGGCGTTCTACCGGATGCCGTGGCGTAGCCGGCCCAGCCGCGAGCTCGCCCAGCGCGTCGTGGAGCTGAGCGAGCGGCATCCCCGCTACGGCTACCGACGGATCACGGCACTCCTGCGCCGTGCCGGCCTCTGCGTGAACACGAAGCGGGTGAGGCGCATCCGTGCCGAAGGCGGCCTCAGGGTGCGCAAGCGCCAGCGCAAGACACGCCGGCTGGGCCCGGCAATCTCGGAGCGCCAGAAGGTCACCCATCCGAACCACGTCTGGAGCTGCGACTTCGTGCACGACCAGACCAGCTCCGGGACTGGCTTCAAGGTCTTCACCATGGTGGACGAGCACACCCGCGAGTGCCTGGCCGCGCATGCGGCCTGGAGCCTCGGGTCCAAGGACGTGATCGCGGTCATCGCCGAGGTGATGGCCCGGCGCGGGGCGCCGGGCCACCTGCGCTCGGACAACGGGCCGGAGTTCATCGCCTACGCCATCCGCGACTGGCTCGGGGAGCAGCAGGTCGACACCCTCTACATCAACCCCGGCTCCCCGTGGGAGAACCCCTACATCGAGAGCTTCCACGACAAGCTCCGCGACGAGTTCCTCAACCGCGAGCTCTTCGACACCCTCCGCGGCGCCCAAGTCGGCCTCGCCGGCTTCCGCCGCGAGTACAACACCCAGCGGCCTCACAGTTCCTTGGGCTACCTCACGCCCGCCGAGTTCGCCGCCAAGCGGAGGGCCGAGCTACGCTCGGCCCCTGTCCTGGCTTCGCCAAGTCTTGCCAACCCAACCCAAACAACCCAAAACACAAAACAGTCCCTCAAAACTCTAGTTTAGAACCGTCCAAGTTTTGGGGGCAGGTCAGGGCGACCCTGCCGCCACCCGGAAGGTAATTCAGATGTATCAAGGCCGTGCCAGGGGTGATCTCCTTGGGGAATAGATGAGCAAGTGACGCTATTTGTGCCGCCAATTTACTCCCCAATCTTTCTTAGGGAAAAAACCTTTTATCAAAAATGTTAATCCAGCACGCGACGCGCTCTTTTTCAGACGAAGTTAACTCAGAATAACTTGGCGAAACGCAGAACTGCTTCAAGTGATATGCGAAGTCCTTTGCTTCCGGTTTTATGTCTTCGTATACATATAGGGCGCGCCATCCCTCTAGGTCTCGACTGAATATCAGTACTAGGTAGAACTCAAAGCGGATTTCGCGATTTCTCCCTTTGATGGAATCAATGGTTGTCCATGTGACATCATCCCATGGTTCATCTGTCAACCATGTGAGATAGCTTGCGCGATAAATTGCTGCTGCCTTTGGCCGGAACTTCTCTTCAATATTAGCGGTCAGTTTTTGTATTCTTGATTCAATGGTGACGATGTAAAGCGATAGCACTAATAGGAGTAAAAGGGAGACCTTGTATCTCGTCTTCATTCGGGCGGATTACTTGACTGTAAGCGTTCCGTAGAGCGTTGTTTCGCGTCGTGGTATTGGTAGGTACTCTCTCTCGGAGAAACTAAGTTTGCTCTTCTTGGTCGATTTAATTAGGGACTTAATTTTCTCCCAGTTCGTTTTACCTCCATTTTCGCGCTCATTAACTGTGACGCACCCTTTGCTTAGCGATCCTAGGTGAAGACGTATTCCGCTTCTAGACGACCAGTCCTCATCGGTTGTGTAATCGTTTACTAAGGCGTCGTCTTTGAATAGCCCAAACCAATCAGTGTTAGTCCTTTTTGGGTTTGGTTGATCGACAATGAAGTATGTGCCTTTGGGAGCTGGTTTTTGTCCGGGCTCTTTGCAGGCAATTTTCCCGTCATTTTGAACTTCTCCTCCTGTGAAAGCTTTTGCCGTAACCGTCTGTTTTGTGTCCAAGTCTGTCACGGTCAGGGTGTTGTTTTTTGTATCTAGCACAGCTTCGACAAGTAGGCCAGTCGGGTCCGAATTTATTTGCGGTGCATTGTTGCAGAAAATAGTTAAGTTAATGCCCCCATGTAATCGAATTGGGTCACGGTTTAGCCATCGGCCGAGGGTCGGATTATGCCAGCGATAGCCCATCTGGTAGAGGCCGTTAATCACATCGCGGATCTGACCTTGGAAGCCAACATCTACCTCTGTGGGGCTTATGGCGACAGTTGTTCCATCCGGCGTCATGCAGGTCATCTCTCCGAAGGCTTCGTAACTGCGACGTTCGAGGACGTTCCCGTTCTCGTCTAGAATAGCGGTAGCGTTGCCCATTGCATCTGATGCGACGTAGTAACTCTTTTTGGGCATGTGGTTTTCGTAATGGTCTTGGGTGACTAAGGCATGTCAACTCCTCTTTGGTTATATGTATTATTGAAAGTTGTAGATTCACATGTATCCGTAATCCCGTGCGCCCCAAAATCCAGACGGTAAGTCGGCAATTTGGCAACCGAGGTCCAATGGTCGTTGCTAGGGTGGGGCGAGTTCCTGTCCGGAAGGAGAAGGTACGGATAAGGGCCTCACCACGGGCCGGGTGCCGACCAAGGCCACCAAGCCGCGCAGCGTGTGGACGTGGGACTTCCTGGCGGACATCACGACCGTGGGCGGCACGTTCCGCATCCTGACGCTCATCGACGAGTTCACGAAGCAGTGCGTGGGCCACTACGTGGCCCGCAGCATCAACGCCCAGGACGTGATGCGCACGCTGGCGCAGGCCATCAGCGAGCACGGCGCGCCCGAGCACATCAGATCGGACAACGGCTCGGAGTTCATCGCGAGGGTCGTGCGCGACGGTCTCGCCCTGCGCGGCATTAAGACCCTGTACATCGACCCTGGCTCGCCGTGGCAGAACGGCTTCATCGAGTCGTTCAACGCTTGCGCTCGCCGCGAGCTCCTCGACCGCGAGCAGTTCTACACGCTCTCCGAGGCCCAGGTCGTGTTCGCCGGCTGGATCGACGACTACAACGCCTACCGTCCCCACGGCGCCATCGGCTACCTCACCCCGGACGAGTTCACGGGGCGGGAACCGGGCCTACGGCCCAGTGGCTTGACACAAGAACCCTCCAAAACTACCTTACTCGAAGCGACCCAACTGTAACATTACGGTTGGCCCCACAAACCGTCCCCGATCACCACCCAGTGGAAGCAAGCCAGGCAGGGGGTCTCGAGGGAGCATGGCAGTTATGACTCCCCCGACGCCGAGGCGCTGCGGAACTTCCGGCGGTCTATCTACGCCGGCGATGTCGAGGCAGCCAAACGGCTCTATGTCAGGCTTCTGGGCTACGGCTAAACCGCCCAGCGCTTCGAGCAGGGCATCAAGGCCTCGGAGCCCTTGGGCGAACTATCGGCCAAGGACGGTTCGCGGAAGGCCTTTGTAGACAGCCTAAGCCCCTATGATCGCAAGATGCTGGATAAGGCACAGGTCTACGAGATGCGCCTTTCTAGGCTTAAGCTGGATGCCCGTAGAATCTTCCCTGTCGAGATACAGGGCGTCCCTGCCGCTACCCGGAAGGTGATCCAGATGTATCAAGGTCGTGCGCGGGGCGATTTTCTGGAGGAAGCGATGAGCAGGTGACGCTATTTGTGCTGTTCGTCTTGCTCATGATGTTTCTATGTGCGTGGGGCGCAATCGCAGCCTTTTAATGGCGCAGGAATTAAGATGGATGATTCAGAAATCTTTTACCAGATGTAGGCACTGTTCAAAGTCGTATGAGGCTTTTCTGCTTAAGCGAGAGGTCAGGGTTTTTAGCACCTTGTCTTCGATGCTCCCCCATCTGCACCTGCGTAAGCGATGGGCGTCGTATATGCATATGAGTAGAAACATCGCAGCTAGACTTTTAGCTTCGGTGAAGTGTTCGCGGGACCATCCGTACATCGAGCAGATTATTTCACACGCATCAAAAAGCGTGCCTTTGTCGAGTGCATTTCCTGTCTCCGAGTGCAGGGATTTCCTGATAACCTCCCTGGGGATTGTTAGTTGTGAACTGATTGGCCGTAGAAAGTCTTTTATGCTCTCAAGCGAATCGGCAATTTTGTTTTCAACTAACACCTCATCGGTTGAGCCTTCGCAGAATTCCTTTCCGTACAATCTGAATACTTCTCGCATGTGTCGACTTTGTCGGTGGTTATTTGCAGCAGGCATCTTTGCAGCTTCCGAAAGCTTTGGTGACTTGCATCACTTGCTTTACGTGTCCTTGTCTGGATGCTTCTACTCCATCCTTTATGCTCCCTTCCAGGAATTCGTCGCAAGATAATTCCAAGAAGCGTTTGCGTGCAATCAGCTGCTTCTTCCAACAGGCCATATTTCTGCACGCTTCTTCTTTTGGGGTGGAAGGCGTGCATCCAAAGCATACGCCTTCCGCCTTCATGTCTTTATGGATTTTTTTGCAATCTTCGGCACGCTGCTTAAGACTCGCTTCTCTTTCACGTGCCCATTCCGCGCCTCGAACTGCTGTCGCAATTACTGCTAATGCTGAAGGAGCTTGAAGGCTACTCATCTTCGGTTGGCTCTCTTCAGCTATAATCGTTGTTTCCGATGGGGCAGGTGCGGTTAGTGGAATCGCATCGAGCCCAAGTGGGTCCGAGGTGTTAGGGGCGGCGTTGTTTGAGTAGCATGCGAGATTTGTTCCGCCAGATAATCCAATCGGATCCTGACTGAGCCATCTTCCAAGCGACGGATTGTACCATCTGAAGCCCATTTGGTATAGGCCAGTGATTTTTTCGCGGATCTGACCTTGGAAGCCAACATCCACCTGGGTGGCAATACTCGCAATGGGTGTTCCGTCTGGCGTCATGCAGTTCATTTCGCCAAAGGCTTCGTAACTCCGGCGCTCTAGTATGTTGCCTTCCTCGTCCAGGATTGCGGTAGCGTTGCCCATTGCATCTGATGCGACGTAGTAACTCTTTTTGGGCATGGGGTTTTCGTAATGGTCTTGGGTGACTGAGGCATGTCAACCCTGCCTTGGGACGTATGTATTGTTGAAAGTTATAGATTCACATGTATCCGTTATCCCGTGCGCCCCAAAATCTACATGGTTAGCCGGCAATTTGGTAACCGAGGTCCAATGGTTGCTGCTGGGGTGGGGCGGGTTCCTGTCCGTAAGGAAAAAGCAAAGATTGTCGTCGCGATTTGCAGCTGTGGCAGCAAACGCGAACGACGTGAAGCCGTTAGGCGCACTTGGTTGTCACGTCCGGCAAGCGGGGTCCGACATTTTATACATCGCCCCCGGCTCGCCTTGGCAGAACGGTTACGTTGAGTCCTTTTACGGCTGCACCCGCCGCGAGCTCCTCGACCGCGGGCAGTTCTACACGCTCTCCGAGGCCCGGGTCGTCATCTCCGACTGGATCGGTATCTACAACGTTGAAAGGCCCCACGGCGGCGTAGGCTAACTGACTCCCAACGAGGCCACTGCACGGGCTCCAGCCTATTAAAGCCCTGGCACAATAGGCGGATGCCGCTCAGTGTCACTTGGGCAATTTTACATACGTGGAGATGATAGGCGCATCAATGATCTCAATCAACGCGAAATAAGAACCAAATCCTAGGTTAATCACCTGCACCTGATTACTCCTCATCCGAACGTGAATTGCCCTGTCAAAGTGTGTCGTCGAAGGCCATACTCGAAGGCCTAGGCGGCCATCGTGCGTCGCCACGTCAGCCCCGTGACGTCCAAATGACACTTCCGTTTTAAAGCTTAACTCCTGTCCTTCAATCCGGACCTCGTGAACTTGAAATCGTAACCCGTGCAAGGACTTTGGCCAAGCATCTGAATTAACTGCAGTCAGGTAATATCCTGTTTCTGCTGCGCAATCCTTGAGCCCTTCGATCGCACAGGCAGCGCGTACAAGCACTTTATCACCACGGAGGTCGCGTAAATTTTCGATCGAGTCCCAATTATGTAATCCTTCTTCAAGCTCGACTGAATGTCCATCGAGCACGACGCATCGTAGCCACATTTGCGAGTCTAGGGCGGTGCTCGGTGCACGAAAGGAAGTTTTCATGTCCAGCCAGATATAAGAGTCGAAATCCGTGTATTTCTTTTGGCTGTTTCGGCATCCGGTAGACAGAATACCTGCGAAAATAATGAGCAGGCGATAATTATTCCTTAGCGCGTTCATAAACTTCTTCGATATTAACCTTGCAGGTGTCAATTGCCAGGTTTTTTCCAATTGGTATACAGTAGTAATGATATTCTTGATGCATTATTTGAACTAGAGGCCGCACGAAATTCCCATCGTCACATTTTCGACATCTTAGTTCAAATTCCCGGATGGTCATTGCATTTGTCTCATCTTGACCCTTTTGGGGGCAATAGCTCCCATGTTCAACAGTGACGCGACATGTTTCAAATCCCCAATAGCCTTTAAATAGTGTGTATGTAAACCTAGTCGGGCGATAACCAGGGGCACATTGGGGAGACAAACCATTGGGGTCAGAGAAATCATTAGGCCTATTTTCCACAAATGACATTATATTAATCCCTCCCTCGAGCCCAATTGGATCACTGCTCGCCCAACGCCCCAATATAGGTGAGTACCATCGGTAGCCCATCTGGTACATCCCGGTGAGTTCGTCGATCTGCTGGCCTTGAAATCCGACATCCACCACGATGGGGCTGGTTGCTAAGGGAGTGCCATCCGGCGTCATGCAGGTCATCTCGCCGAAGGCTTCGTAACGGCGACGTTCGAGGACGTTCCCGTTCTCGTCTAGAATAGCGGTAGCGTTGCCCATTGCATCTGATGCGACGTAGTAACTCTTTTTGGGCATGGGGTTTTCGTAATGGTCTTGGATGACTGAGGCATGTCAACCCTGCCTTGGGACATATGTATTATTGAAAGTTATAGATTCACATGTATCCGTAATCCCATGCGCCCCAAAATCCAGACGGTTAGCCGGCAATTTGGTAACCGAGGTCCAATGGTTGCCGCTGGGATGGGGCGGGCGCCTGTCCGTAAAGAAAAGGCAAAGATTGTCGTCGCGATTTGTAGCTGCGGCAGCAGTCGCGAGCGACGTGTAGCCGTTAGGCGCACTTGGCTGTCACGTCCGGCAAGCGGGGTTCGGCATTTCTTCTTTGTCGGACGCGGTGCTGATACCGCAGGGGAGAATGATGTCGTGGTTCTTGATGTCGATGATGGCTACGAGTTCTTGCCGCTTAAGGTCAGAGAGGCATTCGCGTACGCCCTTCGGAATTTTGATTCCGAGTGGATCTTTAAGTGCGATGACGATACTTATGTGGTCCTGGATCGTCTTGCGACGATACCACATCCCAAATACGGGTTAATTGGAGATGAGAGCCTGGATTCCAGGGGGGCGCCTAGCGGTGGCGCTGGCTATTTTGTTTCAGCCGCGTTGGCCAGGAAGCTTTCAGCAGACAGAATGCTCCCTGCGATTGGAGCTGAGGACTTGGTCGTTGGGCGTGCGGCTGCCGCAAAAGGGGCGCGTTTGGCTTCGTCCCAAAAGCTCTGCAAGGATAAGGCGAGGATGCCGGCTGCCACTAATGATTTGGTTAGTTGCCATTGGTGCAGCCCTATAGACATGGAAGTCATTCATGGATTGGTCTTGGATGGCCCTGGACGTGTTGTCAGGGCCGTTCATCGCGTATGGCATGACGACCTTTTCCTCATGAAGTCTGGTTTTTTTGCTAGGAAGAACGGAGGCGCCATGGGGCGCTGGACTGAGCCTGCGGCTGGCAGACTGCAGCTGGACTGGTTTGCGTACGGGAGGGAGTTGTTTTTGAAAACAGGAGATGCGTATTTAGGTCCGATTGATCTAGATGCAGCCACTCCTCGTGCACTTTGGACTGCTCCTTCAAAGATTGAAGGACTGCCAAGCCATTACCGGCACACCTTGGTTATTTCATTGGCTAACTCCGGTCGAAAAGCGTGTGCCTTGGCTCGGGCCGAGGAATTCAGCCATGAAGTTGTCTGGTCTCCTGGGGTCTTGGCCGATCCCGACAAGATAACATGGAATGATGTCAATGGGATGGAGGCGTATTTTTCGGCCAATAACTTCCGCAACAGGTATATACCGGCTGCCATAGGGTGCCGGCTGGCCGGATTGGCAGCCTTTGAACGGGGTATTGAACTTGCCGAATCGATTCCTGGTGGCGTTCGCGGATTCATGGTCTGCGAAGATGATTTCATGCTCAAGAACCCTGAGCTGTTCCTTCAGTGTTTTAAGGATCTGCCCGATGACGCCGACGCCCTTTGGCTGGATACCTCGTCACTGAGGGCGCCCACTTATGACCTTCCAGGGACTTGCCTCCGGCGAATCATGGGGGCACGCGTCTGTACGTCCTTCTGGCTTTCGGTTTCCCATGCCAAGGAGATTGTCCCTCTTCTACGCCGTAGCAACTGCGAGTGGGATCTCTTCATGGAAAAGCAGATGCCAGGCGCAAGCTATTATGGCCCCAAGGCTCCAGTGTTCAGGCAGTCGGGAGAATTGTCCGAGCTCAATTGGCCTTTGCGGTTAGATGTTTGATGGCAGTTGCAGGTTTGGATGATTTATTCCTCCTTGGTATGAGCGGCGCCCGCCTATTGTTATGCCTTGTTTTAATATGCTGGGGCCGTGCAGGCCGCGCTGCTTTTAGAGAGTTTAAGTGTCAAGCACACTGGCCGGAGGCCTTGGGACGCGCAACGGCCTCGTTGGGCGTAAGGTAGCCCACTCCACCGAGGGGACGCTCCTGGTTTTAGACGGCGATCCAGTCGGAGATTAAGACGCGGGCGTGGGAGAGTGTGTAGTGCTGTTCGCTGTTGAGGCACACGTCCCGGAAGCTGGAGTTAAAGGATTCGGCGTGGCCGTTCTGCCAGGGCGAGCCCCGGTCGATGTAGAGGGTGCGGATGACGCGGTTGACCAGGCCGTCTCGGACGGTACGGGCGATAAACTCGGGGCCGTTGTCGGAGCGGACGTGCTGTGGAACATCGTAAGATTCGATGGCCTTGGCGAGCACGACTAAGACGTTATCGGCACCGGGCACATCTCAGCGTGACCCGCCCAATCCTAGCGAGGTTCGCTTTTCATTGGAGGATCGAGATCTTCAACGGACAAAGCCGCGCGCCATGGTAGTTCTAAGGGGGCGTTGCTGTTAAACATGATTGATCTGGCCTTGCCGGTCCAGGCGTTCACGAGCCAACCTTCCATCTGAAAATTCCGAAATCCCCATTTGGATATTTCTGGGTAGGTGGATGGGAAGAAGTATTCTTGGCCGATGATATACATGGACTGCGAAAGGTAAACTGGTTCACCTGCGGTCTGTGCATTGTTTGCGGGATTGCTCCTGCTGCTGTTGACTGCGATATCAAAGGCTTTTCTTGGTTTTATGGTAAAGTGTTTAACGGCTTCTTTAGCTTGAGCCTGCGTTAGGCATCCGTGCGACTCTGCGAATTGCAGGTTTTTTCTTTCAGTTATTTTGTAGTCAAAAAAGCAGCATAGAAGTACAGTTCCGATGCCAAGGAGAGTTGCGGTTGCCATTCGTCTTAAGAGCTTAGACGGTGTGCCATTTGATTCGAATGGATTCATATTTTATTGTTCAACTTATGTGTTTATGAATTGTGCGCTTGGAGGCATATTTTTTGAGGGGCCACAGGTATTCACCAGTTTTGTCAGCGAATCAAAAAGAGCTGTCAGGGGCCAATTAAGGCCTTTTCCTTTTACTGCGGATGCAAATGCCCCTTGGTCCTCAATCGAAAGAAGTGAGCCGCAGGCAACGTCAGTGCAGTTATTTTTAAACGTGCCATAATATCCGCTACCTTTGCCGGTTTTTCTAAAAGATTCGGACTGTGAATACGTTTTTTCCCAGAAAGATCTCATGCGCTGCGAATCCTCCTTTGTTACGCATAATTCGAGTTTAACGGTTGGGTCGCCCTTCGAAATTTTACCTATATTTTGAATGAGATCCTCGAGGTCGCGGCCATTCTTATTTTTTGCCCAATACGGCCCACCGGCGTCTTCTCGATCGGATCGCTCATCTGGGCCCCAGTCAAAATATCTATCTTCGATTCCAACTCCAGTGTGGCCTACTTTTTCTTTCAGTAATCCTTTGCATGGATCTCCGAGGTCAATTATGATTGTAATCTTTGAACAGCAGCTCGATTGCTCGCAATTAATGGCATCACTCGGATAGTACTTTTTAAGGTGTCGGTTGACTTCGCCGACGAGTACTGCGCGCTTAGCGGCACATTCCACTTCGCTCATTAGTCCGTAAGGGTCGCTGTGCGTAGTGGTTTTATTTGCGCCGTAACAAAAGAGGTTGACACCCCCTATCAGTCTTAACGGGTCGGGGCTTGTCCAGCGTCCAAGTGTAGGGCAGTACCAGCGGAAGCCCATCTGATATGCCCCTGTCAAGCTGTCCCTGATTTGTCCCTGGAAGCCGACGTCCACCTTGGTGGGGCTCTCCGCGACGGGAGTGCCGTCGGGCGTCATGCAGGTCATCGCGCCGAAGGCGTCGTAGCTACGGCGCTCAATCACCGTGCCTTCCTCGTCGAGTACGCCCGTCACGCTGCCCATCGCGTCGGACGTCACATAGTATCTGGTGATAGCCATAGTATTTAGCGAATTTCTTGAACAATGATCACTTCGCCTATGCCAATGGTGCCCCGGATGTACTCGAACCGAGGCAGGCTGGAGTCGTCCGGCGTCTTCTCAATGAGCTGCCAGGTGTCGCTCCAGAAGAATAGCGTATCCGATGTCCGTAGGCGTCTGAAAAGGCCGTCGTACTCGTAGGTTCGCGTGATTTCGCCGGACACAAGGTTTTGGACCATGCGGTTCCACGCGTCCCAGATGGCTGTTGTCGGGGTTTCGGCTGCCGAGTGCGAGATCGGGAACTTAGTCATATTGCCCACGGCGTCGTGCGCAACTTTGGCGGACAGTCCATCGATTTTGATCAGGGTGTTGGCCTTGTCGTGTGCTCTGGTCTGGTTCACTGTGGTCTCGCCGGTTTCTTGCCTGACGTATTGTAGCCAATTGCCGGAAGGATCGTAGTTGAACTGTTCCGTTTCGGACGGAGTACCTGCAATTCCTGAACCAGAGACGTTCAGGGTTCCCTTGTCACGGCTGGTGACTTGCTGGAGCAGGTCGTGGCCATAGGCTTCATCCTGGCCGGAA
>Ga0209500_10002862_pt1 | contig 12006 bp, 18 predicted proteins | sample S_140212_EF_Meta_FD_187323 | JGI IMG/M metagenome (GOLD analysis project Ga0209500, IMG submission 187323) | Freshwater microbial communities from Lake Simoncouche, Canada to study carbon cycling - S_140212_EF_MetaG (SPAdes) (version 2) | ecosystem: Environmental > Aquatic > Freshwater > Lake ...
TTGGATTTGACATATAAATCTCCTTTGACGTTGTTTGTTATAACAACGCTTATTTCTAAGCGTCATCAGAGAACAATAAATTATTTACCCTTTTTGACAGGTGGGCGTTTACCTTTTTTTTCTTCTATTGGATATGACATATAAACTCCTAAAATAAAGACTAGAGGGAACTTTATCTCGCCCCCTCTACCTTTAATTAAGTCCTAATTAAGGACCGTTAACACCGTAGATTGCTCTAGGGTCTGTCCAACCAAATGAGTATCTTTCGTAACCCTTAGCCTTAGCATTCATTGTATCAAAATCATTGTCTTGATCAAATTGAATACCAACACGTGAGTAGTACTTGAGACCGTTTTGGATGTTAGTTCTAACAAACCATGCGTTTGGTGATGTTAAGTAGTGGTTCATTACGATACCTTCTGGTAAAGCATTTGTCGCTACTAAAACGTTCACTGCATTGTTTGCTGTTGATGGTGTGTATGCTGACTTAAGAATGCGATGTGCATTCCAGAAGTTTTGACGAGCAACAATTAAACTTCTTGGCATAACATTGATCAAAAGACCACGGTCATTTTGGAAGCCCATAATTGCTGTTAATGCATCTTCTAAAGAAGCTTCAGAAAGATCAGCGTCAACTGTTGGTTTGTTAGCAAACGTACCACCTGATGTGTTAGGATGTGCTGTTGAAGCTAAAGACACACCGTCACCACCTAGATATGTACCGTTAAATGCACGATTGTAGATGTTTGCACCAATGTTTTCTTTCGTTTGACGGAAAGACATAGCTAATGCAGCAGCTCTACGACGTGATACTTGTTCATACAAGTTGTCATCTAACTCTTCTTTTGTTACGATATAACCAAGTGCGTAAGCAACGTGAGTGTATCGTGTTGTGAAACCTTGAATTTCTGAATCGTATGCAACGCCAGAACCTTCGGATTTAACTGGAGCTAAACCGAAACCTGTAAGTTGAACATCTTCTTCATAGTTCATTGAGGATGTGTCACTGTCAAACAATTGAGAATATTCTTCTTTATGTTCATCGTAGACTTGACCCCACCATGCTTTGATCCCTGGCCAGAGGGCCTTCGGATGTGAAGCGGTTGTTATAATACCAGCCATGTTATATTCTCCTTATTAAGCCGTGCCAACTGGGTTGAGGAATTGATGCTTGTTCCATTTTACCAATGTACTTGCATAAGCACCAGGAGCATTATTAACTGCTTGAACTAGGCCAATGATTTGTAATGGTAATGCTAAAGAGCCTGAAGACCCAATTGCAAGGAATGAAGAAGCGTTCAATACTGTGTTTGATAGCGGTGATGACTGAGCAAGAGTTGTTTGGTTAGCTGTAATAGTTAAACCAGCATTCTTGAACACGTCAGCAGCAGCTACACCTGTAGCATCACCTTCTACTTCGAAAATAACAGATGGATCATCCACTACGAATACATAGCGAAGACCTGAGTTAAGTGGTAAGTAAATTGTGTTTAGAGCCAATGTAGTACCTACTAGAGATACACCTGGATCTGATACACGGATACCTACAATAACACCAACTGGTGTGTCTGTAGTAGCCGCTTTTGTTACGTAAGGTACACCATTTGTATCGCTTGAACCTGCAACTTTAACAACATCACCAATTGCGTATGTGTTTGTTCCGTCGTTAGCGATAGCGTAAAGGCGACCTTGTTCGTTGTACGCAGCACCAGTAATTGTACCTACTGGGCTAAGTCCACGAGGGGTATTTGCGTTAGCCATTTTATTTCCTTTTAGAAATTAAGTTTATGTTTTGTAGTTAATACCACCCTTAGGAGTATAGAAGCCTTCAGAGGACGTACCTTCTTTGACATTTACACCACCACGGATTGCATCATCTACGCGATCATTTCGTTTATGTAATTCTTTTTGATCTTCTTCCCACCACTCTTGTTTAATCTTTAACAAGTAGGCATAAAGTCCATCACCTTTCTCACTTGTACCAACGAGGTATCTTACCTTTTCTCCTAGATCTGTATTACCAGATGTAACGCTATCTTTTACACCGCCCACCTCATCAGGAGTTACAAATTCCCAACCTCCATCGATTGCGGTCTGGACACGACCAGGCTCATCATTAAAGATGTGCAGTTTATATCCAGGGATTTGATGATTTACAGTCAGCTTAGCTTGAGTTCCATTAAATACGTTTCTAACACGCTCACGTGTAGGACGTTCAACTTCAGTTCTAGTTAATGCTGCTTCTTTCTTTTCTTCAATTGTTAATGCTTTAGCCATAGTTTTTCTCCTTAATTCCAGTCGTAACTGTCTACATATTCTTGTTTAGATTTAATCCATCCATTTTTAATGAATCGATCACATGCTGTTTTAGCTTCTGGTGGTAAGTTGTCATAAGACTTTTTACCGCTACTACCACTAGACCTTACACTACCTGAACTGTCTACAGAATTAACCTTAGGTTTTTTCATAAACTTTTCAGGAAAATAGTCAGCAAGCTTTTCATCTATCTTATCAAGAAACTCACGACCTGTTAGGTGAGGGAACTGCTTTCTTACATTAGCACCTAATGCATTAGACATTTCTGTTAACTCAGTATCTTGACCAAACCATTTATTACGGTCTAGCCATGCTGAGATCTCAGGGTCTACTGCTACGGGTGTAGGTTCTGCTTGTGGCGGTGGAGCTTTACTCTCCGCTTTGGCTTCCCGCTGTGCTTCTTTTAGTTCGTCAATACGATCATCTAGGTCTACTACTAGATCTCCGTTACCCTCAGCTATCGCTGTTCTCTTTTGAGATTTTAAGGCTACGATTTCAGATTCAAGTTCAACTTTCTTTTTATCAAAAGATTCCTTTTGGAACTTCTTGAACTGTTCTACATCCTTTTTAATGGTATCAATCTCTCTAGCTTTTTCATCTAGTTTCTTCATAAGAAGTTCATTGTTCTTACGAAGTATAGGATTAATTTCTTTACCACGTTTTACGAATGTATCTGCATCTACCCAATCATCCTCTGAACCCCTAAACTCTTCTTTAGGTACCCAACCAAATACACGAGCTTCTTTTTCTAAGACTTCGTTTCCTTGTTGTTGGTCTGGTTCTTGAACAGGTTCTACTACTTTGTTTTCTTCTGACATGTTTTCTCCTAGTCGACTATTGCTACAACATCTAAATCATTAATGATACGGTATTCTTTTTCATCAGCACCCTTATAGATTAAACCAGAGTACTTACCAAAGATTACATGATCGCCTTCGTTTGCCCATGGGCTTGGTTGGTCTAACCATGCAGTATTGCCTAATTCGACAATAGTACCTTTTAGTTGTGCTAGTCTTTCCCTATCTCGGTTTTCACCAACTGAAACAATAATACCGCTTTGTGTTACTTCTTCCACTGGATCTGGGAGTATTAAAACTCTGTGACCCTTTGGGTGAATTCCACTAGTATTTTGCATCTTCTCTTGCTCCTTCTACTAAGTCTTCATAAGTTAAATCTAAGATACTCATGATTGCATTACATCTACCTTTTACTTCTTCAACGTTGGCTGTGTTACCACGAACCACCATTTCTTTCATGTATTCCCTGTCACTGCGGAGTGCCTTCAACAACGCTTTGGTCGCTGGGTGCTCCTTCCATTCCAGGAATTCCTCCTTGGTTACTACCATTTACATTCTCTCCTTGAACTATTTTAGAACTAATATCTGACTTTAATGATCCATTACTTTCTGGGTTGCCTGCTTGAGGCATCATTTCTTTTAAGAACTTAATAGAATCAAATAAACTTTGTTGTTTATGTTTAGCTGCACCAATCTCTGCTTGGATTAAAGCAATCATATTGTTTCTAGGAACATCATCTGCTTCTTCTAAAGCAAGTAGTGCTTCTGCTTGTAGTTTTAAGATTCTAGCTTCATTTACTCTTGAGTCTTCTTGTAACTTAGCTAAAGCAACTTGAGTTTTCTTATTAATGTCATTCATATCAACTTGTGCTTTAATAGTAGCAAGTTGTACTTTTGGATCTGGAGTCTGAGGTACAGCATTAGGACCTTTTGGATTTGGTAATACTTCCTCAATGTTACAAACTTTAAGAGCCTCAAGGTAACGTTTAGTTACTTCATACATATTAAAACCAGGTATAGCTGCAGCTGTCTGCATTAATGTCTGAGCTTGTGTAATACGTTGAGCATCTGTTACTACATTAGGATCAGCTAATGGTCTTAGTGTAGAATTATCAATTAAGTAATCTATAGATCTAATAAAGCCTTGTGGGTACTCAATGTCACCAACAAGGTATAGTTGATTAAGTCTATAAACTTTTCTAAGTTCTTCTTTAAGTGATCTATGGATACGTTTAAAGATTCCAGAGAATACTTTCATACCTTGCTCTGCCATCATTTGTGATGTTTGAGCTGGTGTATTTTGACCAACACTCTCACCTACCATAATGTCAGTAGCACCAACAATACGTTCACCATAGTTAACTAATGTTTGTAGTAGTGTAAACAATACACCACTTGGTTCTCTTACTGGTAGAGGTACGATACCTTTAGCAAGGTCTTCTCCAGTAGAATCCACATGCTTCCATTCAAGAGGAGCGAAATTATAATTACCTCCACGAACTTTAATTCCTCTGGAGAGGAAACCCCCTGCAGTCGTAGCCATAGTACCAGCATCAATGAGCTGATTAATAATAGTATCGATAGATTCATTTAAAGGTCCTAACAATATACCAAAACCAATATCATAAAAACCACCATCTGGTGATGGAATGAATGGATACTTAGTAAAATAGGTTTCAGGTGTGATATTAATAATTTCACCTTTATCATTTCTTAAAATAGATGACTCTAAATAGTTTGATACTATGCGAACTACTTTACCTGTAGGTCTATGTACTGTGATAATGTAGGGTTCTTTATAACCATCACCATCTAAATCTTCCCAACGATGTTGTTCAAGGAACTCATATGGAGTACCAGAATCTGTATTATAATCTTCTGTACCTTGTTGCTTATCTTGTGCTACTGTTAAATCATCTTGTGGCTGTAAGATAGGACGACCTAACTTAACATCAAGCCATAGACCTCTACGTTGTCTACTAATAACATCATTAGTTGATAAATAGATTATATGAGTTTGACGTGTACAGTCTTTTAAACTCTTAGTCCAATAAGATACAACAAAGTCTTTTGCTAATACATTTTCAGAAACAGGATGGTTTGTGTTGAAATCCCAATATGTTTTCTTAAATGCACAACCAACAATAGGTACTGTAATAAGTACTTTGTCCATTTCAGATTCCCAGTTCTCATCTTGAGTAAGGATCTGATAAGACATGTGTGTTTCAATACGTTTAGCCTTTTCATAAGGACTATTAACAATGTCTGTACTATCTTCTTGAGAATCATAGTATGTTGGTACATCTAGTTTAACAAGTTGATTAGAAGGTATTAAAGCTGGGTAAGCTCTACTGTGGAACTGTAGTGCAGCAATAGTAATAAGAGGAAACTTAACATTAGAAGCACCAGACCAAGGGAATGATTTAGCTTCTGCAACTTGTAGTGCTAACTTCATAGCTTCTTCTACACGTTGTTCCCACATACTACGAGATTCTTTATCTATATTAAACTCTCTTAGTACAGTAGCTCCAATAGTATGAAGTTCTTGTTCATCTAACATTTCAGCAATGTTAGGTGATGTTAAGAGTTTTTCAATTTTAATCTTTACATCTAATTCCATATTTTAGTATCCCGTAACCTTTGATCGTCCGTTATTTGTATCAGATTTTAATGATTGTAAGTATTCGTACTGTTCTTCTTCTTCAGGAGTATCAGCACTTTGAACTTGATCAACTACAAGTCCTAACCAACTTAAAGCATCAACCTGGTCATCATGTCTTGCTTTTGGAAACCTAACCATCTCTTCTTCTAGATTAGGATACCACTCAGCAGTCTTGTCAAACTTAACACCACCTGCTCTAAACCGTGCCTGAAAGCTTCTTGCCCTTGACTGCTTATCATTAGTAGGAGTCATAGGATGTAAGTTCATATATGTTTGTCTAGCTATTTGCTCACGTCTTAAAATAGCACCAATAGCTTTTTCAATTGCACCCTTCTCTGTTACAAAGTAATAGGGTTCATATTTCTTTTGTACTGCAAACATCTCTTCTACAATATCAAGAGCATCCCATCGTCCACGACGGATGTCTATGATATGCATTATACCCTCAGAGTCAATTCCGCCAATAGCAATAACAGTATAATCGCTACGGTCTCTTGTAGAGATTGCGAAGTCAACAGCAGCATAGTACGTAAGTCTCTTCTCTTTATGTTTGATTGCATCTAGTGTAAACTTTGGTATCTCAATAAAGTCAGTACGTTTAAAATAAGCAGTAGACTCATCAATAGGATAGTTTAAGAACTCTTGTGCATACACTTCAGGGATACCCTGTTTAGTGTAATCGTCTTTCTTATCCTTAAAGAACTCTGCTGTGTATCTGTCAGCCCACAATATGTGCTGATAATCTTCAGAGTGAGCTCTGTATCGTACAGCTCTCCACTCAACTTTCTTACGAGTACTATAAGTCTTTAATGGTTCAACTTTAATATGATCGCCATCATAATCGGGAGGCATAATACGATTGAGTAAGGAATCGAGATGTAACACAGTTCCCACAACACGTACAATACCATGCTGAGACCGACAAGGAAGAAGTGCAGCATAAAACCACCTTCTGAATTTCTCTCGCCTGTCTTTGCTTTGTACTTGTTCATCGCCTTCTAAGTCATCACAGATAATTAAGTCTGGTCGACGTTGATCCCATTTCAAACCCCGAACTCTTTGTTCGGCACCGCGTACTAATATTCTAAACTGTTCACCATCTGTAAACTCTACAATGATGTCAGTCTGTGATTCTTTAACAAACTCTTTAATACCAAAAAGATTGATAAGGTCATCATTGTTTTTTAACTCATTAGATATATCCCCTAAGAAGTTAATAGCTTGGTTCTCAGTGTCTGAGACTATAAGTGCAAACTTACGTTCTCTAAACATTAATGCAGCTAATAGGTAAGCATGTGACACTGCTGTCGACTTACCATGAGCACGAGGTGCTGCTATAGCTACTAAAGGGTCTTTACTTGCGCAAAGATCCCACCATTCCATATGACATTGCGGGGTTGGTGTCGCTCCATCATACCTTTTAGCTAACATTGACCCAGCAAAGCCGTGTATCAGCTCAGCTGTTAATTCCATTTATCTCTTTTTCTGTTTTTCGCCAGGTTTATGGCCGTTGTCACTACGATTAGCTGACACTGATCGTGTTCTTGTATTACTTAAAGCTTTAGATCCACCAGCACGTAGTGGTTTCTTGTGATCTACATCAGTAGGTCCTGCACCTTTAGCTCTAGATGCTTTGTTTCTTGCAGCTCTATCCTTTTTAGCTTTGGTAGAGTCACCAAATAAGTCATATTCACGTTTATAGTTACGTTTATAGTTAGGACTACTTGGCATTTCCACACTTCCATCTAGCAAGTGCCGCTGCTTTACGTGTTGGACGTCCTTTAGAGTCCTTCATAGGGCCAGGCATGCCAGACATGCGGGCACAGAATGACTTTTTACGAGGACCACCCCCTGGTTGTGGAGCTTTTAAGTTAGAACCAGTAGCAGCATTGTACTTTGCACGGCCTTTAGCCGTAAGTCCAGCACCTTTAGACACTGGTAACTTCTCACCACGACCAATAGAAAGACTTACACCCTTCTTTTTGGTAGCCATCTTATTTAAATCCTTTAAGTGTTTGTGCTAAACGAGCACGTTGACCCATCTTACCAGGTTTTTTAGCAGCAGCTGCCAATTTACCTGCAGGAATCTTCTCACCTTTCTTAACTCCTAGAGACTTTTTAAGAGCTCCAGGCTTTTTGATTGCAGAAGCAATCCAATTTTTAGATTTAGTTGCCATGTTTGTTATTTCCTCTTTGCTGTCTTAGCACTCTTTTTAAAATCTTTTGCAGTAGGAGCACCTTTCGCTCCCACTTTACGCATCTTCTCACCCGAACCAGCTTTAATCCTCGCTTGTTTAGCATGGATGTTAGCATATAGGCCTGGCTTAGTAGCCATAGATTAGCACTTACCCTTTTTCATTGGCTTTGTTGTTTTCTTCATTGGTTTTTTCATTGGTGTTGCCATATTGTTTCCCCTTAGTTAAAGTACTTTCATTATAGTTCACACTACCATCGTGTGCTACCCAGTCATCACCAACGAATGTTGGCTCAACTCCATTTAGCCATTTCTGTACAGATAGAAAACTTCCACCTTGTGCACCAAAACTTCCACCATGCCAGCTCTCAGGCTTTACTCTTACTGGAGTGCAGTCTGAATGTTTGATACCATCACACTCAAAAACTACATTCCCTGATAAATTAACTTCATATGAATCTACGTTAGGATGTATATGTTGTTTAATTATCGAATTAGGTTTTACAATAAAAAGCTCTACTTGGTATGGTGCTTTTCTATAAAGAACAACTCCAGTAGTATCTCCTTGATAAATTATTGATCCATCAAAAGGAGGGTCTGTTGGTTTAGTTTCTAACCACCACTCTAAGAACTCTTCGAGATCATCCTTCATCTGGGTTTTTAACCTCAGGGACACTCTCTATTTCTTTAGCGTTAGCAAACTTCTCAAACTGTTGAGCTAAGAGTCTTAGTCTATCGTCTACAGCTACTTGTGTTGTTATGTTAGTTGGTTCACCCCTTATAAGCTGTCGTCTATGGACAAGGGTATTGAATAGGTTGGATAAGACTTTAGTGTCTATGGGTTTACGGACTAGTTTAGATTTCCTGACATCCCAAAGATAGTCTCCGTTATCGAGTCGATCGACAATATGAGTAAGAGAGTTATCAAGCACACCGTTAATTCTAGAAGCCAACTTTTCATTTTGTTCTGTAAAAACCTTCTTCTGTATTTCACTCCACCATGGTTCTTCTTTCCATTGACGGATGTACTTAACTGGTACATTAGTTAACTTACTTACTTCGTCAGCATCACCATATACGCAGTATAGGGTGCATGCATCTACTTTAGTCTGTTGAGGAAACCAATCAGGAGCGTGGTGTGAGGCTTTAAGTGGTCTACCTCTTCTAGGGGTTAAAGATATTTCTTTCCCTTCATAGTAATAGCCACTTGACACTTCTTCACTTTTCTGATCTTCACTCATAGTAATAGTATAGCACAAGATTTAGTATTTGTCAAGAAGTATATAAGGGCAAGTTAATATATTTTTATATTGACAAGAATATAATATTGTGTTAAAATCTATAATTATTAATTAGTAATTATATTATTATAATAGTAATATATAATATAATAATACTATAGTATTATAATACTACTAATTAGTAATTAGTAATTACTAGAGAGGGTACCTAACGTGATACCGAAGGACGAAGCACTAGCGTAGTCCGAGGTCGTACTTACCGAGGACCTAATCCAGTGTTCCCCCTATGGGGAGTACAAGGTCTGACTAGACCCTATTGTAAATATTATTATAAATCTAGAAGAGTGCCCCTCTTCAAGAATTAAAGAATGCTTATTTCCCTCCCCCCCTAGGTGTGTGGAATAAGTGTGTGTATATCACCAACTATACACATCAATAACTTACATGAACATAATCATTCCATAATATACCCATCTATAACGCACACTGTGCTATCTAGAACGCACAATATATTATATCTAATACCATGATGTCAAGTTAATATATGGTCGCTCAGATACCCCATCTTCACGACTCAATCACTTCGCATTAGCAGTTCGTTCCGCTTCGCTCTCTCACTGCATCATCTCGTTCCAGTAAGGTGTGCTCCAAGGCCGCACGGGCCTACACACACAGCGGACATAATACCACAGGTCAAGGGTCTACACTCTCGGACATAATGAATAACTAATGCTTAACAGAACGAGTAAGTTCGCACTCCGTGCTTCACTAACTATCGTTCTAAAAAACTTTGTTAATCATAAGTTCTTCTATTACATCCTCCGTTCCGATAAATTCGCTTCGCTCACCCATTGACTATCTGTGGATTATTGCTGTGATGTGTGACTCTCACATATCTTTCTATAACTTTTCAAGGAGTATATTATGTTAGAACCTAAACAACTTTGTCTCTTCAACTATATGGACCCTGAATATGACGACATGGACTCAGAAGACCATGATAACATTCAATCGTTATCACAGTTCAATGCTGAGTATGAAGCATATCTAGATTCATTAGATGAATAGTTTCATCAGAAAAGGCGTCCTCCAAGTGTGGGGACGCTTTTCCTCGTAGTAAAATTAGTTCACAATTAACTTAAACTTAAGGAGTATTCACATGGCTTTATCAATTACATTTACAGAAGGTAAGTTCGACTTCACGCAATTCAACGATATGTTAAATCATGTCAAACCAAGTGCCGGCACTAAAGTAGCAATCGCTCGTTCATTAATGAAAGATGTCCTCTCAAGTGATATGCGTTACAGAGCAATGCCTTTGATTGAATTAGGTTATGCTTTAGAAGACCAAATTGAGACATACTCAAACGCTCGTAAGATTTATACAACAAGCAACATTGAAGCACGCACTAACAAAACCATTGCTAAAACATGGTCAGCTCAAGAGTTAGTTCAAGCTGCAAAAACAGCAGCACATGTCAATGCCAATGCTTCATTGAAAGCTGAGCAAACAGAAGCTAACCGTGGTCGTCCTGAATTAACTGTTGAGAATCAATCAACATCAGCAGATGCAGGTCGCGTAGCTTAATTATCAATCAAGGCAGGGTTTCGGCTCTGCCTTTTCTTTTTAAGGATATCATATGTTAGATAAATTCTATAAACTTCGTAACATCAAAACTAATAAAACTATGTTCTACGATGAACTTACAGACTATCATCTCATGCATGGCTGGCGTGTAGAACGCGAAGCTAAAATCTCTGAAATAGACTACCTAGAGTTTCTAGCTGCTCAACATGACTACATGGAAGCAAACTTCGAGTAACATCGGAGTTTTAATTCTATGTTCTGTTCGTTATCACTCACAGATTTATATCCAAACCTATTTTCTTTCACAAGAAAATTGGATTGCTCATACTACTATCATCGTTTCTCGGTAAGAGCTATCGCTCATACTACCGTTTACTTGGGCAAACTTTAGGAATCTAATTATGGAATCAATCAATTATGTCGATGTTCAACTTACTTGTATGGCGTATGCTATTTATGCAGAAGCTAATACACAATCGTTACAAACAAAACATGGTGTTGGATACTTAATCCTCAATCGTGTCAGATCTAAAAGATATGGTAAAGACATTTGTGATGTAGTATATAGCAAAGGTCAGTTCATTGGTATACAAGATATGCTTACCAATAAACATGATGAACCTACTTTAGAAGACTTACTTAAAACTAAACTTATTGCATTAAATGTGTATTATGGTAAAGTAACAAATCCTGTCGGTCGTTCATTATACTTTCATGATGACTCAATTGACATGAAGCATGTGTGGGGTAGAAAAGCTGTTAAACTTGACAATCTTATATTTTATTAAGGAGAATAATATGGCTGATGATTTTGATGATCACTATGACATCACTGATGGTGATGGGCACCATGACCAAGAAGAAGCACACTTCTATTGGACTGTTAAAGAGTTTGAAGACTGCATTGAAAAGTATGGTTGTGCATTTGTATTAAGTAAACTAACGCAAGACAATCGTAATCTTATCAAGGAGAAGTTAAATGTGTAATAATAAAGCTGAAATAAAAAGAATTAAAAAAGCATTAAAAAGAATTAAAAGAATAAATAATAATATTCACACAATATTACTTTAGGAGAAATTAAATGTGTAATCATGAAGAAGACTTTCGTGGTATTGCAAAGTATAAACATAAATATACAGCAGTCGATAGATACATCATAGGTATCTGTTTACTTGGCTTAACAATGGCTGTTGGATTTATGGGTGTA